>RCUT01000226.1_pt1 | contig 31183 bp, 28 predicted proteins | sample 2166171 | NCBI WGS metagenome assembly RCUT01 (sample SAMN09932757, study PRJNA488358) | compost metagenome | isolation source: compost soil in 4-hydroxybenzoic | place: Germany: Experimental Botanical Garden | reverse complement strand
TCGCCCATGACGATTACCGGCGCATTGCCGCCCAGGTCCATGGCCAGTTTCTTCAACCCGGCCGTGCGGGCAATCTGCTCTGCGGTGACGAAACCGCCGGTGAAGGAAATCATCCGCACCTCACGGGCGGCGACCAACGCCTTGCCCAGTTCTGCGCCGCCGGTGGCGACTGTAACCACTGATTCAGGCAAGCCTGCTGCGACCAGATAAGACACCAGTTTAATCGCCGACAATGGCGCGAGCTCGGATGGTTTGAGAATCACCGCGTTACCGCCCGCAATGGCCGGACCGAGTTTATGCGCCACCAGGTTCAACGGATCGTTGTACGGCGTGATCGCGACGATCAGGCCCAAGGGCTCGCGAGAAAACCAGCCCTGACGCGATTCGGAGCCTTCATAAGCATCGAAAGGCACCACCTCCCCAGCATTGCGCCTGGCCTCCTCGGCCGATAGCTTGAGGGTGTTGACGCAGCGTTTGACCTCCTTTTCCGCCTGTTTGAGGGTCTTTCCGGCCTCATCGACGATCAGCCTGGCAAACACTCCGGCATCACGTTCAATATTGATTGCGGCTTGCTCAAGAATGCGAGCCCGACGATGACGCGCTAATGCGGCGCATGCTCGTCTACCACTGCGTCCCGTCTCCAATAACTGCGGAACTTGCGACGCACAGACATTCGTTACGCTACCGATGACGGAACCGTCATAGGCGTTAAAGACTTCAATGGGCGGCTCCACGATATCCAGAACCAGGCGCGATAGTTTCACAGGCTTACTCCTGGTTGCGTGCAATGGATTGATGGATGCTGATGATGTCCGAGAGCAGCGCAAACGCTGTTTCCGTGCGCCCGGCTCCCGGTCCCGAAACCGTCACCGCACCGAGCAGTTCGGAGGTAAACGACACCGCGTTCGTTGCACCGCCAACACTGGCCAGCGGATGGTCATTGTTCAACAGCCGCGGTTCGACACTGGCACTGATCGAGCCGTCGGCATGGCGCATCGCCGACCCGATCAGCTTCCAGCGAGCGCCGTCCTGCCGGGCCTTTTCGATGTCGCCAAGGCTGAGGGACGAAATGCCGCTGCACGTGACGTCGCTGACCGTAAGCTTCGCGTCCAACAGTTCATTCGCCAGGATCACCACCTTGAGGCGTACGTCATGACCCTCGACATCCGCCGTCGGGTCGGCTTCGGCGTAACCCAGCGCCTGGGCCTTGGCAACGGCCTCGGCAAACCCCAGGCCGCCTTCCATGCTGGTGAGCACGAAGTTGGACGTGCCATTGAGAATGCCTTCAAAACCGACAATGGAGCTGCCTGCCAGTGCCTGCCGGGCCAGGCGAATAACCGGCGTGCCGCTCATGACCGAGCCTTCGTATTCAAAGGCGACATGCTTGCGTCGAGCCAGTGCCTTGAGCTCGGCGCCGTGCAAGGCGATGGGGCCCTTGTTGGTGGTGACGACATGCTGGCCGCCCTCCAGCGCCCAACGGCAGAACGAAGTGGCCGGTTCACCGTCCACCGGGTTGGTAAACGTGGCTTCAACAATAATGTCCGCGCCGCAATCCTTGATCACCGTTTCATTGAGGGCAGTGACGTCGCCACCCGACAGTTGCGCCAATGCACCTTTGACTGCCGGCAATTGCGCGAGAACATTCGCGTCCAGCCCTTCGCGGCCAATCACCGAACCGAGAAACAAGTCAGTCACGCCGACGATTTTCAGGGTGAAACCCAGTTCTGTATTCCACTGTTCGTTACGTTCGGCAATCAGCTGAGCCAATGCCCGGTTAACACCGCCAAAGCCAACCAGCGCCAATTTGTATTCAGTCATTTTTTTATGCCCTTGATCCGGGTGATGGGTTGTTGGGCTCTAGGTTAGGGGCACGACCAGGGCAGTGAAATAGGCCAATTTGCTCTATTTTGTGGGCGTTTTGACCAGCACCCGGGCAAAACGCCAAGCATAAAAAAAGCCAACACAGGTTGGCTTTTTTCAGAGCGATAAAGGGGTTAGACGACGGACGACAGCACGAATGAGGTCACCGTGTTTTCCACCCCGGGCAACGCGCAGATCTCATTCCAGACCTTATGCACCCGCTCCGGACTGGCAGCGCCGACCCGCAGCATCAGATCGAACTCGCCACTCATCACATCGCACTGAATGACTTCCGGTATTGCCCGCAGGGCCTGCAGCACTTCCGCGCCACGCATGCGGTCGTAGCGGTAGACGAAAATCACCGCATTGATGTTCGAAGAAGCTTGCCGCCCCTCCCCCGTGCGTACCGTATAACCCTGTATCGCCCCGTCGCGCTCAAGCCGTTCAATGCGCTGGCGCACGGCATTGCGCGACAGGTTGACCTTCGCCGCCAGCTCGGCGTGGGCAGCCCGGGCATTGAGCCGCAGTTCCGCGATGATGTGTTCATCGAGAGGGTCCAGAATTCGCTTCACTTGGCCTCCTGTTGCCGCGCCTTCACAGCGCGCCGAGCAGCTGATGGATGGTATCGAGGTCGTCCGGTTGAATCCGGCAAAGCTGCTCCGGCCCTTGCGCCGGGACCGGACGGTGTTGCGCTGGCGTGCTGACCCCCAGCTCGCCGAGCAGCACCGCCGATTTGGCCGGCGAGATTTCCCCCAGGGTAACCATCGGCGCCACCAGGCTTCGACGATACAACCTGGCCGCGAGGACGCCGGTGGCGGTATGCGGGTCGATGACGTAACCGGTGTCACGATACAGCGAGGTAATTTCCTTCAGTGTCTCCTCATCACTGACCGCGTAAGAGTCGATGATCATCCGAGCCTGCAACCAGAACTCGTTGGCGATGGTCATCTCGCCGCTGGATTCGAACGCTGCCATCAGCGCACTCACGGCCTGATCGTCATGCCCGTAGAGTTCCCAGAGAAAACGTTCCAGGTTAGAAAAGATCGACAGGTCCATGGCCGGCGACAAGGTCTTGTTGGCTCGCAACCTGGAGTAGTGGTTCTTCAGAAACAACTGATGCAACGCGTCATTCTGGTTGGTCGCAACGATTATCTGAGTGATCGGCAAGCCCATTTTCTGCGCGATGTAGCCGGCATAGACCTCGGCAAAACTCGCGGCTGGCACGCTGAAACCAATCGGACGCTGACCGCCCCCCAGTTGCAGCACGGCGTGGAAATAAAACACCAGTTGCGCCAACACACTGACCCAGTTGCTGGAGTTGAAACTGATCGCCTCGTGCTGCGTGTACGGCCACTGAAGGAACAGCCGGGTGACGATGGCCTGGCACTCGTCGAAACTGCCATTCACTGCGAACTGATGAACCTTGGGATGCGCCACCGCTTGCAGGTGCTGGAGTTGGTCTTGCGGTACACCTGCCTCCGGGTAAAACACCACCACGTCCGTTTCGTCGCCGTGCTTGAATGCCTCGATGGCGGCAAGTCCGGTGTCGCCATTGGTGGCACCGAGCACCACCGCGCGACGCCCGCGTTTGCGCAGAAAATATTGCACCAGCCGTGCCTGCAACTGGGCGGCAAAATCCTTCGAGGAACGGGTCGGTCCATGGAACAGCTCCAACACCCATTCGTTGCGATCTACCTGATGCAAAGGTGCCAGGGACCGATGGCTGAATTGGCTGCCAGCCTCCTTGAGCATGCATTTGAGGTCTGTCTCGGAGATCGTCTCGCCAACAAACGGACTGATCACCCGATAGGCCAGTTCGTCATAGGGCAAGGTCGACCAGTTGGCAATGTCCTGTGGTTTGAACAGCGGCAGTTCGAGCGGCACGAACAACCCACCGTCCTCGGCAATTCCAGACAACACGACCCTTTCGAAATTGACCTTAACAGCCGAATTTCGGGTACTTACATAGTGCATGGTTGGCTCCGGCCATTCATTTGAAACGATGTGCCTGCTCGACCAGCCAGGTGGAAAACATGACCGCGTCGGGGTGCTGGTCGGCCCCGGAACCGCGTACGAGGTAAAAAGACTCACTGGCCTCGATGCGCTGGTCGAAGGGCTCGACCAGTCGACCGTCCTGAAGCATCTCTTCAACCATCGAGGACCGGGCCAGGGCAACCCCCTGTCCCAACTCGGCCATACGCAAGGTGGAAATCAGTGTGTCAAACTGCATGCCGGTCGACGAATCGACGGTGTCTGCACCGACCATGTTCAACCAGTAACCCCAACCCTCTTCGTAACCCAGGACATGCAACAACGGATGGTGCGCCACGTCCGCCGGCACCGTCAGCGGCGAACTCGCCATCAGGGCTGGCGAGCAGACCGGAAACAAGGTGTCCCAAGTCAGGCGCTGCGACACCAGGCCGGGCCATTGACCATGGCCCCAGCGAATTTCCATGTCGTCCTCACCATCCAGTTCTTTGACCCAGATGTTGCTGATGTAGCGGATGTCGACCTGTGGATGGGCCTGGCGAAAATCCACCAGTTTGGGCGCCAGCCAGTGCACGAAAAACGCCAGGCTGCCGCGCACCTTGATCGGCCGGCGTTTGTGCTGGCCAAAAATCTCGTTGGTCCCCACCGCCAGTCGAGTGATTGCATCCTGCACGACCGGCAGATAGGCCTGACCTTCCTCGGTCAGCCCCAGGCCACGGGGCAAACGCTTGAACAGCGCCACACCCAGATGACTTTCCAATTGGCGGATTTGCTGACTGACTGCACCCTGAGTCAAAAACAGTTCTTCGGCAGCGTGGGTGAAGTTCAGGCAACGGGCGGACACCTCGAATGCCCGCAACCAGTTCAATGGGGGTAACGTCTTTTGCTTCATGGTCTGAACCTCAATGACGCCCCCTCCACCGAGCGCGCTTGCCCACCCCGTCGACAGTGCCTAGAACGCATCGGACGGTTGTGCCAAGGGGGTAACCGACAAGCGTCGCTCGCGGCTTTTGCGCGTAATGTAATACACGAAATAGCACCAGGCGATGAATGGCAAACCGAAGTACAGAGCTACCCGCTGTTCAGGGTCGAAAGCAATCCCGACACACGCCAGGCTGCAGCAGACCAACGCCCCCAACGGCACCCATGGATAACCCCGGACGCGGAACTTAAGGTCGTGGACATCGCCTCCATTGGCCACATAGTGACGGCGGAAAGCAATCTGGCTCGCGGCGATGCTCATCCACACCACCACCACTGCCAATCCGGAGATCGACACCAGCGCCAGATAGATGGTGTCGGCGGCAAACACGCTGCTGAGCAAAGAGGCGGCGCCACCGGCCATGCTGACAATAATGGCGTTGAGTGGTGTGCCCATGCGGGTCAGGGCCGAGAACTGTTTGGGCAGGTGACCCTGGTCACTCAGGGTCCAGAGCATCCGTGAAGCAGCGTATAAACCGGAGTTGGCGGCCGACAACAAGGCACTGATGATCACGAAGTTCATGATGTCAGCCGAATAGGGAATCCCGATGTAAGTGAACACCGTGACAAATGGACTCTCTACCAGGCCGGCCTGCTCACGGGGTAACAGCGTCGCCAGGACGAAAATGGTACCTACGAAGAAGATCGCCAGGCGCAGCACGGTCGTGCGAATGGCACGTGGCACATTGCGCTGGGGGTCCTTGGTTTCACCCGCGGCGATGCCGATCAGTTCAGTACCGGAGAACGCAAAGGAGACCGCCAGTAACGTCATGGCAATCGGCATGAAACCGGTAGGGAAAAGCCCCTCGCGAGTGAAGTTGCTCAGCCCGATACTGTGAGCCTGATCGATATGCAGCAGACCGATAATCGCGCCACCACCGATTAGCAGAAAAACCACCACGGTCACCACTTTGACCAGAGACAACCAGAATTCGGTCTCAGCGAACAAGCGTACCGAAATCACGTTGGTCAGAAACACCAAGCCTGCGAACAGCGCGCTCCAAATCCATACCGGTGTATCCGGAAACCAGCGCGCCATCAAAATCCCGGCGGCGGTAAATTCAGAGCCGATTGCCACAGTCCAGGTCAGCCAATACAACCACGCCACGGTGTAGCCGGTGCCGGGTCCGAGAAAACGCGTGGCGTAGGTGCTGAACGAACCCGTTTCCGGCATCTGCACCGCCAATTCGCCCAAGCACATCATGACCATGTAAACCATGAGTGCGCCAATGATGTAGGCGATGACTGCACCCAACGGACCGGCCTGGTTAACAGTGTACCCGGACGTGAGAAACAGCCCGGTACCAATGACGCCACCCAATGCCAACATGACAATGTGGCGCGTCTGCATTTCCTGTTTAAAACCGGCACGCGTAGTGAGTTGTTCTTCTTTTATGGACATGGTTGTTCTCATGAAAGTTGTCAGGGCGCGCATTAACGTCTGCGATCAGTTACTGGGCAGAGTAAAAACAGGTCGCCACTAAGTTTTATTATTATTCCACTTCATGAACGCCTCACTAACAGCCTTGTCGTGAGGTACTAACGTTAAAACTTCAGCTTGCTGCCTCGATGCACGTTTTGTTGTTTGAGTGCTGTGTGTTTGCCTGTGCCAGCTCATCGCGCGAACACCTGACAAACGCGAACGCCTGCTTCAAATCGTCGAGCAGATCGTCAGTGTCTTCAATGCCGACCGAGACCCGCACCAGTCCTTCGGAGATACCCAGAGCCAGTCGTTCCTCCAGCGTGTTCTCGACATGGCTGGTGGTCCGGGCCGGGCCGTAAATGGTTTCCACTGCACCGAGATTGCCCGCGCAGTGGGCGAATCGCAGACGTGGCAAGAGCACCTTGACCGTGTCCATCCCACCGACCAGAACAAAACTGACGATGGCGCCGAAGCCGGACATTTGCGCGCACGCCACAGCGTGGTTCGGATGACCGGGCAAGCCGGGATAATTGACCGACTCAACCAACGGTTCGGTGCAGAGGAACTCCGCCAGGGCACGGGCACTGCGTTGCTGTTGACGCATGCGCAGCACCAGCGTTTTCATGCCCCGGATGATCATGTAGGCCGAGAACGGGTCGAGCGTCGCACCGTTGATTTCCCGGTAATGACGAACCTTGGCCATCAAGGATTCGCTGCCGCACACCAGGCCGCCAAGTACATCGCCATGACCGCTGAGGAACTTGGTCGCGCTGTGGATGACCACGTCCACCCCTAACGCCAGGGGGTTCTGATTCAGCGGCGTGGCAAAGGTGTTGTCCGCCACCACCACGGCACCGACGCGCTTGGCTGCAGCTACCAGACGCTGGATATCGAGTATTTTCAGGGTCGGGTTGGTCGGCGTTTCCAGGTACACCAACTGGCAGCCTTTGGCGATTTCACGCTCGATCTCCTCGTGATCGAACGTCTCGCACAATGTCACCTCCACACCCGTGCGCGGCAGGAATTCTTCGAAAATCTTGTTGGTGCCACCGTAGCTGTCCTTGGTCGACACCACACGATCGCCATTGGCCAGGAAGGTGAAAAGCACACTGCTGATCGCCGCCATGCCGCTGCTGAAGGCCACGGCGGACTCGGCCATTTCCAGCTCGCGAATCTTTGCTTCGAGGGTCTCGACTGTCGGGTTGCTCATGCGGCTGTAGATAAAGCCCGGCGTCTTGCCCAACGCAACGTCGTACCAGACGTCGATGTCGTCGTAACCGTAAGCGGCGCTGACCACGATCGGTGTTTGAGTGGCGTTGTAGGGATGCCTGACTTGCTCCCCGCCCCAGACCGCTCGGGTCCCGGTTCCGGCGTTATCAAGCCCTGCGTTGTCAGGTTTATTGTTCATTAAGACTACTCGCACTGAGGGTGGTGAGTGTTGAGTCATTCACCAGATCTGGCGGCCAATATATTGAAAAGCGGTGCGCCCGAGAAACGATGTTATCGGTGCCAAAGGGCTGCTTTTTTTAATGGCTGTGTAGTCCTGAAATAGGTTTACACCTTCTGATCTGTTTTTCAGGAAGGCATGATTGTTCAGCGGCTGTCGCCCAATGTTGCCTGGGTCATCGTCGGGGCTCCGGACTACCTCAATCGTTTTACCCCCTGCTCGATTTGGGTATCGCTATACGGCTACTGGTCTTGACCTCGCGTAACGACAAACTGGACTGGATGGATGCAATACCCACCTGACGCCTGAGTACCTGTTCGATAAAGTCGCTGTAGCTATCTAGATCCTCTGCCAGCACTTGCAGTACGTAATCGGCATCCCCGGTGATCTTGTGACAGGACAACACTTCGGGCAATTGCGCAATCACCGCCTCGAAGGCGTCCGGAGCGTGATCGGCGTGGGTGGAAAAACGGATGTGCACGAACGCCATGATATCCAGCCCCAGCATTCGTCGATCAAGGTTGGCCTGGTAGCCCTTTATCACGCCCGCCTCCTCCATTCTCTTACGCCGCCGCCAGCAAGGCGTAAGGCTTAACGACAGCCGCTCACTGAGCTCGGCGTTGGAAATACTCGCGTCCTCCTGCAGCAACGCGAGAATCGCCAGGTCGGTGTCGTCGAGACTGATGCGCTTGGATGATTTTTTCTGCATTACGCCATTCCTGAGTAATAAATCCCGAACAATCTAGTAAAACACGAAAACAAAGCAAAGAAAGCGCCTCCCGACCGGAACAGAATATTTGCACTGGTTCACATCAACGGATGCGCACAATGTTTACAGTTTTCAGTGATTCCCACCGTTTGCACCACGGCTCCGAATTGAAAGACGGCGTGCTCAAGCCCTCCTTCGAACAGCCCAGTCGGGCCGATACCGTCCATCATCGGGTCAAACAGGTAGGGCTTGGCCAGGTCATCGAACCGCGAGCATTTGACCGGTCGTGCTATGTCAACGCGCACAGCGAGCGCTACGTAACCTTTCTGGAAACTGCCTGGTCTGAATGGTGCGCAACCGGACGCACCCACGATGCCTTGCCGCTGGTATGGCCCGTGCGCGATCTGGCCAACGAGCAAGTACCGACTTTCATCGACGGCAAACTGGGTTTCTACGCCATGGACGCCGGCTCCCCCATTACCGCCACCACATGGCAAGCGGTAAAAACCAGCGCCGATATCGCGCTGACCGGACTGGCGCTGATCGATGAAGGCCACGACAGTGCCTTTGCCCTGTGTCGCCCACCTGGCCATCACGCAGCACGTGAATACATGGGCGGCTACTGCTATCTGAACAACGCCGCCATTGCCGCACAACAGGCCATTACTCAAGGCGCCAAACGGGTCGCCGTACTGGACGTCGACTTTCATCATGGCAACGGCACGCAGAACATTTTCTACGGGCGCAGCGACGTCATGTTTGTCTCGCTGCATGGCGAACCGGCAGTGTCCTATCCGTACTACTCAGGCTACAGCCACGAAGTCGGCGCCGGCCACGGCGAAGGTTACAACCTGAACTACCCGTTGCCGAAGAACACCACCTGGGAAAGCTACCGCAACGCCCTGCTCCACGCCTGCAGGAAACTGCAGCAATTCGCCCCTGAAGTACTGGTTATTTCACTCGGCGTCGATACGTTCAAGGACGACCCCATCAGCCACTTCCTGCTGGAAAGCGAAGACTTCATCGGCATCGGCGAGCTGATCGCGGGCGTGGGCTGCCCCACCCTGTTCGTGATGGAAGGCGGCTACATGGTCGATGAGATCGGGATCAATGCGGTCAACGTACTGCATGGTTTCGAGAGCAAACGTGCCTGAGTCATGCCCTGAATCGCAGCGTTTCAACTACTGAATCGGAGAATAAAAAAATGACTCATTTTATCGATGTCGATCATGCCGCACACCTGTTCGCCAAGGTGGGAATCTGTCGGGCCATCCGCGAAATGGCGGCTTACATTGAGGCTGACTATTCACGCTGGGCGCAGTTTGATAAATCGCCCCGCACTGCCAATCATTCAGCAGACGGTGTGATCGAGTTGATGCCCACCGACGACGGCCAGCAGTACTCGTTCAAATACGTGAATGGTCACCCGGACAACGGTCAAAGAGGCATGCTGACGGTCATGGCCTTCGGAGTCCTGGCCGATGTCCACAGCGGCTATCCAACATTGCTCAGCGAACTGACGCTGACAACTGCCGTACGCACTGCCGCGACCTCTGCCCTGGTTGCGCAGTCCCTGGCGCGCCCGGGTGCAAGCATCATGGCAATCATCGGAAATGGCGCCCAGAGCGAATTTCAGGCCCTCGCCTTCCACGAAATGCTGTCCATCAAGCAAATACGCATTTTCGATATCGATCGCGACGCTTCACTCAAATTGAAGCACAACCTGGCCGCATTCCCGGATATTGAGGTGATTCTGGCCAACTCGGTACAGGAAGCGGTCAAGGGCGCGCACATCGTCACCACAGTCACCGCAGACAAAGCCTATGCAACGATTCTGACGCCCGAGATGATCGAGCCCGGCATGCATATCAATGCCGTCGGCGGCGACTGCCCGGGGAAAACCGAACTGCACGCCGAGATCCTGCGCAATGCCCGGGTCATCGTTGAGTTTGAACCTCAAACCCGGATTGAAGGCGATATTCAACAACTGGAGCCCGACTTTCCTGTCGTCGAGTTCTTCCGGATTGTCCTGGGCGAAGTCCCGGGGCGCGAGAACGACGCACAGGTCACCGTGTTCGATTCGGTGGGTTTTGCCCTCGAAGACTTTTCGTCACTGCGCTACGTGCACGACCTGGCGCGAGAGCATGCCATCGGTGAGCGCATCCATCTGGTGCCGACGCCTTCCAACATAAAAAATCTCTACCAACTGCTTGATCAGCAGCCAGCAATCGTCCCCTCGCGCCTGCGCACGGCCAGTTGATAGCCACAAGTGGTGCCCCTGAACAAAGTGCCAAGGGGCCACTCACCCTGCAGTGAACGCGAACCCTGCCGCCCGCAAACCACCACCGTCAGTAGCCGTTGCATCCCTAACAAGAACGCTAGACAGCCACCTTTCTGCCAAAACTCAAAAACATAAAATCAAGAGGTTTTGTAATGAAATCGACTCCGTCCGAGCGGGTTGAACAGCCCGCGCTGCAGCGCACGCTCAGCAATCGTCACATTCAATTAATGGCCATGGGAGGTGCCATCGGTACAGGCCTGTTCATGGGTTCCGGGAAGATCATTGCCCTCTCCGGCACGTCGATCATCCTCATTTATATGATCATCGGTCTGTTCGTCTACTTCGTCATGCGTGCCATGGGCGAACTGTTGCTGTCCAACTTGAACTTCAAAACCTTCGCGGATTTTGCCGGTGCCTACCTCGGCCCGCGGGCGGCATTCTTCCTCGGCTGGTCGTACTGGCTGAGCTGGAGCGTCGCGGTGGTGGGCGACGCCGTGGTGGTCGGCGGATTCTTTCAGTACTGGTTCCCCGATGTACCCGCCTGGATCCCGGCCATCGGTATGTTGATGACGCTGTTCGCCCTAAACGTGCTGACCGTCAGACTTTTCGGTGAAGTGGAGTTCTGGTTCGCGATCATCAAGATCATTGCCGTCGTCACCCTGATTGGCGTCAGCATGGTGATGATTGCCAGCTCCTTTGTATCACCTAGTGGCGTTACAGCATCCCTGAACCACCTGCTGGATAAACAGGCGGCCTTCCCCAACGGCCTGTTTGGTTTCTTTGCCGGATTCCAGATGGCAATCTTCTCCTTTGCCGGCACTGAGCTGATCGGTACTGCAGCCGCCGAAACTCGCTCCCCCGAGAAGACCCTGCCAAAAGCCATCAACTCGATTCCGCTGAGAATCATCCTGTTTTATGTGCTGGCACTGGCCTGCATTATTGCAGTGACTTCCTGGCAGCAGGTTTCGCCCAACAAGAGCCCTTTCGTCGAACTGTTTCTGGTTGCAGGGTTTCCCGCAGCAGCAGGTATCGTCAACTTTGTGGTGCTGACGTCTGCCGCCTCATCGGCCAACAGTGGCGTATTTTCATCCAGCCGCATGCTGTTTGGACTGGCCAGTCACGACAATGCGCCTGGGATTTTTCGGCGTTTGTCGGGCAATAGCGTACCTCTGCTAAGCCTGGCGTTTACCACACTGTTGATGCTGGTGGGTGTACTGCTGCTGTTCATCGTTCCGGAAGTCATGACAGCGTTCACCATCGTTTCTACCGTGTCGGCGATCCTGGTGATTTTCACTTGGTCGACCATCCTCGCGTCGTACATTGCCTATCGCAAAAGCCGACCCGACCTGCATGCGCAATCGACCTACAAGATGCCTGGCGGCGTGCCGATGGCCTGGTTCTCCTTGGCGTTCCTGGGGTTTGTTCTCTGCCTGTTGGCATTAAGACCTGACACTCGTATTGCCTTACTGGTCATGCCAGGGTGGTTCATTTGGTTGGCAATTGCTTATCAGCTGACCCATTCCAGGAAGCTAAAATCCGCTGCTGGTTCGGCAAATCAGTACAGCTGATGTTCACCTGCCACCTCAAGGTGCCGATGCAGTGAACCGCGCTTGAGCAACGTGGCGTTTGTGGGGCACCTGCAGGTTGAAGAGCGGCAAGCGAAGGCCGTCAGATTTTACTGACGGCCAACTCTGCGAATGAACGATTCGCTCAGTGCAGCGCGCTGCGTTGCGCCCAACTGCCGATCACCCCATCCCCAATCCGGTGCGCCCGGATCGACCTCGTATCTAGCGCCACATCACCTACAACTGTCGATCACGTGTTGGACGGCGATTGCGGCGTATCAGGATTGAGTTGCTGACGTCTGAATTGCCCAGGTGGCTGGCCGTGGATCTGGCGGAAGCGTCGCGAAAAATATGCCTCGTCAGCGAAACCGCACAACCTCGCCACCTCCCCCACCGGTCGTGTGCCATTGAGCAAATAATTGCGTGCAGCGTGCATTCGGCGTTCGAGCACCAGTTCGGTGAAGGTCTTGCCGATTTCCCTGCGCAGCCAATGCGTCAGGTACGTCGGGGACAGGTAGGTCGCCGCCGCAACTTTAATCAAGTTGAGGTCGGGGTCGGCGATGTTCTTGCGCAAGTATTCCGACATCCTGCTCAGCGCATCGCGTCGGCTGACTTCGGCGGCATTCTCTTCGGCCAATCGTTTGAGCGGCTCGGCATACAAGGCACAAACGCTCCCCACCAGTTGCAGCAACAACCCCTTGAGCATCTCGCGAGTGCCAAACTGACGCTTCTCATCCAGGACTCGCATCTGTTCGATCAAGGCACAGACTTTGTTGAAATCCTCATCGGCCAGAATGAAATCCAGATGCTCTTGAAAGCGGAACGGCGACAACTCCGGCGCCAGCAGAATCGAGACTTCCTCCAGATCCATCGGATCGCACTGCAAATGCGGCAGCAGGAAGGTCTGGGAAAAATTGATCACCATGAAGTTGCTGTCGGCCGGATGCGGAATCACGTGCACGCGATGCGGCAGGATGAAGGCCAGCGTGTTGCGCGGAAACGGACGTTCGACGTTGCCGATGTGCTGCATGGTATCGCCACCGAGGTTGACCTGGATCTGGAAATACTCGTGGCGATGCGGGCTGGTTTCGGCGCGCCGTCCCTTTTTGTCGCGGATGTAAAAGTCCGTCAATTCGCTGCGCTGCTGCATGACGTAAGTGGGTACTCGACTGGGTGACGACATCGCCTGAGGATCCTCGACAGGTACATGGACAGGTTGTCGTCGCGCCGCGATGCAGGCGGCGACCGCGCTGATTGTGAAGGCAGACCCTGCTGACCTCAACATGTCATAGGATGACAACGAAATTCAGAGAATTAATTGTATCCGTGTGTGATTTGTCGTCCGTCCAAAAAACTACGAGCACATAAAAATAATTAATCCTTTAAAAACATAATCTTATTAAACGCATGAAGCATGACTAAGGAAATGAGCTGATTTGATTTTTCTTGGACATCTGCATTAATCGCCTTTTTCAGAAGAAAAAACGATCTAACGCCCCCGTTGATTTTGAGATGTTGTACGACCACTGTGACAGCCAATGCAGCCCGACCCGTCCAAAAACAATCAAAAGGTGCGCACGTGATGAACCTGATTTTCCCCCTCGCCAACCCTCCCCAGATCGAGCCAGTCCGAAGGCGTATCTGAGCGCCTGACAGCGGCTGTCCGCGCCTCTCATTCAAGTAGCGATTGCTCTGCCCCGACACTGGCGGCATCGGCTTCGGCTGCGCGCGAACATCTCGATTCTTCTAACAATAAAAAGGTCTACTCATGTCGAACTCGCAAACCTCCCCGTCCACCGCGCCGTCGGTGAATGCCGGCGCCCGGGACGCCCTGCTGCCACAACGACTGCCGACGCGTAGGCGCTGGTTCATGCTGTCGTTGCTGCTGATTGCAACCATCATCAACTACATCGACCGCGTGAACATTTCGATTGCGGCGCCGTTCCTCGCCAAGGACCTGGGCCTGGACAAGATTGAAATGGGCCTGATTTTTTCCGCGTTTGCCTGGACTTACGCCCTCGCCCTGGTGCCCGCCGGGTTTGTTGCCGATCGCTTCGGTTCCCGGTTCACTTACGGTGTATCACTGATCAGCTGGTCGACGGTCACCGTGTGCCAGGGCTTCGCCACGGGCTTCGCGTCGTTGTTCGGACTGCGCCTAGCCGTCGGCGCCATGGAAGCTCCAGCCTTTCCGGCCAACAGCCGTGCGGTGACGGTATGGTTCCCGGCCCGCGAACGGGGCCTGGCCAGCAGCATTTACGTGTGCGGCCAATATCTGGGCACGGCACTGTTCACGGGCGTGCTGTTATGGCTGGCCACGACCTATGACTGGCGCCATGTGTTTTACAGCACCGGATTACTCGGCATTGTTTTCGGAGTGATCTGGCTGTACCTGTACCGCGATCCGTTGAACTGCAAGACCGTCAGCCCGGAAGAACTGAAGTACATCGAAGCCGGGGGTGGACTGGTCAAGAGCAGCCAGGAACGCACCCGGTTCAACTGGCGGCAGATCGCCGAGCTGTTCAGCTATCGGCAGATCTGGGCGATTTGCATCGGCAAGTTCGCCAGCACCTCAGCGCTGTACTTCTTCCTGACCTGGTTCCCGACGTACCTGATCGAAGAACGCAAGTTGACCATGATCAAGGCCGGGATCTTCGCGGTGCTACCGTTCGTGGGCGCAACGGTCGGCATCTTGCTCGCCGGCATCGTCTCCGACTTGCTGATACGCCGTGGTTACTCAATGTCCTTCGCTCGCAAGTTGCCATTGGTGGTCGGATCAATGCTGGGGATGTCGATTGTGCTGGTGAATTTCACCGACTCGAACGTGATCTGCATTGCCGTGCTGACCATTGCCTTCTTCGCCCAGGGAATCGCTTCTTCGTCGTGGGCGGCAGTGTCGGAGGTCGCGCCCAAGGAATTGATAGGACTGACCGGCGGGGTCACCAGCCTGGCCGCCAACATCGGCGGGATTGTCACTCCGATTGTGATTGGTGGCATCGTCCACGCGACAGGCTCGTTTGCCTACGCCTTCTGGTTCATTGGTGGCGTGGCGCTGATGGGTACCTTGTCCTATTCGTTGCTGCTCGGTCGTTTGTATCGCATCGAACTCAAGGCGCGCTGAGCGCAGAAAAGCGTTTTTCTCCAACACGAGGTGGCATTCGTCCAACTTCGCAAAACGAAGCCGCCGTAGGCTGATGCTTCCAACAGGACAACTACAAAAATGACTATGACCGAATACGTTTTTACCCCGGATCTGCCTGCGACCTTGCCGGTTGCCGGCAGCCAGCAGCGCTTTCCCGTCGGCCGGGTATTTTGCGTCGGCCGCAACTACCCTTGGCCAGACACCCAAGGCCAGTCCCGTCAGCCGCCAGTGTTCTTCATGAAACCCGCGAGCAACGTGGTGGATGCGGCGGGTGAAGTGACTTTCCCGCCGTTGACTGAAGAGTTTGTCCACGAAATCGAATTGGTCGTGGCCATCGGTGAAGGCGGCGCCAATATTCCGGAGAGTCAGGCGCTGGCCTATGTCTGGGGCTATGCCGTCGGACTTGACCTGACTCGTCGTGATGTCCAGCGCGCGGCCAAAAGCAATGGTTTGCCGTGGGAAGGTGCCAAGGTGTTCGACGGCGCCGCACCGATGACCGCCATCGTGCCGGTGACTCACGCGGGACACCCGAACGGCGAGTTGTGGCTAAACGTCAACGGCGAAGAACGCCAGCGCGACAGCCTCGACAGCCAGATCTGGTCGGTCAGTGAAATCATCAGCCGCATCTCGCAATCGGTAGCGCTGCGGGCCGGTGACTTGATCATGACCGGCAGCCCGGCAGGCGTCGATGTGCTGCAACCAGGCGACATCATCAACGCCGGGATCGCCGGCATCGGCCAACTGGAAATGCGCGTTGGTCAGCGCGCCTTGAACCCGGCACACGCCCTCGTGAATTGAAAAAGGAGATAACAACATGTCTAACACTCTTCCTTTAAAGGTGGCCCTGGTCACCGGCGCCGGTAGCGGAATCGGCCGCGCCGTGGCCCTGGCTCTGATGGCCGACGGATTCACCCTGGTATTGGCCGGACGTCGGCCGGAGCCGTTGCAGGCCTTGGTCGAATTGGCACTCAGCGAAGGACACGAAGCGTTGGCGGTCCCCACTGATGTGCGTGACCCGGCCAGTGTCGATGCACTGTTTGCAACCATCACCGAGGTATACGGACGCCTCGACGTGGTGTTCAACAATGCCGGGGTCAACGCCCCTGCCGTGCCGCTCGATGAACTGACATTCGAGCAGTGGCGCAACGTGATCGACACCAACCTCAACGGCGTTTTCCTCTGCGCCCGTGGTGCCTTCGGACTGATGCGCCGGCAACAGCCACAGGGCGGACGCATCATCAATAACGGTTCGATCTCGGCGCATACCCCACGCCCCTTCAGCAGCGCCTACACCGCCAGTAAACACGCGGTGCTGGGACTGACCAAATCCCTGGCCCTGGACGGGCGCGAATTCAACATCGCCTGCAGCCAGATCGACATCGGCAACGCCCTGACCGAAATGTCGGTGCGCATGACTAAAGGCGTGCGCCAGGCCAACGGCACCATCGCCGTGGAGCCGATGGTGGACGTCAAGCATGTGGCCGATGCCGTGCGCTACATCACCGGTCTGCCGCTGGAGGCGAACGTCCTGAACATGACCGTCATGGCCAGCGCCATGCCGTTTGCCGGTCGCGGTTAAACCGGCCTTTTTTATTCCGTTACGCGAGGTTTTATATGAAGCCAGAAGTCTTGCAGCTCAGCCCGATCCTGATCCCTGAAATCAACGCTCGGCTCGATGAGCTGTTTACCGTCAGACGTTACTTCCAGCAGGCCGACAAGCAGGCTTATTTGCAGGAACACGGCGCGAACATTCGCGGTGTGATCACCGGCGGGCATACCGGTATCAGCCAGGCACTCATGGCGCAACTGCCCAAGCTGGAAGTGGTGGCGGTCAATGGCGTGGGCACCGATGCGGTGGATCTGGCATACGCCAGGGATCGCGGAATTCGCGTAACCGCGACCATCGGCGCGCTGACCGAAGATGTCGCGGACCTGGCCATCGGATTATTGATTGCCGTGTGCCGGAGTCTGTGCACCAGTGATCGTTATGTGCGTTCGGGCCAATGGCCCCATAGCCCGACACCGTTGGCCCCGTTGCCGTTGGCGCGCCAAGTGTCCGGCATGCGCATTGGCATCGTCGGCATGGGCCGGGTCGGTCGTGCCGTGGCGACCCGCGCCGCAGCGTTCGGTTGCCCGATCAGTTACACCGATTTGCAGCCGATGAGCGATGTAAACCACACCTTCATCGCCGACCTGAAGCAGCTTGCCAGCAACAGTGATGCGCTGATTCTCGCGGCCGCTGCCGACAAGGCTGAAGCCATCATCAATGCCGAGGTGCTGCAGGCGCTGGGCAAGGACGGGTATCTGATCAACGTGGCGCGCGGCAAGCTGGTCAACGAGGTCGATCTGGTGGCGGCGCTTGCCGCTGGTGAGATCGCGGGTGCGGCGCTGGATGTGTTTGTCGATGAACCGAACGTCCCCGAGACACTGTTTGCCAACGAAAAAGTGGTGCTGCAGCCCCATCGCGCGAGCGCGACGCTGCAGACCCGCACGCGGATGGGCGAGATGGTGGTGGCGAGCCTGGTGGACAGTTTCGCCGGGAGAATGCCGCAAGGGTCTGTGACTGATTGAACGCTAGCCGCCAAGGGGACGTTGCGTCCCCTTGGCGGCTCGGTGTCAGGTAAACAGATCGACGCCCAACTGGAAGGCGACCCACAGCGCGAGGCCTGTAGCAAAGAGCAGCGCGATGTTTTCAAACAGGTTGTTGCGATATTTCTTGTCCAGCAGCGACTTCTGGTTGGACATGATCAGCAGGCCCAGGGAAATGACCGGCAAGCCAATGATGTTCAACGCGCTGACACCAATGGTCAGGGTTACGAAATCCGGCATGCCTGGCAGCGACCAGATCAACGGCGTCACCAGGATAAAAAGCATGAACCATTTGTGCATCGGATCATGATGAAACTCTTTACCGTACTTTTCGCGACGTTCAGGACGAACGTGTTGGAAGGCATCGGTAATCAGCATCGGGAACGCGGTGGTCTTGCCTGAAATACTGGCAAACAGTGTCGCGAACACGCCAATGAAGAACACATACCAACCAATCGGGCCAAAGAAAATTTCCAGCGCCTTGCCAAGGTCGCCCAAGGTCTTCACCTCGATGCCGTTGGGCCGCAGAATTTCCGCGCCGACGATCCAGATGGCCAGGTTGATGACGATCCCGACGAACACTGCAAACAGCAAATCGTTACGTTGAACACGCTTGTGCTGCGGCCCTACCCAGCCCTTTTGGCGCATGACATACGGATGCACGAAGTTGGCAATGGAGCCTGCAACCGCGCCGATAACCGATACCGCCACCAGCAGCGCGCCATGCACGCCTTCATCCGGCGGGATACTGAAGCCGATGGTGCCTTTAACGATACCGGCGACATCGGGACCTGACATTACGGCCAAGGCAATAAAGGCCAGGGTCATGATCGCCAGCAGCATCTTCATCACGCCTTCGATCATCGAATAAATATTACGACCGACCAGCATCCACACAGCGAGTACCACCGCCAATGAACACAGCAGTGGCTGGTCGATTTTGAACAGCATCGCCAGCGACTCACCCGCCCCCTTGATCATGTAGGCGTTCATCAAGTGCCCCATCAGCAGGGCGTAGACGAGCATGAACCAGGCGAAAAAGGGATTCAGCTGCGCATAGCCTTGCAGGATGGTCATGCCTTGGTTATTGCACAACTGGAAGCGAGCGATGATGTTTACGATCAGGTATCTCAAGAGCAGAGAGACCGCCAGCACCCACATCATTGCGTAACCGTAATTGGCACCGGCCACGGACGACGTGATCAGATCACCTGCGCCCAGCCAGGACAGTACGGCGATGATTCCTGGGCCCAGCAGTTTGAGTATTCGGGAAAATCGATTTTGTGCGGGCGCCGCAGCCTGGCCTTCTACGGAAGGAATGCTCGTCATAGAGGGTATCTCCATTTATTTTTTTTGTGAGAACGAGCGCAGTCGAACACATTAGATACGACGTCGTACAACTAATCTTGAGCGAGTGTGTTTATAAATGTTTCAAGCTCGCGGGTCAGCGCCGGGCTGCGTGGACGGTATCTAACCAGGCTCGGCTCGTGCAAACACTGCGCCTGAGCCACGACGTGTCATTCCAACCTAAGAAAACAGCGATTGATGTCGTTTTAGGATAATCATAGGATGACTGACCACATAAACAAAATAAAGAATCACCCGCAAGTAAACCCCTTCTCTTGGCCGCTGCCGTTTCCACCCAATTCAAATCCGTCCCCACCAAGTGATCATCTGCTCGTTTTTTCACGGCAATGTAATTTTCGAAACCTTCGGATAACGGGCTTCCACGCAGCGCATCGGGGGAAGACAGAGACCAGAATGAAGCGCCTGACACCTGCTTCAATGGCTGCGGCCAAACCAAGTCGTCTTCTAAACAGGCTCATCGCGAACAAATCGTATCAAACCGGACAAGATGTAAGACGCATCCACCCAGAACCAGTCGTTTTGCAGGGGTAAAAACGACCAAAAATAAAAAAGGGTCGCGAGATAAAATCTCGCAACCCTTTGAATTATATGGTCGGGACGGAGTGATTCGAACACTCGCCCCCTAGCACCCCATGCTGGGGGCTGTAGCAGCCTAACCTATTGTTTCTAAACGAATATAGCTACTTACAAGGGGGGCAAAACACCCGCTTTTTTGTGCGTATACAAACGGAAACACGCGGCCTCCAGAGGAGGTTTTGCGCAAGCCGACCCAACAAAAGCGCTTCCAGGCTTATTAGGCAGAAGCGGACACCACAATCGCACCACTCATACGGCCGGGAGAGAAATGTCACCTTCTCGAATTATGGACGAGTCGGTCAACGAAGAACTCCATATGCCCTCTGGGGGTAGCCAGCAAGGGCCAAGCGTCGACCATTAAAGCGATTTCCTGAAATGCTTGGGCGCACTTGGAGCGCGGAAAGTGTTCGTAGACTGCTCGCTGCTTCTGCACTGCCCTACGCGCACATTCATCGTACGGAACCGCTCCCACATACCGCAGGGTTACGTCGAGGAAGCGATCGGTGACTTTGGCCAATTTAGCGAACAGCGCGCGACCTTCCGTCGGGCTCTGCACCATATTGACCAGCACCCGGAAACGGTCCATTCCGTAATCACGATTAAGCAGTTTGATCAGTGCGTAGGCATCGGTGATCGAGGTCGGTTCGTCGCAGACCACCAGCAAGACTTCGTGGGCCGCCCGGACGAGACTGACCACCGACGCGCCGATGCCCGCAGCTGTGTCAATCACCAGCACATCGAGACTGTCACCGATTTCACTGAAGGCCTGGATCAGGCCTGCGTGCTGAGTCGGAGACAAATGCACCATGCTCTGGATGCCTGAAGCCGCAGGGACGATTCGTATCCCGCCCGGACCGCGCAAAAGTACATCGGATAGCTCACAGCGACCTTCGATTAAATCGGCAAGCGTGTACTGCGGGGAAAGCCCCAACAGGACATCGATATTCGCCAAGCCAAGATCGCCATCAAGCAATACGACTCGCCTTCCAAGTTTCGCCAGCGCCAATGAAAGATTCACAGCCACAGTCGTCTTGCCGACGCCGCCCTTTCCGCCGGTCACGGCGATAACTTGTACAGAACGCACACCATCCATGTTATTGATTCCCTTCCATGTGCAACGCGTGCGAGTAGTCGCTCACTATTCCTAGATACGCGATGGTAACTGAAATGTGCAGACACATGGCCACTAGCTATATCACAGGATCACCAGAAACGCTGTAACCCACGACATGGCAATCACGCGAACCAGTACTGCCACTGCTGCGATGCGCTCATCCGCCGAGTAATCGCCTATGCCGAATTCAGACCTGCTCCCTTCCCTGCTATTCAAGATCAACGAAAACCAGCTCGCCCTCGAAGCCGCCATCTTGGAGCATTCGAACTGGGTCGAGCAGCGCGGCCGATGTCGCCGACAACGTGCGCGGCGCCCTGGAAGCCATCGACAAAAATGAAGAGCTCATCAAGATGACACTCGCGCTGATGATGGCGCCGGAGTGACTGCTTTCGGCTGTGGATTCAACCGGTCGATGCAACACAAATAAATTCTGTGTAAGCAGAAGGAGTGTTGCAGATGAAGCAGAGACCTCGGTTCCCGACTGGGAGCGCGGCGCCTACAAAGTTGCCATTATCATTTGTCGTCCATCTTTGTTGACGATTGTGGCCGGCGCTCAGTGCTCTCTTCGGCGTTGGGCGCTTCTGGAAAACTCCCTGGCGTGAACACATGGGTCTGCAAGTCGCTGGCATCGACTTCGGCGACACCATGAACCGAACGGGCCAGACCAATGGCCTGCTCACACTGTCTATGAGTGTTGACGCGGCCGCTTAACCCCACTATGCCCGCATGGGTTTTGACATTGATATGCAGGCTAAGGGTCGGATCGGAAAATGCCAGGGCCGACTTCACCTTGGCGGTAATCCATGCATCGTGAACGGCCATTTCCAGACCATGAGAATAATGCTGGAAGGAGTGAATTTTCATGGCTGAACCCTCTCTCGCGTAATCAGATATACTGTCCATCCCATTTGCTGTGCTGCCCTCTGCCTGTCAGGTGAACGCTATGGATACCTGATTCGTTTTGGAGCGCTCGCCACACAAACATTGACAGACATTAATTATAGTACGGCCGTTGCCTGCGGTCAGAGCGCTGTCCCCGTGGACGTCCGCCTTGGTCGCTCTGTGCCAGGCGCAACACCTACAGAGCACTCCAAACGGTCCTTATTGCGATCAGCGCTGATCAACCCATTGCTGCCAATCTCGACCGACAGAAAACGGTCGGTTCTGTTGAAAAAGTCGGTTCGCCCAAACAGCCTGGTCACTTACTGGCTCACACAAAGGGTAATCGCCTCCTCGTATCATTCTGAGTGTCCGCAATGGGTTGTGGATTCAACCGGTCGATGCAACACAACTAAATTCTGTGTAAGCAGAAGGAGTGTTGCAGATGAAGCAGAGACCTCGGATCTATTACACCGAAAGCCAGAAAAAACTGATGTGGGATCACGGGCAAAAAGGCGACGAATGACTCTAATTGCGCCCCCCAAATAAGACAGATAGAAATTTTTCGTACTAGGCTTCACGAGCGCGTTGAACGGTAAGAGGGATTCGATCCAATCGTTACACCGTTCCCTTGAACCGTCCAGGCTAAAAGTTGGGGGGATTACTGACGCAGTTCCTTGTTGTATTGCTCTCGATGTTTGAGCGGCCGCAACAAGGATCGGAACTTGAGAAAGGAAATCCACATGAATAGGCTCTCGCACCGCACTAGATTGTACCTAGCATGTTCCCTCCTGATGGCAATTAACCTTACCCAGGCAGCGCAGACAGAAAAACCAAACATCCTTTTTATCGTATCCGACGATACCGGCTACGGTGACCTGGGCCCCTATGGCGGCGGTGTGGGTCGCGGCATGCCGACGCCGAGCATCGACGAACTGGCGGCGCAAGGCACAACCTTCTTCTCGTTCTATGCCCAACCCAGTTGCACGCCGGGTCGGGCGGCCATGCAAACCGGGCGCATTCCCAACCGAAGCGGCATGACCACCGTGGCCTTCCAGGGCCAGGGCGGTGGCTTGCCGGCAGCGGAATGGACCTTGGCCTCCGTGCTGAAAACCGGTGGCTACGACACCTACTTCACCGGCAAGTGGCACCTGGGCGAAGCCGATTATGCAATGCCCAACGCCCAGGGTTACGACGTCATGAAATACGTCGGTCTTTATCATCTCAACGCCTACACCTACGCAGATCCCGAATGGTTCCCGGACATGGACCCGGAGACTCGCGCCATGTTCGTCAAGGTTACCAAGGGCGCATTGTCCGGCAAGGCCGGTGAAAAACCGGTCGAGGAGTTCAAGATCAATGGCGAGTATGTTGATACGCCGGTCATTGATGGAAAACCCGGCGTGGTTGGGATTCCCTACTTTGACGGTTATGTCGAGAAAGCCGCAATGGAGTTCCTCGACACCGCCGCCAAATCTGACAAGCCGTTCTTCATCAACGTCAACTTCATGAAGGTGCACCAGCCGAACTTGCCAGCACCAGAGTTCGTGCACAAATCGATCTCCAAATCCAAGTACGCCGACTCGGTGGTGGAACTCGACACCCGCATTGGCCGCATCATGGACAAGTTGAAAGCGCTGGGAATGGATAAAAACACCCTGGTGGTTTACACCACCGATAACGGCGCCTGGCAGGACGTTTATCCAGACGCCGGCTACACGCCCTTCCGCGGCACCAAAGGCACGGTACGTGAAGGTGGCAACCGGGTGCCGGCGATCATGGTTTGGCCGGGCAAAATCAAACCCGCGGTGAAAAACCACGACATCATCGGTGGACTGGACCTGATGGCGACGTTTGCCGCGGTGGCCGGCATCAAACTGCCAGAGAAAGACCGCGAAGGTCAGCCGATCATGTTCGACAGTTACGACATGTCCCCGGTGTTGCTTGGCACCGGCCCATCCCCACGCAAGGAATGGTTCTACTTCACGGAGAACGAACTGTCCCCTGGTGCTGCCCGTGTCGGCAACTTCAAGGCCGTGTTCAACCTGCGCGGCGATAACGGCGCCCAGACCGGTGGCTTGGCGGTCGATTCCAACCTGGGCTGGAAAGGTGAGAGTAAGTACGTGGCGACCGTGCCGCAGGTCTTCGACCTGTTGCAGGATCCGCAGGAACGCTACGACATTTTCATGAGCAACTTCACCGAACGCACCTGGTCGATGGTTCCCATCAGCATCGCGATCAACAACCTGATGAAAACCTACGCCAAGTACCCTCCACGCAAAATGCAAAGCATGACCTACGACGGCCCGGTGGAAATTTCCAAGTACCAGAAATTCCAGTCGGTGCGCGAAGACCTGCAGAAGGAAGGTGTGAACATTCCAATACCTAACTAGCGGTTGGGCGGCAGCCTCATTTGCGGCTGCCGCTTCCCCACTTCTCATAGACAGAAAATTCACTCTGACAATTGGCACCTTGCGAGCGTCCGTTAAGGGTCGATCTCGGTCCTTCGTGACAGGCAGCAATCGGCCGACACTGTGTAAAAACGTTTTCGGCCAGTAATAGCGGGCTGAGTCGTGTCAAATAACGCGTTCCCACGCCAATTTCAGGTCTTCCGACTGACCGCAACACCGGCTGATTTCACGTAGCAACGCAGAATTCAAAATGGCACCTGCGTTTTTACACAGCCTGGGCCAGAAACAGCCGCTCGAAAGCCGCTTGCGAACATCAAGTCGGAGCTTCGGACGATATGTTTGTGCTTTGATCATGAGCCAATACATAACCTTGCGCTGTCAGTGTGGCAGTCAGGTACCGTAATGCTCGACGGAAGACCGGATGACAGTCGGCAAACGGCAAATCATCGAGCGGAGCCCAAAAAAAGCTGAAGGTGTGACCATGGTCATCGAGCGTGCGATGAGTCCATTGCTCCGGCAAAAGTGCCTGCGTGTAACACAGTTGAAATGACCATATCTGGTCGAGATGCGCGGCGTCCCAGCAGCCCATATCGCTGACAACCGAGGCAGCTTCTATGCCTGATTCTTCGCTTAATTCACGCAGAGCGGTCTGAGCCGGAGTTTCACCTGTCTCGATTGTCCCTTTGACCAGTTGTACGCCTGCTATTGGATGGCGGAACAGAAGGATGTGTGTGCCAGGAATACTGGAGAGGATGACCGGGCAAGCCTTGTTCGGTGACATGACGATTTCCTTATCGGCAATGAAGCACACATCTTACGGCCTTATCCGTTACGCGAGCGGCCAGATATTCAGATGTCCGCTTGGGGTCGATCCAAGTCATAAAGCCGCCAATCATCCGCCCCGTGAAAGGCTTCATCGGAAACCTTTTCTGATAGCGCTGAAGGGCGCACGTGTCAGTAAGACACGTGCACGGGCTTTCCCTTGTGGTTCTAACATGACGTCCGGACGACCAGCGTCATATTTGTCGAAGATCAGCGCCATGGGCCGGCAGTGCCCAGGGCAGGATGCATTCCTGGAATTCACAAGTTCGGTATGTGCTGCGGGCAAGATGAGGGCTTAGTTAACCATCACCTCGTCCAGTGCCTGCTCGAGGGTGCTGACCGTGCGCTCGATATTGTGCAGCTTTTCGAGTCCGAACAGACCGATGCGGAAGGTCTGGAAGTCGGCCGGCTCGTCGCATTGCAACGGCACTCCGGCGGCGATCTGCAGGCCGTGGTCGGCAAATTTCTTGCCGCTCTTGATGTCGGCATCATCGGTGTAGCTCACCACTACGCCAGGGGCCTGAAAGCCGGCTGCGGCCACGCTTTTGATGCCTTTGCCGGTCAACATTGCGCGCACCCGATCGCCCAGAGCCTGTTGTTCGCCGCGGACCTTGTCGAAACCGTAGGCTTGCGTCTCTTTCATCACCTCGTTAAATCGCGCGAGGGAATCGCTGGGCATGGTCGCATGGTAGGCATGTCCGCCCTGTTCGTAGGCCTGCATGATCTGAAGCCACTTTTTCAGGTCGCAGGCGAAGCTGCTGCTATGCGTCTGTTCGATGCGCTCGAGGGCCAAAGAACTGAGCATCACCAGGGCGCAGCAAGGGGAGGCGCTCCAGCCTTTCTGCGGTGCGCTGATCAGCAGGTCGACTGCGCATTTGTGCATATCAACCCAAATCGTGCCTGAGGCGATGCAGTCCAGCACGAACAGGCCACCCACCGCATGCACGGCGTCGCCGACGGCCCGCAGGTAGTCGTCGGGCAGGATAATCCCTGATGAGGTTTCAACATGGGGGGCGAAGACAATCTGCGGCTTCTGCGCCTGAATGGCTGCCAGCACTTCGTCCAGAGGGGGTGGGGCGTAGGCAGCCTGACGACCAGTCTCGACCGGTCGGGCTTTCAGCACCGTGGTAGCCGCCGGGATGTTGCCCATCTCAAGGATCTGGCTCCAGCGATAACTGAACCAGCCGTTGCGTATCACCAGGCATTGCTGGCCGGTGGCAAACTGTCGCGCCACCGCTTCCATGCCGAATGTGCCGCTGCCCGGGACCACCGCAACAGCCTGGGCGTTGTAGACCTGTTTCAGGGTCTTGGAAATGTTCTTCATCACGCCTTGAAATGACTGCGACATGTGGTTGAGCGAGCGGTCGGTGTAGACCACCGAGTACTCGACCAGCCCCTCAGGATCGATACTGGGATATAGCTTGGACATGGGTGACTCCTTTGGCAGAGATGTCAGTGGTATCGACCCTGCCCTAAGCTTTGGTAAATGACAAGATTGCTCGGGATTGAATTGCGACTTCTGTCGAGCGGCTGGCATCATCAGGTCGATTACTGGACGTAACAATGCTCGCAGGTGGCTGCTGAGTTGTAGGTGGGTGGGCTTTAAAGGTTCCTACTTCCTTACATTCGGTCGATAACGACCAGTTACGAGGGGCAGCAGCCGACCCAAAACGGACAATCTATTAGCAAATGTGTGAATGCGATCAAGCAGATGGTCGGCTATGAAGGTGTGTTGATAGAGTAGTCGTTATGCTTTGGGGCGGCCTATGGAGTCGATGTTTAATGTAAAACAAGAATGGCTAGGTGTATCTCATGAGTGAATATGGGTGGGCGCTCATTACAGCGTTTGTGTTGGTCGTAGGCATGTTCAGGATTGTCACTCGACGCACAGGTAAGCAATTAACTGCTGTGCAATCGATACTGCCAATTCCAATTTCGTTTTTTCTGGCAGCAGTTTTCGTTTCGATATGGCGTGCTGTTTGATCACGACTGGTGGATTGCAGCCCTTCACGATAGGCAGTGCTGGCCTAATTCCGTGCAGAATTACACCGCGATTCTAAAGGGGTAAGGCAAAGTACGCAGAGCCAATGAAACCGGGCACTTCCTTACTTCGGAAATGCCCGGTTTACGCCCTAATTACACGGTCAGTGGTACAAAAACTGGTACAAGATTGATTCCCTCCTACGGCGTCCTGCTGACCGCCCCCTTCATCCATCCCTCACGATTGACAACTGCTAGGCTGCGCCCCCTCCCTCAGTTCAGATTGAGACTCGCGCCGCTCGTTTTCGCAGATCGATTACAACTGCGATACCAGCCAACAAAATTGCAAGGGTGTATGCAAGAAGGCCTAAGTTCACCCCCAGAATCATTTTCTCTGAGCCATCTGTGAGGATCATCGATCCACCGTAAGACTCTCGAAGCCAGTAAGCCATCAAGAACCCGCCAGTAATAAACAATGTAAGAAGACTGGAGAGGCGGAGGTTACCCTTGAGCCACACAAGCCAAAGGCTAAATGCACCAATTGCAGTATTGGTGAACAACTGCCAGACCTCATGTAGCCGAGCGTGGGGCTCCCAAGCCTGGTTAAAAACATGGGTATCATTGAGCTCTAACACCGGTACAACGACGGCGTAGAAGACAATCCCAATAGTCACGAGTAGCTTCGGTATCATTTGAAACCTCCCTGTTATTGTTAGAGCGGGCTGGCCAGTCATCCAACGTGGATGAATGCACAGTAACGTGAACTGCCCTTCCGTAGTAGCCTCCTGCCTTCACGCAACGGATACCCCCAGTCCTTGCCTGCAAACCCAAGGACTGGGATTGCGCCAATTTCGGCGCGGTTATGACCTTGAGGTCAATGTGTCAGAAGCAGGTAACCAAGCAATGCAAGACCCGTTCAAAATGGGTGTTTTAACGTCGCTTCTACGTCGCAGCGTTCCGTGCAAGTATTGGGCTTTGGGGAAACTCGCCCCCCTACCCCGCCTCATCCGCTTCCTGTTCGTCAGGCCAGCATTTTGCCTCGGGCTTCCTTCAGATTCGCAGTCACCCGCGACACCCTTGCCTCTGGCTAACACTTCCCCTTGCCGGGTGTGTAGAGGACTTTCACCTCCAAGTCACCAGCGTGACCACCACAGCCGAGCTGGTTGCGCTTGCGCGCAACGCACCCTGCCTGGCGCACGCATAAAAAACCCCGGCGGCTGCCAGGGCTTGATTCAAAGCATATAGACCCGTGCGGATGGGCGGGCCCTTTGGGTTACTTGCGTTTAGATTTTGCTGTGTCAGTCCTCTTGATCTATCTGATCAAGAAAATCAACGTCATCATCCTCTTCGTCAAAAATTGCTTGAGCGTCTTCTTCGACCCATGACTCGTCATCATGGAATTCATGATCGAGCAGATGGTCGTGCTCAGGCTCGGGAATATCTCGTTCTTCGCTCATGACTTACCGAAACAAAAATTGAAAGAACGGATTGTATATGCAGATCTTTTCCCTCAGTCAACGATCACGAAACAACGACGCGCTCACCCTTGAGCAGGCAGCAGACGCAAAAGCAGCGCCTTGGTCCCGCCAGTTGGTTTGCCGTTATTTGATGCCCGCCCGCTCGAACGCCAGTGGTTCAAGAGCCTTCATCTGTACCAGGGTCAGCGGTGAGAAGTTGCGATCAAGCTGCAGCTCGGAGAACCGTTCGATGCTCAGGTCACCTTCGCGGAAAAGCTTGGCGCGAACCCGATCAAGCAAATCACCGCCACAACGGCCTTTACGATTTCCATTGCCGGCTTATCCGCTTCGTCCTGAGCCGCCTTTCTTCGCTCGTATGCCATCTTCCCAGCCATAACCCTACGCGGATTTTTGAGTTCGTCAGGTTTGCTTGAACGCCTCATTACTGCTCCTTCGGCCGGCCCCAGTGCAGGTTATCCGTAAAACACCATCCGAAATCAAATTGCCACCATGCTGCATCCGGTCACGGAGGGCGGCGCCTACCCGAGGCAACAGCTATGCCAATCGCAGCAGATACCGCCGAGTTCCTTGAAGAACTGAACGGCGGTGCATTCGCCAATGCTGACACTCGGCACCTTCGATCCAAAATGAAAAACAGGTAACCCGTCCGATACAGCGGGTTACCCCTTCAACCGGATGGCTCACCTATATTTGTTGCATCCGGCCGCGGAGGACTACTCCATCTTGATTGATGGTCGGTCGGCGCAACTCTGGATCGTTTTCATTGAGGCACCGAAACTGCAACTCGGCATTGGCATAGCGATCGTAACCAGAATCCCTGGACGCATCTTTTACCGGCATCAGCTGCTTGCCTTTGCTCTCACAGAAAGCATTGGCCTCTTGATATAGCTCAGCCTTTACAGCTCCTCCGCCAAAGGTCGTGAAGCTCCCATCCTTCGCGATCATGTAGGTGTCTCGCCCCATCGGCACAACACCTGGTCCTGAACAACCGGTTATGAACAGGGCAATCGTTGAAACCAGTAACAGGCGCATTTGCGCGCTCCATGCGTGAGTGATGGCGAATCATATGGCTATCACCTTGCCACTTCACCATTTTTCATACTGCCGCATCCGGTCACGGAGGACGGCGCCTGACAGGAGATAGCCATGAGGACATTTGCCGTATTCGGAATGAATGAGTACTTCGCCCGCGAAGAGGCGAAACGCAAGGTTCGGGACTTCAAGATCGAGAAAGGCAAGCGGATCGAACTGTCCATGAGCCAGTGGCTCCAGGCTGTCGAAGATCGCGTAGTCAAGATCATGGATGACAAGCGAGTCGCCCAGCTCCGCAGCATGTTCGATGCCCCCAGTACGCCGCCGATAACACCGAGCGTATTCGCAAGCCGGGACGGTGCCGAGACGTAGTCATCAGAGCGAAGGTCAAGCTGCCGCAGAACGATGCAAAACGGAAGTCGGCGACCAGGCTTTCGTGGATGGACTACTCACTCGAATCGACAGCGGCAGCCTGATCCGCCCTCACCTATTGCACTGAACGCATCGGCAGACGGGCAGTTGTCACGATTTAAAATCTTGGTAGGTCGCTGATCATTCTGCCTGGATTAGCACGTTCTTCGGTTACGGTCACCTCGCCACTTTGCAAGTGACATTCCAGAAGCTTTCCACCTGACACCGTCCCGATGCCCGCTTCGAATGTCATCTCAACAACGTCGCCATCGCGAATAGCCGAAATGATGTCTTCCATCGAAGCTATGTGTGGTTTTTCAAGAAATCTTCCTCTGCTGACGCTGGGGTCAATCTTTGCCCACATGAAGAGCTCTATTTCAGCGGCATCGTTGATTCGAACGGCTGAAACCACATAATGCGCCATAGACTCACCTTGAAGAATCTACCTTCTCGATCTGTTCAAACCTCAGCATAACTCCTCACCTATTGAGCTACGAGCTCAGCCATTGCCTCGGTCGTACCAGTTGTTAGCCAACTCTACGGGGATCGTTACCGTCTTCGCCTTATTGAGTTTTTGACAAGCTGCAGAAGCTTTTTCTATCTCATTACCAAAGTAAGCCAACCAATCGCCGCTCGCCTGTTGATCTAGCTGGCACAGGTAGGTTCCCACCTCGCCCTCAGTCAAGCCTGAAACCTCTGCAATCAACTTATTGCTTGGTTTTTTGACCATTTTTCCTCCTTGATCCAGCGATATGCCGGGTCATCAACCAATAGCCCACTTCAACGAATCATGCCAGCCGGCGAGGCGGCGTCCACCTGGAAAACAATCATGACCATCACCGCGCCGGTCATACGCTCCCACGGAGCGAAACCATCTCAGAGCAGAAATCGCGAAGCATTTCTTCCAGCATCAGGTGACATTTCAAGATGAGTGTTATGTCATCCATCTGCGACGAAAAGTGCTTTTCCAATCGATTGTCGTGTTTCCTGCTGGACCCTACATTGACCATACAGCCCCCTATCAGACGGCATTTCTTCAATGGGTTTTGCGCAGGCACAAAAAAGCCGATCTAGCTGATCGGCTTAAGTGTCTGATTTTACTCAGGAATAATGGTCGGGACGGAGTGAT
>RCUT01000223.1_pt1 | contig 31557 bp, 33 predicted proteins | sample 2166171 | NCBI WGS metagenome assembly RCUT01 (sample SAMN09932757, study PRJNA488358) | compost metagenome | isolation source: compost soil in 4-hydroxybenzoic | place: Germany: Experimental Botanical Garden | reverse complement strand
ATCACTTCGCGATGTTCCCGGCGGCGGCGGTCAGCGGCTGGTACTTTGCCCACCCACAGGCGCAGTACTTTGCGGTGGGCAAGGTCGACAAGGACCAGATCGAGCGCTACAGCGCGCGCAAGGGCCAGGATGTGAGCGTCAGCGAGCGCTGGTTGGCGCCTAACCTGGGTTACGACAGCTAAATCTGCGTTGGCTTCTTCGCGGGCTTGCCCGCTCCCACAGGGACCGCACTGCTCTTCAGGGCTGCGCAGTACCTGTGGGAGCGGGCAAGCCCGCGAAGAGGCCGGCAAAGCCAACCTCAGCCTCATTGCCTACACTGTCCCTGATTGCCTCTGATTTCCTCAGGAGCCACCATGGACGATTCCAGCCAGGGCAAGCCCCCTACCTTCTGGCAGATGCTGCACAGCATCCTCGCTGCCGCCTTCGGCGTGCAAAGCGGCAAGAACCGCGCCCGCGACTTCACCCACGGCAAGGCCAGCCATTTCATTGCGCTGGGGACGCTGTTCACCCTGGTGTTCATTGCCGTGCTGATCGGCCTGGTGCAGTTGGCCATGCACCTTGCTCGCTAGCCTTTGAAGGGCAGTGATTTACCTGTGGGAGCGGGCAAGCCCGCGAAAGGGCCGGCACAGGCAAAGCAAAAACGCCTGCGGGACTCCCTCCCGCAGGCGCTCTGGCTGCATCATGGTCTTGAATACAAGTCTACTGGTGGCTGACCCAATACACGGCAGTGACCACCACCAGAACGATCAGGCAGAGGATCGCCCAGGCATCGACGCTGCTGTCAGCTTTGCGGACCTTGGTTGAGTTTCCCATTGCATTGCCTCTTGTAGTGGTTATGGGAATGCACTTCACCACCAGCAGTTAAGACGAGCAATGCCCTTCCCTCAAGCAGGGTCTTTCAATAATTGATCGGTGATGTCAGAAACGGGTACTGGTAGTCGGGCGGCCGCCCTTCGGCACTGTAATGCTGAAAATCGATGCCGTAATCCGGCCGTTCCAGCAGTTTCAGCCAACGGGTTGCCTTGGCCTGGTCGATCGGCTGCAACACCGGCACGCGATGCTCGCGCAGGCCGTCACGGTTCACTGCCAGCCCTTGGGCATCATCGTGCAGCATCACCATGGCCCAGCCGCCGAGGGTGAAATGCCCGCCCATCAGCACGCTCAGGCGCCCGTCGATACGTGCGTGCAGGGCCTCTGGCGAGCTGTTGATGGCGCTGAACAGCACATCGCGCCCCGGCTTGCGCCCCGCCTCCTCGAACGCCTGCATGGCACCAAAGGCCATTTCGTCGTTGGCCGACCACACCAGGCGGGTGGCCGGGTAGCGCTCCAGCAGTTGCTGCGCCTGCTCGTAGGCGCGCTGGCGGCTCCAGCCGCCATATACCACCTGGCGCAGGCGCACCTGGGGGAAGTCGGCCAGGGCCCGGCGCATGCCTTCCTCGCGCAGTTGTGAGGCCGGGGTGGTCTTGACCCCGGCAAACGCCAGCAGGTCCACCGGCCCGCTGTCACGGGGCAATTGCGCGACCATCTGGTGCAACATCTGGAAGCCCGCCTGCTCGTCGTTGGCCGTCAAGGTGCCCAGCAGCTCGGCATACTTGTCGGGCTGGGCCTCGATGCTGCGGGCCTGGCTGGCAGTCAGGCCGTTGTTGACCAGGAACAGCTTGACCCCGCTGCCGCGCGACAGGCGGATGATCTCCGGCGCCACGTACTGCTCGTTGACCAGTACCAGGTAATCCGGGCGCTGCGGCCCGCCCAGGATCGCCCTGGCCTGGGTCAGCGCCAGGTCGGCGCGGCGTTCGCTGTACTCCACGCGCAGGGTCATGCCCAGCTCGTCCGCGGCGGCCTGCATGAAGCGCGTATAACTGGTCCAGAACGTCTCGGTGGACAGCCCCGGGTTGAGGAAAACCACCGAAGCCGGCTGCGCGCTTGCCGCCAGCGGCAAGGCAAGACACAAGCTTTGGCACAACGCCTTGAGCATGGGTGACATCCCTGCGAAGCAAACATCGGATTATAAACGCCAGGCCACATCCAGCGCACAAATGGCAGTCAGTCTCACATAGTCCATTTGGTTCTTTTCATATGCAAAAACATCACTTTAGCGCATAAACGCAACCTGCTATCGTTCCCCGGCTCCGAAGCGGAGTGCGCGGCCGTGCGCGCGAATAGCTGCATGCCTGAGACAGGACTTTTATGTACGTATACGACGAGTACGATCAGCGGATCATCGAGGACCGCGTCAAGCAGTTCCGTGATCAGACCCGCCGCTATCTGGCCGGTGAGCTGAGCGAAGAAGAATTCCGCCCTCTGCGCCTGCAGAACGGCCTTTACATCCAACGTTTCGCACCGATGCTGCGCGTCGCCGTGCCGTACGGCCAGCTGAACGCCACCCAGGTCCGCACCCTGGCCAGGATCGCCCGCGACTACGACAAGGGCTACGCCCACATCTCCACCCGCCAGAACGTGCAGTACAACTGGCCGGCACTGGAAGACATCCCGGACATCCTCGCCGAACTGGCCACCGTGCAGATGCACGCGATCCAGACCAGCGGCAACTGCCTGCGCAACACCACCACCGACCAGTTCGCCGGTGTGGCCGCAGACGAGATCGTCGACCCGCGCCCGTGGTGCGAAATCGTCCGCCAGTGGACCACCTTCCACCCGGAATTCGCCTACCTGCCGCGCAAGTTCAAGATTGCCATCAACGGCTCGCAGGAAGACCGCGCCGCCATCGAAGTGCACGACATCGGCCTGGAGCCGGTGCGCAATGCCGCTGGCGAGCTGGGCTTCCGTGTGCTGGTCGGTGGCGGCCTGGGCCGTACCCCGGTGGTGGGCTCGTTCATCAACGAGTTCCTGCCGTGGCAGGACCTGATCAGCTACCTCGACGCCATCCTGCGCGTGTACAACCGTTACGGTCGCCGTGACAACAAGTACAAGGCGCGGATCAAGATCCTGGTCAAGGCCCTTACCCCGGAAGTGTTCGCCGAGAAGGTCGAGGCCGAAATGGTCCACCTGCGCGGCGGCAGCACCACGCTGACCGAAGCCGAAGTGCAGCGTGTATCGCGCCACTTCGTCGACCCGGCCTACCTGGCCCTGGACAACGTCGACTACGCCGCCCAGGACGCCGAGTACCCAGGCTTCGCCCGCTGGCGCTCGCGCAACACCCGCGCCCACAAGCGCCCTGGCTACGTGGCCGTGACCCTGTCGCTCAAGCCCACCGGCGTTGCCCCGGGCGACCTGACCGACAAGCAGCTGGACGCCGTGGCCGACCTGGCCGAGCGCTACAGCTTCGGCTTCCTGCGCACCTCGCACGAGCAGAACATCATCCTCGCCGACGTCGAGCAGCGCCAGCTGCACGCCCTGTGGCTGGAACTGCGCGAAGGCGGCTTCGCCACCCCGAACATCGGCCTGCTGACCGACATCATCTGCTGCCCGGGCGGTGACTACTGCTCGCTGGCCAACGCCAAGTCGATCCCGATCGCCGAATCCATCCAGCGCCGCTTCGACGACCTGGACTACCTGTTCGACATCGGCGAGATCGACCTGAACATCTCCGGCTGCATGAACGCCTGCGGCCACCACCACGTGGGCCACATCGGCATCCTCGGCGTGGACAAGAAGGGCGAGGAGTTCTACCAGGTGTCGCTGGGCGGCAATGCCGCGCGTGGCGCGAGCCTGGGCAAGATCCTCGGCCCGTCCTTCGCACAGGATGACATGGCCGATGTGATCGAGAAGCTGATCGCCGTGTACGTCGAGCAACGTACCGAGGAAGAGCGTTTCATCGACACTTACCAGCGTATCGGCATCGACCCCTTCAAGGAACGCGTCTATGCAGCGAATCATTAAGAACAACCAGATCGTCGACGAAACCTGGCACCTGCTGCCCAAGGAAACCTCGTTCGACGAGCTGACCAACTGCGACGACTACATCGTGCCGCTGCAGCTGTGGCGTGACCATGCCCACGTGCTCAAGGCCCGCGACGGCGGCCTGGGCGTGTGGCTGGACAGCGACGAGCAAGCGGAAGAAATCGGCGAGGACGTGCAGCACTTCCAGGTCATCGCACTGAACTTCCCGGCGTTCACCGACGGGCGCAACTACTCCAATGCGCGCCTGCTGCGTGACCGCTACAAGTTCAAGGGCGAGCTGCGCGCCATTGGCGACGTACTGCGCGACCAGCTGTTCTTCATGGCCCGTTGCGGTTTTGACGCGTTCGCCATCCGTGCCGACAAGGACCCGGAAGACGCGCTGCAAAGCCTGAAGGACTTCTCGGTGACCTACCAGGCCGCCACCGACGAGCCGCTGCCGCTGTTCCGCCGCCGCTGATCGTCACCTTGCAATGCCAGACGGCCCGCCTATATGGCGGGCCGTTTCGTTTTCCTGTACCGGCCTCTTCGCGGGTGAACCCGCTCCCACAGGTACTGCACCGTTCTTGAGTGCGGCGCGGTCCCTGTGGGAGCGGGTTCACCCGCGAAGAGGCCGGTACAGGTTTACCCTGCATTCCCTCAGCAACAGTCAAGGCACAGCGACCTATTCTTGCCTCCCGGTCAAATGACCTTGGCCCCGCCCCACCTTAATCAATCCCCCTCAAAGCCGCACACTGCTCCCCACACGAAGAGCAATCGAACCCGAGCGACCAGGCTCGATTCGGCTCACCCCTCACTCACCAGGAGCAGATCCATGAGCATTCCATCCTTCGGCCTCGGCACCTTCCGCCTCACCGGCCAAGCCGTCATCGATTCGGTCAAGTCGGCCCTGGAACTGGGCTACCGGGTCATCGACACCGCGCAGATCTACAACAACGAAGCTGAAGTTGGCCAGGCCATCGCCGAAAGCGGCGTGCCGCGCAGCGAGCTGTTCATCACCACCAAGATCTGGGTCGAGAACTACGCCGCCGACAAGCTGATCCCCAGCCTGCGCGACAGCCTGCAGAAACTGCGCACCGACTACGTCGACCTGCTGCTGATCCACTGGCCTGCCCCAGGCAACGGCGTTGAGCTGCGCGAGTACATGACCGCCCTGGCCGAAGCCAAGAAGCTGGGCCTGACCCGCCAGATCGGTGTGTCCAACTTCAACATCGAACTGACCCGCCAGGCCATCGAAGTGGTCGGCAAAGGCGAAATCGCCACCAACCAGATCGAACTCAGCCCGTACCTGCAGAACAGCAAGCTGACCGCGTTCCTCAAGGAACAAGGCGTCACCGTCACCTCGTACATGACCCTGGCCTACGGCAAAGTCCTGAAGGACCCGGTTCTGGCCGACATCGCCGCCAAGCACAAGGCCACCGTCGCCCAGGTTGCCCTGGCCTGGGCCCTGCAGCTGGGCTACGCGGTGATCCCGTCGTCGACCAAGCGCGAAAACCTGGCCAGCAACCTGCTCGCCCGTGACCTGAAGCTGGACGCCGACGACATGGCACGCATCGCCAAGCTCGAACGCAATGGCCGCGAAGTCAGCCCTGATGGCCTGGCGCCAATCTGGGATTGATACCATGACCACGCCCCTTGAACGCCTGACCGCTGGCGGCTTCAGCATCGGCCTGGAAGCACCGCTGGACCACGACTGGACGCCCGCCGGCGACCAGGCGCGGCGCCGCGATGGCCGCCAGTTCGGCGAGCCGGACCTGGCCCGCCACGCAGAACTGGCACAACTGGCCGACCGCCTGGGCTACCGCGCCCTGTGGGTCCGCGATGTGCCGCTGTACGACCCGTCGTTCGGCGACGCCGCCCAGGTGTTCGAGGTGTTTGCCTACCTCGGCTACCTGGCCGGGGTAACCCGCGACATCCTGCTTGGCACGGCTGCCGTGGTGCTGCCGATTCGCGAACCGCTGCTGACCCTGAAATCGGCCAACAGCGTGCAGCGCCTCAGTGGCAACCGCCTGCTGCTGGGCGTGGCCAGTGGTGACCGGCCGGTGGAGTACCCACTGTTCGGTCGGGATTTCGAGGGGCGTGGCAACACCTTCCGCGAACAGGTCGCGCTGCTGCGTGATGGTGCCAACGGCCACCTGCCCGAAGGGATGGCCGTGTTACCCAGCACCGCTTCGCCGCTACCGTTGCTGGTAGCCGGCCTGGCCCAGCAGAGCCCGGCATGGATCGGCAGCAACCTGGACGGCTGCCTGGCCTACCCCGGCACACCGGACGACCACCGACAGCGGGTCGCCGCCTGGCGCGCGGTGGCGGGCAACAAGCCTTACAGCAGCTTCATCCACCTGGACCTGGCGGACAACCCCGACGAACCGCTGCAACGCTGGCGCTTCGGTTTCCGCGGCGGCCGCAAGGCGCTGGCGGCCGAGCTCGGCGCCCTGCGTGCGGCGGGCGTCGACCATATCGGCCTGCACCTGCGGCGTAACGTGCGGCCGCTGGACGAAACCCTGCGCGAAATCGCCGAATACGTATTGCCACAATTCCATGAGACAAAAGCCCAACTGACGGAGGCCACTCCATGAGCACCCCAACCCCATTGCCGGCCTTCGCAGGCCGCAGCTTCCAGGTCGAATACCCCGGCCTGGCCGCGCACAACATCTATTCCGCCGATGGCCGCCGCGTAAGCTACGCCATCGTTTCCGGCCCTTACGCTGGCGCCAGCGGCGAAGCCGAATGCCAGTGGCAGCAGATTGCCGAAGGGGTCTACGTGATCTCCTGGCAGGAAGCCGACGGCGCCACCGTGGTGCATGTCGATGACTTCGCCAACGGCCATTCGCAGGCCTTCTTCACCGCCAGTGACCTGACCTTCTACCGTATGCAAGGGCCATTGACCGAACTGGACGCGCAGGAGCCTGCGCAATGAAAGCCGGGCGCGTCCTGTTTGCCCTGGCCATCGGCGCCTTCGGCATCGGCACCACCGAGTTCACCCCGATGGGCCTGCTGCCGGTGATCGCCCAAGGTGTCGATGTCAGCATCCCCAGCGCTGGCATGCTGATTACCGCCTATGCCATCGGGGTGATGGTCGGTGCGCCGATCATGACCCTGCTGTTCAGCCGTTTCGGCAAGCGCGCCGCGCTGATGGCGCTGATGGCCATCTTCACCCTCGGCAACCTGCTGTCGTCGCTGTCGCCGGACTACTACACCCTGCTCGCCTCGCGCCTGGTCACCAGCCTCAACCATGGCGCGTTCTTCGGCCTTGGCGCGGTAGTGGCCGCCAGCGTGGTGCCCAAGGAGAAACAGGCCAGTGCCGTGGCCACCATGTTCATGGGCCTGACCATCGCCAACATCGGCGGCGTGCCGGCCGCCACCTGGATCGGCCAGCAGGTCGGCTGGCGCATGGCCTTTGCCGGTACCGCCGTGCTGGGCCTGCTGGCCATGGCCGCGCTGTGGTATGCCCTGCCCAAGGGTGAACGCGGCAGCGTGCCGCATGTGCGCAAGGAGCTGGCGGTCATCGCCCGCCCCAGCGTGCTGCTGGCAATGGCCACCACCGTGCTCGGTGCCGGCGCCATGTTCACCTTGTACACCTACGTGGCGCCGGTGCTGGCCGAACTGACCGGCGCCTCGGACAGCTTTGTCACCTTGGGCCTGGTATTGATCGGTGTTGGCTTCACCCTGGGCAACAGCCTGGGTGGCCGCCTGGCCGACTGGTCGCTGGATGGTGCGGCGCGGATCTTCCTCGCGGCACTGGCGGTGATCATGCTGCTGATGCCGCTGGTGCTGGGCAGCCACATCGGCGCCGCCATCGCCTTGCTGGTGTGGGGCATGTTCACCTTCGCCGTGGTACCGCCGCTGCAGATGCGGGTGATGATCGCCGCCATCGAAGCACCGGGGCTGGCCTCGTCGATCAACGTCGGCGCGTTCAACCTGGGCAATGCCGTGGGCGCGGCGCTGGGTGGTGCGGTGATCAGCCTGGACCTGGGCTATGCGGCAGTGCCGATGGCAGGTGGCGTGCTGGCGGCTGCCGGGCTGCTGCTGGTGTGGCTGGGCGGGCGTAGCAAGGCTGCCGGGAAAACCGCAGCCGACGCAGCCTGATAGAGCCCCCTGTAGGAGCGGCCTTGTGTCGCGATGGGCCGCAAGGCGGCCCCAAGGTGCTTGCGTCAACTCTGGAGCTATTGGGGCTGCTACGCAGCCCTGTCGCGACACAAGGCCGCTCCTACACGTGGACCGCACCTGGCGTGGCACCTCGGCATTGTTCCACGCACTGCAATTATGATGTGCCAGGCACACCCATTCTCTGTTCGGCCAGCGGCTACTACTCTCCTACAAGCCAACCGAACTGAGGAGTACCCCGATGTCCCGCCCACCCCTGCCGCCCTTCACCCGCGAAAGCGCCATCGAAAAGGTCCGCCTGGCCGAGGATGGCTGGAATGGCCGCGACCCGGCCAAGGTCGCGCTTGCCTATACCATCGACACCGTCTGGCGTAACCGCGCCGAGTTCCCGCGTGGCCGTGCCGAGGTCGAGGCGTTCCTGACGCGTAAATGGAACCATGAACTGGAGTACCGCCTGATCAAGGAGCTGTGGGCCTTCACCGGCAACCGCATTGCCGTGCGCTATGCCTACGAGTACCACGACGACAGCGGCCAGTGGTACCGCGCCTATGGCAACGAGAACTGGGAGTTTGCCGACGACGGGCTGATGCAGAACCGCCATTCGAGCATCAACGAGCACCCTATCAGCGAAGCCGAGCGCAAGTTCCGCTGGCCGTTGGGCCGGCGCCCGGATGATCACCCCGGGCTCAGCGATCTGGGGCTCTGATCAGCCCTGCGGCAGCATGACCCTGACTTCCAGCCCGCCACCCGGGCGGTTGCCCAGGGTCACGCTGCCCCCCTGCTCCAGCACGATGGCCCGTGCTGCGGGCAGGCCCAACCCAACGCCACCGGTATTGCGGTTGCGTGAACCTTCGATACGGTAGAACGGCGCGAATACCTGCTCATGCAGCTCCGGCGCGATGCCCGGCCCGCGATCCTGCACGGTAATCTCGATCTGCCTGGTGCTTACCGCCAACACCACCCTGGGCTCACGGCCATACTTCGCGGCGTTGTCGATCAAGTTGACCAGCACGCGCTTGATACCCACGGGCCGCCCCGTGTACACACAGCGACGCGGCCCGCTGAGGCCGACCTCGACCCCCGCGTCCTTGAAATCGTCCACCACGGTCAGCAGCAACTCGCCCAGGTCGAATACGGTCGTCTGTTCCAGCCGTGCGTCATCACGGAAGAACTCCAACGCTGCATCGACCATCGCCTGCATCTCGTCGACGTCCTTGAACAACTTGCCCTGTAGCTGGGCATCGTCGATGAACTCGGCGCGCAAGCGCATGCGCGTCAGCGGTGCACGCAAGTCATGGGAAATGGCCGCAAGCATCTGGGTACGGTCGTTGAGAAAATGCTTGAGCTGCGCCTGGGTGGCATTGAACGCAAGAATGGCCTGGCGCAGGTCGTGCGGGCCGACCACCGGAATGGGCGGGGCGTTGAAGTCCTTGCCAAAACGCCGCGCACCTTCGGCAAAGCGTTCCAGCGGCTTGGCCAGGTAGCGCGTGGCCAGCAGCGCGACGGCAAGGCTGGAAACCAGCATCAGGCCGAGGATGATCAGGTTGCGCGGCAGTTCATCCAGGCCCCAGCTACGGCTGGTGGCACGGAACAGCACCCAGGACTTGTCGCTCAACTCGATCATCAGCGCATAGCCACGTTCAGGTGCGTACTCCGGCATGTCGGACGGTGCGAAGGCCTCGACCCTGGCATCCGGGCGCTTGAGCAGTGCGCGCAGGATAGGCGTGCCCTCGCTGAACTCGGCATCGACCAGCACTGGCACGCCCGCTTCGTCATGGCGGCGCAGCCAGCGCACGGAATATGAGCCGTCGCCCGCCGCACTGGCGATGTTGGCACGCTGCGCCATGGGCGCGGCATCGAGGATGCGGGTGACCGCTGCAACCTTCTCGATCACCCCGCTCTCCAGCAGCGGTGGCTGCGCCCAGACGCTCAGCAACAGGCTGAACAGCCCCTTGAGCAGCAGCAGGAACAGCATCGCCGTCAGGGTGGTCAGTGCGATCCAGCGGGCAATGGTGATCCTGGGCCGCGGCAGTGCCTGGCGAACCCTGGCCAGCAGCTTCATCGCTTCGCGACCGTGGGCGTGAACAGGTAACCGGCGTTGCGCAGGGTACGGATCAAGGGCTCGTTGCCGTTGTCGGTTTCAAGCTTGCGGCGCAGCCGGCTCACCTGGACGTCGATGCTGCGGTCATAGGCGTCGTAGGCATCGCCACGGGCCATGTCCAGCAACTGCTGGCGGCTGAGCACCCGCCGCGGATGTTCGGCGAACACCAGCAGCAACTCGAACTCACCGTTGGACAAGGGGATCATGACGTTGTCCGGCGAACGCAGCTCGCGCCGCACCACATCCAGCCGCCAGCCGGCAAACTCCAGGGTCGCGCAGGCATGGCCCGCCGTGCCACCGGCCGCTTCACCGGCACGGCGCAGCACTGCCCTCACCCGGGCCAGCAGTTCACGGGCGGCGAACGGCTTGGTCAGGTAGTCGTCTGCCCCCAGCTCCAGGCCAACCACCCGGTCACTCAACTCGCCCATGGCGGTGAGCATGATCACTGCCACCTTGTGCTCGGCCAGCAAGCGCTGGCACAACACCAGGCCACTGTCGCCAGGCAGCATCACATCCAGAATGACCAGGTCCGGCACCCGCCGCTCAACGGCCTGCCACAGCGCCTTGCCATCCCTGGCCACATCAACCTCGTAGCCATGCTGGCAGAGAAACTTCTGCAGCAGGTCGAGCACCTCGACATCATCGTCGACTATCAGCAAATGGCTCACAAAAAAAGCACCGCAAAACAAGGTTACCAAGCCGTACTTTAAGGCCATCCCCACGCAGCCGTCATATATTTCAACCCGGAAACAAAGTGTCGACGCCGAGACAATCCGGACATTCCCAGGCAAAGAAAACTGCGCAGCATCGCCGCCAGTTCTTGCCAGGAATGTATCTATGTCCCGTTCATCATCCGCCTCCCGCTCAGCGCGCTCTGCCGCGCTGGCCTTGTCGTTGCTTGCGGCGGGAGGCTGCAGCCAACGTGCACCGGCCACGGCGGCCTGCGGCAATGTCGCCTATCAGGTCAGTGACCCGGCCGAGCCCGCCAACCGCGCCGTGTTCGCCTTCAACCGCACGGTCGACGACTATCTGCTGGCCCCCGTCGCCAGGGGCTACACCACGCTGCCCGGTTTTGCCCGGCAGGGCATGCACAACTTTGCCAGCAACTTCGGTGAGCCCAAGGTGTTCGTCAACGACCTGCTGCAGGGCAATGGCGAACGGGCGATGACCAGCCTCAGCCGCTTCATCTTCAACACCACCCTGGGTGTGGCGGGGCTGGTCGACGTGTCTGGCAAGATGGGGCTGAGCCAGCATCGCTCGGACTTTGGCCAGACCTTCGGGGTGTGGAACATCGCCGCTGGCCCCATCGTCGAGCTGCCGCTGCTGGGCACCCACAACCTGCGCGATGCCACCGGCACGCTGCTGGGCCTGGCACTGGACCCGTTTGGCGGCAACAGCGATACCGTCGAAACCATGGGCAACGTAGCCACGGCCGGCGGCATCGTCGATGCACGGGCCGAAGCACTGCCATTGACCGACCTGCTGCGCACCTGGCCTGACTACTACCTTGCGCTGCGTGACTACACCGCGCAGCGGCGCAGCAACCGGGTGGCAGAAGGCAAGGCCGGCGAGCCGGGGGCGTGGCCAGTGGATTGCGCAGGGGGTGCCCGTGAAGAATGATGCCCAAGCCGCCATGCTGCTGTTCAGGCGCCTGGAAGGCGCTGCCCGGCAACCGCTGTTGCTGCATGAACTGGAGGCCCGGGTTTCGGCCGATGGCCGGAGCCTGGTGCTGAGCCGCTATCGCGAACGCTTTACTGCCGAAGGCAAGCCCTACCGGCACGAGGCTCACCGCAGCGTACCGATTGCAGCATTGCTGCGCTGGGTGGCGCGGCAGGGTCAGTGAAATTGGGGCCGCTTTGCGGCCCTTCGCGGGCACGCCCGCTCCCACAGGTGTCGCGCTGAGCTCAGGAAGTACGCGGTTCCGGTGGGAGCGGGCGTGCCCGCGAAGGGCTGCAAAGCAGCCCCAATAAAGCCGCAGCCTCAATGGATATGTCCGAAACGCGACAGTGGCTGCCTGTTCGGCGTGAGACAGGCAAACCGGGCACTGGCTACCCTTCTTCGGCAAATGCCTTGTTCCCTTTCGCCAGAAGAAGATCGCCCATGACGACCTCCACCGCCTCCATGGCCGCCACCACACCTGCCGACCAACCCCAGGGCTTTCTGGTCCGCATCGTCGGCGCTGCCGCATTCGCCCACCTGCTCAACGACCTGATCCAGGCCGTGCTGCCATCCATCTACCCGATGCTCAAGAGCGATTTCGCGCTGAGCTTTGCCCAGATCGGCTGGATCGCCCTCATCTACCAGGTGACCGCGTCCCTGCTGCAACCCTGGGTCGGCCTGTACACCGACAAGCACCCGCAACCCTACCTGCTGCCGGCCGGCATGCTGGTGACGCTGGTGGGCATCGCCCTGCTCGCCTTCGCCGGCAGCTATGAAATGCTGCTGGTGGCCGCGGCGGTAGTCGGTGTGGGCTCGGCGACCTTCCACCCCGAAGCCTCGCGAGTGGCCAGGATGGCCTCCGGTGGGCGCTTCGGCACCGCGCAATCGACCTTCCAGGTCGGTGGCAACACCGGCTCGGCCCTCGGCCCGCTGCTGACCGCTGCCATCGTCATTCCGCACGGCCAGCCGGCCATTGCCTGGTTCATGCTGGCGGCCGCGCTGGCGGTATTCGTGCTGCTGCGGGTGACCGGCTGGACCGTGCGCCACGGCCAGACCCGGCTCAAGTCCTTCGCCGGCCAGCAGGCCCCCGGCCTGTCGCGTGGTGCCATGTGGCGTGCAGTGGCGGTTATCGCCGTGCTGATGTTCGCCAAGTTCGTCTACATCGCCTCGTTCACCAACTACTTCACCTTCTACCTGATCGAGCATTTCGGCCTGAGCGTGCAGCACAGCCAGCTGTACCTGTTCGTGTTCCTCGCGGCCGTGGCACTGGGCACCTTCGCCGGTGGTCCGGTGGGTGACCGTATCGGGCGCAAGGCGGTGATCTGGGTGTCGTTCCTCGGCGTGGCGCCCTTCGCCCTCGCCCTGCCCTACGCCAACCTGGCCTGGACGGCGGTACTGGCGGTGGCCATCGGCCTGGTGATGTCCTCGGCCTTCGCCGCCCTGGTGGTGTATGCCCAGGAGGCCGTGCCGGGCCGGGTCGGCATGGTGTCGGGGGTGATGTTCGGGTTGATGTTCGGTATCAGCGGCATCGGCGCCGCCGGGCTCGGCGAACTGGCCGACCGGCATGGCATCGAGTGGGTGTACCAGATCATCTCGTTCCTGCCGCTGCTGGGGTTGGCCACCGCGCTGCTGCCGGCAACCCGCTCGCAAGCCCGCCCCAGCCGCTGCTGTTAAAGTGGGCGTGCCAGGCTGCCCGTACAAGAGGTCGAAATGCTGAAGCCGCAGCACGAATTGCTGGTGGAGGTGGATGAGTGGAGCTGGGAGGTGGGCAGCCGTGCGACGGACTACCCGACCGACTGGTTCATCGAGCCCCACAGCCATGCCAAGCACCAACTGATCTATGCCATCAAAGGCCTGATGATCGTCGAGTCCGGGAACGAACGCTGGACCGTGCCACCCAGCCGCGGCGTATGGATGCCCTGCGGCCAGGTGCATGCGATCCGCTGCGTGGGCGATGTGAAGATGCGCAGTGTGTTCGTGCGCACCGACGCGGCAGTGCAGTTGCCGCTGCAGAGCAAGGCCATCAGCATCTCGCCGTTGCTCAGCGAACTGATCAAGGCCTCCGTGGGCTTTACCGCGCCGTTTGCCGAAGACTCGCGCGAAGCCCGGGTGATGCGCCTGATCCTCGACGAGATCTGCGTGCTGCCGACCTTGCCGCTGAAGCTGTCGCAGCCAGGCGACAAGCGCCTGCAGGCAATCTGCTCCGCGCTGCACGAGCGGCCTGACGATAACGCCACCGTGGCCGACTGGGGCCAGCAGCTGGGGGTGGACGAAAAGACCATCCAGCGCCTGTTCCGCAAGGAAACCGGCATGACCTTCGGCCAGTGGCGCCAGCAGGCGCGGCTGATGCAGGCACTGGAGCGGATCGCCCTGGGCGAGCGGATCATCGATGTGGCGGGGACGCTGGGGTATGACAGCCCAAGTGCCTTCGCCAGCATGTTCAAGCGCCAGTTCGGCACTACGCCGAGTCAGTTCTTCAAATAACCTGGAGGAGACACATTGACTGTGCAGCCCTCTTTGCGGGTCTACGCACTGAAGGCGGCGCGGGCGAAGTCGAGGAAACTGCGCAGTTTGGGAGTAAGGCGGCGGTCAGGCGGGTACAGCACATGCATCGGCGCGGCCGGTGCCGGGTACTGCGGCAGCAGCCTGACCAGGGTGCCATCGCGCAAGGCATCCTGCACCAGCTCCAACGGTTGCAGCATCACCCCCAGGCCCGCCACCGCTGCTGCCAACAGTGGATCGCCCTGATTAATGGTCAATCTGCTTGTAATCGGCACCTCCACCGGCCCTTCCGGCCCCTCGAATAGCCAGAATGAGCGGCCATCGGCATAGCCGAAGTTCAAGCACTCGTGCTGCACCAGGTCCAACGGGTGCAGGATGGGTGGCCGCCGGGCAAGGTAGGCGGGTGCGGCGCAGAGCACCTGCTGGTAGGGCGCAAGCGGCACGGCCTTGAGCCCGCTGTCAGCCAGTTCGCCCACGCGGAACACCGCGTCGTACCCCTCACTCATCAAGTCGACCAGATCGTTGGACAACACCAACTCCACCGACACCTGCGGGTAGCGCACCATATACTCCAGCAGCCTCGGCGACAGCACGCGCATGCCGAAGGTGACCGGCGCATTGATGCGCAGCCTCCCGCTGGGAGTGCCACGGGTGACCGCTGCCAGGTTTTCCGCTGCCTCGACATCGGCCAGGATCAGCTTGGCCCGTGCGTAATAGCTACGACCGAAATCGGTCAGGCTTTGCCGCCGCGTGGTGCGGTTGAGCAGCGACAGGCCCAAGTGTTGCTCCAGCAGCTTGACTTGCTTGCCGACCAATTGCGGCGACAGACGCAGCTCGTCCGCCGCGGCGCTGAACGAGCCCAGCTCCACCGCCTTGACGAAGGTGGCCATCTGCGTGAGGCGATCCATTACAAACATCCTGTTTCCAGTGTTACGCCATCCTATGCCTTTTTCCCTGGCACCCCAACGCCTAGATTGCTGCCTGAGCCGGGGCGCATCGCCCCGCACAGCCAAGAGGTGAACATGTCGCGCATTGTCCGGTTCCATGAGTACGGCAACGCCAGTGTCCTGCAACTCGAGCACGTCGAAGTGCCCGCCCCGGCGGCGGATGAAGTGCAGATCGCAGTCAAGGCCATTGGCCTGAACCGTGCCGAAGTGATGTTCCGCAGCAACAATTACCTGCAACAAGCCGAGTTCCCCAGCCGCCTGGGCTACGAGGCCGCGGGCCTGGTACAGGCGCTGGGCAGCGAGGTCAGCGGCTTTGCCGTGGGCGATGCGGTAAGCCTGATTCCGCCGCTGGACATCGCCCGCTGGGGCACTTATGGCGAAGTCATCAACGTGCCCGCACACCTCACCGTCAAGCACCCGGCCAAGCTGTCCTTCGAACAGGCCGCCGCATCGTGGATGCAGTATGTGACCGCCTGGGGAGCATTGATCGACCAAGCGCGCCTGGCCCATGGCGATTTCCTGCTGGTCACGGCAGCCTCCAGCAGTGTCGGCCTGGCCGCCTTCCAGATCGCCCGCAAGGCCGGTGCCACCGCCATAGCCATCACCCGTACGCGGGCCAAGGCTCAGGCCTTGCTGGATGCCGGTGCGGCGCATGTCATCGTCAGCGACGAAGAGGACATCGTCGAGCAGGTCATGGCAATCACCGCTGGCAAGGGTGCGCGTGTGGTATTCGACCCGGTAGGCGGCCCTGCATTCGTGCCGCTGACCGACAGTATGGCGCGTGGTGGCATCCTGCTGGAGTACGGCGCCCTGAGCAGCGAGCCAACACCCTTCCCGCTGTTCACCGTGCTGGGCAAGAGCCTGACCCTGAAGGGCTACCTGTACGCCGAGATCGTCAGCGACCCGGCGGCGCTCGAGCGGGCCAAGGCGTACATCCTCGAAGGGTTGGCCAGTGGTGAGCTGGAGCCGGTCATTGCCCGGACCTTCGCGCTGGAGCAGATTCAGGAGGCGCACCGGTACCTGGAGGCGAACCAGCAGGTGGGCAAGGTGGTGGTGACGGTCTGAGCCATCGCTGCCATGCGCGCATGGCAGCCACGTCAAACCGCACTCAGCCCAGCCAGCGCACCAGCGCGAAACCGGCGAAGGTCATCAGCAGCGAGCCCAGCACATGCGCCGACACCGTGACCATGGCCCAGCCATAACGGCCATGCATCAGCATCGCCATCACCTCGGCGGAAAACGTCGAGAAGGTAGTGAGGCCACCGCAGAAGCCGGTGGTGACCAGCAGCCGCCAGGCCGGGTCGAGGTTGGGCCAGCGCAGGAAAAACGCCATCGCCCCGCCAATGATGAAACCGCCAACCAGGTTCACCAGCAAGGTGCCGAAGGGCATGCCCGGGAACAGCGAATTCAGGCGCAGGCCCAATAACCAGCGCAACACGCAGCCAGCGCTGCCACCAACGACTACGGAAAAAAGGGACAGGTACATCGGGAACTCCACAAGGTAAACGGGGACCCTGTGGGTAGACGGCGGGCAATAGCCTACGCGCCCCTGTCACAGGGTATGCGTAGGCATCATCAGCGCGGGGGCGGTTCAAGGAGGAATGCCATCTCCTGGGGGGAGATGCTATGAAACCAGGCGCTACTATGCAATATCCTGATACATCAACCGCCTGATCGGCCCCGCGTTGCCTGATCTCGCGCAGCAACCCTGCCAAGCCGTGTACAGTAGCCTCACAACAAAGCCCCCAGAAGGAGCCCGGCACATGACCGTGACGCTGTCCCCCCTGCAGATCGACTGCGATTTCGACTCCGGCAACATCCAGGTGCTGGATGCCAGCAACCCGGCCCGGGTGCACCTGGCCATCCGCCCGGACACCCACAGCGGCCACTACCAGTGGTTCCACTTCAAGGTCAGCGGGCTGACGCCGGGCCAGGTCCATCGCTTCAGCCTCGACAACGCCTCCGGTTCCTCCTACAAGAACGCCTGGAGCGGCTACAACGCCGTGGCCTCCTACGACCAGCAAACCTGGTTCCGCGTCCCCAGCCAGTTCGACGGCACGGCGCTGTCGTTCGAGGTAAAGGCCGAACAGCCGCACATCTGGTTCGCCTACTTCGAGCCCTACCCGCGCGCGCGCCACAACCAGCTGATCGAACGTGCACGGCAACTGCCGGGGGTCGAATTGCTCGCCAGTGGTCGCAGCGTACAAGGCCGCGACATTCCCCTGCTGCGTGCCGGTGATGGCGCCGCAGGCAAGCGCAAGCTGTGGCTGATTGCCCAGCAACACCCGGGCGAACACATGGCCGAATGGTTCATGGAGGGCGTGATCGACCGCCTGCAGGCCAACGACGCGGTGATCCGGCAGTTGCTGGCCAAGGCCGACCTGTACCTGATCCCCAACATGAACCCCGACGGCGCCTTCCTCGGCCACCTGCGCACCAACTTCAAGGGCAAGGACCTCAACCGCGCCTGGCAGGACGCCAGCGTCGAGCTCAGCCCCGAGGTGTTCTTCGCCCAGGCGCAGATGAAGCAATACGGCGTGGATGCGTTCATCGACGCGCATGGCGACGAAGAGATTCCCCATGTGTTCACCGCAGCCTGCGAGGGCAACCCCGGCTACACGCCGCGTCTGGCCAACCTGGAAGAGCAGTTCCGCAGCACCCTGTGCAGCCTGACCCGCGACTTCCAGACCGTGCATGGCTACACCCGCGACGAACCGGGGCAAGCCAACACGACGCTGGCCTGCAATGCGGTGGGGATGGCGCATGACTGCCTGTCACTGACCCTGGAAATGCCGTTCAAGGACCATGACGACGCGCCGGATGCCGTCACCGGGTGGTCGGGGGCGCGCTCGAAGGCGTTGGCCGGGGCGGTGCTGGAGACATTGGCGAAGATGGTTGGCGATTTGCGCTGACTGAAACGGCCCATCGCCGGCAAGCCGGCTCTCACAGGACTGCACATGACTCATGGAATTAGCAGGGACCCTGTGGGAGCGGCTTTAGCCGCGAACACCGGCGTAGCCGGTGCCATGCACCTCGTTGGATTCTTCGCGGCTAAAGCCGCTCCCACAGGTTACGCGGACCGCCGCTGCCACAAGGTCCCTGCGCTCAGAACTGCACATCCAGAATCACGCTGTCGGTATAGGTCGCAGCCGGCGGTGTAGCCTGGTCGGTGTAGACCTTGGCGTTGTAGTTGAACACCTGGCTACCGGTGCCGGTCCCCGTGCCGGGGTTCACATCGGCATCGGCGCTGGCCCGTCGCGCAGCCCCTACCGAACCCCAGCGCACCGCACCGGCGCCCTTGAAAATGTCATAGGCCAGGTAGTTGTTGGCCGCCGACTTCATCCGCCGCCGCCCATTGGCCACGTTCTGCCCGTCATCCAGGCCCACGGTGTAGTTGCTGCCCTTGGTGCACGACACGCTCAGGCTCTGGCTCACCGTACCGAACCCCGCCACCACCGGCGCGCTGGCGAAGTTGATGCTGGGTGTGGTGATCTGGCAGTCGTTGGTCACCGTCATGCTCACGTACAACGTCTGGCTACCTGAGTTGATGTCACGCCCCGCGCAAAACCCGCCGATGCCAATCCCCGCACAGTAGTTCCAGCTCCAGGCCACGGTCAGGGTCTCCTGGTACAGGCCTGCGGCGACGTTGCTGCCAATCTGGGTGCGCATGTAGATCGGCACAGTCTTGGGCGTGGAGCTGCCGAGCAACCCCAGCAGGTCGATGATGCTGTTGCGGGCGAAGTCGTAGGCCACGCCACGGGTCAGCGGATAGTTGGTGCTGTTGTTGGCATACAGGGTGTAGGGGATGACGTCGCCCGTCGGGCCGACCAGGCCGCCCGACGCGGGCAGGATGGTGGCATAGAAGTGATCGTCGCTACTGAGCAGGGTGAGCAGCGAACCGCTGCACTGCAACCCCGAGTTCAGCGTCGAGGCGCTTTGTTCCGTGTTGAGTACCTGCCTCGAGCTGAGGCTGCCGAATGCTGCCGGCGATGTCGCAACCGACGAGCACAGCGCCCACGCCGAACCTGCCGGCAGTAACAGCACCCCCGCCCACAACCCGCGCCAGCAGGCCTTCACTTGCACACCAACGGGCCGATCAAGGGGATCGAACCTTGTGCTTCAGGCAGGTCGAACGCCACCTGGCAGTGCCCGCCCCCCTCCAGCTCCACCTGCAGGCGGTTATGCGGCGCCAGGTTCTCCAGATACACCAGGCCATCCCAACCGACCACCGCCTGGCTGCCGCTTTCTGCATGGGTGACACGGCTGCCCAGCTTGAGCACCTGCCGGTCGGCGTCCACCAGTTCGACACTGGCCGCCAGCACGCGCCTGAGCGGGAACTCCAGCAAGTAGCCACTGCCCCGGCGCACCGCCACACGCTGTTCCACTTCCGGCGCGAGGATGTCCGGCGGCAAGTCCATGGGGTCGATCTCGTACTTGCCGCGGTAGTAACCGCTGCTGTACGGCACCAGCAGGTGGCCGTCGGCATCGGTGCGGCCGACCTCCTGGTTTTCATAGCGCACCGGCACATCGGCGTAACCACCGGTGCTGACCACCACGAAGGCATCGTCGATGCGGTTGGCAGCGAACAGCCCGGCATCCATCCACACCAGCGAGCCACTGGCGTCGGCCCAGCGGGTCATCTCGCCACTGCTGCCATACACACCGGCCTGCAACTGCACCGACTGCAGGCGCCAGGTGACATCGGCCTGACGGTAGGCATCGCGCTCGCTACCGGCGGCGTAGCCCAGGTTGTAACCGACACCACCACCCACCGGCGTCGCGCGGCTGTAGTTGACCCGCTGCAGGCTTTCGCCTTGCTGGCTGCGCTCCATGCCCAGGGCCAGGGTGCCATGCAGGTCGAACGGGATCACCAGTTGCGCCTGCACCGCCCACTGGCTGTCCCCCACTTCACGGTTGGCCGACAGATACACGCTGCTGTTGCCCCACAGCGGCCTGCTGTAGCTCAGGTTGATCAGCCGGGTTCGTGTGCCGTCGCCGGCGCGCACATCGAAATAGCCGGCGCCGATGTTGCCGTATTCGTTCAGGTTCAGGCTCAACGTGACCTGTTCGCTGCGCTGGCTCAGCTGTATGTCCCGGCTGTCGACCCGGGTCAGGTCGGCATAGTCGCCATGGCGTTGCAGGCGCTGGTAGCTGAAGCCGATGCGCTGGCTGTTGTACTGGTAACCGAGGGCGACCTGGTGGCCCTTGTCGCCGTCGAACCGGCTCTGCGCCAGGGCCGCGTTGAGCACGCCGAAGTTGCCCAGCCGCATGTTGCCGCCCAGGCCGCCCAGCATCAGCGATTCGGCGCTTTCGGCATGAGTCTCCAGGGTGAAGATGTCGCTGACCCCGTAGCGCAGGCTGGCCGAAGCAACCCCGGGGCCGTATGCAAAATCGCGCACCCCGTAGTCACGGCGCAGGCTGCCAGCCGCCACCGAATAATCCGCCAGGCCCTGCTGCAGCAGGCTGCTGGTGACGTAGAACGGCAAGGTGGTCGACACCTGCCGGCCAAGGGCATCGGTGGTGACCACCACCGCCTCCCCGGCGCCGTTGATGAACGGCACGTTGGTCAACGTGTAGGGGCCCGGCTGCAATTCGCTGGTGCTGGACTTGTAGCCATTGATGAACAGGTCCAGCGAGGTCGGTACCGCCGCTTCACCCGAGAACGCCGGCAGCGGATAGGTGACCAGGTCGGGGCGCGCAGCGAAATCGCGCGCCAACTGCAGGCCACCGACCCGCACCGAGCTGGTCCAGGGCAAGGCCCCGGTTACCAGGTCACCGGCTTCGTAGGTCAGCAGGCGCTGCTCGTCGGTGAAGCGCCAGGTGGTGTCGTAGCGCAAGAAGCCCTGGCGCGTGTCGTCGGTCGGCGCACCATTGAACGACTGGCGCCATTGCCCGGTGCTGGAGAACGTACCCCAGCTGTCGAACAGACGCAGTTCGTTCCAGGCCGCCAGGTAGCTGCCGCCGTCATCGGTGTCGTTGAGGTACAGGTCGTAGTTGAACAAGGCGCCGAAACTGCTGCGCGCATCGCTGGCCGGGTACAGGTTGCGGTCGCCCAGCTGCTGGTCGGGCAGCCAGGCCGGCGGCACTTGCAGCAGCAGGCGCTGGTTCTGGCTGTCGTAGTCGGCGTGCAGCCCGGCAATGGCCTCCAGCGCCACCTCGCCCTGCGGGTTGCCCGGCAGCGAGACGCCGGCCGCCCGCAACACCTCGCTGTCCAGGTACAACTGCCCGGCGCGCTGCTGCACCGGCACCAGTTCAGCCCTGGGCATCTGGTTCACCAGCAGCTCGAGGTACAACGTGGCGTCGGCGATCGCGGAAAGCTCCGTGGGTGGTGGCGGCAGGTCGTCGGCCAGCACCAGGCCAGGGCCGACCAGGGCCAGCCCCAGGCACCAGCGCTGCGTCCTCGTTGTCAGCCACCTCACACACGGTTTCCAACCATTGCCGGGTCCTCCCTGGCCCCTGCGCGGCATTCAGGCGCAGGCTCATTGGCTTTGGCGGATGGCGTCCGCGCTGCTCTGGCCGTTTACCCTCCCCTTCAGCACACTGCCGGCATTCGGTGCCAGCGGTGCCGGCCAGCGCATGCTGGCCCCCGGCAGCACATAGCCCAGCAGGCCCTCGGCCAGTGGCTTGCTCTGGCTGCCCTGCTGCACCACCACATCGGTCAGGCGTGCATGCACCGGGCCGGTGTTGCGCAGTTCCACGTACGGCTTGCCCTGCACGGTCACCGCACGCCAGCTGAGTTGCGGCTTGCCGACGCCCTCGGCATTGCGCTTGCCCGCGGGATCGGCCTTGCCCCACAGGCCTTCGCCATAGACGAACAGGGGTACCGAGTAGCGCATCTGCAGGCGGATCGCCGCGGTGGTGCCGGGCTCGGCCTTGTCGACGGGGATGGCGGGCGGAATTTCGTCGATGATGATGCGGTAGGCCTGCTCCTGGCCGACTGGCGAGGGGCCGGTGCGGGTCAGGCGGATCAGTTGCTTCTGCCCGGGGGCGATGTTGGCCACCGGCGGGCTGCCAATGATCTCGCGCTGCGCCTGGTACTGTTCCTGGTAGTCACCCTGGCGCCAGGCGAACACCCGCACCTGCAGGTTGGCCGGTGCAGTACCGCGGTTTTCCAGCCACAGTGCGCCAGCCTTCTGGTCAGCCTCCAGCACCGGGTCGATCGGCCAGATCAGCACCGAGGTGGCCGCCCCGGCCGGCAGGCTCGCCAGCCACAATGCTCCGATCAATCCACGCGCCCACTTCGCGCCTGCCCCCATGAAGCTCTCCTTGAATACCGGTCGTTGGTGCCGATGCATTCACCAGGTCACCGTCACTTGCACCACATCGGTGTAGGTCCCCGCCGGCAGCGTGCCGGTCAGCTGGACCCGCCCGTACACCGGCAGTTTGATCGCCGTCGGGTCGGTGTAGCTCACGGCCACGCTCTGGCCGATCCCCAGGCTCTGGCTGTATGCCGCGTCCCGGTACAGCTGGTAGGCCAGCACCTGCGTGCCGCCCGTGCGCTTGAGGTTGCGTGTGCCACTGGCACTGTTCTGCCCGCCATCCACGCTCATGCTCAAGGCCACCCCCGGGGTGCACTGGAAGGTCACTGTGGTGCCGCCCAACGAGGTGCCGAGGGCCCCGGTGGCCAGTGCCGATTGCGAACCGTAGTCGAGCGTCCCGAAGCTGCTCACACCGCCCACCACCAGGCACCCGGCGACGATCTGCGCCGTCACCTGGAAGCTGCTGGTGGTCGCCGCATCCAGAGGCGCGGCCAGCAGCACGCCGAGGCCGCTCAGGCCGCCCGCCAGCCAGCTGCGCATGGTTCAGAACGACAGCTCGACGGACACTGTGTCGATGTACGACCCCGCCGGCAGGCCGGCCTTGCCGCGCGCCTGGCCATACAGGTTGACGGTCTGGGCCGTACCGCTGCTGATCGGCAAGGTGATGGTGCCGTTGATGTCCAACACCTGCGTGCGCCCGGCATCGGTGTAGAAGTCGTACGGCACGAAGTTTCCAGCGCCATCCGCCAGCGCACGGCTGCCCCCGGTCGACTGGCCATCGTGGGAACCTGCACCCACGCGGATCACGGGTACCGTGCCGGCCGAACAGAGAATGCTGATCGCCCCACCGCCACCGCCGATTACCTGGGCGTCGGCAGTGGTGAACAAGGCATTGTGAGTGCCGAAGTCCAAGGTACCGAAGTCGGCCCCCGAGGAGGCTGAGCTGCCGTTGACCTGGCACGCTGCGGTCAAGGTCAGCGTCGACTCGATGGTCCCGGTAGTGGCGGCCTGGGCCTGGGAAGCCAGCATCAGCCCCAGGCCGGCCAGGATGCAGCGTGAAAGGTTCGTTCGCATCGAAGTCTCCTTGCCTTGTTACCAGTCCAGGGTCACCCTCAGGGTGTCACGGTAAAGCCCGGCCGGCAGCGCGCGCGGTTGCGCCACTACCACACCGTAGATGGGGATCGGTATCTGCCGGGTACTGCTGATGGTGAAGGCACGCGCCTGGCCGATGCCGTAGCGGCTGTTACCGCCTGGGTCGATCGCCAGTTGATAGGGGATCAGCTCGCGGCCGTTGCTCAGGCGCCGTATGCCGTCGCTGCCATTCAGGCCGCCGTTGATGCGCACGTTGAACGCCCGCACCTCGGGCGTGCAGCTGATCTGCAGGCTGCCTTCGCCGCTCACATCATCAACCCGGCTGCGCAGCGGCTGGTCCCAGTTCGGTCCGCGCTCGCCGAAGTCCATCACGCCAGGGTTACCCACCGTTGCCGGTTGCGTCTCGTTACTGCTGATCTGGCAAGCCGCGCTGATCACCAGCCGCGCCTGGATGAAACCGGTGCTGGTGCCATGCGCGGCACCACCGGGCACCAGCAGCGGGCCCAGGGAAAGCAGCAGGATCGAGGTGCGGTTCATGGCGTCGCGTCCTTGTGCATGGTGGCATCCCTACCAGGTGACGGTGACTTTGAGCAGGTCGGCATACATACCTGCGTGCGGTACCCAGGCCAGCTTGTCGATCCGTGCATACAACGGCAGCTCGACCGAACCGCTGTCCGGCACCCGCGCCGAATGCGCCACATTCACCGCCAGCGGTTCGCGCCAGGCAGCGTCGCGGTACAGGCGATACGGGATGGGCCGGGCCGTGGCATCGTCACTGGCCAGAAAGCGCAGCTCGCCGACGCCGCCATGCTGGCCACCGTCGACGCGGACCTGATAGGGGGTGTGGGGATTGCATTCCAGGCGTGGCGGGCGCTGGTTCAACAGCGCGCCGGTGAGCGGCGCGCCAGGGCCATCCAGCCGTGCAGCAGCGCCCAGGTCGATGCGCCCCAGTGCCTGGGCACCGGCATCGCGGGGCTGGTTGACCAGCATGCAGCCGCGCTGCACCAGCACCCGTACCTCCACCAGGAAGTCCGCCGCCATGGCACCGCTGCTCAACATAAGGCCCAACAGGGCGGCCAAGTAGCGCTCCGTCACCTTATTATCCTTGTCGATATCTGCTGACTTGAGCGTAGCAGCGAGGTGGCGTCACGATGCTGGCATCGAGCCATTTTTTTGTATTAGCGATAAAGAGGGGGGAAAGATCCGCACAGGAATGCAAAAGGCAGAAACGACAAAGCCCAGCGCTTGTCTTTTCAAGCACCGGACCGAGATACGTTTGAAGCAGGAAAATGGCAGGGGCGGCTGGATTCGAACCAACGCATGGCAGGATCAAAACCTGCTGCCTTACCGCTTGGCGACGCCCCTGTATCGGATGCAGCGTTTGCTGCTCTGACAATTCCAACTGAGTGACAACTGGGTTGTTGTCTTGGAATGCGCGGCACTTTAACAACAAACTTTCGGTCTGTGAACCCCCTGATGAAAAAAAATTACCAAAAAACAGCGAGTTAGTCATTTTCGGGGTTGGCGCGGCGACCATCCGTCGTTTTCCGCCCGCTTGGCTTCAACACAATCGCATTCCTCCCTTCCAATCAGATGAGCCATCTGCATTGACCAAGGAGGACCCCATGCCTGTCTCCCACGATCTTTACCAGGACTTGCACTACCCGCGCGAAATCGTCCAGCAACGCCGTCAGGAGGACAAAGCGCTGGACCGGCTGCTGGACGAGTACATGGACATCGACAACCAGGTGCTGGCCGCCGAGTCGATCTCGGCCGGCAACTTCGAGGATGAAGACCTGCGTCACCTGAAGGAACGCCGGCTGGCCGTGAAGTACATGATCGAGCGCCAACTGGAGCACAAGGTCTGAGCTAACCCGGCAACATGGCCAGGGTCAGGGCGTCCGGCTCACCGTCGTAGAACTGCACCAGCGCCAGCTGGAACAACGGGTTGCCGGGCGCCGCCCGGGCGAACAGGGTCAGGCACGAGCGCAGCTTGAGGTGGTCGGGGCTGCCGAGCATTTCACGGGCGCTCTTGTCGCGGTGCTGCAACAGCGCAGTCACGCAGGCCTCCAGCCGTGGGCCAAGCAGCGGATGAGCCAGGTAGGCACGGGCCTCGTCGATACCGGCCAGCGCATAGCGTTCGGCCATGGCACTGTGGCCCAGGCCATCGAGCTGCGGGAACACGTACCACATCCAGTGGCTGCGCTTGCGCCCGGCCTGCAGCTCCTGCATCACCTGGTCATACACAGGGTTCTGCGCCTCGACGAAACGCTGCAGATCAAAGTCGGCGTGCATGCTCGCCCCTCCTCGCACCGGTGCCAGCCTTTACTGTACGCCTGCATGGCAAACCTATCTCGTCAGGCGATGATTGCCGCGCACTTTCTGTATTGGTCAAAATGGCCGCCCTCGGGCAAGCTGCACGTTGCCCCGCCATCGCCCAAGGAGCTTTGCTTTTGCCTGCCTGGATCCCTACCCCGCTACGCCAGCTTGGCCAACGCCTGCGCGGCGCCGCCGCCAACCAGAGCGAACTGCTCGGCTGGTTCGAGGACAAGGCGCACAGCCGCGGTTACCAGCTCAGCGACGGCCAACGCCGGGTGATCCACTGCATGGCCGAACAACTGGCGCAGCTCGAACAAGGCCAGCCGCGCAGCCTGTACCTGTACGGTTCGGTAGGCCGGGGCAAGAGCTGGCTGCTCGATGGCTTTTTCCAGGCCGTGCCGGTGCAGGCCAAGCGGCGCCTGCACTTCCATGACTTCTTTGCCCGCCTGCACCAGGGCATGCACCGCCACCGGGCGCTGGACGACGCATTGGGCGCGACCCTCGACGAGCTGCTAGGCGATTGCCAGGTGCTGTGCTTCGACGAATTCCATGTGCACGACATTGGCGATGCCATGCTGCTCACCCGGCTGTTCAATGCGTTGTTCAGCCGCGGCGTGTTCCTGCTGGTGACGTCCAACTATGCACCCGAAGGGCTGCTGCCCAACCCGCTGTACCACGAGCGCTTCCTGCCGGTGATCCGCCTGATCAACAGCGCGATGGAAGTGCTGGAAGTGGGTGGCGATACCGATTTCCGCAGCCTGCCGGCCAACCGCGAGCATCAGCGCTTTACCCGGGGCCACTATATGTGGCCGGGCAATGCAGCGCAGCGCCAGGCGCTGAAGGTGCCCGAGCCACAGCCGGTGATGCTGGAAGTGAACAAGCGCCCGCTGCGCGCGCTGGCCGTCGATGGCCGGCGGGTGGTGCTTGGCTTCGACGACCTGTGCGAAAAGGCCACGGCAGTGATCGACTACCTGGTGCTGGCCGGGCAGTACGATGAGTGGATCATCGATGGGCTGGATGACTTGTCGGAATGTTCGCTGGCGGCGCAGCAGCGCTTCGTCAACCTGGTGGATGTGCTGTATGACCAGGACCGGCAGGTGCTGGTGATCGGCAAACGGCCGCTGGAAGAAAGCCTGGGCGGGCCGCTTGCCGACCTGATGCGTACGCGCAGCCGGTTGGGGCAGCTGCATCAGGTAGGGCCCTAGAACTGCATTGCCTGGGCCGGCCTCTTCGCGGGTAAACCCGCTCCCACAGGGATGTCACAGGCCTTGAGAGCTGTGCAATACCTGTGGGAGCGGGTTTACCCGCGAAGAGGCCAGCAAAGTCAAAACATCAACCCGCCCTGGGCAAATCCGCCAGCACCGCTTCGATCTCCCCCAGCACCGCCGGGTCATCCAGGGTCGAAGGCGGCACATAGTCCTGCCCGTCGGCAATCTTGCGCAGCACCGCCCGCAGAATCTTCCCGGAGCGGGTCTTGGGCAGCCGCTTCACCAACCGCACCCGGTTGAAGCACGCCAACGCGCCAATCTCCTCGCGCACGCTGCCCACCAGGTCCACCAGCAACTGCGCCTCGGCAATGCCCTCGCCGTCCTTGAGCACCACCAGGGCCAACGGCACCTGCCCCTTGATCTCGTCATGCACGCCAATCACCGCGCACTCGGCCACCGCCGGGTGGCGTGCCACCAGGTCCTCCATCTCGCCGGTGGACAGCCGGTGCCCGGACACGTTGATCACGTCATCGGTGCGCCCCATGATGTAGACGAAGCCGTCATCGTCCAGGTAGCCACCATCGCCGGTGTGGTAATACCCCGGGTAGGTCCGCAGGTAGGCCTGCAGGTAACGCTCGTGGTCGCCCCACAGCGTCTGGCTGCACCCGGGCGGCAATGGCAGGGCGATGACGATCGAGCCCTGGTGGTTCGGCCCCAGCAGGTGGCCCTCGTCATCCAGCACGCGCACGTGGTAGCCCGGCACCGCCCGGTTGCTCGACCCCGGCTTCGCCGCGCTGCCTTCCAGCCCTACGCAGGGCGCGGTGACCGGCCAGCCGGTCTCGGTCTGCCACCAATGGTCGTGCACCGGCTTGCCACTGACCCGTTCCAGCCATTCGTGGGTGCTGGAATCCAGTTTCTCGCCAGCCAGGAACAACTGGCGCAGCGAACTCAGGTCGTGCTTGCGGATCAGCTCCCCCTCGGGGTCTTCCTTGCGGATGGCGCGCATGGCCGTAGGCGCGCAGAACAATGCGTTGACCTTGTATTGCTCCACCACCCGCCAGTAGGCCGAGGCGTCCGGGGTACGGATCGGCTTGCCTTCGTAGAACACCGTGGTGCACCCGCTCATCAGCGGCCCATAGACGATCAGCGAATGGCCGACCACCCAGCCCACGTCGGATATGCCCCACCACACATCGCCGGCCTGCATGCCGTAGATATGGCGCATGGCGTAGCACAGCGCCACGGCATTGCCGCCGTTTTCCCGCACGATGCCCTTGGGTTTGCCGGTGGTGCCAGAGGTATACATGATGTAAAGCGGGTCGCCGGCATCCAGCTCCACCGGTGCCACCGGCTCGGCGTTGGCCAATGCCGCCTGCCAGTCCAGGTCGCGGCCCGGCTGCAGCTGGGCACGCGCCTGCGGGCGCTGCAGCACCAGCACGTTGCGCGGCTGGTGGCGGGCCAGTTGCAGGGCGCGATCGACCAGCGGCTTGTATTCGATTACCCGGTCGAACTCCAGCCCGCAGGAGGCCGTCAGCAGCAGCGTCGGCCGGGCATCGTCGATGCGCAAGGCCAGCTCGTTGGCGGCAAAGCCACCGAACACCACCGAGTGCACTGCGCCAATCCGCGCGCAGGCCAGCATGGCCATGGCCGCCTGCGGCACCATGGGCATGTAGATGATCACGCCATCGCCCTTGTTCACCCCCAGCTGGCGCAACAACCCGGCCAGGCGCGCCACCTCGTCGCGCAGTTGGTGGTAGGTGTAGGCCTGCTGCACGCCGGTCACCGGCGAGTCGTAGATCAGCGCCAGCTGCTCGCCACGGCCCTGCTCGATCTGGTGATCGAGGGCCAGGTAGCAACTGTTCAGGCGGCCATCGGCGAACCAGCGGTGGGTTCCGTCGGCGTTTTCTTGCAGGGTCAGGGCAGGCTTGCGGTGCCAGGCCAGGTGCGCGGCCTGTTCCGCCCAGAAAGCGGCAGGGTCGGAAATGGAATGGGCGTAGCTGTGCTGGTAGCTCATATCGAAGGGAACCCGGTACTTGTTGTTATTGAAGGGCGAAACCTGAGTATGGACCGCTACACCCGCGCCGCCATGGGACTAAAGTCACAACCGACCTGCAAATTTGCAGACAACGCAAAAACGCCCCATAACGGTGCAAAGCCTCTAGAATAGGCCACCCCTTCAGCCACCGAGCAGCTCATGGACATCGATCAGGCCCGTACCTTCCTGGAAATCGTGCGTTGCGGCAGCCTGGTCGCCGCCGCCGAACGCCTGTTCGTGTCACAGACCGCGATCACCGCACGGGTGCAGCGCCTGGAGCAGCAACTGGGCTGCCAGCTGTTCGTGCGCAGCCGCAACGGCGCCAGCCTGACCAGCGACGGCGAGGCATTCGTCAGTTATGCCAACCAGATGGTGCAAACCTGGGAAGCGGCGCGCCGCGACCTGCCGCTGCCCGAAGGCTGCCAGCAAGTGCTGCACGTGGGCGGTGAGGTGAGCCTGGGCAACCCGATGCTGCTCGACTGGGTCAGTGCCCTGCACCGCGAGCTGCCCAGCCATGCCATCCGCAGCGAGGTGAGCGACGGCGAATCGCTGCTGCGCAAGGTCGAGATGGGCCTGCTGGACGCCGCGCTGGTCTACCAGCCGACCTACGGCCCGGGCCTGCAGGTGGAGCAGCTGATGGAGGAAAAGCTGATCCGTGTGCGCCGGGTCGCCCAGCCAGACCCGTACATCTATATCGACTGGGGCGAAGCCTTCCGTCGCCAGCACGATGCCGCCCTGCCCGACTGCGCGCGCCCGGCGCTGAGCTTCAACCTGGGCCCGCTGGCCTTGCAGTTCATACTCGACCAGGGCGGCAGTGGCTACTTCCGCACGCGGGTGGTGCAGGCCTATCTGGACAGCGGCGTGTTCGAGCGGGTACCGCAGGCGCCGGAATTCACCTACCCGACCTTCCTGGTGTACCCGCGCAAGCGCGACAGCGAAGCCCTGCAACAGGCCTTCGCCATCCTGCGCCGGCTGGTGGCCGCCGGCGCCAGCGACTGGTCACAACGCTGGGACCCGGTTATCTGAAGCCTCGGCCTTGCTGAGCAGCTGGCGCTTGAGGCCGGCGATCAGGTCGGTCTGGGTGATCACCCCCACCAACTGGTCGGCATCGAGCACCGGCAGGCAATGCAGGCCCTGTTCGCACAGCAATGGCAGCAAGCGCTCCAGCGGGTGCTGGCTGCTGACGCTGATTACCCGGCGGCTCATCACCTGCTCCATGCGCACCGCCTTGCGGCCGAACAACCCGCGCCAACTGAAGCGACCACGCTGCATGGCCGGGCCGACCAGGTCGCTGAGGCTGACTATCCCCACCAGCTTGCCCTGCTGCAGCACCGGCAGGGTTTTCAGATGGTGGCTGGCCAGCATTTTCCAGGCCTGCTCCAGAGTGGTGTCGGGCGTGGCGAACTGCACGTCGCGGGACATCACCGAGGCCGCGGTAATACCGCCGAGGCTGCGCTGCAGGGCGTGTTGCTCGGTGGCCAGGATGATGCGTTCCAGTTCATCACGGGTGACGTCGACGAACTCGCCCAGTTCTTCCAGGGCCTGGTCCAGGTCTTCTCCGCGGATGCCGACCCGCTCGCTGGGCAGCGGGTCATGGGTGTGGTGCAGGTCCTTGCGCGGCACCGCGCCTTTCGGGTAGCGCACGCCGGTGAGGCGGTTGTAGAGGATCGCCACCGCTACCAGGATCAACGCGTTGAGCAGCACCGGCTCCAGCAGGTGGTCGCCCATGGCGGTCAGCCCCGGGTCGGCCAGCACCGCGCTCACCGCCACCCCGCCACCCGGTGGGTGCAGGCAGCGCAGCAGGCACATCACCAGGATCGAGATACCCAGGGCGGCAGCGGCCACCCACAGCTCCGGGCCGAAGCCCTGGCGCATGGCCAGGCCGACCGCGCCGGCCAGGGCGTAGCTGCCCAGCACCGGCCAGGGCTGGGCCAACGGGCCCGAGTGCACGGCGAACACCAGCACGGCCGAAGCCGCCAGCGGGCCGAGCAGGTGCAAGGCAATGCTGGGGCCATAGGCCATGCTGGTCAGCCAGCCGGCGAGGAACAGGCCGAGCAACGCGCCGATACCGGCACGCAACCATTCTTTGGGGGGAATATTCAGGGGCGCTGGCAACAGCCGCTGCAGACGACTTTCGGAACGCGAGGCAGACATGTAGGTAATCGGAATCTGTAGTTTTTCTGGTTAAAAAGAAAGCCCAGCCGAGGTGGCCTGGGCCTCGTATTGCGGTTGCAATAGCACAAGGGGCTCCGTCCGTGGAGAGATGGAAACCGCAGGGTTTCGTGGGGGAATTTTGCCGGGTGGGGTGAGATTGGGCTAATTCAAAAAAATGCGGCTGTACTGCAATTTTTTTGCAGTGGTGATATGGCCCACGGGGTCATGCTTGTCGGCTCCCACAATGGGGCTGCTTTGCAGCCCATCGCCGGCAAGCCAGCTCCCACAGGGTCCTGCACATGGCTTGAGGTCGATGCGG
>RCUT01000219.1_pt1 | contig 31605 bp, 24 predicted proteins | sample 2166171 | NCBI WGS metagenome assembly RCUT01 (sample SAMN09932757, study PRJNA488358) | compost metagenome | isolation source: compost soil in 4-hydroxybenzoic | place: Germany: Experimental Botanical Garden | reverse complement strand
TAATTGGAGCAAGTGCTGATGGTTTAGAGGTTTTAACGCGTGATGGCTCATGGTTCCCAATCAAAGCTGGACAACAGGATATCGTAGTAAATGTTGGTGATATGTTGCAACGATTAACAAATGGTAAATTAGTTTCTACAACACACCGTGTAGTAAACCCACCTCGTGAGCTAATGAAAACTTCGCGCTTTTCTGTTCCATTCTTCCTGCATCCAAAATCAGCTATGGATTTAACCAGTTTAGATTCATGCATCGATGCTCAGCATCCAAAACAATTCTCTGATATGACAGCAGGAGAGTACCTTGATGAACGTTTACGCGAAATAGGTTTAAAGAAATAATCTAGGTAATTAACAACTGTAGTTATAATAAAAGCGCAAAACTGAATTTCAGTTTTGCGCTTTTTGCATTAGTAGATTTATATTTTTTAAAAACCTAAACGGTCTTTATCCTTACTATCCGATGGAGGGGGTTCATGCTCATCATGATCAACGTCGGTACTATCTCCTACATAAACAGAACAATCCAATTCAATAGTTAAGTCTGCAGGCTTCTCAAAGTTGCCTTTTGAGATTTTTAAAGTTGGATCTGCATACACTCTCTTCATAAATAAGGCCCATACAGGTAAAGCCATGTTAGCACCTCCTCCTAAATTTAAGGAGTGGAAACGTACACTTCTGTCTTCACAGCCTGTCCATACACCTCCAACTAAATCAGGGGTTACACCCATAAACCAACCGTCACTTTGATTTTGAGTTGTACCTGTTTTTGCCGCAATCGGCATATCGAATTTATATTTACTGCCTCTCAATCTTAAGCCAGTTCCACCTGGCAGAGTGGTTGTTCCCTGAAGCATATAACACATAACATAAGCGGTTTGAGCGCTAATAGCTTGTTTGATTTCAGGTTTGTTTTCGTAAATGATATTGCCGTTTTTATCTTCCACACGAAGCAAGTAGATAGGCTTCGTCCAAATTCCTTTATTGGCAAAGGTGCTATAGGCTCCCACCATTTCATATAATGTAACATCCGCTACACCTAAACCGATAGAAGGATAAGGGTCAATATTCGCTGTAATACCCATGTCATGTGCATACTTAGCCACTATTTTTGGTCCAAGCTGCTTCATCAGGTACATGGTGATAAGGTTTTTCGATTGAGCTAGTCCCTCACGAAGAGTATACATACCTCCGGTTTTACCATCTGCGTTTTTAGGAGAGTAGTTGTCGAAATCCTCAAAAACTACAGGTTCATTAGGTACCTTCATACATGGTGAAAACCCATTGTCAATAGCTGCAGTATATACAAATGGTTTAAACGTAGAGCCTACCTGACGAGCGCCTTGTGCTACTTGGTCATATTTAAAATATTTAAAGTCGTCACCCCCAACCCAAGCTTTAACATAACCTGTGTGAGGGTCCATTGCCATCATTGCGGAACGCAAGAAACGCTTATAGTATTTGATTGAATCCAATGGACTCATTGTGGTGTCAATCTCGCCCTTCCAGCTAAAAATGGTCATTTTAACCGGAGTTTTGAACTCTTTATTAATCTCATCATCAGATTTTCCTAAATCTTTCAGTTCACGGTAACGATCGGTACGACGCATTGCCTGCTCAAGTGTTCCGGGAGAGAGATCAGATAAAGGATCACGTCTCATTCCTTTCCAGTGTTGATTAAACTGGCTTTGCAAATAAGGTAAATGTTCACGTTCGGCTTGTTCGGCATACTCCTGCATACGTGAATCAATAGTCGAATAAATCTTTAAGCCATCACGATAAAGGTCGTAAGGTGTTCCGTCAGCCTTTGATTTTATGGTTCCATTGTCAAGTAACTTTGTTAGTTCTCCACGTAAATATTCACGGAAATAAGCACCTAAACCTTCATTATGACTTTCAGGGTTGTAATCCAGTTTTATTGGTTTAGCCTTAGCTATTTCTAAATTTTTACTATCCAATACTTCGTCTTTGTACATTTGTTGTAACACGGTATTACGACGAGACAAAGCACGCTCAGGGTAACGAACAGGAGAGTAGTAAGAAGGACCTTTAAGAATTCCAATCAATAAAGCAGCTTGTTCAACTGTTAATTTATCCGGTGTTGTATTAAAAAATGTTCTTGAGGCTGTTTTAATACCGTAAGCATTACTTCCAAAATCAACGGTATTAAGGTACATCGCTAAAATTTCTTGTTTGGTGTAATTGCGTTCAAGTTTAACCGCAGTTACCCATTCCTTCATTTTAGTGATAAAAATGTTGGTTTTTTGGCGTCCAAATAGTTTTTTAGCTAACTGTTGGGTAATGGTACTTGCTCCTTGTCTTTTACCAATAAGATTGTAAAAAACAATGGTAAAGGTACGGCTGAAATCAATACCTGAATGTTCATAGAAACGCTCATCTTCAGTTGCTATAAGCGCATTTACAATATTGGGAGAAAGTTCATTGTATTTAACAAAAGAACGGTTTTCCAGATAATACGTGCCGATGGTTTTTCCATCTCCTGAAATCACTTCCGATGCAATATTGCTCTTTGGGTTTTCAAGATCACGGAAGGATGGCATTTTGCCAAATAATCCTAGCGCTATGGAAAGAATTAATAAGCTTACAAAAGCAATTCCTCCTATTACAACGAGCCAAAAGTTCTTAATGTACCTGCGTAAATCTTCTTTGCTTAACTGCGATTTGGTCATTATTGATATTAAAAGTTAATTCTAAAGTAATCCCTGTATTCTTCTACAGTTGTTTGGTTGATCAGTCTTGCAAAGTTATCGGTTGTGATGAAGAAAACAGTATATTTTTCATCAGGTAATCCGATTACATCATTCCTATATTCCATGAACTTTTTATAATACGCTTTTGCAGTCTCCATGTCGGCAAATTGATTAACAGATATTAACTGGGTTTCGTTATTAATCGTTTTACTATTATGGGTGTAATTTTTATCAGCAAAAAGTGTCCGGTTAAATTGTCCGATTCCTAAACGAATACGGTTTAGATTTGCTGTTGCATTATTAACAGCAACAACTAAAACATAGGATGCATTAGGAGCCGGTTTCTTGAAATAACTTTTTGATTCTGCTTCTGCAAGTTCTTGTTCTCTTTTTTGATCTTCTAATCTTCTTTGGTCTTCATATCGTTTACTTATAGAAGCGGCATCAGTTGCCGTAGCTATTGAGCGTTCCTCTAATGCAATCTCTCTCGAATCGAATTCAGCTCGATTGTTATCGATAGAAGCAATAAACTGGCCAGCCTGCTTACTTGCTTCTTCATTGGGATACTCTTGTTGAACTTTTTTAAGTTCAGCCTCAAAAGATCCTACTTTTTGGGTTTTACCAACAGCCAAAGCAGACAGAAAGGCGAATTTTGATTTTAAGTAAGTATTTGCTTTGGACAATTGAAAATCTTTGTTGGATGCAATTACCTTTTCATAATCTCTGTTAAGGTAATCTTTATAAGCCATTTCATATTGCTGCTCTGCTTGTGTCTGCGTAATATCAACAACCTGAGACGCTTCAGGATTTCTTAATGCATTTGCAAAAGATGAACCTGGATACTGATTTAATAGCCTGTTTTTATAGGCGGCAGATTGTTCTTTATTTCCCGCAAGTTCATTTATATAGCTCAGGTTATAGATGATTTCATCGGCATTATGTAATGGAGGAGGAGTATTAAGTGCTAATTCATAATATTTGATGGCACTCGCATATTCTTCCAGGTCATCACTATAAATAGCGGCAAGTTTTAATGCTGCATTTTGTTTTATCTGATTCGAAGAATCAAGCTTAGCTGGAGTTAATGGCAGGTTCTTAACTAAAAAGGCTTTTATTTTATCAGGTTGCGCTGCATCTATGCTTTTTAAATCAAATCCAGGATCTGTGTCAAATATTTTAGTGTTAGCAACTCCTTGTGAGCTTATTCGCCAGTTATCAGCTAATTGCCTATTTCCCCAACGTCTTATAAATTCATTATAACCGGATGCTACAGCATTATTATTATAAAAGTACCAGCTGGAACCACCACTCTCGGCATTGTTAAAACGGTTAATAGCTAATGTATTATAGGAAGATGAATATTGACTTTGATCAACCTTACTTTCCCGTATTTTGCTTTGGATTTTAGCTACTTGTTCATCAATAATTTTTGTCCGCTCCGGCTCTGGTAAAGCAGCAACATGTTGTAAACTGTCCTCCCTGTCAATAATTTTTATGTTTGCAATCAGGTCATCCAATTTATTATCACGCTCAATTATTTTTTCATAATCAGGGTGATCTCTTTGCACAAAAACTCTTGTACTATCGTAATACAAGTGTGCTTTATCATAATCTTTGCGATTAAAGTAAATCTCTGCAATTTGTGAATAAGACAACGCTTTTTGATTAAGATTCCGGCCTGTATTGGCAGCTGAAAGCTTATATAAAGAAATAGCTGAATCAGGTTGATTGGTGCGTTGCGCAATAGCTCCTAAAACAAAATAGATTTGGTCTTTATATTCACTGTTTTTCTCATCATCCAATAAGTCATTTAGTTTTCTTATCAGATCGCTTGTATTGCCACCTTCAGTTAAATTAGTCAGCCTGAATGCATTTATTTTTGCTGCTAATTCCATTTCATAAGGGGCCCTTAAGCCTTGTACTTTCTTGAAGGATTCTACCGCTTTAGCATAATCACCTTGTTTCTCATAAATCTGCCCCAAAACGTAGGAATAATTTATTTTGGCGAGCTTATCTTTTTTTATGGCTTTAATTGCATTTTCCAGAGACGAAGCAGCTTTGTCATAGCTTTTACGGTTAATGTAATACTGAGCCATTGCGGTATATACGAAACGTTTTGATTTTTTGGCATCTGCGATATTAGCCTCTGCCATTTCAAAAGCAGCAGTAGCATCTTCGGCCATTTTATCCTGCATTTTTGATAAACCGATCCAAGCCAATGCTTCTTCTTTTAAATCTTTATTTGGAAATGTATTATAGATATATTGGAACGTTTGTGCCGCATCAAAATAGTCACCTTTGTAAAAATAAGCCTTGCCAACCAACATATAGGAGTCATCAGTCCATTTGCTTACTTTGTGGCGGGTAACGACTTTCGAACACTTTTCAATAATCTGATCCATGTTCGCAGCCATACCGGAAGAAGCACCTTCATCAGGTAACTTTAGCAATGGCAAAACGTTAGAATAGGATATGGTGTAACCGCTTTCAAAATTGGATACATCTTTTCTGAAAATTTCTTTGGCATTAAAATAGGCATTGAAGCGGGCAGTAGTATTATGATACGAACCTTTTACTACTCCGATTCTGTTGCCCATGGGATCTCGCATCTTGCAGGCACCGACAGTAATCAGAGCCAAACACCAAAATAGTGGAAACAGCTTGTTTTTTAACGGCTTTTGCAATGAAATGTACTTTTTGTTGTTAGCAAATATAAACGATTGGCGCAAACATATGTTAACCAAAATTGGAATTTAACGATAAGTTTTTTTGTTTCCTTTTACTAAACTGTTAGAATTGTAATATCAATTAAACCCAAATTAACTGCGTTAAAACGCTGATTTTGTCAAACCAAATAAAAAAATGGTATCCAAAAAGAAGGATTTCTTAACTCAACTTAAGACCAAGTATAAATTGGTAGTGCTGAAAGATGATACTTTTGAAGAAAAAATATCATTTACCCTGAATTTAATGAATGTGTTTGTGGCCGCAGGAATGGGCGCAATCATTTTAATTATTCTTACCACTTTCCTGATTGTTTTTACTCCACTTAAAGAATATATACCTGGCTATGCTGATGTTTCTTTAAAAAGAAATGTTGCAGAAGCAGCTATGAAAGCTGATTCGTTAGAGATGATGTTTAAGGCAAATCAAACTTATTTAAATAACATTAAAAGTATAATCGACGGCAAAGCGGGAGTTACGATTGCTGATTCCGTTCCACAGGTTGCAGTTAAAGATGTGGAAGTGGATAAAAAACACCCCAAAGTGGTTGAGGATTTCAGAGAGTATATTGAGTCTGAAGAAAAAATAAGTTTAAAGGATGATGTTACCCTTAAAAAGAAATCATCAATAAAGGACCTGGACTTTATTAGTCCGGTAAAAGGAACCGTTGTAGCTCGCTATGACACCAAAAATAACCGATTGTATCAAATTATTGGAACAGTTGCGCAATCTCCTGTTAAGGCCACACTTGACGGTATTGTATTATATGCAGGTTTAACTGTTGATGCAGGTTATATGGTTGTATTGCAGCATACTGCTAACATCATTACTGTTTATAAGAATTGCTCAATACTGTATAAAAAAACTGGAAATTATGTTAAAGCGGATGAAGTTATTGCTACTGCCGGAGATAAAGGAAAAGAGTTTAGCGGCCCGCAACTTGCTTTTGAGCTTTGGAATAACGGATTTTCTGTAGATCCTAATGAATACATGAAATTTTGATCTGTTCTAAATAGATTAATTTCTACATTTACAAACAAACCAACAATTATTAAATCAAACTAGCTAAACCATGTTCAAAAAAGACAAAAACCAGCATGAAGAAGAAACCGCTTATGGATCTATTAACCTTATAGGCGCAGGAACCACAATAGTAGGAGATGTCGAGAGTAAAGGCGATATCCGTATTGATGGAGTTGTAAAGGGAAATATTAATTCATCTGCAAAAGTTGTTATCGGTAACACCGGCTCAGTAGAAGGTAGTATTGTATGCACTAATGCTGATATCTCTGGAGCGTTACAAGGCGATATCCGGATTAGTGAATTATTGTTTTTAAAAGCCTCTGCCCGTATACACGGTGACATTTATACCAATAAGATGGTTGTTGAATCAGGTGCAATATTTACAGGTAAATGTAATATGGGTACTGTGATCAAGCAACCAACAAAAATTGATGATCATGCAAAAACAAACGGACGACAAGCGGAAAGCGTTACTGCGTAGTTACGCCCGTTACTCAGGCATGGGATTCCAAATGATTGGCGTTATTGGCGCTTTTGCCTTTGCCGGAGTTAAGTTAGATGAAAAGATGGCTGCCCAAACACCTTGGTTTACTATTCTGGGATGTTTATCTGGCATTGCTATTTCATTTTACTTAGTCATCAAACAATTAAAAGAATAATAGTAAGAAAACAGGTTTATGGTAGAATGGCATAAACCTGTTTTCTTTTGTTGTTAATACCTTTCCCTTAGAAAAAAACATCATCTGTGTTTAAATTCTAAAACATTAAGTTTAAACAGGATAACCTTCGAAAAAAAATTGCATCTTTGCGCCGATATTTTAAACGCTTTGATACAGAGTTTACAACCATTTATTAAAAAAACACTCCTTTTTTCCTTTATTGTTGCAGCAGTAATAGCAGGAATTCAATACTTTTTTTCTGAAAAAAATCTGCTGTTAAAGCAAATTTGGGTGTTCTTTATTTTTTTTAACCTCATAACGCTGTTTACATTCGCGCTATCAGCTTATGGATTGAAAAAAGGGGGTGAAACCTCTGTGTTGGCTGTGTTAGTAACTATAGTAGTAAAGATGTTGTTGTGTATGAGTGTAGCCCTTGTATTTATCATGAAACAAATGGTAGAGGATAAGTGGGTATTTATCACTAACTTCTTTCTTTTATATTTATTGTACACAGTGTTTGAAGTTTATAATTTAATATATAACTTGCGCGACCAAAAAAAATTAGAAAATCGTTAAATAAATGCGCTGTAACCCACTTTTTCTTAAAAAACTTTTCGTTTTATCTCTAATTTTTGCTTTCGTAGCGGGAACAACTTTTCGTGCTATGGCCAATTCAGAGCATAATGAAACCGTAAATAAAGACAGTGCGCATGTTGCTGAAGCGCATGATGCCGGTGATTCTCATGGAACAGCTCATGGTGAAGAGCCGTTTGAGCCTACCAAAGTTATTATGGAGCACATTTCCGATGCTCACGACTGGCATTTATGGGGGCATACCTCAATTGGATTACCGGTAATTTTAAAAACTGACGCAGGTATTGTTACTTTTAACTCCAGCAAGTTTCACCACGATCAAACCGGTTCTCATGTTGTAGAAGAAGACGGTCAACGTTTTGTTCGTTTTGAAAACAAAATTTATTTAGCCGGACAATCTGCAAATGACAAAGGTCAGTACCTGACTTTTGAAGGAGAGCATCCTACCAATGCAAAACCTCTTGATTTTTCAATCACCAAGAATGTTGCTTCAATGTTCATATCTGCAATTATCCTTTGTTTAATTTTCTTCAGTGTTGCCGCTGCTTATAAAAAACGTGCAGGCAAAGCACCTAAGGGTTTACAGAGCCTAATTGAGCCTATCATTGTATTTATTCGTGATGAAATTGCACGTCCAAATATTGGTCATAAGTATGTTGGTTATATGCCTTTCTTATTGACTGTTTTCTTCTTCATTTGGGTAAATAACTTAATGGGTTTAATTCCAATTTTCCCAGGAGGAGCAAACTTAACAGGTAATATCGCAGTAACTTTCGTATTAGGAACCATAACTTTCCTTATTACCAATTTTAGCGGTAACAAATATTATTGGAAACACATATTAGCACCTGATGTTCCATGGTGGTTATATCCAATTATGCTAGTGGTAGAGATTATCGGTTTATTGTCTAAGCCATTTGCTCTTATCATTCGTTTGTTTGCGAACATCACTGCTGGACACATTATTGTTTTGAGTTTGATTTCATTGATCTTCATTTTCAAAACATTATATATTGCTCCGGTTTCAGTAGCATTCGTCTTATTCATGGATGTATTGGAATTATTGGTAGCATTCTTACAAGCGTTCATCTTTACCATGCTTACTGCATTATTTATCGGTACTGCTGTTGAAGAGCATCATCACTAAAAATAAGACCATGGACCATGGTCTATAATCAATGGTCTATATAAAACAAGTAATTATTTTTTAACTAAATAAATTTATAACAAAATGATCGGAAGTATTGCTGCAATTGGTGCTGGTTTAGCTGTAATTGGTGCTGGTATAGGTATCGGACGTATTGGTGGTTCTGCAATGGAAGGTATTGCACGTCAACCAGAAGCTGCCTCTAAAATTCAAACTGCAATGATCATCGCGGCTGCACTTGTTGAAGGTGTTGCTTTATTCGGTGTGGTAGTAGCTTTATTAGGTACTCGCTAATTTATTGCAATAAAACTAAGCCTGCGGCGATTGGCAACAGGCTTAGTTTTAACAATCACAGCTTTTTAAAAGAACTTTATATAAAACATAATATAAATGGAATTAGTTACCCCTAGCATTGGATTGGTTTTTTGGACCACCATTACTTTCATTTTTCTTATCATTCTTTTAGGCAAATTTGCCTGGAAACCAATTGTATCAGCTTTAAATGAACGCGAGCGTTCTATCGAAGATGCTCTTAGTGCAGCTGATAAAGCTAAAGAAGAGTTAACTCGTCTTAACCAGGAAAGCGATAAATTGCTTAAAGAAGCACGTTTGGAACGCGATAAAATCCTGAAAGAAGCAAAAACAATGGGTGACAATCTTATCGCTGATGCTAAGCACAATGCTCAGGCAGAAGGCGCTAAAATGATCGCAAAAGCTCATGAAGAAATTAATGCACAGAAAAACGCTGCTTTAGCTGAGGTGAAAAATCAGGTTGCAGTTCTTTCTATTGATATTGCAGAAAAAGTTCTTCGTAAGAAGTTTGAAAATGCAAATGATCAGGAAGCATTAGTTGCTGAATTGTTAAAAGACGTGAAATTAAATTAATAAGTTACGAGTTCCGTGTTGCGAGTTAGGTGTTTTGCACAAAATAACCCGTAATCCGAAACAAGAAACCCGTAATTAAAAGATATATGTCAGAAATTAAAATTGCTTTACGGTACGCTAAATCATTGCTTGATCTTGCCAAAGAACAAAACAATGTAGAAGAGATCAATAATGATGTTAAGCTTTTTCGTGATACTGTAAAAGCTAATCCGCAGCTTCGTGCTGTGTTGGCTAATCCGATCATTTCAGGATCTGATAAAAAAGCAGTTCTTCATGGATTATTTGCGAGCAAGATGGATAAAGTCACTATTGCTTTCTTTGATCTTATGATCAATAAAAGCCGTGAAAGCTTTTTATACGCTACTTCAAAACAGTTCAATGAGTTGTATAACCTGTTGAATGGTATTGTTAAGGCTGAAGTGGTATCTGCATTAGCTTTATCGGAAGGAAATAAGCAGCAACTGGTTAGTGCTCTTGAGAAAGAGTTGAACAAACGAGTGATTTTAAATGCTAAAGTTAATGCTGATTTAATTGGTGGTTTTGTTTTAACTGTAGGAGATAAACAATTTGATACCACTATTGCTAAGCAACTTAACGAGCTTAAAAAGAATTTTATGAGCAATGATTTTGTTGCTCAATTGTAATTGTTAAATAGTTTAAAAAAATATAACTAAATAAATCATGGCAGAAGTAAGACCCGACGAAGTTTCGGCAATTCTACGTCAGCAATTGGCGGGCTTCAAGTCAGAAGCTGAATTAGAGGAGATTGGAACGGTGTTGCAAGTGGGTGATGGTATCGCTCGCGTATACGGCTTAACCAAAGTTAAATCTGGTGAGCTTGTTGAGTTCAATAATGGATTACAAGGTGTTGTATTGAACCTTGAAGAAGATAACGTGGGTGTGGTATTGTTGGGTCCTTCAGAAGGTATCAAAGAAGGTGACACATTAAAACGTACCAGCCGCATTGCATCTATTAAAGTAGGTGAAGGCATGCTGGGCCGTGTTGTTAACACACTTGGTCAGCCAATTGATGGCAAGGGTCCTATTGAAGGTGAAACTTTTGAAATGCCTTTAGAGCGTAAAGCTCCAGGTGTAATTTACCGTCAACCGGTAAATGAGCCTTTACAAACCGGTATTAAAGCTATCGACGCAATGATTCCAATTGGTCGTGGTCAGCGTGAGTTGATCATCGGTGACCGTCAGATTGGTAAAACTGCGGTAGCTATCGATACTATCATCAACCAAAAAGAATTCTACGAAGCTGGTAACCCTGTATTTTGTATTTATGTTGCTTGTGGTCAGAAAAATTCTACCGTAGCAAACATCGTAAAAACATTAACAGAAAACGGTGCAATGGCTTATACTGTAATCGTGGCTGCTTCTGCTGCTGATCCTGCTCCTATGCAGTTTTACGCTCCATTTGCAGGTGCTGCTATCGGTGAATATTTCCGTGATACAGGTCGTCCGGCATTGATCGTTTATGATGATCTATCTAAACAGGCTGTGGCTTACCGTGAGGTGTCATTATTACTTCGTCGTCCACCAGGTCGTGAGGCTTATCCAGGTGACGTATTCTACTTACACTCACGTTTGTTAGAGCGTGCTGCTAAGATCAACTCAAGTGATGAGATTGCTCGTCAAATGAACGATCTTCCTGAGTCGCTGAAGAGTAAAGTAAAAGGTGGTGGTTCATTAACTGCACTTCCAATTATCGAAACTCAGGCAGGTGACGTATCAGCATATATTCCTACCAACGTAATTTCAATTACTGATGGTCAGATCTTCTTAGAGTCGAACTTATTTAACGCTGGTATCCGTCCTGCAATTAACGTTGGTATCTCTGTATCACGTGTAGGTGGTAACGCGCAAATCAAGTCGATGAAAAAAGTTGCTGGTACTTTAAAACTTGACCAGGCTCAATATCGTGAGTTAGAGGCCTTCTCTAAATTCGGTTCAGACCTTGATGCTTCTACAAAAGCAGTGTTAGATAAAGGTGCTCGTAACGTGGAGATCCTTAAACAAGGTCAGTACTCTCCGGTTACTGTAGAGAAACAAATTGCAATTATTTACTTAGGTACAAAAGGTTTACTACGTGCGGTACCTGTAAATAAAGTGAAAGAGTTTGAAACTGAGTTCTTACAGTTATTAGACGCAGGTCATAAAGGTGTTCTTGATCAATTGAAAAAAGGTCAATTAACAGACGAAGTGACTAATGTATTAGAAACTGTAGCAAAAGAACTTTCATCAAAATACTAATTCAAAATTAATTCCGAGTTAAGAGTTGCGGGTTACGGGTTTTAAAATCTCGTAACTCGTAACACAAAACCCGAAATAAATAATAGAATGGCCAACTTAAAAGAAGTACGTCTAAGAATTGCATCTGTTAAATCAACGCAACAGATCACCAAAGCCATGAAAATGGTTTCGGCGGCAAAATTCCGCAGAGCTACTGACGCTATCGTTCAGATGCGTCCGTATGCAAACAAGCTGAAAGGTATGCTGGCCAACCTTAGTGATTCGGTTGCTGATATGGATAATGTTTATACTCAGGAACGCGAGTTAAATAATGTGTTGCTGGTAGTTATCACTTCAAACCGTGGTTTGGCAGGAGCTTTCAATAATAGCGTAATTAAAGCCACCAATGCACTTATCGCTGAAAAATTTGCTGAGCACAAGACAAAGGGTAAACTTTTTATTGTTGCTGTAGGTAAAAAATCGCAAGACTTTTATTCTAAAAATGGTTTCCAGGTAATTGGCAATAACAATGAGTTATTCAACAAATTGAATTTTGCTAATGCTTCACAAATCGTTGAGCAGATTATGGAAGGTTTTGCTGAAGGTAAAGTTGATCATGTAGAAATGATTTACAACCAATTTAAAAATGCGGCTGTTCAAATTATTACCCTTGAGCAATTATTGCCATTGCCTAAAGCACCTCAGGACGGAAGCACAAGCAAAGTGGATTATTTGTTTGAGCCTTCAAAAGAAGAAATTGTAGAAGAATTGATTCCTAAATCGATTAAATTACAATTCTATAAAGCATTGTTAGACTCACATGCTGCAGAGCACGGAGCGCGTATGACTGCCATGGATAAAGCGACCGAAAATGCTGGTGAATTGTTGAAATCATTAACATTGCAATATAACCAAGCTCGTCAGGCTGCTATTACAAACGAAATCCTTGAGATCGTTTCTGGAGCAAATGCCTTAGCGGAAGGTTAATCAAAAGCAACTGATTTATTCAGAATATTTAGCCCTGATTCAATTGAATCGGGGCTTTTTTGTACTACATTTCCTATACGGTAATAGCTATTTTTCAATAATTGATTGCCTGTTGCCTTAAAATTGAGTTTCTTTAGGCTGTTTAACTCTAATCAGTCTGCTCATACATAATGGATACAAGAAGAGATTTTCTTAAGAAAGCTGCATTGCTATCAGGTGCGGCCGGGATTACCAGCGTATTACCTTTATCTATTCAAAAAGCCTTAGCAATTAATCCGCAAGAAGGGAGTACTTTTCTTGACGCCGAACACATCGTGTTATTAATGCAGGAAAACAGATCATTCGATCATTGTTTTGGTACCCTTAAAGGAGTCCGAGGATTTAATGACCCCAGAGCAATAACGCTACCGGACAAGAATCTTGTATGGTTCCAAACCGACAAAGACGGCAAAACCTATGTGCCCTTCCGAATGGATATTAAAGAATCAAAGATTACATGGATGAGTTCTCTGCCTCATTCCTGGGAGAATCAGGTTGATGCAAGGAATGAAGGTAAATATGATAAATGGTTGGATGTAAAACGCTCAGGTGGTTATCCTGATATTCCGATGACGCTTGGATATTATACCCGGGAAGATATACCTTTTTATTATGCATTGGCCGATGCTTTTACCGTATGTGATCAGCATTTCTGTTCTTCTTTAACAGGAACTACCCCCAACCGACTTTATTTTTGGACAGGCACTTTAAGAGATAAACAAAGTGTTGAAGGGAAAGCCAATGTTTGGAACTCAGACGTGGAATATGAAAATGAAGCCAACTGGACGACTTTTCCTGAGCGCTTGGAGGAAGATGGAATATCTTGGAAAATTTATCAGAATGAAATAAGTGTAGGAGTTGGATTTAGTGAAGATCAGGATGTTTGGCTGGCAAATTTTACCGATAATCCTATTGAATGGTTTAAGCAATACAATGTTCGGTTTTCTAAAGCTCACCTTGATTATTTAAAACAACGCGAGATGCAACTTCCTGCAGAGATTGCTACGTTGGAGGCCAAGATGAGTTCATTGTCAGAAGTTGAATTAACTGAAGCAAAGAAAAAGCTGGAGCAAAAGAAAAAGGCTCTTGTTAAAATAGGAACGTCTAACGCCAAATGGAATCAGGCTGCTTATGAGTTGCTTTCTCAATATGAAAAGAACCTGCACGATAAAGCATTTACGACTAATAATGGTGATCCGGATTACCATCAAGTAGAAACATTAAACTATCATGAAGATGGTGTGGAGAGATTGGTGAAGGTTCCCAAGGGAGACGTTTTGCATCAGTTTAGAGAAGATGTTAAAACAGGAAAGTTACCAACGGTATCCTGGTTAGTTGCTCCTCAGCACTTTTCTGATCACCCTAGTTCACCGTGGTATGGTGCATGGTACGTTTCGGAAGTGATAGATATACTGACACAGAATCCGGACGTATGGAAAAAAACAATATTTATCCTTACGTATGATGAAAACGACGGCAGCTTTGATCATATTCCTCCTTTTGTAGCTCCAAATCCAACGGATAGAGACACTGGCTTTACCTCTGAAGGAATTAATAATGGTGTTGATTATGTAACGTTAGAACAGGAATTCAGAGATGGAAGAAGTAAAAAAGACGCTCGTCAGAGTCCGGTTGGACTTGGATACCGTGTGCCATTTGTGGTAGCATCTCCCTGGAGCAGAGGAGGATGGGTTAATTCAGAAGTATTTGACCATACTTCGGTTTTGCAGTTTCTGGAAAAGTTTTTAAGTCATAAAACGGGCAAGAGCATTAAAGAAACTAATATCAGCAATTGGCGGAGAACTGTTTGTGGTGATTTAACTTCAATTTTCAGGCCTTATAATGGAGAAAAAATAACGTTACCACCATTTGTTGACAAGGTTCCGTTTATTGAAAGTATTAGCAATGCTAAGTTTAAAGAAATACCTAAGGGATTCAGGGAGCTAAGCACAGAAGAGATTGCAAAAGCTCATCAAAATCCATTAGCAGCTGAATTTATGCCTCGTCAGGAGAAAGGTACACGACAATCATGTGCGTTGCCTTATCAATTATACGCAGATGCAAAACTAAGTAAGGATAAGAAAAGTGTGGAGGTAACATTTGCTGCAAAGAATGAAATTTTTGGTCAGTTATCCGCAGGTGCTCCTTTTAATGTATATGCTCCGGGAAATTATCGTTCTAATAAACAGTTAAATTTTGAGTCGGTGAAAACCTGGGCTTATGCTGTTAAATCAGGAGATGAGATAAATAATTCATGGGCGCTGCACAATTTTGAAAAGGACCAGTATTTTCTCAGAGTGTATGGTCCGAATGGCTTTTTCAGAGAATTTAAAGGAAATGAAAGTGATCCAGGTATCGAAATACAATGTGAGTATAGCAGAAACAGATTTAATAATAAAAAGCTAACGGGAAGCATTGATTTAAAGATTGCAAATCTTGACAAAACACGTAAATACTCCGTGTTAATTATAGATAATGCATATAAAAATCAACCGATTAAGAAAGTAATTGATGCAGCTGCAACTCCGGAAAGCATTGCACATATAAAACTTGATTTAGTTCAAAGTTATAACTGGTATGATTTCAGTGTAAAGATTGAGGGATTTGATGTTTTCGAAAAACGCTATGCAGGTCGGGTTGAAACTGGGAATGATAGTTATAGTGATCCCTTGATGGGAGGTATGATCTAATTTTTGCTCTTCAGAATAGGGCGTTGATCGCTAAAATATAGCTTTTTGTATATTTTACACTAAGTATCTATATATGAGCAATTCCCTGTTTTAATAAAAAATTAGTTTTAATGAAAAAATGACAATAAACATGATATTGTATTGATAAATTAATAATAATTATTAATTTGCGTTTGCAATACAATCTTACAATCGAGATGGAACACTTGAGTGAAACGCTACTAAACGACCTACATTTGGTTAAAGAGCGAATGGGTAATTCATTCCATGATCTGGAATTTATTCTGACCTGTTTAAAAGAGGTAATCGAAGAAAGTGGCGACAAGGAATTGGCTGCTTTTATTCCCTGGATCCAGGATGAAACTCCTGTGGGAGTGGATTTCACAACCAAGCATATTCAATTATATTCCATGGTTTTCCATATGCTCAATCTTATTGAGGTAAATGGAGCTGTTCAACACAGAAGAAAGAAGGAAAGTGATAAGCTTTCAAGCGCTAATGGCTTATGGGCTCAAAAATTGCATTTTCTGAAAGATGAGGGGTTTGATGCGAAAACCATCGCACAAAAGCTTCATTCTATTAAAATTGAACCGGTTTTAACTGCACACCCAACAGAGGCTAAGCGGATTACAGTTCTTGAACATCATCGTCATTTATATCTGTTATTGGTTCAACGTCATAATTCAATGTTTTCTGATCAGGAACAAGAGCAGATTCGTGATGAAATAAAGCTTATTTTGGATACATTATGGAGAACAGGGGAGATTTACCTTGAAAAGCCTAATGTGGAGTCTGAACTAAGAAATGTTCTACACTATTTAACCAACGTTTTTCCGGAGGTATTACCTATTCTTGACCGTCGCCTTGAACAGGCTTGGGTTGATGCAGGTTTTGCTCCAGAGATGATCGAAGATATCAGAAATCGCCCAAAAGTATCTTTCGGTAATTGGGTTGGTGGTGATCGCGACGGTCACCCTTTAGTAACAGACCAGGTTACAGCTGAAACGCTGAAAACTTTGCGTTTAAATGCGTTTGTTGTTATTCGTAGATCATTGCTGGAACTGTTACGTAAGTTAAGCTTTACCTATACTTTTGATGAAGCAGAACCTGCATTGCAGCAACGTATGCTTGAAATGCGTGCTGTTTTAGGTAAGGAAGGTGATGAAGCGTTCTTTAGAAATTCTGGAGAAGTTTTCCGCCAGTTCGTTAATCTTTGCCTGGCAATGTTACCTGTAAAGGTTAAACGTAATCACCTTATTGAACTAAAAGATGTAGAGGTTGGGTATACGTATTCGACTGAACTTTTAGAAGACTTAGTGCTCTTACGTGACTCCATGATTAAATATGGGGCGAAACGCGCGGCATTAGGTTATCTAAATAATGCGATCAGGGTTGTTGATACATTCGGATTCCATCTTGCAAAACTTGATGTTCGTCAGAACTCAGCATTTCATGATAAAGCAATTGATCAGTTATTACAAGCAAGTGCTTTGCATGGTGATAACTATGCTGATTGGTCGGAAGATCGTAAACTGATGTTTTTAAATTGTGAGCTTCAATACAATCGCCCTTTTGTACATCCTTCGATCAAATTGGAGGATAATGCAAGTGCTGTTTTAAAAACATACGATGAATTAGCAAATCATGTGGGTAAATATGGCCCTGCTGCTATCGGTTCATTGATTGTAAGTATGACCCGTAGTGTCTCAGATCTACTGGCTGTATTTCTTCTGGAGCGTGAGGCCGGTTTGTCGGAGTTCACCACAGAAGGACTGGTTTGTCATTTACCAGTTGTTCCTTTGTTTGAAACCATTGATGACCTTGAAAATAGCGTTGCTATTATGGACACATTCCTGGCTCATCCTGTAACTCAACGTAGTTTAGAATACCAACGCAGCCAATCAGACGAAACTGATCTTGTACAGATGGTAATGGTGGGTTATAGTGATAGTAACAAGGATGGAGGTATTCTTGCTTCACAGTGGGCCTTATATAAAGCTCAGTATGCTTTGTCTGAGATTGGTCGTAAGCATGGTGTTCGTATCCGATTCTTCCATGGAAGAGGAGGGTCTGTAAGCCGCGGTGCGGGTCCAGCAAATTGGTTTATCCAGGCATTGCCTCATTCATCATTACAAGGAGACCTGCGAGAAACGGAACAAGGTGAAACTATTGAGCAGAAGTATGCTAATAAAATGAATGCCAGCTATAACCTTGAGTTATTGTTAGCAGGAACGGCAGCTTCAAGTATTGCACAACAACAATCAGAACGTAAGCCTCATCCTTTACAAGATATTTTTGAGTGGATGGCAACGGAAAGCTGTGAATTCTATGGACAGTTTATCCACAATCCTAATTTCATTCATTTCTTTAGCCAGGCTACGCCAATTGATGCCATTGAGTCTAGTCGTATCGGGTCGCGTCCTGCACGTCGTACAGGTGAACGAACTTTAGCTGATTTGCGTGCAATTCCTTGGGTATTTAGCTGGAATCAAACTCGATGTAATATGACCAGTTGGTATGGTGTGGGCTATACTTTGGAAAAATTATTTACGGAGAAATTCGATCAGTTTTTGAAGTTAAAAGATGCCTTGAGCAGCGATGCTTTGGTGCGTTACGTATTCACTAATGTAGAGTCATCGCTTGATTCTACTGATGAAGAAATCATCAAAGAGTACGCGGATTTAATGACAAATATTGAGGCTCGTGACGAAATTCTTGAATTATTACTTGAAGAATTGCATCGTACTCGTTTAATGTTTGCGAAACTTCAGGATCGTACTTTTGAAGAACGTCGTAAAAGCCGTCATTATTCAACTCAACTCCGAGCAGTTGCTTTGAAACCTTTACATCAAAGTCAGATTCGTTTGTTGAAGCAATGGAGAACGATGAAACAAAACGGCGCAAGCACAGTTGAAACGGAGGATACATTAATAACCTTACTTACTTCAATTAACGCGATTGCGAGTGCACTGGGTACAACTGGATAAACTCTTTTTACATTGATTAGGATAGGGCTGTCATTTATTGACAGCTCTTTATTATTTACAAAAAAAAGACCTGTTTTTGCAGGTCTTTTTTGCTTATTGTTGTTCAGGAACAAATTTTAGTGATATGGAATTTACGCAATAGCGATCACCCGTTTCTGTTGGGCCATCATCAAAAACGTGACCAAGATGTCCACCGCAATTCGCACATAGGATTTCAGTTCTGATCATTCCATGACTTAAGTCTTTATGATATTCTACCGTACCGGGAATCGCTTTGTCAAAGCTTGGCCATCCGCAGTGACCGTCAAACTTAGTCCCCGACTCAAAGAGTTTGGTTCCACACGCCGCACAAACATAAGTGCCTTTTTTATAAAAATTATTGTATTCGCCGGTAAATGGACGTTCTGTTCCTTTCTGGCGTAAAATAGCATATTGCTCAGGAGTGAGTTCTTTTTTCCACTCTTCTTCGGTTTTCTGAACTTTATAACTCATCTTTTTTTCTGTTTTAGGATCCGTATTTTTACTCTGTGCACAGGCTGTAAAGCTGATTGCGGAGAAAGCTATAGCAAAGCAAAGGGATAATTTAAAGATATTCATTGTGCCGTCTAATTTGTTTTCAGCTACACTTACGAAACCAATTTGGCTATGGATTTGTTTGATAATAAAAGTTATAAAAATATTACAGTGTGCTATTTTGCCAGTTGAAGTTCCTTGAAGTTTTTAATCGCCTCTTTTAATTCAGGATTGTTTTTAATTTCCTCTTTAGCAGCTTTATATCCTTGTTCAAAAATGTCGTCAGTTCGCTTTACATGAAAAAGACTTATTGATCCAAGTCCTTTCGGCTCAATAATAACATTACACAGTCTTTTCTTGCTTTCTGTTCGTGAGTTTAGGCTGATGACAACAGATCGTTCAATAATATTTTTGATGCCTGTTACAGAGTCAATTTTTTCCAAATGATTGCAGCAGGAGCCGATAATAAAATCACAATCATCCATGATAACTTCCACCGGAAAATTATCAAGTATTCCACCATCAACATATAATTTCCCATCCATTTCGATGGGTTTAAAAACCGCAGGAATACAACTTGAAGCTTGCACGGGAGCTATTAATTTTCCAGAAGAGAAATAAGCTATTCTTGCGTTGCCTAAATCAGTTGCAGCAACTACAAATGGTATCTTTAATTCTTCAAATGTTGCAGGCAGAAATTGATCATAAAGAATACTGGTATTTTGTAAGGAAAGAAGTCCGAAACCTTTGATAACCGGTTTTATATACCTGAATAAACTGGTTACTTTAAACGCATTAAGGATGAAATCAGGTTGATAACCATTGGCTAAAAATGCCCCCACAATTGCCCCAGCACTGGTTCCTGAGATTTTTGAAAAAGTCAAACCCTCTTCATAGAGGGCCTTAACCACACCTAAATGAGCAATTCCCCGAATTCCCCCTCCCGACATTACTAATCCGATCTTCATAATATATTGTTCATGGGTCATAGTTCATAGATCATAGTCACTATGAACCATGATCTATGAACTATGACCTTATTTCGGTTTATACTTCGATTCTTTAAGTATCTTTTGACTATCAGCTTCGCTCATTAACTGTGCCAGAGTAACATCCGGATTCTCGTCCATGTACTTGCGTACAATTTGCCATCCTAACCAAACTCCCAACATTGGAGCCGAGTCATTGTTTAAGCCAGAGGTAAAAGGAGCATCATTTAAATATTTAGCATATTTAAGCTCATCTGTCGAATATAATAACCCCTGACCTAAAAATTCTGTCCATACATCAGCTTTATAAGTATTACACCACTCTAATTGTTTTTGCGAATAGCCAATTTTTACAGAATCAGGCGAATCAGGTAAAACCCTGTCCATAAAATATAACAATTTGCCTTGATAGATCATGCGATGTAACAAGGTTTTATCAGTTTCGTCAAGTTCAAATAACTGTTGAGCAAAAGCCTTCAACGCTGTTGAAGTAATGTGATCCTTGTTTAGTTTACGTTGAATAAACGTTGGAAAGTTCACGTTTTTAGATTGGTAAAAGCGATATCCCTGTCCCATGTAAAGATCAAGTTCTATTGCTAAAGTATTATTTACCGTACTGGCACCTAATTGAAAATCTGCTATATAGCTTACCACTTGAGGTACTTTTCCCTGAGGGAAATAATATTTATAATATTTAAATGCATCCGTTAACTGTTTTTCAACGTCTTTAAGATCAGGATACACAGAGTCAACGTCATGTTTCAATAGGTTGAAATCATGATTTGACTTAATCATTTTAATTAATTGAAGATTGTTAGTATCAACAGGATCGGGGTTTCGCAAAATATTTCTGAAATAGATAGCATAGAAATCAGGATATTTGGCCCTTAATTTTTGTGAAGCCTTTAAAAGGTTGGACGTATCTGCCTTAAAAAGATCTTGCTCAAAACGATCGATTTTGATGTTTAAATCAATGTCGGCAACATCGGGATGTTTTTTATCGTTAATACAACTAACCATTACGAATAATGGCAAATAAAAGAGTATCTGCTTAAGTCTGATTTTAGGCATAATAAAATGTGGCTCTAATGCAAAGCAAAGTTATCATTGTAAACGTCATTAACTTTATTTTAATCCATGAATAAGAAAATTATCTTAATAGCAGCTTTCATATGTTTTAGTTTAGCTTCAAAAGCACAGAATTTTGATTTGGGCTTAAAAGTTCATCCATTATTTGGATGGTTAGTTCCTGAAGAAGGAAAAAGCAATGGTGCAACAACAGGATTTTCTTACGGTTTGATGGGCGATTTTTATCTAAAAGAACGATATGCTTTCAGTACGGAGTTTGCCTTAACAACAATGGGTGGTTCTATAAAGCAAGGCGATTCACAAAATGGAGAGGAAACAGAATATAAACTCAAGTATGTAGAGATCCCCATTTCGTTAAAATTAAAAACCAATAAAATCGGTGAGGGGCAATTATATGGCCAGTTTGGGTTTGTTCCGGGAATAAAAGTTGGAGCAAAAATTAGTGGCACAATTACTGAGAATGGCGTTTCCAGAGATTATGATAATGAAAGTATAAGTAGTAACATTAATCCTTTCAGACTTTCTTTATTGATAGGAGGAGGCTATGAATATTATATAGATAATTCAACACGTATCACCGCAGGTTTAAGTCTCAATAATGGTTTTACAGATGTGTTTTCGGCGGGAGAGGCTAAGAACTCCTATGTGGCTATAAATCTGGGGATATTCTTTTAAAGGGTAATTACAATCTTTAAGTAGGGCTAAGGTTCGATAAAGAATCTTAGCCCTTTTAATTGAATGAAAACCCTACGATAGGGTATAAATGGTAACGTTTATTTAAAATATCCGGATTCCCTTTCGATGTTTCTAAAGCTTAATGCAAAACATTTATCTTTGTTTTACCATATCAAAGTAAAACAATTATAGTATGAAAATCGCACTTGCGCAGTTAAACTATCATATCGGTAATTTCGAATCAAATACAAGTAAAATAATAGAGGCAATTCGTAAGGCGAAAGCTCAGCAGGCCGATCTGGTAGTATTTTCTGAACTGGCAATTTGCGGTTATCCGGCACGTGATTTCCTTGAATTTTCAGAGTTTATTAAGCTTTGCGATTTAGCTATAGATAAGATAGCAAAAGAAGCCAAAGATATTGCTGTAATTGTTGGTGCTCCATCAGTAAACCCGAAGCTCGAAGGGAAAAATCTTTTTAATTCTGCCTATTTTATTGAAAACGGAAAGGTTAAAGTTAAAGTTAACAAGACCTTATTGCCAACCTATGACGTATTTGATGAATACAGGTATTTCGAACCTAATACAGAGTTTAAGGTCATAAATTTTAAAGGCCATAATATAGCCTTAACTATCTGTGAAGATCTTTGGAATGTTGATGAAGATCCATTATATGTAAATGCTCCGATGGACGAACTTATTCATCAGCAACCCGATTTGATGATCAATATTGCAGCTTCTCCATTTGATTATCATCACCGTGAAGATCGTTTGGAAGTACTTTCAAGTAACTGTGAAAAATATAATCTGCCCTTGATTTATGTAAATCATACAGGTGCACAAACCGAGTTAATTTTTGACGGAGGCTCTTTAGCCCTGAACAGTAAAGGCCAAATTGTTGAAGAACTGGATTATTTTGAAGAGGACTTCTCAATAATAAACTTTAATAGTGAAATTACTTCGCCTGATCAGAAGGGAAGTGCAATTGTAGGAGAATGGCAAAATGAAGATAATGATAAGATTATTGATATTTCAGCCCATTCAAAAATTGAAAGGATCTATAATGCATTGGTCCTGGGAATAAAAGATTATTTTCAAAAGTCAGGTTTTACAAAGGCCACATTAGGGATGTCGGGAGGTATTGACTCAGCGGTGGTTTTAGCTTTAGCTTGTGAGGCCTTAGGAAAAAACAATGTTTTACCTGTTTTGATGCCCTCTCAATATTCAACAGGACATTCTGTAGAAGATTCGTTGACAATGATAAATATATTGGGGTGTAAACACGAGATTATTCCGATAAAAGATGTTTTTGATGTATTTCAAACTACGTTATCACCGCAATTTAAAGATTTACCTTTCAATCTTACCGAAGAAAATATGCAGGCGCGTATACGAGGTGTATTGTTAATGGCAATGTCGAACAAGTTTGGATACATTCTGCTTAATACATCTAACAAGAGTGAGAATGCCGTTGGATATGGAACGCTTTACGGTGATATGTGCGGAGGTTTGTCGGTAATTGGAGATGTGTATAAAATGCAAGTATTTGCGTTGGCAAGATACATCAATAGAAATGGAGTGATTATTCCTAAGAATATCATAACCAAAGCACCTTCTGCAGAACTTCGACCTGATCAAAAAGATAGCGATTCTTTACCTGATTATGATGTATTAGATAAGGTACTTTATCAGTATATTGAGTTACGCAAAAGCTCTAATGAAATTATAGCCTTGGGATTTGACGAAGCCTTAGTAAAGCGAATTCTCAAACTTGTGAATACCAATGAATACAAGCGTCATCAAACTCCTCCAATTTTACGTGTTTCACCGAAAGCTTTTGGCGTCGGAAGGCGCATGCCGATAGTAGGAAAATATCTTTCCTGAGTCTTTGATTATTCAAAAACTCTGATTTTCAGGTTTTTAAAATCTATTTTAGAAAGTGTATTTTTTACAACAAGAACTTTCAAAAACGATAATAATAATTAAATTTACCGCTCACACAAACACAAATTTATGGAAAGATATCTTGGTATCGATGTGGGGGGAAACCATGTAAAAACCGGAATCGTTGACAAGGACGGAGAAATTCAGGACTTCAAAAGTTTTGAAACGGCTGAGTTAAGAAAAAATGGCCGTTTCGTGGAAAATTTATTAGATCGAATCGTTTACCGATTGATCAATCATAAAGGCATTAATAAGATAGGCATCGGTTTGCCAGGTACAATTACCAAAGACCGCTCTACGCCTATAGAGATTACTGCAATTCCTGAAATTAATGGCGTAAAACTTCAGGAGGCGTTTCAAAAACGTTTTCCTGATATGGACATTTTTCTTGAAAACGATGCGAATGCAGCTGCTTTAGGTGAGTTGCATTTTGCAAAAAAAACAATCCCAGGTACCTATGGCTTTATTACCTTAGGTACAGGTATTGGTAGTGCGGCAGTGATAGATCGTCGTATTTTCACTGGCGGCGATGGTAACGGTTTGGAATTGGGACATATCCCTTCACGAAATGACAAAACCCTTGAGCAAAATATCGGCAAACAGGGAATCATCAACCTTATCGGACAACGTCTGGATGAATATTCAGGCCCAACACTTATTTCACGCGAAGAGCCCATTTCTGCAACAAAAACAGTTCTTGCAGCAAACTCCGGCGACGAATTTGCGAGAAAGGTGTTTTTTGAAGTAGGAGAGATCTTAGGCGAAGGTCTGGTGTCGTTTGTCCGTATTATGGATATAAAAACGATTATTATTGGTGGTGGTTTATCTGCTGCATACCAATTCATTGAGCCTGGTATCAAAAAACAACTTCAATATTATCTTACTCCTTACTATCTGAAAGCAATCGATATTCGTCTTGCTTCATTAGGAAATGATGCAGGCTTGTTAGGTGCTGCTTCGTTATGTTTTGATTAATTTATTTTAGGGATTACACCGATTAAAAGTGATTACATCAATTTAAGTAATCTGCTTTAATCGGTGTAATCTTTTGTATTATTTCTTTGCCTTTCCTATAAATCTCCAAAGCAGCGATAATATGATAAATCCGGCTGCAAAAATACTCGCTAATACAGCTATAAAATCACCATGCCTGCTATAAAAAGTGACAGTGGTATTTAAATTCAGATCTGCTTTTATTACAGCAGGTTTCCACCATTCTGTTTGCTTTATAATATCTCCGCGTTGATTAATAAAACATGAAATTCCGGTATTTGCTGAACGCGCTACACTGCGTCTTGTTTCAATTGCTCTTAATTTAGCATATATCAAATGTTGTTTATAACCCGGCGTGTTTTTCCACCAACCATCGTTTGTTATTACACAAATCAGCTGCGCATCTTTCCGCACATGGTCTGCCATGAAAGCTCCGAAAATAGATTCATAACAGATAGCGGGAGCTATACCAATACCACTCTGCGTATACAAAACCGGGTTCTGGTTATCTTTTCCATAGCCTCCTGATGTACCTCCCAAATCAATCACAATGTTTCCTAAAAAGCCGAGTAATGATGAGTATGGATAGGATTCAACACCGGGTACAAGTTTACTTTTATGATATACCTGAACTTTTGGAGAGTTTTCGATCAATAATCCGGCGTTGTAAACATCATAATATTTACTGCTTTGCTTGCTGTATCTTGCTGTTCCCGTCTTCTTATCATTATACCATTTAACTGTTACAGCTCCGGTAAGTATATTGCCGTTTTTATATTTTGACAGAAAACGCTGAATGGTTTCCACACTGCCGTCGTAAGGTAATTCATCTTCATGAACAAGTGGAATGATAGCTGTTTCAGGCCAGATGAAAAACTCAGTATTTGGCTGTCCTAATGAATCGGAAAGTTTGATTAGGCGTTCCAATTGCATTTCGGGCGGCAATCCATCAAATTTTTCAGAGAATGGGTCAACATTTGGTTGAACCACTACTACATTACTTGGATTTCCGGCCTCCTTATAATTTGTGTAAATCCATAAGGAAAATACGATAGGTATTGATATATGTAGTACAAATCGGATTCCAAGTCCAATAAGGCCTTTCAATGACGCCCCTTCTGCTTTTAGTAATGAAGCTTTTCGATAAATATGGTATAAAAGAACATTGGCTAGTAATATCCATAAAGAACCTCCAAAAACACCCGTGTACTCATACCACTGCACCAGTTGATGCCATTCCGCCAATCCATTGCCTAGAGTCATCCAAGGGAAGGCTAATTGCCATTCCTGATGCAAATATTCGTAACCAAGCCATGAACATATCAGTGCAAAAATTCCAATGTTTTCGCCAAAGTTTTTTCGGGTTCGATAATAAACCCAAAATGCGAGACTCATTAATAATGAACCCAATAACAATGGAACGCTAACAATACCGATTGCTCCTGCAACACCCAACTCTTGACCTGCATTATAAATCCAATAAAGGGATAAAGTATTCCAAATAAAGAATGCATAAAAGCTGTTGCGGAAAATCTTTCCTCCAGCTTTTTTATCATGCTTTACTTTGTCAGCATAGATCAATAATGGAACGAAAGCAAAGAATAATAAAGGAGTGAATTTTAATGGGGGCCATGCCAGCCATAATAAAATTCCTGTAAGAGTTGGTAGAAGTAAATTTTTTAATCTCGTCATGCTTAATATAAGTGTTTTTTCGATGAATAATGGTGTTGAACAGTATTACTCGTCGTCTTCATCATTGTCTTTATATTTATTCTTTTTTTCTCTGGCTTCTTTTCCGGCAACACAAATCACAAATTCTCCTTTTAACACATTGTTCTCAAAATGTGATATTATTTCTTTTAGCGATCCTCGAACATTTTCTTCAAAGAGTTTACTTATTTCGCGTGATGCACAGGCTTGTCGGTCGTTGCCAAAATACTCGGTGAATTCTTCCAGGGTTTTCAATAGTCGATGAGGGGATTCATAAAAGATTATAGTTCGGCTTTCAGAAACTAATTCCTTTAATCGGGTTTGGCGTCCTTTCTTTACAGGAAGAAATCCTTCAAAGCAAAAACGGTCGCATGGTAATCCTGAATTTACCAAAGCCGGAACAAAAGCAGTTGCGCCTGGCAATGTTTCAAGGGGAATTTCCTCTTTAATACATTCTCTAACTAATAAAAAACCAGGATCAGAAATTCCGGGAGTGCCGGCGTCACTAATTAAAGCAATATTTTGTCCGGCTTTTAAAAACTTTACCACTTCAGCAACGGCCTTGTGCTCATTATGCTGATGGTGAGAAAACATCTTTTTATCGATGCCATAATGTTTTAAAAGATTGCCTCCGTTACGGGTGTCTTCGGCTAAAACCAAATCGACTTCTTTTAAAATACGCAGTGCACGTAAGGTAATATCTTCGAGGTTGCCAACGGGCGTAGGTATCAGGTATAATTTTCCGCTCATGTTTTACAAAAGTAAGATTTAAGCAATAAATCCACTACAGCCTGATTTTTCTTTTGCGACATTAAAATGCATGCATTTTGTTAAAGCTACATTTCTGCATCAGCGCATTAATTTTCTATCTTTGGCTCACAAAATTTGAGAAACGATGCTACAAATCAATTACATCAGAGAGAACAAAGAGGATGTTTTAGCCCGTTTAAGCAAAAAGAATTTTAAACAGCTTGAATTGGTAGATGAAATTTTAGACCTGGACCATAAACGCCGCTCTACGCAGGCGCAGTTGGATAATGTGCTTTCGCAATCCAACACTATGGCCAAAAGCATCGGGGAATTAGTGAAGTCCGGACGTAAAGAAGAAATTGAAAAAATCAAAGAAACTACTTCATTATTAAAAGAAGATATTAAAACCCTTGGCGAAGAGTTAGCAGAATTGGAGCAATTGGTGCATAATAAATTGGTTCAATTACCAAATTTACCACATGCTTCTGTTCCAGTTGGATCAACTCCGGAAGAGAATGATGTGGTGCTTACCCATGGAGCTATTCCTTCTCTGCCAGAAGGCGCTTTGCCTCATTGGGAGCTTGCTGCTAAATATGATATTATCGACTTTGAGTTAGGTAATAAAATAACTGGCGCCGGTTTTCCTGTGTATAAAGGAAAAGGTGCAAAGCTGCAACGTGCTTTGATCAACTTCTTTTTAGATAACGCAAATGAGTTAGGATATAAGGAAGTTCAGCCTCCGGTATTAATTAACGAGGCGTCTGGCTTTGGTACCGGGCAACTACCGGATAAAGAAGGACAGATGTACCATGTAACTGAAGACAACCTTTATTTAATTCCGACAGCAGAAGTTCCGGTTACAAACTTGTACAGAGATGAAATTGTAAAAGAAGAGGATCTTCCGATTAAAAATACTGCTTACACGCCATGTTTCCGCAGAGAAGCCGGTTCTTATGGCGCACATGTACGCGGCCTAAATCGTTTGCACCAGTTTGATAAAGTGGAAATTGTACAGATTGTACATCCCGAGAAATCATACGAAACGCTGGAAGAAATGAGCACTTATATTCAGAGCTTACTTCAAAAGCTTGAATTGCCGTACCGCGTATTACGTTTATGCGGTGGTGATATGAGCTTTACTTCAGCATTAACTTATGACATGGAAGTATACAGCGCTGCGCAGGGCAGATGGTTAGAAGTAAGTTCTGCATCTAACTTCGAAACGTTCCAAAGTAACCGTCTGAAATTACGTTTCCGTGGTAAAGAAGGCAAGCCTCAATTGGCGCATACACTAAACGGAAGTGCATTAGCATTGCCACGTATTGTTGCTTCGTTATTGGAGAACAATCAAACTGAAAAAGGTATCAAAATTCCGGCGGCGTTAGTGCCTTATACGGGATTTGAATATATCGATTAATAGGTTTTAAAAATAATTTTAAGCGGAATGGGCTACAAGCTATTCCGCTTTTTTGTTAAAATCAACAAAGTGATTAATTGATTGATTTTTAGCCTATTAATTGCGTAAATTACTTATTGTATACATACATTTCCCACCTTACTAAGCGATATTCCTCCCATTTTAATTAACCAATTGATAAAGGATACACAATCTAGCTTTATTATAAGTGTTTTTTTCTAAAACCAAAGGAGGTTAAAAATGAAATCGTTTAAATTTTTTGGAATAGCCTTGTTAATGGCTATAGTTGTAGAACTTTGTCCTACTTTTTTGCTTGCACAGGCAACCGGAAACATACTGGTTATTACGACGCATAAATTAGCTTTTCCTATAGATGGCCGCAGGAGTGAGCTGGATTCCCTGATAACCGAATGGTGGCAAAAAGTAGGTTCCAAAGTAACCCATTGCGTAAGTGCCAGAGTTGCGGTTCACTATTACAGCGACGATAGCAGAGATTGGGTAGAAATGATTGAATATAAATCTTTAGCTGATATTGAAGCTGCAGATAAAGAGATTGATGATCTGGAGAATAAAGTATGGCCAGATAAAGCGCAATCTCGTTCTTTTTTTATGAAAATCAGAAAGTACTACACCGGACAACATTCCGATCAGATATTCAGAATAATACCTACTCTGGGTAAACAATAATTTTAAGCAGATAACAAAATGATCTTGCGGTTTTGTCTGAATTTGAACTCAACTGCAAGATCAAATCTTTTTAAATCACAATATTTTTCTATTTTTGGCGCAGAGCCTGTCGACTATGAGCTCCTGATTAATGAATTAATGCCGTTAGGTTAAAATGTAAATCTGTTTAATTGAATACAATCTGTTAAACATTTATTATTTTAAGTTATCGATATACAAATGATGATGCCGGTAATTCCTATGAATTTTCCGGAGTGAGATTGCAAAAATTCAACCTAAATAATGAAGATCAGGAAAGTACTCATTGCTAACAGAGGCGAGATTGCCATTCGCATTGCGCGGGCTTGTAATGAACTCAACATTCAAACTGTTGCGGTTTATACCTACGAAGACCGCTATTCGCTGCATCGATATAAAGCTGACGAAGCTTATCAGATCGGTGAAGATAATGATCCCCTAAAACCTTACCTTAACATTGATGAGATTATCCGCATTGCGAAGCAAAGCAAAGCTGATGCTATTCATCCCGGTTACGGATTCCTTTCAGAAAATAAGGACCTCGCACAAAAGTGTGCAGACAATGGTATTATTTTCGTTGGTCCGCGTCCGGATGTTATGGAGGCCTTAGGAGATAAGGTTATTGCTAAAGAAAATGCCCGTAAAGCGCAAATTCCTATCATTGATGATAATGAGAAAGAGTTGACCGACTTTAGCGTTGCGCTTGAAGAAGCAAATAGAATTGGTTACCCGCTTATGTTGAAAGCCGCTGCTGGGGGCGGAGGTAGAGGTATGCGTGTGATCAGGAATGATGAAGAATTGGAGAAGGGGTTTCGCGAGGCAAGAAGTGAAGCAAAAAACGCTTTTGGTGATGATACCGTTTTCCTTGAAAAATACATCGAAAATCCAAAACACATCGAGATACAGATAGTAGCAGATAGCCATGGGACTATTCGCCATCTATTTGAAAGGGATTGTTCTGTTCAACGTCGTTTCCAGAAGGTGGTTGAGGTTGCTCCTTCTGTTGGTCTTAAAGAAGAAACCAGGAATAAGCTTTATGAATATGCTATCAAAATATGTTCAACTGTAAATTATAATAACGTAGGTACAGTTGAGTTTTTGGTTGATGGTAAAGAGAACATTTTTTTCATTGAGGTAAATCCGCGTGTGCAGGTTGAACATACAGTAACCGAAATGGTTACTGGAGTGGATATTATTAAAACACAGCTATACATAGCGGATGGCTATAAGCTTTCTGATCCGGAAATTGGTCTTGGTGATCAACGTAATATCAAGTGCAATGGTTATGCAATGCAATGCCGTATTACCACTGAGGATCCTGCAAATGGATTCAAACCGGATTATGGCACACTGATTACTTATCGTAACGCTACCGGTTTTGGTGTTCGTCTAGACGAAGGATCTACCTATCCAGGAATGAAAATCAGTCCATTCTTTGACTCCATGTTGGTTAAGGTAAGCACCTCTGGTAATGATTTAAGTGATGCAGCTCGTAAAATGCATCGTGCACTTAGAGAGTTCCGTATTCGTGGTGTAAAAAACAATATTCAGTTTCTTGAAAACCTTATTTCGGTTCCCGAATTTGTTGAAGGGAAAGCGACTGTAGGGTTTATCAACGAACATCCTGAATTATTTCAGTTTAAAACCCGTCTCGACCGTGGTACTCGGATCCTGAATTACCTGGCTGATGTTTCTGTAAACGGAAACCCGGATGTAACAATGGTAAATCCCAATGCTCGTTTTGATAAACCGATTATTCCATCATATGACCAGAATGCTCCATATCAGAAAGGAACCAAAGATCTGTTGACAGAGCTTGGTCCTGAGAAGTTTGCAGATTGGTTAAAGAGCGAAAAGAAAATTCATTATACGGATACAACTTTCAGAGACGGTCACCAGTCGTTGCTGGCTACGCGTATGCGTACCTATGATATGCTGAAAGTGGCAGAGGCATTTGCTAAAAATCATCCACAAACATTCTCTATGGAGGTTTGGGGTGGAGCAACGTTTGATGTTTGCATCCGTTTCTTGCGCGAAGATCCTTGGAAACGATTAGAATTATTGCGTGCGGCTATCCCGAACATTTTATTACAAATGCTGATTCGTGGTTGTAACGGTGTGGGCTATTCCGCATATCCAGAC
>RCUT01000215.1_pt1 | contig 31852 bp, 30 predicted proteins | sample 2166171 | NCBI WGS metagenome assembly RCUT01 (sample SAMN09932757, study PRJNA488358) | compost metagenome | isolation source: compost soil in 4-hydroxybenzoic | place: Germany: Experimental Botanical Garden | reverse complement strand
GCGACGAACAGGTAGCGCTGCCCGGCCTCCAGCGGGAAGGCGTTGCGCGGGCCGCGAATCGCCAGCGTCTGACCGACCCGCAGGCCTTCGTGCACTTCCCGCGAGCCGCCACGGCCCTTGGCATCCAGCAGCACGCCGATGCGCAGGCGCGAACGATCCAGTGGATCGCCGCACAGCGAGTACTGGCGCACCAGGTCGGATGGCAGCAGCAGGTCGATGTGCGCCCCCGGGCTCCATTCCGGCAGCGGGCTGCGGTCCGGCGCCTGCAGTTCCAGGGAGATCACGCCTTCGGCTTCCAGCCGCATGCCTGTGACCTGTACCTCGAACTGCGCACCCAGGGCGCTCACGACGCCACCTGCTGCGCGGCCGGCTGGTGGGCGCGCTCGATGAACTCGCGGAAGGCGCGGCGATAGTTGAGGGTGAAGAGGTCGGCCGGCACCGAGTGCTCGACGAACACGCCGTCCCAGTCGATCTCGCGCGGCCAGATGCCGGCGGCGATCGGCATGTCTTCCAGGTAGACCATTTCCTCGATGCGCAGGCATTCCTCGAGGTCCAGGCCCTTGTAGTCGCGCTCGTTGGCCACGCCCCAGAAGATCTTCACCTGGTCGTAGGCCACTGGGCTGGGGAAGCCGGCGACGATGCGCTTGCCCAGGCGCTCGTAGTCATAGGTGATGGAGGCCAGGCCCGGCGCCACGCAGTGGTAGAACATCATGCAGTCGCCGTCGTTGGCCCACTGGCCGTCGCCGGCATCCAGCGGGCGCTGCATCCGCACGTCCAGGCCTTCGCGTGCGACCTGCAGGGGCTCGACCACGTGCTTGCTCGGGCCCATGGAGACTTCATGGACGAAGGGGAAGTGCGCCACGTCGCGGAAGTTCTCGATGGCCACGGCGACGCCGGTGGGGGATTCCAGCGGGGTGGCGGCCAGCCAGTCCAGCTCCAGGCCGCGCCATTGCTCCGGGTCGTAGAGCTCGGTCGCCGGCTCTTCCAGCACGGTCCAGACGTGGGCGAAGCGCTCGATGCAGCGGTAGGTCCTGATCGCCGCCTGGGGCGGGATCTTGCACTGGTCTTCCAGCGAGGGGATGTGGCTGCACTTGCCGGTCTCGGCGGAGAACTGCCAGCCGTGGTAGGGGCAGGCGATGTTCTCGCCGTGCACCTTGCCCAGGGCGAAGTCGGCGCCACGGTGGGGGCAGCGGGCGTCCTGGACCACGGCCTGGCCGGACTCGGTGCGGTACACCACCAGGCGCTCGCCCAGCAGGGTGGCCGATTGCGGGGTGGCGAGGTCGGCCGAGCGGGCGACCGGGAACCACTGGCGGCGCATGGCCTGTTCAGCGCGCTGGCGTTGGGGAAGTGCTTGGGTCATGGGTAAGTCCTCACAGGTTCTTTCTTGTTCTTGGCTCAGATGCCGACCACCAGGGCGCCGCCGTTCACCGGCAGCGCCTGGCCGGCGATGAAGGCGGCTTCGTCGGAGGCCAGGAAGGCCACGGCGGCGGCGATTTCCTCGGGGTGGACCAGGCGGCCCAGGGGGATGCTGGCCTTCTCGCCCTCGACGTATTCCTCGGGAACCATGCGGGTGAGGATGGCGCCGGGGGTGATGGCGTTGACCAGGATTCCCTCGCTGACGAACTCCCTGGCCATGGTCTTCATCAGGCCCAGCTGCGCGGCTTTGCCGACCATGTAGCCGTAGGAGTGGCCGTCCGGCACCTGGCCCCACTGGGAGTTGATGAAGATCACCCGTGGCGCGCGGCTCCTGCGCAGGTGCGGCAGGGCGGCGCGGGTGAGGTAGAGCGGGGCGTGCACGTTGATCGCCAGCAGGCGCTCGAAGTTGGCGTCGTCGGTCTCGGCCAGGCCCTTGAGCGAGTACATCATCCCGGCGTTGTGCACGAGGATGTCGAGGCCGCCGAGCACTTCGGCGACTTCCGCAACGGTGCGTTCGGCCCGGGCGCGGTCGGTGATGTCGGCCACCAGGGCGATGGCGCGGCCGCCGGCGGCTTCGATCGCGGCGGCGGTGGCGCGGGCCACGTCTTCGTCGATGTCGACGATCGCCACCGCCGCGCCACGGGCCGCCAGCAGGCGGGCATGGGCGCGGCCGGCGCCACGGCCGGCTCCGGTGATCAGGGCGACGCGCCCTTCGAGGCGCTGGGCGGTCGGCGAAAGGGCGAGCACCGCCTCGGGCGCCTGGGTGGCCAGGGCCCCTTGGGTTGCAGCAGTCATGGGGTTTCTCCGGTTCTTGGCGGGGTCAGACGGTCTTGTGCGGCTCGGTGACGTAGAGCATGTTGCCGTCCGGGTCGAACATCGGGCGGTAGCGGTAGTGGGTGCCGTTGGGGTGCTGCCATTCGATGGGTTCGGCGGTCACCCACTCGACCTTGCCGCTGAGGTAGGCGATGGCTTCGTCGAGGTTCTCCACCTCGAAGGCGAAGGAGTCCAGGCCCGGCTTGTCTTCCAGGTTCACCGCGGTGCGCGGCTCCACCGGCGTGGTGTTGGTGGTGTGGAAGATGTAGAGGGTGACGTTGCCCATCTCGATCGCGGCCCACTTCTCCTCGGCCACGTAGGGCAGGAAGAAGCCGAGGCCGAGGGTGCCGTGGTAGAAGTCCACCAGGCGCTGAACGTCGTTGGTGAGGATGTCCATGTTGTCGAGGCGTTTGAGCTTGAGCATGGGATGGCTCCTTTGTCGTTGTCCGATTGCGTGTGTTCAGGTGAAGTCGTTGTCGAGCCACTGCGGGTGGCCGCAAGGGCCGCCGGGCAGGGCGGTGAGGGTGCCGCCGGCGACGTCGATGACGATGCTGGCCAGCGTGGCGTACTGGCCGGCCTCCGGCAGGCCCGGGTCCGGGTGGCAGCACACCGCGCTGGTGCTGCCCAGGTGGCTGTTCATGGCGGCCAGGATTTTCTGCGGCGTCAGGCCCTGGCGGTTGGCCAGGCGGCGTACCAGCAGGTCATGGCGCACCAGGGTGTCCGGGTAGGCGGCGGGCTCGGTGTCGGACGCGCGGGCCGGGCTTGAGAGGAAGTGGTTGGTGTGCACCAGCAGGCCTTCGGCATCGGGGAACACCAGGCCGGGGCCGCCAGGGTGCAGTTCCACCGAGACGGCGGTGCTGGAGTCGTCCACGGCGGCGACCAGGGTCAGCGAGCTGGAGGCGGACACGGCCGCCGAGCCCAGCAACTGCAGGGCCTGGTTGATGTCCTTGCAGCTGTCGAGCATCCAGCGCGAGGCCACGTGTACCGGTACGCCGATGCCCTGGCCGTCGCGCTGGTGGTGGAGGATGTTGAAGTGCACGCCCAGGCCACGGCTGTTCACGCCCGCCTTGCCGACGATGCCGAACTCGGTGACGGTGGTGGTCAGGCTGCCATCGGCGTGGGGGATTTCCCAGGTCAGCCACTGGCCGGCGAATTCGGCGTACCAGTCCCAGGTCTGCACCGCCACCGGCCTGCCGCTGAACGGCTCCAGGCGGACCACGGTGGAGCATTCGCCGCGCAGCTGGGCGCCGAGATAGGCGAGGATCTCGGTGCGCGCATTGATGGCGCCGAGGTACGACGGCTCGATGCCGGCGCCTTCGGCCATGGCGAGGATTTCCTGGTAGAGCGGCGGGGCGAAGGCCTCGATCCGCGCCAGGGCCTGGGAGCCCAGGGCCAGCAGGTCGAAGGGGCGGCTGGCGACCCGCTCGAACAGGGCGCGGTAGTTGTCCACCGTGGCCTGGATCTTCTGCGCGTGGACCCGGCCGAATTCCAGCCCACGCTCGGCGGGCTCAGTGGCGGTGGAGCGGAAGCGGATGCTCATGCCGCCACCTTCTTCAGTTGCGGGGCCACATGGCGGGCCACTTCGTCCAGGCGGGCGAACCAGACGTCGCCATCGCTCACCATGCGCTCGACGAAGCGCTCCAGCTGCTCGAAGCGCGCGGCGCGGCCGATCACTTCCGGGTGCATGGTGAAGCTGGTGTGGCGACCGTCGCGACGTGCCGACTCGTACTCGGCCAGCCAGGTATCGGCGAGGGTGCGCGGGTGGGTGAAGTTGCCGCCGTTGTCGATGCCCCAGCCGAACATGGGCCAGTCGTCCAGGGACCAGTGCACCGGCAGTTCGAGGATGGAGGCGCCGTTCCAGGTCTCGTAGTAGGGGCGGTCGTCGCCCATGCAGCTGGAGTCGTAGGCGAAGCCCTTGGCCAGGACCAGCTCGAAGGTCTCCGGGGTCAGTTCCCAGGACGAGGAGCGGTAGCCGGCGGGCTTGGGCGCGCCGGCCCTGGCCAGGGCTTCCAGGCCCTGTTCCATCTCCTCCACCTGCTCGGCGGTGGAGATGCGGTCGCTGCGCAGGTGCATATGGCCGTGGTGACCGACTTCGTGGCCGTCCGCCAGCAGCCGTTCCACCAGGTGCGGATGCTCTTCGGCGGTATGCCCCGGCACGAAGAAGGTGGCCGGGAGCTTGTGCCGGCGCAGCAGTTCGAGGATGCGCGGCACCCCGCGCACCACGCCGAAGCGGCCTTCGGACAGGCTGGTCAGGCGGCGGACGAAGGTCGGGCTCTCGCCCAGCAGGCCGGCTTCGGCGTCCACGTCGAAGGTCAGTGAAATGGCCACGGGGCTCTTGTTCGGCCACTGCAGCCGGGCCTTGTTATCGATGCTCATCAGGGCGGTTCCTTCTGGCGTTATTGGAATCAGTGAAAGGGCGCGGGCGCGGGAATCGCGCGGTCCTGGAAGCGGCGCAGGCGGTAGAGCACCTGGGAGATGGCCAGCACGGCGACGGCGATGCCGACTTCCTTCAGGCCGCCATAGCCGGTGATGGAGGCGCTGGTGGTGCCGACCACCAGGATCAGCCCGTCGAACAGCGCCAGGGCGGCGGCGATGCCGACCCAGGAACGGCCCAGGCGGATCGGCCGCACGGCGTCCGGGCGGTCCTTGCGCAGCACCACGAAACCGGCCACCGCCAGCAGGTGGGCGAGGACGTAGCCGACGTTGCCGGCGACTATCACCGCCAGGGCGTTACCCACGAACAGCACCAGGGCGATGTTGATCAGCAGCTGCACGGTGACGGCGCGGGCCGGCACGCCGGCGCGGTTGAGGGTGCCGAACTGGCGCACGGTCAGGCCATCCAGGGAACTCTGGTAGAGGGCGCGGCCGGCGTCGGCGGTACCCATTACCGAGAGCACCAGGATGCCGGCGATCAGCACCAGGGTGATCAGCGCCGCGCCTCCACCCAGCAGCGCCTGGGCGCCGATCTGCAGGAATCCGTAAGGGTGCTCGGCCAGGGCCTGTTCGCCCAGCAGGCCAGCCAGGCCCAGCGGAGTCAGGGTGAACACCAGCAGCAGGATGATCGCCGAGATGCGCAGGGCCTTGCGGGTGTCCCGCACCGTGTCGCGGAACTCGGGAATGAAGGAGGCGGCGGCCTCCACGGCATAGGCCGACCAGGCCATGACGAACAGCCAGGCGAGCACGGTGCGCAGGCCTTCGGCATCGCCGCTGATGCGCCAGGTGAAGCTTGCGGTGGTCCAGCCGCCGGCCAGGAAGCTGCCGCTGAAGATCAGCACCGGGATCATCAGCAGCACGCCGGCGGCGGTGATGATGATCATGGTGAAGCGCAGGTTGACCATGCTCAGGGCCCAGGAAAACAGGGCCACGCCCAGGGCGATGAGTTGCGGCAGGTCCAGCTGCATCACGCCCAGGTCCAGGCTGTAGCTGGCGTTGGGAAAGAACTGCTCGGTGAGGATCTGCGCCACCGCCAGGCCCCAGATCGCCGGGGCGGTGGCCCAGGCGAACCAGTAGGCGTAGGTGGCCAGCGGGCCGAGGCAGGGGATGCGCTGGCTCCAGGCCTCGTTGGCATAGAGCGCGATGCCGCCGGACTTCTCGCTGAACATGGCGCCCATTTCCGAATAGACCCAGTTGTGCAGCACCGCGACGGCGGCGATCACGGCCCAGAGCGCGATGGCGGCCCAGGCACCGATGGCGCCGATGGAATAGCCGAGGCCGACGAACAGGGCCGCGGGCAGGCTCAGGGTGATGGCCACCCCATCCCACCAGCGAATGGATTTTGCGAGTACTGCCGACGGCTCGGAGTCCGGGTTGGCCTGGTGCATTGCATCGCCCTCATCTTGTGTTGTGTTTGTTGGAAGGTCGCGCGATGAGTGGATGCTAAGACGTTTAATTGCGCATGTATACGTTTATTGTGATTGAAAATACGCATTGCGCAATGTGGTCGTAATAAAAATACGCATTGCGCATTCGTGGCGCGAGCGATGCACCAAAGCGGAACCCGGCCTGGAAGGCGCGCGCTAAAGCGGCTCGTGGATGGAGTCGGGGAAGATCAGATCAGGGCGTGCGCGACGAAGGCGCGTAGGGAAATGCGCAATGCGCGAGAGATGCGAGGTGAAAAATGCGCAATGCGCGGACGAGTGGTGCGGGAAATGTGGGGATTCTGGCCTGTAGGAGCGAATTCATTCGCGAAAGGGACGCGGAGCGGCCCCGGCTTTCCGGTGCCGGAGGGTGGCTCTGCATCGCGAATGAATTCGCTCCCACAACGGGCGGTGTCTCCCGCCCGCGGCGATCGGGCTGAAGCAGTCGCGGCCTACCCGGTAGGGTGCGCTACGCGCACCACGAACACCGTGCTGGCATATCGGTGCGCGCAGCGCACCCTACGGCTGGAAATGCCGGGGGAGCTCAGGACTCTTCCGTCTGCCCCACCGGAATGGTGAAACGGATCTTGTGCACCTTCACTTCCTGCATCATCCGCACTTCCTGCACGCCGGGCAGGCTGCGGACCTTCTGTTGCAGGCCCCAGAGGGTCTCGTCATCGCGGCAGAGCACCTGCACGCAGATATCGGCGTTGCCCAGGGTGGTGGAGAGGTAGCTGACCTCGCTCCAGCGGCCCAGGGTATCGACCACGCGGTCGTGGTCCTGGGGAGCGACTTCGACGAAGAGCAGCGCCAGCTTGGCCTGGCCGAGCTTGGAGGGGTTGGTGAAGGCGAGGATCTGCAGGATGCCCTGGTCCTGCAGGCGCTTCACCCGGGTGCGGACGGTGGCTTCGGGCACCGAGAGATTGCGCGCGACTTCGCGGAAGGCCCTGCGCCCGTCCTCCTGCAACTCGCGAACGATTTCATAGTCCAGTGGGTCGAGAATCGAATTGGGCATTGGTCCTGGGCTTCCATGGCTGCTGCCGCTGAGGCGGAATGCGCCGAGGCTACCAGATTTGCGAAATTTCGGGATCGGCCCTGCAGTCTGCAATCCGTAGGATGGGGCGGGCGGCGCTCCGCGACGAAGCGATACCCATGGGGGTAAGGCTGATGGGTATCGCGGGGCTCCACCCATCCTACCGTTCCGGATCTGCAGGGCTGCGGGTGCGGCTCAGGACCGCGAGCTGCGGGTGATCACCACCTCCAGGTACTCGCTGGGCACGATCAGCGAATCCGGTCCGGCGCGGTTGCTGCGTTCCAGCAGTTCGGTCAGGTCGCGCTCCAGGGCTTCGGCGCCATCGGCGGGGAGGGCGGCGAAGGCCTTGTGGACCGGGCCGTACCAGGTGCGGAAGACCTCGATGAAGTGCGCGGCCGAGCGGTAGCGGAAGTTGAACTGGCGGCGGGTCACCGCGATCGACCGGGCGCTGTCGCCGAACAGGCTGTGCAGGTGCTCCTCGACGCCCCAGCGCGACGGCGGTTGCACCCCGGGTGGAGGTGGCAGGTGGCGGCCAAGGGTCTTGAACACCTGGCCGATGAAGCCTTCCGGCGTCCAGTTGGCCAGGCCGATGCGCCCGCCGGGGCGGCAGACCCGCGCCAGCTCGGCGGCAGCCTTGGCCTGGTCGGGGGTGAACATCACGCCGAAGGTGGACAGCACCACATCGAAGCTGGCGTCGTCGAACGGCAGGTCTTCGGCATCGGCAGCCTGGAATTTCACTTCCAGGTGCTCGGCGCGTGCGCGTTCCTGGCCGCGTTCCAGCAGGGCCGGCACGTAATCGGTGGAGGTCACCCGGCCGCCGCGGCGCGCGGCGGCGAGGGTGGCGTTGCCGTTGCCGGCGGCGACGTCCAGCACGGATTCCCCGTGGCGCAGGTCGCAGGCTTCGGCCAGCAGTTCGCCGACCAGTTGCAGGGTGATGCCGATCACGGCGTAGTCGCCGCTGGCCCAGGAGGCCATCTGCCGGCTTTTCAGGGCATTGAAGTCAGTGGAAGCATTCATTTCATTGGGCTCATTCGGCTGTGGTCGGGTCGATGATCGAGCTGATGCGGGAGATGCGATTGGCCGGGAAACCGCCGCGTTCGGCGTGCTCCCTGACCCGCTCCTCGCTGTCGGCGATGTAGACGCAGTACAGCTTGTCGTCGGTGACGTAGCTCTGGACCCACTGCACCTCTGGTCCAACTTCTCTGAGCACCCGGCAGGATTTCTGCGATATGGCCTTGAGGTCTCGTTCCGTGAGTTTTCCAGCTTCCGGTATCTCTCGTTCGATGAGGAACTTGGGCATGGCAACCTCGTTGTCTTGGCTTGCGGACACGCCTTGGGGGATTGGGCAGCAAGCGGCGTGCAGGCGAACTATCCGCCTCCGGCGCGCCGGCGTCCTGTCCGAACGTCGGCGGAGCCTGTCCGATCGTCCGCCAGAGCGTCCATTTATCCGGCCGGCCCTTGCTGCGCGCCACGGGCGCCCAGAATTGCAGGGATGCGGCCTGAGGTGCGGGCGGATGGACGCTCTGTCGGAAACCCTGCGCGTCGTCCATCTGGTCGGCGCCATCTTCATCAATGCCAGGTTCAGCGCGCCCTGGTGCTACCAGTCGCCCCGCGCGGACAGCGTGGCGCCGTTGCTGGAGCCTGGCGCCGAACGGGTGGTGATCTTCCACCTGATCACCGAGGGCGAATGTTTCGTCGAACTCGGGCGTGACGAACCGATGCGCCTGGTGGCCGGCGATGCGGTGATCTTCCCCCAGGGTCATGCCCACCGGATGACCTCCCAGCCCGGCCTGCCGCCGGCCACCGGCGCGCGGCTGGATGCCGTGCTGGCGCGCCGGCCACGGCAGCTGGCCTATGGCGGCGGCGGCCCGATCACGCGCCTGGTGTGCGGCTACCTGGCCTGCGATACGCGGCTGGCGGAACTGCTGCTGGCCGGCCTGCCGCCCGTGGTGCGGGTCAATGTGCGCGGCTCCAGCGCGGGGGCCTGGCTGGAAGCTTCGGTGCGCTATGCCCTGGCCGAGGCCAGGTCACCAAGGCCGGGTGGCGAAGGCGTGCTGGCCAAATTGGCCGAAGTGCTGTTCATCGAGGTGCTGCGGCTGTACATGAACGAGCAGGCCGAAGGCCGCACCGGCTGGCTGGCCGGCCTTGGCGACCGTATCGTCGGCACGGCCCTCAGCGCCCTGCACCGCAGCCCGGCCCAGGCCTGGACCCTGGAAGAGCTGGCGCGCACCGCCGGCACCTCGCGCTCGGTGCTGGCCGAGCGCTTCCAGCAACTGGTCGGCAGCTCGCCCATGCAGTACCTGACCCAGTGGCGGATGCTGCTGGCGGCCAACCTGCTGAGCCGCAGCAACGCCCCCCTGGCGCGCATCGCCGAAGATGTCGGCTACCAGACCGATACCGCTTTCAGCCGGGCCTTCCGCCGCGAGTTCGGCGCGCCGCCGGCGGCCTGGCGGCGCAGCCGGGCGCAGCGCCAGCCAGCGGGTTAGCCCATGCTCGATGGGTAGGGTGCGCCGCGCGCACCTGCGATTGTTGCCGGGTAGCTGGGCGCCTGCCGCCGCGAAGCACGGTGCGCATGGCGCACCCTACGTTCAATCCAGCACCACTTGGGTATCCGGCGTGGCGGATGCCTTGGGCGGCCGCCGCAGGAGCAGCAGCAGGGGCAGGGAGGCGAGGGTGACGAACATCATCAGGCGGAAATCCTGAAGGTAGGCCAGGATCGCGGCCTGACGGGTCACCTCGGCGTCCAGGGCCAGCAACCCGGCGGCGCTGGAGAGGTCGTAGGCGCCACTTTCCGTGGCCTGGGTCAGGGCCTGGCTGAAGGGGGTGATGAAGTCGGTGAAGACCGCATGGTTGATCTGGGTACGCTGGGCCAGGTAGCTGATCACCACGGAGATGCCGATGCCGCTGCCGACGTTGCGCATCAGGCTGAACAGCGCGGTACCGTCGTTGCGGTAGCACGGCGCCAGGGTGGAGAAGGTCAGCGTGGACAGTGGCACGAAGATCAGCCCGAGACCGAAGCCCTGGACCACCCCGGTGTGGACGATGTCATAGGCGGTCACATCCGCGGTGAAGAGGGTCATTTCCCACAGGGACAGGGCGGTGAGCAGCAGGCCCAGCCCGATCATCCAGCGCGGGTCGACCCGTGTGATCAGCCGCCCCACCAGCATCATCGCCAGCATGGTGCCGAGGCCCCGCGGGGCGAGCAGATTACCCACGTCCAGCACCGGGTAGCCCATCAGGTTCTGCATGAAGGGCGGCAGCAGCGTCATGGTGGCGTACAGCATGATGCCGATCATGAAAATGAACAGCAGGCCGACGCTGAGATTGCGGTCCCTGAACATGGCCGGCTCGATGAACGGCTGGCGGTGGGTCAGCACATGGACGACGAAAAGGTAGAGGCAGAGCCCCGCGAGCACGGCCTCGACCAGGATTTCGCGGCTGTCGAACCAGTCCTGGGATTCGCCGCGATCGAGCATCAACTGGAAGGCGCCGATGGCCAGGGCGAGCAGGGCGAAGCCCAGCAGGTCGAAGCGACGCTCGTGCTCGATCGGGGTTTCCTTGAGGAAGCTGGCCAGGCCGAACCAGGCCAGCAGGCCGAACGGCAGGTTGATGTAGAACACCCAGCGCCAGTTGTAGTACTCGGTGAGCCAGCCACCCAGGCTCGGACCGAGGATCGGGCCGACCATCACCCCCACGCCCCAGATGGCCATGGCCGAACCGTGCTGCTCGGTGGGGTAGGTATCCAGCAGTACGGCCTGTGACAGGGGCACCAGGCTGGCGCCGAACACGCCCTGGAGCAGGCGGAAGGCGACGATCTGCTCCAGGCTCTGGGCCGCGCCGCAGAGCATGGAGGCCAGGGTGAAGCCGACGATGGACCAGATGAACAGCCGCTTGCGGCCGAAGCGTGCGGCGATGAATCCGGTCAGCGGCATGCAGATGGCCGCCGCGACTATGTAAGAGGTGAGCACCCAGCTGATCTGGTCCTGGGTGGTGCCCATGCTGCCCTGCATATGCGGCAGGGCGACGTTGGCGATGGTGCTGTCCAGCGCCTGCATGATGGTCGCCAGCATCACCGAGAGGGTAATCAGCCCCCGGTGCGGGCCCGTGGCGCGGGCGGCGGTCGCGTTCATGGCTGGCGTCCGTCAGGGCCACAGGCTGGCGAGGCTGCGCTGGTGGCCGGTGTCGATCTCGACCACCGCGCTGAGGCCGGCGCGCAGGCGCGGCAGGTCGGGGCCGGGTTGCAGATGGATGCGCACCGGCACCCGCTGGGCCACCTTGACCCAGTTGCCGGTGGCGTTCTGCGCCGGCAGCACCGAGAACTCCGAGCCGGTGGCCGGACTCAGGCTCTCCACCTCGCCCGGCCAGGTGCGGTCCGGGTAGATGTCGAAGCGCACGTCCACGCGCTGGCCGGGGTGCACGTAGGTCAGGTCCTTCTCCGGGAAGTTGGCCTCCACCCAGAGGTTGCCGTCGGCCACCAGGGTCATGGCGGTGTTGCCGGCGCTGATGTACTGGCCCGGTTGCGGCACCTTGCTGACGCTGCCGGGCAAGGATGCACGCACCTCGACCCGTTGCAGGTCCAGCTTCGCCTGGTCCAGTTCGGCCAGGGCGGAGCGGTAGCTGGGGTGCTGCTCGATGGGCAGGTCGAGACTGCCGCCGAGGTTCTCGGCGATGCGCCTGAGGTCGTGCTCGCGGGCGTCGATCTCCTGCGCGGCCACCTGGGTGGCCTGGCGCGATTCGTCGAGGCGGGCAGGGGAGAGATAACCCTTCTGCGCCAGGTTGGTCTGGCGTTGCAGGTCCTTTTCGGCGAAGGCGTGGCGGGTGCGGGCCAGCGCCAGTTCGGCGGTTTTCTCCTGGTAGCCGGCCTTCAGCGCGGCGAGGTCGCTGCGCACCTGGGCCAGGCGCGCCTCGGCCTTGGCCACGGCGATGCGGAAGCTGGCCGGGTCGATGCGGAACAGCACCTGGCCGGCGCTGACCGGGTCGTTTTCCTTTACCAGTACTTCGGTGATGGTGCCGGACACGTCGGCGCTGACCGGCACCTTGTCGGCCTTGGCGTAGGCGTTGTCGGTCTCGACAAAGCGGCCGCCATGGAGGTAGGCGAACAACGCTGCCGCCGCCACCAGCAGGGGAACGGCGCCCATCAGCAGCAGGCGTTTCAGCCGGGGCGCCGTGGCAACCGGCGCTTCCTGCTCGGGAACTATGACCGTGTGGGTGTTCATGGCGTTGCGGTTCCTTGGGGAATCAACGGGAGGAGAGGTTCGCGCGAATCCTGCGCAGGACATCCGTCAGGGCCGCTTCCTCGGCTTCGCTGATGCCGTCCAGGGTCTCGGCGTGAATGGCCGCGCCGGCGCGGCGGATGTCGTTCAGCGCCTGTTCGGCCTGTTCCCGCAGGTAGAGGCGATAGGCGCGGCGGTCGTCCGGATCGGGGCGGCGTTCCACCAGGCCGGCCTGTTCCAGCTGGTCCAGCAGGCGGGCGAGGGTGATCGGCTTGATCTCCAGCAGGTCGGCCAGCTCCACCTGTCGGCAACCTTCGTTGCGCGCGACCTGGGCCAGGGCGCGGGCCTGGCTGAGGGTGAGGTTGCTGCCGGTGATGTGGCGCTCGAAGGACCGGCGCATCAGGCGGGAAACGTCGCTGAGGAGAAAGCCGAGGCTATCTTCGAGGGCGGCCATACTGAGGGTTCCATATAATAAGCGTTGCTTACTATATGGGTGCGGCACGGCCGTCGTCAAAACGGCGATGAACCCTGTGGGAGCGAATTCATTCGCGAAAGGCCGTGAAGCGGCCCAATCGTTGGGCGGCCCTTCGGTCCGCATCGCGAATGAATTCGCTCCTACAAAAAAACGCGGAGGCGGTATTCAGCCGTGACGCGCGCGGCTGGCCTGCACCACCCGGTGCGCAGGCACCCGCAATTGCGCCAGCAAATACTCGGCGAACTCCGGCGTGAAGGGTTGCAGGGCGATGGCGCGCTCCATGCAGCCGAGCCAGGCGGCGCTGCCCGCCTCGTCGATCGGCCATTGCGCGTGGAAGGCGGGGATGGAGATGGAGCCGTACTTCTCGCTGAACAGCTTTGGCCCACCCAGCCAGCCGCTGAGGAAGCAGGCCAGCTTGTCGCGGGACTGCTCCAGGCTTTGCGGGTGCATGCGGCGCAGGTCGGCGGCTTCCGGCAGTTCGTCCATCAGCCGGTAGAAGTCGTCGACCAGGCGGCGCAGGCCGTCGATGCCGCCGGCGGCCTGGTAGGAGGCGTCGCCGGTGCCGAAGGGGAGTGGGGTGTTCATGGGTAAGAACGCTCGTGGGCCGGGAGGCGCATCATACCCGCCGGGCCTGGGGCTGTTCAGCCGGCCGTTCGTCGCGGTCTTCGACGAACTCGGTGGGTTCGCGGCCGTCGGCGTTGAGCTGGAAGATGCGCGAAGGCCGTCCCTGGTCGTCGAAGAATACCTGGCCGAGGCCGGCGGAGTTCCACAGCCGTTCGCCGGCCTCGCCATGGGCCGGGATGCGCGGCATCACCTTCATCGGGCGGCGCTTGGTGAACCAGTTCAGTGGCGAGCGAGGCGAATAGAGCCAGCGGTTGAGGCGGTCGAACACCTCCAGCAGGCCACGGGGGAATTCGTTCTTGATCCCGCTGCTGGTGACCTGCCAGATCCTGGGGCCTTGCTGGCGATGCCGGATCAGCACTTCGTAGACGAAGGAGTAATGCACATCGCCGGAAAGGATCACGTAGGACCCCGGCGTGCGCGAGTGGCGGAAGATATTGAGGATCACCTGGGCGGCGCCGCGGTGGGCCATCCAGTTCTCCGCGTCCACCAGCAGCGGGTGGCCGAAGGCGCTGAACACCCGTTGCACGGTCTCGATCAGCTTGACCCCGAACACCGGCGCCGGCGACACGATGATGGCCGAAGGGTGGTCCAGCAGCTCTTGCTGCAGCTCGCTCAGGGCTTCCCAGTCCAGCAGGCCGGAGGGGCGCTTGAGGTCGATCTCGCTGCGCCAGCGGCGGGTGCGGGTGTCCAGCACCACCAGCGCCGGGGTGGTGGGTAGCACGTATTGCCAGCGGTTGAAGCCGATCAGGCGGTCGATCAGCCGGTCCAGGGCCGCGCTGTCCAGATGGTTGTCCGTGGCGGCCGTGGCGCTCAGTGCTTCGGTCTGGTCCAGCAGCTCGGCGAAGGCGGCCGGGTCGTTGCCCCAGCCCTGGCAGAGCATGTAGGCCAGCAGCGCGTTGCCGATGATGCGCTTGGAGAAGGGATGGCCGTAGGCGGTCAGTTCCCACTGGGCGGAGAGGTTCCAGTCGTCGGTGATGTCGTGGTCGTCGAAGATCATCAGCGTCGGCAGGTGGGCGAAGACCCGCGCCGCCCCTGGCAGGCCGGCGCGGAAGCCTTGCAGTCGGCCTTCCTCCAGGCGGTAGCGCTCGGCTTCCCGGGGGCCGAGCTCCGGCATTCGCGGCTCGACCAGGGTCCAGGGCACGGGCGACCAGACCAGCAGGTACATGGCCAGCACCTCGGCCAGGGTCACCAGGTGGTTCTCGGCATTGCTGCTGGTGAAGATGGGCTTGCGCGCGCCGCCGAAGAAGCGTTCGCGCAGGGTTTCGTTGCTTTCCAGCGCCGGCAGCAGGTCGGCGCGGTGGTAGTAGCTGGCGGGATGACCGTAGAGCGCCGCGCTGTCGCTGACCACGGCACCCTTCAGGCGCTCGTCGAACAGCTCGAGGCGTGCGATCAACTGGTGGATGGCCCGCAGCATGGGGCCGGCCACGTCGTCGGCGTAGACCTGGTCGCCGCTCATCAGCAGCAGCGCGGGGCGTTGCTCGGGCGCCGGCCCGGCGGCCAGCAGGCGGTCTGCGCAAAGCAGGCCGTCCGGCGCCGGATAGTGAGGTTTGCGGCAGGAGCCATGGAGCAACTGGTCGATCCGCGAACGCAGTACAAAACTTGGTTGGCGCGCCTCGCCGTAGACCAGGTGCGGCGCCCAGTCGGCGATGCCTTGGCCGTCGATCAGCAGGTCGTAGCCGATCTGTTCATCGAGCGGCAGGGAGGTCTCCAGGCGCAGGTCGATCAGGTGCAGGAAGGCATGCCGCCCGACGGTGATTACCCGGCAGGCGTCGCCGTCCAGCGGGTAGTCGACACCACCGTCCAGCGACAGCCGCAGCACCGGCGACAGGGGGCGCGTCGCCACCAGCCAGAACACCAGGCGACGGACTTCGATGCGGCGCAACAAGGGGCCGGCGAGGACGAGGGGGAGGTTTGCGGACATCGGGGAAACGGGCCTGTGAAAACGAGCGCAACAGGATACCGCGAGTGGCGCGGATGGCTCCGAAACGGCTTGAAAAAAACTCATCCCAGTAGTGCGTTTAAATCGGTTGGCAGTGCGCGGGAAGGGCTTCTAGCATCCTCTGGTCCCCTTGCGCTGGCGCCGCGGAACCGCCAGCCATCCAGCCCTGATGGAACGGCCTGCTGACGGAGGCAACCATGCTTCAGGTCCTGTTCGATGGCCCGCTGACCCACCACGCCCCTGGCTCGCCTCTCGAAGCCCATTCCGGCGCTCCCTGATCCGATCCCCATCCCGATTTCCTTCCAGGGCCGTCGTACCGCCCTGGCCAACCGTGGACCGCTCGCGACGACGGGCGGCCGTCCTGATGAAAAACACTGGGAGGCGATATGGCCCTCACCTTGAAAATCAATGGCACCGAGCACAGTGTCGACGTCGACCCCGACACGCCGCTGCTCTGGGTGCTGCGCGACGTGCTGGGCATGACCGGCACCAAATTCGGTTGCGGCATGGCCCTGTGCGGTGCTTGCACCGTGCACATGAACGGCGCGGCGGTGCGCTCCTGCGTGATGCCGGTGAGCAGCATGGTCGGCGCCGAGATCACCACCATCGAAGCCATAGGCGACAGCGAGGTCGGCAAGCGCGTGCAGGATGCCTGGCTGGCCCAGGAAGTGGTGCAGTGCGGCTATTGCCAGTCGGGGCAGATCATGTCCGCCAGCGCGCTGCTGGCCACCAACCCGAATCCCAGCGATGCCGAGATAGACGGTGCCATGTCCGGCAATATCTGCCGCTGCGGCACCTACCAGCGCATCCGCGAGGCCATCAAGGTGGCAGCCGAGGCGCAACCGGCCAAAGGGGAGGCTGCAGCATGAACGACATGACTTCCCTCGCAGACCTCGGCCTCAGTCGCCGGGGATTCCTCAAGGCCAGCGCGGCTGTGGGTGGCGGCCTGCTGATCAGTTTCGCGCTGCCCGGGCTGATGGGAGAGGCGCAGGCGGCGGAGGGCGAGTTCAGCCCCAACGCCTATATCCGCATCGACCGCACGGGCAAGGTGTTCTTCATCATCCAGCCGGTGGAAATGGGGCAGGCGACCTACACCTCCATGCCGGCGCTGATCGCGGAAGAACTGGAAGTGAGCCTCGACCAGGTGGTGATCGAGCACGCCCCGGCCGACGACAAACGCTACGCCAACCCGATGCTGGGCTTCCAGGTCACCGGCGGTTCCACCTCGGTGCCGGCCAACTGGAAACCCCTGCGCCAGGCTGGCGCCACTGCGCGCGTCCTGCTGGTGACGGCGGCGGCGCAACAGTGGTCGGTGCCGGTGGAGAGCTGCAAGGCCGAAAACGGCGCCGTGGTGCATACGGAAAGTGGGCGCAAGCTGGGTTATGGCGAACTGGTGGACGCCGCCGCCAAGCTGCCGGCACCGGCTGAGGTGCAACTGAAGGACCCGGCCCAGTTCAAGCTGATCGGCACCCCTGCCAGGCGCACCGACTCGCCGGACAAGGTCCGTGGCACGGCGATGTTCGGCATCGACGCCCGCCCTGAAGGGGTGAAGGTCGCCGCACTGACCATCTGCCCGGTGATCGGCGGCACCCTGGCCGAAGTGGACGACGCGCCTGCCATGGCGGTGAAGGGCGTGCACAAGGTGGTGCGTACGAATGATGCGGTGGCGGTGATCGCCGACCACACCGGTGCTGCGCGCAAGGGCCTGGCCGCCCTGCAGATCAAGTGGAACGAGGGCGAGAACGCCAAGGTGTCCAGCGCGGAGCTGCTGCAGAACATCGCGGAGGCCTCGAAGGCTGAAGGCATCCAGGCCCGCGCCGAAGGCAATGTGCAGGAGGCCATGGGCAAGGCGGCGAAGAAGGTCGAGGTGACCTACCAGGTGCCTTTTCTCGCCCACGCCTGCATGGAGCCGGTCAACTGCACTGCCCATGTGCGCAAGGATGGTTGCGACCTCTGGCTCGGCATCCAGGTGCCGGCGCGGGCCAAGACCCTGGCGGCGCAGCTCACCGGGCTGCCGGAGGAGTCGGTGCAGGTGCACAACCACCTGCTCGGCGGCGGCTTCGGCCGGCGCCTGGAAACGGACTTCGTCGGCCACGCGGTGGAAGTCGCCAAGCAGGTGGATTACCCGGTCAAGGTGATCTATTCCCGCGAGGAAGATATCCGCCACAGCACGCTGCGGCCCTTCCACTACAACCACCTCGCGGCGGGCCTGGACGAGCAGGGCCGGCCCGTCGCCTGGACCCACAAGGTCACCGGCGGCTCGATCATCGCGCGCTGGGCGCCGGCGCGCTTCACCAATGGCGTCGACGGCGACGCGGTGCGCGACGCCTGCGGCCCCTATGGCTTCCCCAACCTGGCGGTGCACTACGTGCGCCACGATCCGCCCAAGGGCATCACCCCCGCCTTCTGGCGTGGCGTGGGCCATACCCAGAACGCCTTCATGGTGGAGGGCTTCATGGACGAGCTGGCGGCCATGAACAAGGTCGATCCCTTCAGCTACCGCTATCCGCTGCTGGAAAAGCACCCGCGCGCACTGAAGGTGCTGGAAACCCTGCGCGAGAAATCCAACTGGGATTCGCCGCTGCCTGCGGGACACGGGCGCGGCCTGGCCCTGACCTACTGCTTCGGTACCTATGCGGCGCAGGTTGCCGAGGTGAGCGTGGACGCCAGCGGCCAGGTGAAAGTGCTCAGGATCACGGGCGTGGTGGATTGCGGCATTCCCATCAACCCGGACTCGGTGGTGGCGCAGATGCAGGGCGGCACCATCTTCGGCCTGACGGCGGCGCTGTTCGGCAACATCACCTTCAAGGACGGTCGGGTGGAACAGGGCAACTTCGACAGCTACCGCCTGCTGCGCATCAACGAGGCGCCACCCATGGAGACCCACATCATCAACAGCGGCGAGTCCCCCGGCGGCCTGGGCGAGGTCTCCACCGTGATCATCGCCCCGGCGGTGGTCAACGCCATCTTCGCCGCCACCGGCAAGCGGCTGCGCAGCCTGCCGATCGAACCTGGGCAGTTGAAACAGGCTTGAAGGGAACGCACAGCGCCGGCCACTTGGGCCGGCGCCTTGTTTTCGGGTGAATCGTTCCCCGACGTGCCGATCCTTGGTCCGCAGTTGTAGCCCGGATGCAATCCGGGAGCGGAGGTGGAGGTCTTCCCCGGATTTCATCCGGGCTACCCGCTGTACCAGCAGGGCCCGGCGGGGCGGGACCCTGGTCCTCAGGTCGGCGCCGCCCCTCCATCACCTGCGTGGCGGTGATCGCGAAGGGGCGGAGCCGGTACAGGGGCGGTCAGTCGTGGTGGGGCAGGTCGCGGGTGCGCAGCCGTTCCGGCAGGCCCCAGAGCAGCAGCGCGGCGGTCACCAGGCCGGTGGCGGCGATGATGTAGAGCGCCGGGGTGGTGCTGCCGGTGAGATCGCGGATGCGGCCGACCATGATCGGGCTGACGATGCCGCCCAGCTGGCCCAGGGTGTTGATCAGGGCGATGCCACCGGCCGCGCCGGCACCCGCGCCGGCCAGCAGCTTGGGCGGCAGGGTCCAGAAGGACGGGATGGAGGCCGCCACGCCGGCACCGAGCAGGCCCAGGGAGATGATCAGGAAGGTGGTATGGCTGGCGAACAGCCCGGCGCTGAAGAAGCCCACCGCGCCCAGCAGCACCAGGCCGGCGGCGAACTTGCGGCGCTCGCCGCTGGCATCGGACAGGCGGCCGACCACCACCATGCTGATGGCTCCGCAGACATAGGGGATGGCGGTGAGCAGGCCGATCACCGTCGGATTGTCGGTGCCGGCGCTGCGGATCAACTGCGGCGCCCAGAAGTTAAGCCCGTAGGACGCCACCTGGATCAGGAAGTAGATCAGGCCGAGCATCAGGAAACCGGGGATGCGGATGGCCGCCAGCAGAGAGCCGCCATGGCCGTGGGCCTGTTGATGGCTGATGCGGCTGCTGAGGTAGGTCTTCTCGGCGTCGGTGAGCCAGTGGGCGTCTTCCACCCGGTCCTTGAGCAGGGTCAGCACCATCAGGCCCAGGCCGACGCAGGGCAGGCCGCCGAGCAGGAACAGCCAGTGCCAGCCGCGCATGTCCATGAAGCCGTCCATATGGCCGAGCACCAGGCCGGAGAAGGGCGCGCCCACCAGGCCGGAGAAGGCCGAGGCGAGGAACAGCATGGAGGTGATGCGGCCGCGGTGGTTCTGCGGGAACCAGAGGGTCAGGTAGTAGAGCACGCCGGGGGCGAAGCCGGCCTCCATGGCGCCGATGATGAAGCGCAGGGCGTAGAACTGCCATTCGTTGCTGACGAAGACCATGGCCGCCGTGGCCAGGCCCCAGGAGATCATGATGCGGGCGATCCAGCGGCGCGCGCCGACCTTGTAGAGCATCAGGTTGCTGGGCACCTCGAAGATCACATAGCCCACCACGAAGAGGCTGGCGCCCAGGCCGTAGGCGGTGTCGCTGAAACCGAGGTCGGCCTGCAGCTGGAACTTGGCGAAGCTGATGTTGATGCGGTCGAAGAAGGCGAAGAGGTAGCAGATCATGATCAGCGGCATCAGCCGCCAGGCGACCTTGCGGACCAGGGCTTTCTCGGTATCGGCGCCGGACTGGCCGGCGGTGGCGTGCAGTACGTTGGTGTTCATGGGATCTCCAGGCGGACGCTCCCGAGGTGCGTCCGATTGTTTTTGTTGTCTGGCTGGGCCGCAAGGCCCGGTGGTCAGCCCGGCAGGTTCGCCGGTGCCGGGTGCAGGTCGCCGTTGCGTCCGGCCTTGGCCAACTGGCCGGGCAGTTCATGGCCGAGCAGGGCGGGCAGGCGGCGCGAGATGCAAAGCAGCCGTTCCAGGTCGATGCCCGTGGGAATGCCGGTCTCCTCGCAAAGGTTGACCAGGTCCTCGGTGCAGATGTTTCCCGATGCGCCAGGGGCGAAGGGACAACCGCCAAGGCCGCCGAGGGCGGCGTCGAAGCGTCGGGCGCCGGCCTCATAGGCCGCCAGTACGTTGCACAGGCCGAGGCCCCGGGTGTTGTGGAAGTGCAGGGTGAGGGCCTGGCCCGGCAGCCGTTCCAGGACCCGCGATACCAGCCGGGAAACCTGCCGCGGATTGGCCATGCCGGTGGTGTCGGCCAGGGTGATGCCCTGCATGCCCAGCTCCAGGTAGGCCTCGACGATGCGCAGCACCTCGTCCTCGTCGATGTGGCCCTCGAAGGGGCAGCCGAAGGCAGTGGCCACCGTGGCGTTCAGGCTGACGCGCTGGCCCTGCACGGCCTCGACTATGGCGCCGAAACCGGCCAGGGACTGCTGGCGGTCCATGCGCATGTTCGCCAGGTTGTGGGTCTGGCTGGCGGACATCACCAGGTTCAGTTCGTCCGCGCCCGAGGCCAGGGCCCGCTGCGCGCCCTTGAGGTTGGGCACCAGGGCGACATAGACGACGCCGCCCTGGCGGTGGATGCCGCGGAACACCTCTTCGCCATCGCGCAAGGCGGGAATGGCCTTGGGCGAAACGAAGGAGCCGGCCTCGATCCGGCTGAAGCCGGCCAGCGACAGCTCGTCGATCAGGGCGATCTTGTCGCGGGTCTCGACCCAGATGGGTTCTATCTGCAGGCCGTCGCGAGGGGCGACTTCCTGGACGATGAGATGTTGGCTGTAGTCGCTGATCATTGCACCACCCCCGCATCGCGCAGGCGCTGGATATCGCCCTCGGTCAGGCCGAGGCCGGCCAGTACGCCGTCGGTGTGTTCGCCCAGGGCCGGGCCTTGCCAGTTCACCGCGCCCGGCGTGGCGGAGAGTTTGGGCACTATGCCGGGCATCTTCACCCGCGCGCCGCCGGGCAGCTCCGCCTCCAGCAGCATGCCGCGCGCCTGGTAGTGCGGGTCGGCGACTATGTCGGCCACCGAGTAGATGCGCCCGGCGGGCACCTCGGCGGCTTCCAGGGCGGCCAGGACCTGCTCGATCGGGTGACGGCGGGTCCAGGCCTCGATGGCCGCGTCGAGCATGTCGCTCTGGGCGGCGCGGCCGTCGTTGTGGGCGAGGTCGGGGCGTTCGGCCAGGTCCGGGCGTTCCACCACCTGCATCAGGCGCTTGTAGATGGGGTCGCTGTTGCCGGCGATCACCACGAAGGCGCCACCGGCGGTGCGGTAGGTATTCGACGGCGCGATGCCCGGCAGGGCGCCACCGCTGCGTTCGCGCACATGGCCCTGGAGGTCGTATTCGGGCACCAGGCTTTCCATCAGGTTGAACACGCTTTCCACCAGGGACACGTCCACCACCTGGCCGACGCCGCCGTCCTTGACCCGCAGCAGCGACATCAGCGCGCCGATCACCGCATGCAGCGAGGCGAGCGAGTCGCCCAGGCTGATGCCGGCGCGGGCCGGCACCGATTCCGGCGCGCCCGTGGTGTAGCGGATACCGCCCATGGCCTCGCCTATGGCGCCGAAGCCGGGACGGTCGCGGTAGGGGCCGCTCTGGCCGTAGCCGGAGATGCGCACCAGGGTGAGTTTGGGGTTCAGCGCATGCAGCTCGTCCCAGCCCAGGCCAAGCTTCTCCAGGGCGCCCGGACGCAGGTTCTCGATCAGCACATCGGTGCTTTCCAGCAAACGCTTGATGATCGAAACGCCTTCGGCGGACTTCAGGTTCAGCGCCAGGGACTTCTTGTTGCGCGATTGCAGGTACCACCAGAGGGAGGTGCCTTCATGGAGCTTTCGCCACTTGCGAAGGGGGTCGCCCTGGCCGATGGCTTCGATCTTGATGACCTCGGCGCCGAATTCGGCCATCAGGCGTGCGGCGAAGGGGGCTGCGATCAGCGTGCCTATCTCAAGGACCCTGATCCCGTTGAGCGGGGCAGTCATGCTCGGTACCTCTTGTTCTTGGAATCCGGGGCCAAGACTAAGAAGTGCCGGAAGCTCGATCCAACCCTCTGTTGGCAAGGACCCTTCGCGAAACGCGAAGGGTTCGGGCGAGAGGCTCTAGGATGCCGCCTGGCGAAGCTGGTCGAACAGCAGGCGGCTGACCGGCGACAGCGAAGCCTCGTCCCGCGCCACCAGGCGCAGCTCGCGCTCGGCCCAGTCATCGCTGAGCGCCACGGCTTCCAGGCCCAGGGCACCGCCGAACAGCTCGAAGGCCTGGCGCGGCAGGATGCCGATGCCCATGTTGGCCTGCACCATGCGGCACACGGCATCGAAGCTCGGCACATGGATGCGCAGGCGCAGCACCCGTCCGGCGCGGCGCGCGGCGTCCTGGGTGCGCATGTTGATCGAACTGGCCGAATGCAGGCCGACGAAGTCGTTGTCCAGGGTATCGGCGAAGGCCACCCGGCCTTCGGTGGCCATGGGGTGGTCGGCGCGCATCACCACCACCAACTGGTCGCGGCGATAGAGCACGCTGTGCAGCTCACGGGTGTCGCTGTCGCCGGAGCAGATGCCGAAGTCCGCCGCGCCATCCAGCACGCCCCGGATCACGCCGTCGCTGGGGCGTTCTTCCAGGTCGATCTTCACCAGCTCGTGATGGGCGCTGAACGTGCTGAGGTCTTCGGGCAGGAACTGGATGATCGCCGACAGGTTGGCCAGCATGCGCACGTAGCCACGCATGCCTTGCAGGTGTTCGCCCAGTTCCAGGCCGATCTTCTCCACATTGCCGAGCATGCGCCGGGCGTGGTGCAGCAGGGTTTCACCGGCCGGAGTCAGGCTCATGCCGCGCGCCTGGCGGGAGAACAGGGGCAGCCCCAGGGCGCCCTCCAGCTCCATCAGGCGCTTGCTCGCCGCCGACATGGCGATGGCCTCCCTGGCCGCCGCGCGGGTCAGGGTGCCTTCCTCGTGCACGGCCACGAAGAGCTGCAGGGTGACCAGGTCGAGGCGGCGGATCAGGTTGCTGATGTGCATGGGAAGGCTCGGCGGAGGAGGGCTGGCTCACCGATGGTGCCACGCGTGTGGCCGCTTCGTGAACCGCCGGGCGCGGGCCTTCGCTTGCGCAAAACTCAATCGATGGCGGTCTTTATATCGTTTGTCGGGGTTCCGCCCGATGTCGACCATAGCTCCAGTCCAGGGCCGCTCGCGCGGCTGAAAACAACAGGAGGTCGACATGAACCCGCTGCCATCCCTCTGGGGGGCCGATAGCCCCTCGTGCCTGCTTGGCTCCCGCCATATTGCCAGCGGCGAGCTGGTGTTCCCGCCGCTCGCCGGCCATTCCCCGCTGGCCGACCAGTACCAGGTCGAGCCGCTGGCCAGCGAGGGCAGCCTGTACAGCTTCACCATCATCCATCCGAGCCAGAAGAGCGGTCTCGCGCCCTTCGCCCTGGGCTACCTGGACCTGGAAGGCCCGGTGCGCCTGTTCGGCCGCATCACCGGCGGCGAACGCCCGGTGATCGGCGGCCGCTACCGCATCCTGCCCGATGACACGTACGGCTATGTGTTCGATTCCCTGGAGGCCCGCCAATGAGCCAGATGCATGTAATGGGCGGCGCCATGACCCGCTTCGGCCGTCACCAGGGTGTGATGGCGCCGGAACTGGCCCAGCAGGCGATCATCAAAGCCGTGGCCGATTCGGGCGTGGCGCTCAAGGATATCCAGGCGATCTACTGCGCCAACGTGCTGGGCGGCATGATCCTCGGCCAGGTGATCCTGCGTGACCTGGGCCTTTCTGGCATCCCGGTCTACAACGTCGAGAACGCCTGCGCCAGCGGCGCCACCGCCGTGCACCTGGCGCGCCACGCACTGCTGGCCGGTCAGTACGAGCGGGTGCTGGTGTTCGGCATCGAGCAACTGACCCAGCTCGGCGGCGGCACCATCCCCATGCAGCGCAACGACGAGAAGACCGACCTCTTCGCCAGGGCCGGCATGGTCCTGCCGGCGGTCTACGCCATGCGCGCCACGCGCTTCATCCACGAGCGCGGTGCCAGCGCGGCGGACCTGGCCGGCATCGCGGTGAAGAATCGCTACCACGGCACCCTCAACGAGTACGCCCAGCAGCGCACCGAGGTGACCCTCGATGAAGTGCTCGCCTCGCGCATGATCGCCGACCCGCTGACCCTGCTGCAGTGCTGTCCGTCCCAGGTGGATGGCGCCGCGGCCCTGGTGCTGGGCAACAAGCCGGGGCCCCATGCCAGGGACGTGCGCGTGCTCGGTTCCATAGTCGTTTCCGGTCTGCGCGAAGGCGCCCGAGACGACATCCTCGACGCCGAGATCACCGCTCGCGCGGCGCGTCTGGCCTACGAGCAATCCGGCGTCGATCCGCGGGACGTGGGCGTGGTCGAGCTGCATGACGCCTTCACCATCGCCGAGCTGATCTATTACGAGGCCCTGGGCCTGGCACCGCATGGCGAAGCCGTCGCATTGCTGCATTCCGGTGCCACCCGCCTGGGCGGCCGGGTGCCGGTGAACCCCAGCGGCGGCCTGCTCGCCAAGGGGCACCCGCTGGGCGCCACCGGTGTGGCGCAGATGGTCGAGCTGATGTGGCAGCTGCAAGGCCGCGCCGGCGAGCGCCAGGCCGACAACCAGCCCCGCATCGGCGTCGCCCAGTGCACCGGCGGCGGCATCGCCGGGGTCGATCACGCGGCGTCTTCCGTTCACGTACTGGGGGTGTGAGATGAGCGCACAAGCTTTCCAACAAGGCCAGGTGGCTGCCGTCACCGGTGCCGCCCGTGGCATCGGCCTGGGCATCGCCACCCGCCTGGCGCGCCAGGGCGTGACCGTCTACCTGCTGGACCGCGATGCGCCGGCGCTGCTGGATGCCGTCAAGCTGCTGCAGGACGAGGACCTCGACGCCCACGGCATCGCCCTGGACCTGACCCTCGGCGCCGATGTCGAGAACGCCTTCGGCCAGATCCGCGAACTCTCCGGTCGCCTGGATTTCCTGGTGAACAACGCCGGCGTGGTGCGCGACAAGCGCTTCCTGAAAATGACCGAGGACGACTGGGACCTGGTGGTGGATACCAACCTGCGGGCGCAGTTCCTCTGCTGCAAGGCGGCGCTGCCGCTGATGCTCGAGGCCGGCTTCGGGCGCATCGTCAACCTGTCGTCGCGCGCCTGGCTGGGTGGCTTCGGCCAGGCCAACTACTCCGCCGCCAAGGGCGGGGTGGTGAGCCTGACGCGCAGCCTCGCCATCGAGTTCGCGTCCAAGGGCATCACGGTCAACACCATCGCCCCCGGCATCGTCGATACGCCGCTGTTCCAGGCCTTCGAGCCCGAGGTACAGGCGCGCCTGAAGGACACCGTGCCGGTGAAGCGCATCGGCACCCCGGACGATATCGCCAACGCGGTGGAGTTCTTCCTCGCCCCGGCCAGCTCCTACGTCACCGGCCAGACGCTGTATGTCTGCGGCGGGCGCAGCCTGTCCTCGGCCAGCGTGTGAGGAGGCCGCCATGTCCGTGACCATGCAGATCCAGGGCGCGGTCGCCCTGATCACCCTCGATCGACCGGAGGCCCTCAACGCCCTGGACCTCGACGCCCTGCGTGCCCTGCGTGGGCACCTGGAGGAAGTCCGCGACCGCCGCGAGATCCGCACGGCGATCATCAGCGGCGCCGGCGAGCGCGCCTTCTGCGTCGGCGCCGACCTGAAGAGCACGCGCGTCTCATCCGCCTCCTACGCCGAGGCCCTGTTCCTCGACAAGGAGCCGGCCGCCGACGCCGGGCTCTACATTCGCCTGATGGACCTGGCCGACCTCGACCTGCGCAAGCCGCTGATCGCGGCGGTGAATGGCCATTGCCTGGGCGGCGGCCTGGAACTGGCGCTGCAGTGCGACCTGCGCCTCGCCTCGGCGAATGCCAGCTTCGGCCTGCCGGAAGCGGTGGTCGGCTCCATCCCGGCGGTGTCCGGCCTGCATCGCCTGCTGAAGGCGGTGCCGCCGGCCCACGCCATGCAGATGGCTCTGACCGGCCAGCGCATCGATGCCGCCCAGGCCCAGGCCATCGGCCTGGTCTCGGAGGTGGCGCAGACCCCGGCGGCGCTGCTGGAACGTGCCCTGGAACTGGCGGAGCGGATCGCCCTGGCCGCGCCGCTGGCGATCCAGGCGCTGCAATCCCTGGCCCGGCAGACGGCGCATCTCTCCGATGCCGATGCCCAGCGCCTCGCCGAGCTGTACTGGGGCGTGCTGCGGGATACCGAGGATCGCCTGGAGGGACGCACGGCCTTCGCCGAGAAGCGTCCGCCGCACTACAAGGGCCGTTAGCGCCGGGGAGAGCCGTCATGCAACTGAGCAATCCGTTCCTGCAAAGCCTCGGCGTCGAACTGGTCCACTGGGCCGTCGGCGAGGCCGAGTTCCAGATGCCCATCGAGGCGCGCCACCTCAACCGCCAGGGCATGCTCCACGGCGGCCTGGTCGCCACCCTGCTGGATGCGGCCTGCGGCTATGCGGGCCTGCATGCCGCCGAGGGCGAGGAGGAGGTGCACGGCGTGACCGTGATGCTGAACATCGCCTACCTGAAGGCGGCCCGTTCCGGCCGCGTGATCGCCCGTGGCCGGGTCAGCCGCAGCGGGCGCAGCCTGTACTTCGCCGAGGCGTCGCTGCTGAGCGACGACGGCGAGTTGCTGGCGACCGCCCAGGGCACCTTCAAGCAGGGAGGTGGCCGCCATGTTGCGTAACGCCTTGCAGGGGCTGACGGTGGTGGATTTCACCCAGATCGCCGCGGGCCCCACCTGCACCATGTTGCTGGCCGACATGGGCGCGCGGGTGATCAAGGTCGAGGCGCCGGAAGGCGACCTCGGCCGCAGCCTGGGGCCGGCCTGGGTCGGCGACGACAGTGCGCTGTACCACGGCTTCAACCGGGGCAAGCAGGGCCTCTGCCTCGACCTCAAGCAGCCGGCGGCGCTGGCCGTTGCGCAACGCCTGGTGGCCGAGGCCGACGTGCTGATCGAAAGCATGCGCCCCGGCGTGATGGAGCGGCTCGGCCTGGGTTACCACGCCGTGGCGGAACTCAACCCGGCACTGGTCTATTGCTCCATTTCCGCCTACGGCCAGCAGGGCCCCTACGCCGACCGCGCCGGCGTGGACGGCATTCTCCAGGCCGACTCCGGGCTGATGAGCCTGATCGGCATCCCCGGCGCACCCCCCTGCAAGGTGCAGGCGCCGGTGGTCGACGTGGTCACCGGCTACATGGCCTGCATGGCGATCCTCGCCAAGCTGCAGGCGCGGCACCGGGACGGGCAGGGCGGCCATCTGGACGTGAGCCTGATGAACTCCGCGCTGGCCCTGCAGCAGTCGTCCATCAGCAGCTACCTGCGCGACGGCGAACTGCCGACGCCCATCGGCAGCGCGGCGCCTTATTCGGCACCCAACGAGGCCTTCCAGACCGAAGACGGCTGGATGATGGTGGCGGCCTATAACGGCAACCGCTGGGAGCGCCTGTGCACGCTGCTCGGCCATCCCGAATGGGCCAGCGATCCGCGTTTCGCCAGCTCCGCGCAACGCGTGGTGCATCGCGCCGAGATGCAGGAGGCGCTCACCGGCGTGTTCCGCACCCGGTCCACCTTGCACTGGCTGGAACGGCTGCGCGCGGCGGACATCCTCTGCGCCAAGGTGGCCGATTACGGCGACCTGCTGAGCCATCCGCAGCTGGCGGAGAACGGCATGCTCGCCAGCATCGAGCACCCGCGCCATGGCACGCTGCGCGTCCCCGGCTTCCCGGTGAACAGCGCCGAAGCGGCCCGGCAGCCCTACCGGCCGGCGCCGGACAAGGGCGAGCACTCTCGCGAGCTGTTGGCGGAAATGGGCTTCAGCGAGCTGGAGGTGGAAGAGATGTTCGGGTGTGGAGCGGTGGTCTGAACTCGCCCACCAAGCTAGGGATGAAGCGTAGGGTGCGCCGTGCGCACCGGGCGAAGCCTGCCGGGGCAAATGGTGCGCATGGCGCACCCTACGGTCCTGTCTTGCAGGGGCCCTTACCCCAAGAAAAATCCCGGCCAACCGGCCGGGATTCTTCATTGCACCGTCACGCGATCCTCACCCCCGCCAATCCCTCCAGCACCTGCACCACCCGGGTCATGTCCCGGCTCGGCTCGCCGCTGTTCACCGCCTGGTCGAAGAACTGCTTGACCACCGCGCAGGTGAAAGCCGGGGCGCCGTTGGCTTCGGCTTCGGCGAGGAACAGGCGGATGTCCTTGCGCATCAGGTCCAGGCGGAAACCGAAGTCGAACTCGCGCCGGAGCACGGTGCCGGCGACGATGTTTTCGCTGGTGTAGCTGCGCGCCGTGCTGGCGTTGAGCATCTCCAGCACCTGCTGCGGATCGAGGCCGGCCTTGATGCCGAACAGCACCGCCTCGCTGGTGGCCACCAGGGTGGCGCCGACGATCATGTTGTTCACCAGCTTGAGGGTCTGGCCGAGGCCGGCGGCGTCACCCAGGTGCAGCACCTTGCGGCCGAAGGCGGCGAATGCCGGCTGGCAGCGCGCATAGGCGTCGGCGGGGCCGCCGACCATCACTGACAGGGTGCCGGCCTCGGCGCCGGCGACGCCGCCCGCCAGGGGCGCGTCCAGGGCGGCGATGCCGCGTTCCTTGAGGGCCTGTTCGAGGCGGCGGGCCATGCTCGGGCCGGTGGTGGAGTGGTCCACCAGCACGCGCACGCTCTCGCCGTGGATCACGCCGTTCTCGCCCAGCACCACCTGTTCGACGATCTCCGGCGTGGGCACGCAGACCAGCACGATCTGCGCCGCGTCGGCCACCTCCCGTGGCGAGCCGTGGCTACGGGCGCCGCGGGCCAGCAGGGGCGCCAGCGCTTGCGGATCGGGGTCGTGCAGTTCCAGGCCGAAGCCATGTTCCAGCAGGTGTCGCGCCATTCTCTGGCCCATGGCGCCGAGGCCGATGAAACCGATGCTTTCGTTCATTCCTGTCGCTCCAGTTCAACGGATGGGCATCACCTGGAAGGGGCAGCCAGGTGATGGTCCGGCGCAGGTTGGCCGTGCGCCGGACGGGCCATCGTAGAAAGCGGCGAATGACGCGGACAAAGCACTTTTTGGCGCTGGCGCCTTGAGGAAAACTCAAGCGCCCTGGCGGGTCTGGCGCGCCTGTTCCAGCAGCCAGGTGCGGAAGGTGCTCATGTCTTCGCTTTCCGCCCGGTGCCTGGGGGTGAGCAGGTAATAGGTGTAGGCGCCCATGTCCACGGTCTGCGGGAAGGGCCGCACCAGGGTGCCTTCGCGCAGCTCCTTCTCCACCAGGAACAGTTGGGCGATGGCGATGCCCTGGCCACCGGCGGCGGCCGCATAGGCCATGGAGGAACTCTGGTAGGTCATGCCGGCGCGGGCGTCCACGGCGCTGCCGACACCGGCGGCCTGCAGCCAGTGGCTCCAGTCGTCCGGGCGGGCGATGGAGTGGAGCATGGTGTAGTCCGCCACATCCGCCGGTTCGTGCAGGCCGGGGCCGAGGTCGAGCAGGGCGGGGCTGCACACCGGGGCCAGCACGTTGTCGCTGAGCACGTAGCAGTTGCAGTTCGGCCAGTCGCCGGAGCCGAGGCGGATGGCGGCGTCCAGGTCTTCCTTGTGGAAGTCCACCGGGTCGAGGGAGGCGGTGAGCAGCACCTCGATCTTCGGGTTCTCCTGATGAAAGCTGGCCAGGCGCGGGATCAGCCACTGCATGGCGAAGGTGGTGTAGGCGCGCACCTTGATCTGCCGGCGCTTGGCCGGGCGCTTGAGCTTGCGGGTGGCGCCGCGCAGGTCTTCGATGATCCGCGCCACCGCCTTGAAGTACTGCTCGCCGGCCGGGGTCAGGGTGATCTGCCGGTGGCCGCGGAGGAACAGCGGCTGTTCCATGTAATCCTCCAGGGCGCGGATCTGCCGCGAAACGGCCCCGGGGGTGACGTTCAATTCGTCGGCGGCGAGGGTGATGCTGAGGTGCCGGGCGACGGCTTCGAAAGCGCGTACGGCATTGAGCGGCGGCAGTCTGTCCATGCTCGGATCTTCTTCCTGGAGTCGTGAAAAGGCGCGGAATCTTACTCTAGATCTGATTGAGTAAATCTCAAGCGAAAGCCCTGATTTTCTCGTTTGTCGCGGCCTCCGGGGCCTTCCTAGCATCGGCACCGGACCTATCACAACAACAAGAGAGTGCCGCTCCATGACCACCCCGAAACGGGCCGATTCGTTCGGACCCCATGCCCTCCTTGCGCTCTTCGGACTGGCCGCCAGTGCCACCGCCACCGCAGACTTCCTCACCGACTCGAAGGCCAGCCTGGAGCTGCGCAACTTCTACTTCAACCGCGACTTCCGCCAGGACGGCGCCGCACAGAGCAAGGCCGAGGAGTGGGCCCAGGGTTTCCTGCTGCGTTACGAGTCGGGCTTTACCGAGGGGCCGGTCGGTGTCGGCGTGGACGCGCTCGGCCTGCTCGGGGTCAAGCTGGACTCCAGCCCCGAGCGAAGCGGCACCGGGTTGCTGCAAGCCGACCGGGAGAGGCCCAACCGTGCCCAGGACGAGTACGGCGAACTCGGCCTGACCGCCAAGCTGCGCGCGTCCAACAGCCTGCTGAAGGTGGGTACCCTGCAGCCCAAGCTGCCCGTCGCCCTGGCCAACGACAGCCGCCTGCTGCCACAGACCTTTCGCGGCGCCTGGCTGAGCAGCGCGGAGGTACGTGACCTGACCCTGGACCTCGGGCGTTTCGACCGGATCAACCTGCGCAACTCCTCGGATAACGAGGAGATGCAGGTGTTCAACGGCGGCGCGCGGAACATTGTTCTTGGCCGCAGCAAGACCAGCGATGCCCTGGACTTCGCCGGCGCCAGCTACAAATGGACGCCCGCGCTGACCAGCGCCTACCACTACGGCGGGCTGGACGGAATCTATCGCCAGCACTATTTCACCCTGGGCCACGCCCTGGATTTCGGCGCGGCCGGCTCACTCAAGTCCGACCTGCGCTGGGCGCGCAGCCTCGACGACGGCGGCAGCAACGTCGACAACCGCGCATTGGGGGCGATGTTCACCTACAAGCGCGGCCCTCAGTCCTTCGGTCTCGGCTACCAGCGCATGTCCGGGGATACCGGCTTCGCCTACGTCAACGGCGCCGACGGCTACCTGGTGAACCTGGTGCAGGTGAACGACTTCGGCAACGAGGACGAACGCTCCTGGCAGGCACGCTATGACTTCGATTTCGCCGCCCTGGGCCTGCCCGGCCTGACCTTCATGACCCGCTACCTGTCGGGCGATGGCGTGGAAGTCGTCGGCCGCGCGGAAGAGGGCAAGGAGTGGGAGCGGGATACCGATATCGCCTACGTGATCCAGGGCGGGCCGCTGAAGAACCTCGGCCTCAAGTGGCGCAATGCGAGCGTGCGCAGCAACTTCGGTCCGGATATCGACGAGAACCGGCTGATCCTCAGCTACACCATCGCGCTCTGGTAGCGCATCCGCGTTCGCCGTCACAGGAATGCACCGCCGGCGCACCATGCGCGGAGGGCTGGGGTGAGGGCCGCATCGGCCTGCTCGGTAGCCGGTCTTTTCGCGAATGAATTCGTTCCTACAAGGGGGCCGGTTCCCAGTCTCACCAGCTCCCATAGGGGATGCCGAAGCGTTCGACATAGCGTTTGGAGGCTTCC
>RCUT01000210.1_pt1 | contig 32109 bp, 29 predicted proteins | sample 2166171 | NCBI WGS metagenome assembly RCUT01 (sample SAMN09932757, study PRJNA488358) | compost metagenome | isolation source: compost soil in 4-hydroxybenzoic | place: Germany: Experimental Botanical Garden | reverse complement strand
GCGTTCCAGCAACCGATGCAGGCGTCGCAGCCCGGGCTCGCTGTCGCCGCGGTACAGCGCCAGGCCACGCTCCAGGGCCAGGGCGTGGCGCTCGTCGCGGGCCAGCTGGGCCAGGCTCTGTTGCAGCTCGGCGGCCTGGCGCCGGGCATCCGGTGCGCCGGCCAGGCGGTCGAAGCCCCGGGCCAGGGCGGACAGCTCCGGGTCGTCGCAGCTGCGCAGGATTTCGCCATAGCTGGGCGGCGAGATGGGGAAACGGTGCTCGAAATGCCGGGCATGGAAGCTGCCTTGTGCGGCGTCGAACACCAGCGGTACTTCGCCGGCGGCCAGCACCTCGCCGTAGTCGCTGCGCAGGAAGGGCACCAGCAGCTGGCCATGGAGCAGCGGGTCCGGAGACTGCCACTGGATGTCGAAGAAGCTGGCGTAGGGGCTCGCAGTGCCCCATTCGAGCACGTCGAGCCACCAGGGATTGCAGTCGCCGCCCACCGCCATGTGGTTGGAAACCACGTCGAGGATCAAGCCCATGCGCTGCTGCCGCAAGGCCTCGACCAGGCGTTCCAGCGCGGCTTCGCCGCCGAGCTCCGGGTTGATCCGGGTCGGGTCCACCACGTCGTAGCCGTGGCTGGAGCCGGGGCGGGCGCAGAGCAGCGGCGAGGCGTAGACATGGCTGATGCCCAGTTGGGCGAAGTACGGCACCAGGGGCACCGCGTCGTCCAGGGTGAACGCGTGATGGAATTGCAGGCGCAGGGTGGCGCGCAGGTCAGTCATGCCCGGGCCCCCGCTGGATCGCGCGGCCTTCGGCCAGACGGTCGAGATGACACCGGGCCCGGGGCTGGTCGAGCAGCTCGGCGGCCGCCACCGGCCAGCGCCGCCGCCAGTTCGGGTGCACATCCCCCGGCCCGGGCAGGTTGGGTTGCTCCAGTTCGCCGAGGGCGTCCTCCAGGGGCAGCAGCACCAGGGGCGCCGGGGTTTCGCCGAGGTAGCCGATGCAACCTTCGACACAGGCTTCCAGGCTGGACTCGTGGACCGACAGCTGGCCCTGCTGGCGCAGCGCGGCCACCAGGGCGTGGCATTCGCGCTGGCGCTCGTCCAGTTCGGCACGGGCCTGCTCCGGGGCGTTGTGACCGGCCTTGAGCCGCCATTCGATATCGCGGCCCTGGAACCAGCCCTGCAGGCTGGGCAGGTCGTGGGTGCTGGTGGTGGCCAGGGCGTTGTCCGGCCAGTGTTCGGGGGGGATGAAACGGCCGTCGCGCTGCTCGAACTGCAGCACGCGCATGCCCAGTACCTGGCGCCGTGCGAGCTCCTCGCGCAGCCCCTCGGGCACGGTGCCGAGGTCCTCGCCTATCACCAGGGCCTGGTTGCGCCAGGATTCCAGGGCCAGCAGGCGCAACAGGTCGCGGAAGGGGAACTGCAGGTAGGCGCCGGCATCCGGCGGCGCCCCCGGGGGAATCACCCAGAGCCGCTGCAGGCCCATCACATGGTCGATGCGGATGCCGCCGCAATGGCTGAGGCTGGCCCGCAGCATCCGGATGAAGGCGTGGAAACCCCGTTCCCTGAGGCCCTGCGGCGAGAAGGCCCAGACTCCCCAGTTCTGCCCGGAGCGGTTGAGGATGTCCGGCGGTGCGCCCACGGTGACCATGGGCAGCAGCTCGTCCTGGCAGGCCCAGGCCTCGCTGCCGGCGCAGTCGGCGCCCACCGCCAGGTCGGCGATCAGGCCGATGCGCATGCCGGCGCCCACCGCGCTGATCTGCGCACGCTCCAGGCAGCGGGCGATCAGCCATTGGCTGAACGCGTGGAATTCGATTTCCGCCGCGTGCTCCACGGCGAAGCGTTGCACCGCGGCGTGGCCCGGGTCGCGCAGGTGCTCCGGCCAGAGGCGCCAGTCGCCGGGCTGGCCGCTGCCCAGCATGTGCCGGTGCAGGGCCTCGAAGCGGCTGTGCAGCAACAGGGCGTCGCCGCCACGTTCGCGGAAGCGCTCGAAGTCGTGGTGCAGCGGCCCGCTGTCGGCGCTGAAATCGCGGTAGAGCTGGCGCAGCAGCGTCTGGCGTGCGCGTGCCACCGCCGGCCAGTCGATCAGGGGCAGGGCTTCCAGGCGGGCCAATTGCGGGCCCAGGCCGGTGGCTTGCAGCGCACGGGCGACCGCTGCCTCGCCCAGCACGCTGGCCGGTGCGGCGTGCAGCACGTTGAAGTGCAGCCGGCTGGAGGGCGAGTAGGGGCTGTACTGCTGGCCGTTGGCGCTGAACAGGGCATGCACCGGGCTGATGGCCAGGGCATCGGCGCCCTTGGCGGCGGCGCTGCGGGCCAGGTCTTCCAGGGCGCGGGTGTCGCCCAGCCCGCCGTCGCCGGGACGGCGCAGGGCATAGAGCTGCACGCCCAGCCCCCAGATGCGCCGGCGTGCCGTCAGTTCCATCACGCCCTGGCAGGCGGCTGGCGCCACCGCCAGGCCCAGCTCGCGCTCGCCTATGGCCAGGCGGTGGTAGCCGCAGGTATCCGGCGCCACCAGGCGGCCATCGGCATCCAGGCGGCCGTCGAGCAGGCGGCCGTCCTCCAGGCGCAGCTGGTAGGCCTGGCCAGGGCGCTGGCGGTCGGCCAGGGACAGCACTTGGCCCTGGTCCAGGGTGACCAGGGCGCCGGGAACGTCGCCGTGCCGGCGAGCCTCGATCGCCGCCAGGCTGCCGGCGATCTGCTGCGGGCTCTGGGCGGCGAAGCCCAGAGCTTCGAGCAGCATGCGCTGGGCCTCCGGACTGACCCGCTGGGGCCGGTCGTCGGCATCCACCCAGTCCAGCAGGAGGCCCGCTGCGCTGGCCAGGCTGGCCAGTTGCGCATCGCTCATGGCGCGCTCTCCAGCAGCACCAGGGCGCTGCGCGGCGGCAGGCGGTGCTCGTCGAGGTCGAGCCCGCCCACCCGCTGGGCGTGGAGCAGCTCGGCATTGGCCGGTGCGCCTTCGAAGGCTACCGGGGCCTCGCCGAGGTTGAGGGCGATATGCAGGCGGCAGCCATCGCCCAGGCGCCACGCGGCGGCCAGCGCACGGGGGCCGAGCACCCTGGCGCCAAGGGGGCGGCTGCCGGGCAGGCGCGGGATGATCCAGCGGTGGCGCAGGCGCAGCAGCTCGCGGTAGAGCGCGAGCCATTCGCGGTGGCGCAACTGGTTGGCCGGGTCCAGGTCGGGCAGGCTGCTGTTGAAGGTCCGGGGCGAGTTGGGGTCGGGAATCGCCTCGCGCAGCGCGGCATCGGCAAAGGCCGGGAACTCGGCGAACTCGTTGCGGCGGCCATCGCGCACCGCGCGGCCCAGTTCGTCCGGGTGGTCGGTGAAATACAGGAAAGGCCGGGCCGAACCCCATTCCTCGCCCATGAACAGCAGCGGCACCATGGGCGAGAGCAGGAGCAGCGCAGTGGCGGCCTTGAGCGCGTCGAGGTCGGCCAGCACCGGCAGGCGTTCGCCGAAGGCGCGGTTGCCCACCTGGTCGTGGTTCTGCAGGAACAGCACGAAGGCGGTGGGCGGCAGGTGCCCGCTGGGCTCGCCGCGGGCGAAGCCGTGCCGGTCGCCCTGGCCCTGGAAGGCGAAGCCTTCGCCCAGGCAGCGGGCGAGATGCGTGATCGGGTCCTGCGCGTAGTCGGCGTAGTAGCCCTGGTGTTCGCCGGTGAGCAGCACATGCAGGGCGTTATGGCCGTCGTCGTTCCACTGGGCGTCGTAGCCCTGCAGCATCAGGCCGGCCTCGTTGCGTTCGTTCTCCAGGACCAGGTGCGCATGGCGGCCGGGCAGCAGGCCGGCGCGTACCCGGGCAGCCAGCTCCAGCATGAACTCGCGGTCGCGGATGGCGTGCACGGCGTCCAGGCGCAGCCCGTCCATGCGGTAGTCCTCCAGCCACATCAACGCGTTTTCGACGAAGAAGTCGCGCACCGGCTCACGACGAAAATCGATGGCCGCGCCCCAGGGCGTCTGCCGGTCGGCGCGGAAGAACTCGCTGGCATAGTGGCCGAGGTAGTTGCCCTCCGGACCGAAGTGGTTGTAGACCACGTCCACCAGCACCATCAGGCCCAGCTCGTGGGCGCGGTCCACCAGGCTGCGCAGCTCGTCCGGCGTGCCATAGGCCGATTCCGGGGCGAACGGCAGCACGCCGTCGTAGCCCCAGTTGCGCTTGCCGGGGAATTCGCCCAGGGGCATCAGCTCCACGGCCGTGACACCCAGCTCGCGCAGGGCCGGCAGGTAGGCCTCGACTTCGGCGAAACCGCCGAGCAGGCCGACGTGCAACTCGTAGATCACCGCCTCATGCCAGGGCCGGCCGCGCCAGCCGGGCGTGCGCCAGGCGTAGCGGGAGGGATCCACCACCGCACTGAAACCATGGACGTCGCCCAGTTGCTGGCGCGAGGCCGGGTCGGGGACCCGCAGCTGGCCGTTCACCAGGAAGCGGTAGGCGCCGCCCGCGCGGCACGCCAGCTCGCCGCCGAACCAGCCGCCGTGCTCGGGCTGCAAGGGGTGCAGCGAGCCATCCTGCATTTCCACCGCCACCTCGCGGCAGTCCGGCGCCCACAGGGCGAAGCGCGTGCGGTCGGCATCCAGCGGTCGGGCGCCGTGGCGTTGCGGCGCCATCAGTCCTGGCCCCCGACCTCGCGAGTCTCGTCGAGCAGGCGCTGGTAGAGCTCGTCGTACGGCGCGACCGACTCCTCCCAGTACATGGGCGCGGCCATCGCCTTGCAGCGCATGGCATCGAACAGCTGCGGATGGCGGTAGACGGCGAGGGCGCGCTGCAGGGCGTGGAGGTAGCTGTCGACCGTCGCTTCGTCGAAGAGGAAGCCGGTCACGCCGTCTTCGATGGTGTCGGCCAGGCCACCGGTGCGCCGGGCGATGGGCAGCGAGCCGAAGGACTGGGCGTACATCTGGCTCAGGCCGCAGGGTTCGAAGCGCGAGGGCATCAGCAGGAAGTCGCTGCCGGCGAAGATGCGCCGGGCGTCGGTCTCGTTGAAACCGATCTCCACGCCGATGCGGCCGGGGTGGCGTTTGCCCAGCTCGACCATGGATTCTTCCAGTTCCGGCTCGCCCTGGCCGATCACGGCGATGCGGCCGCCCTCGGCGACTATGTGCTCGGCCACTTCGCGGGTCAGGTCGATGCCTTTCTGCTGGACCAGGCGCGACACCACCGCGAACAGCGGCCCGTCGTCGTCCAACTGGAACTGCTGTCGCACATGCTCGGCGTTGGCGCGCTTGCCCTGCCAGCGATGGGCGCCGAAGCCTTCCACCAGGTGCGGGTCGCTGCACGGGTCCCAGCTTTCGTCTATGCCGTTGATGATGCCGCTGAGCTGGCCTTCGGCGACCTTGACCTGGAGCATGCCCTCCAGGCCGCAGCCGAAGTCGGTGGTGGTGATCTCCCGGGCGTAGGTCTCGCTCACGGTGGTCACATGGCTGGCGTAGGCGATGCCGCCCTTGAGGAAGGACAGCTTGCCGTAGAACTCCAGGGCCTCGTGGCTCAGGGCCTCGGGTGGCAGGGCCAGTTCGGGGCTGCTCTGCAGGTCGCAGATCCCCTGGTAGGCCAGGTTGTGGATGGTGAACACGGTGGGCGTACGCAGGCCGCGCCAGGCCATGTAGGCCGGGGCCAGGGCCGCCGGCCAGTCGTTGGCGTGGACCAGTTCCGGGCACCAGCTGATGCAGGCGGTGCCGGCGGCGATCTCGGCGGCCGCCAGGCCCAGGCGGGCGAAGCGGATGTGGTTGTCCGGCCAGTCGTGGCCATGGCCGTCGCCGTAGGGCGTGCCTTCGCGCTCGTAGAGTTCGGGGCAGATCAGCAGGTAGACGATCAGCCCGTCGGGCAGGTCCAGGCGGCCGATGCGGCAAGGGGGCAGGGCGGCGAGGCCGCCGACCTGGCCGATGATGCGGATCGGCAGGCCGGCTTCCAGCACCTGCCGGTAACCCGGGATCAGCACGCGGATGTCGTGGCGCGAGGACAGGGCCTTGGGCAAGGCCGCCGACACATCGCCGAGGCCACCGACCTTGACCAGGTCGGCGAGTTCGGAGGTGACGAACAGGATGCGCTTGTTGCTGGCCTGCAGGCTGCCCAGGTGCAGCTCGGCCCTGGGTTTGGCGCTCGGGGATGCGACCTCGTCGATGCGGGCCGTGGCTACGGCAGTACCCATGGTGTGCTCCGGTTCTTCATGGTCCATGTTCTGCGGTCCCCTGGGTTGGCAAGACTGCTGCCGGACCTTGCGGACGCGCGCGCCGACTCCCTGCTTTCTGGCTCCCGCCAGCCATACAGGCGCCTTCTCGTGGCTCCGATCTTTTCGGACCCCACATGAGTTCCAGACTGACCCGCCGGGTAGATGGTTCGACTTTTTTTCTACCCGTCGGTCCCGCCCGCAATAGGCTGAACTTTGCCGGCGACCAGGCCTTCCATAGGACAAGGCCGGCCTTGTTGCCGAGGAGGGATGGAGATGCGCGAGATCGAGCAGGTGGTGAACTTCCTGGAGAAGTACGGGCTCACCCTGGTGACCGCCGAATCCTGCACCGCCGGGCTGATGGCCTCGCTGGTGGCGGAGGTTTCCGGAGGCGGCGCGGTGCTGGACAGTGGCTACGTGGTCTATTCGCCACGGGCCAAGCAGGCCTGCCTGGGTGTGAATGCACGGACCATCGAGCGCTATGGCCTGACCAGCGAGGAGGTCACCCGCGAAATGGCCGTGGGTGCCCTGCAGGTCAGCCAGGCGGATATCGCCCTGGCCAATACCGGCCTGGCCGAGGCTGAAGGCGCCATGGACGGCGTGCAGTGTTTCGCCTGCGCCATGCGGATCAACGACCACGAAGGCGTGGTCAGCGAGACCCTGCGCTTTAGCGGCGAACGCAACGACGTGCGCCGGGCCGCGGCGCGTCATGCCCTGCTGCAGTTGCCGTATTACTACGAGCGGCTGCGGCAGGCGTGAGGAGGCGAGCATGGACCCCCGGAGCGAAGCCTGCAGCCGTTGCATAGTCGCCTGTTCCCTCTGCATCACCGAATTCCTCATGGCCAGGGGCGAGGCGGAGCGCAAGGCGATCAAGCGTTGCCGCGAACTGTGCGGCGAATGCATGGACACCTGCCGGCAGATGCTCGACCTCCTGCAGGGCGATAGCCGCTACGTGGAGAGCTACGGCAAGTTCTGCGCGGCGATCTGCCGGCTGTGCGCCCAGGAATGTGCGCGGCACCCCTCGGAAAACTGCCGGCGCTGCGCCGACGCCAGCAGGCAATGTGCGCAGGCGCTGGATACTCTGGTTAATCCTGTTTCTTGATAGATGCTTCAAGTGACTGTTATTTATCTAAAAAATGTCACTCTTGAGAAATCACTCGAACTCCCGGAAGTCGAAGTGAGTCAGTTTTCCTGTATCCGCCCGACACCCAAAAGGAGATCGCGATGAATGCCATCGAACTGCTCAAGCAGGATCATCAGTACTTCCGCCAACTGCTGGAAAAGCTTGGCCAGACCACCGAGCGCGCGGTGAAGACCCGCCGTGAGTTGCTGCACCGGCTGAAGGGGGAACTCGAGGTACACACGGACCTCGAGGAGCAGATTTTCTACCCGGCCTTCAAGAAGGCCGGCGAGAAGCCGGAGGCCATCATGGTCCACGAGGGCCGGGAGGAACACCGCACCGTGGACGCCCTGGTCATTCCCGACCTGCTCAAGACCGACCCCGGCTCGGTTCCCTTCTCCGGCCGGGTGAAGGTGCTCAAGGAACTGATCGAACACCACCTGGAAGAAGAGGAGAAAGAGATGTTCCCCAGGGCCGCCAAGGTCCTGGGCAAGGCCAGGCTGGAAGAGCTGGGACAGCAGATGGAAGAGCGTCGGCGCGTGCTGAAGCAGGCGAAGGCGGCCTAGGGAGCGGCTCCTCGTAGGGTGGATAGCGCTCTTCCTATCCACCAGCGGAGCTGGCCTTGGCGCCGATGGTGGATCGACGAAGCGCAATCCACAGGGATGAGTCCACCCGAGGGCACTGCGAAGTAGGGTGCGCCGTGCGCACCAGGCATTGCGTCCGGCAGGCACCGCAGATGCCTCCTGGCACCGAAACCGGTGCGCGCAGCGCACCCTACGGTCGCAGGCCCTGCCTGGCCTCAGCTTCGTAGGGTGGGCCGGGCGGTGATCCGCTTTAGCCCACGCCGACCTACGATGGTGGGCTGAAGCCCACCCTGCGGGCCTTTGCGCCACACAAACATACTCCCCTACACGTGTTCATCCCCTGGTTTGATCACACCGCCAGGCACCCTGGCGCATGCCGCGTCCAGCCGCTGGCCTGTTCATAGGCATGGGCCAGTTGCAGGACGGCGAGATCCGCCTGGTGCGGCCCGATGATCTGCAACCCCATGGGCAGCCCACGGCTGTCGAAGCCCACCGGGACGTTGGCCACCGGGCAGCCGGAGAGGGTGCCGGGGATCACCACTTCCATCCAGCGGTGGTAGGTGTCCATGGTCCGGCCGGCGATTTCCTTTGGCCAATGCATGGTCTTGTCGAAGGGGAAGACCTGGGCGCTGGGCAGCAGCAGGTAGTCGAAGCGTTCGAACAGCCGGGAGATGGCGCGGTACCAGTCGGTGCGCGCGGCCGAGGCGCGGGACACTTCCATGGCAGACAGGCGCAGGCCGTTCTCCACTTCCCAGATGGCTTCCGGTTTCAGCTGCTCGCGCCTGGCCGGCTCGGCATAGTGCGCGACGAGGGAACTGGCCACCTGCCAATGGCGCAGGGTGCGCCAGGTGTCCCAGAGCCGCGCCATGGAGTAGTCCGGCCGCGCCTCCTCGATCGTGCAACCCAGGGATTCGAAGTCCTTGAAGGACGCACGGCAAAGCTCCAGCACGCCGCGCTCCATCGGCAGGTAGCCGTCGAAATCCCCCAGCCAGCCTAGGCGGGCGCCCTTGAACTCGCGCTCCAGGGCCCCGGCGAAGTCCTGGCCGCCTTCGGCGATGGACAGCGGCGAACGAGCGTCGCCACCGGCCTGCACCGACAGCAGCAGGGCGACGTCGCGGGTGTTGCGGCCCATGGGGCCCTCGTAGCCCAACTGGTCGAGGAACAGGTCGGCGGCATCGTCGAAGGGCACCCGGCCCTGGGAAGGACGGAAACCGATGATGTTGTTGAAGGCCGCCGGGTTGCGCAGCGAGCCCATCATGTCGCTGCCGTCGGCCACTGGCACCAGGCGCATGGCCAGGGCCGCCGCCGCGCCGCCGCTGCTGCCGCCGGCGGTACGGCTCGGGTCGTAGGCGCAAGCGGTGGCGCCGAACAGCGGGTTGTAGGTCTGCGAGCCGAGGCCGAACTCCGGAGTGTTGCTCTTGCCGATGATGATGGCGCCGGCGGCCTTGAGGCGCTCGACCATGATGCCGTCGCGCTCGGGGATATGGTCCTGGTACAGCGGCGAGCCCAGGGTGGTGCGGATGCCGCGGGTGAGGGACAGGTCCTTCACCGCGTGGGGCAGGCCGTGCATCCAGCCTCTGTAGTCACCACGGGCGAGTTCGGCGTCGCGCTGGTCGGCTTCGGCCAGCAGCAGCTCGGCCGGCTGCAGGCTGACCAGGGCGTTGACCCGGGGGTTGAAGCGCTCGATGTGCTCCAGGTAGTCCTGCATCACCTCGCGGCAGGACACCTGGCGCTGGCGGATGCGCAGGGAAAGCTGGTGGGCCGGCAGCTGCACCAGCTCACTGATGGGTTGGTTCTTGCTCATGGTTCTGCCTTGTGCGAACGGCGGGTTGCGGGAGACCCCGCCCGGTAAGGGCGGGGCAGGCGGGTCAGCGCATCAGGTTGGTCCAGACGCGGTCGGCCAGGCGGATGGCGCCTTCGCCGCAGGTCTTGCTGAAGAGCACCTTGGTGCCATCGGGGATGTGCAGCTCCGGGGCGTCCTTCAGGCTGGCGTCCAGGTAGGGCTCAACGCCCTTGATCGGGCTCTGGTGCTTGAGGAAGTTCTGGGTCAGCGCGGCGTTTTCCGGCTGGCTCAGGAAGGCGATGAAGCGCTTGGCGTTATCCGGGTTGCGCGCGCCCTTGGGGATCACCAGGTTGTCCACCCAGGCCATCACGCCTTCCTTCGGGTAGAGGTAGCGCAGGCTGGGTTTCATCTCCCGGGCGCGCATGGAGGAGCCGCCCCAGAACAGTGACATGTCGATCTCGCCCGAGGCCAGGTTCTCGCGGATGGAGCCGGCCTTGGAGCTGTAGGTCTTCACGAACGGCTTCTGCGCCTTCAACAGGTTGAGCACCTGCTGCATCTGCTTCGGGTCCTCGCTGCACAGGGGGATGTCCAGGTAGACGCTGGCGGCATCGATCACCTCGCTGGCCGAGTCGAACATGTTGATCTTGCCCTGCAGCTCCGCCGGCGGCTGGAACAGCAGCGCCAGGCTGTCGGTGGGCCCCTTCCAGGTGGCGGTATCCAGCACCACGCTGGTGGTGCCCCAGATGAACGGCACGGAATAGGCGGCCTGCGGGTCCCAGGTCGGCTTCTTCAGGTTGTCGACGATGTTCGCGTAGTACGGCTGCTGCGCCGGATCGAAGCGCTCCAGCAGGTTCTCCTGGATCAGGATCGGCACGAACTGGTGCGAGGGGATCGCCACGTCGTAGCCCGCACCGCCCTGCTTCAGCTTGGCCAGCAGGGTTTCGTTGGAGTCGTAGGAATCCACCGTGACCTTGATGCCGGTCTCCTTCTGGAACTTCTCGAGGAGTTGCGGCGAGAAGTAGCCGCTCCAGCTCACCACGTTCAACTGGCCGTCGGCCTGGGCGGACAGGCTGAGGCCCAGCGCCAGGCCGGCGCCCAGGGTTTTCATCACTGCGTTCATGGGTTGGCTCTCCGATTCAGTGTTTTTTCTTGCCGAGCAGGTAGGACAGGGTCACGAACAGCACGGAAACCCCGAGGATCAAGGTGGAAACCGCATTCACGTCGGGCGTCACGCCCATCCGCAGCAGGCCGAAGATGAAGATCGGCAGGGTGGTGGTGCCGGCCTGGGAGACCATCATCGAGATCACGAAGTTATCCAGCGAGACGATGAAGGCGAGCATCAGCCCGGAGACGATTCCCGGCATCAGCAGGGGCAGGGTGACCTTGCGGAAAGTCCGCCACTGGCCGGCGTAGAGGTCGGCGGCGGCCTGCTCCAGGGACAGGTCCATGTCTTCCAGGCGGGCGCGGATCGGCAGGTAGGCGAAGGGGATGCAGAACACCGTGTGGGCGATGATCAGGTTGCCGTAGCCGAGCGACAGGCCGAGGGTGGAGAACAGCGCCAGGGTGGCGACGCCGACCACGATTTCCGGCAGCACCAGGGGCAGCATGATAGCGCCGATGGACAGGCGCATGCCCTTGAAGCGTGCGCCCCGCGAGGTGCCCAGCGCCGCCAGGGTGGCGATGGCGGTGGCCGCCAGGCTGGCGCACACGGCGATCAGCAGGCTGTTGCCGGCGGCCTGGCGCAACGCCTGGTTGGCGAAGGCGGCGCGGTACCAGTCGAGGCTGAAGCCGGTCCAGATGGTCGCCGACTGGTTGGCGTTGAATGAGAAGATCACCAGCACCAGGATCGGCGCGTAGAGGTAGAGATAGAACAGGAAGCTGAACCCGCCGAAGCCGGGGAAATCCTGAACGCCCAGGCGGGCCTTGCCGAACAGGCGCACCATCAGACACCTCCGCGCGCTTGGCGCTGGCGTTCCGCACGCAGCGCATAAAGGGTCAGCACCAGCATCACCGCTGCCATCAGCACCAGCGACAGGGCGGCGCCGAAGGGCCAGTTACGGGCATCGCTGAACTGCCGGAAGATCAGGTTGCCGAGCATCATCTTGGTCCCGCCGCCCAGCAGTTCCGGGGCGATCATGGCGCCGAGGCAGGGCACGAAGGTGAGGATGGCGCCGGCGAGGATGCCCGGCCGGGCAATGGGCAGGACCACCTTGCGCAGGGTGCGCACGCGGCCGGCGTAGAGGTCCTGGGCGGCTTCCAGCAGGCGCATGTCCATCTTCTCCAGGCAGGCGTAGATCGGCAGTACCACGAAGGGCGCGTAGGTGTAGACCAGCCCCAGCAGCACCGCGCCGTCGGTGTAGAGCAGTTGCAGCGGTTCGCTGATCAGGCCCAGGCCCATCAGGCTGTTGTTCACCACGCCGGAGCCGCGCAGCAGGAGGATCCACGCATAGGTGCGGATCAAGAGGTTGGCCCAGAAGGGCACGGTGATCAGGAATATCAGCAGGCCGCGGCGATGGGCCGGCTGCATGGCCAGCCACACCGCCACCGGGAAGCCCACCAGCAGGGTGATGGCCGTGGTGGCGGCGGCGATGCCCATCGAGCGCAGGGCGATCACCAGGTAGGAGTCGGCGAAGGCCAGGCTGTCGTCCAGCTGGCGCTCGAACAGCAGCGACAGGTAGGACTCTGTGCTGAAGACGCGGTTGACCCCGCCGTAGGGGTTGGCCTCCATCAGCGAGTAGGCGACCACGATCAGGATCGGCAGGATCAGGAACAGGCCGATGGCGACCAGGGCGGGCGAGACGCCGAGGAAGCTCTGCATGGCCTGGCGGCGCGCCAGCTGGGTGCCGGGCGCAAGGGTTGTCGGGTTCATGGCGGTGGCCTCGTCGGGGTCAATCCAGCAGCACGCTGGCGCTGTCCGGGTCCAGCAGCAGGGCGGCGGCCTCGCCGGCGCGGAAGCGCTGGCCGGCGCGGTTGGGCGTGCGCACGGTGAGGCGGCTGCCGTCGCCGAGGCTGACGTGGTAGTGCAGGTCGGTGCCGAGGTAGACCTGGCTGTCGACGCGACAGGGAATGGCGCCGTTCTCGGCCGGCGCCACCAGGTGCAGGCGCTCCGGGCGGATCGACAGGCAGACATCCTGGCCCGGCTTCACGCCTTCGCGGGCGGCGGCGCGGAAAGGCTTGCCACCGGGGCCCTGGTAGATCGCCTGGTCGCCTTCTTCCTGCAGCAGGCGTGCCTCGATGAAGTTGGTCTCGCCGATGAAGTCCGCGACGAAGCGGTTGCGTGGCCGCTCGTAGATCTCGTCCGGCCGGCCCACCTGCTGCACCTGGCCTTCGGCGAGCACGGCGATGCGGTCGGACATGGCCAGGGCTTCTTCCTGGTCATGGGTGACGAAGATGAAGGTGATGCCGGTACGTGCCTGGATGCTCTTCAGCTCCTCGCGCATGGCCTGGCGCAGCTTGAGGTCCAGGGCCGAGAGGGGCTCGTCCAGCAGCAGCACCTTGGGGTGCGGCGCCAGGGCGCGGGCCAGGGCCACGCGCTGTTGCTGGCCACCGGAGAGCTGGCTGGGGCGGCGTTCGGCGAAGCGCTCCATCTGCACCAACGCCAGCATCTCGCGCACCCGTTCAGCCACCTGGGCACGGCTCATGCGCTGGCCCATGGGGTGGGATTCCAGGCCGAAGGCGAGGTTTTCCGCGATGGTCATGTGGGGGAACAGGGCGTAGTGCTGGAACACGGTGTTGACCGGGCGCCTGAAGGGCGGCAGGTCGGCGATGTTCTCGCCGTAGAGGAGGATTTCCCCGGCGCTGGGGAATTCGAACCCGGCGATCATCCGCAGCAAGGTGGTCTTGCCACAGCCGGAAGGGCCGAGGAGGGTGAAGAACTCGTTGTCCCGGATATCCAGGTCGATGTTCTTCAGGGCCACCGGCCCGCTCTGCGGATCGCCATAGACCTTGCGTACCGAGCGAACCGACACCGCTGCCGTGGGCAACGGAAGATGCACCGCATTCATCACTGCGTCTCCTGTTCCCCGTGGTTGGGTGGCCGCGTATTCTGACGGCCGGGCCCGGGCCCACGGGCTTTCGATTGTTGTTTTAGGCAGCCCCGGCAATGGGCCGGGGGTAAACAGGGAGTGGGTCGGGAGGTTGTTGTTGTTGTTGTTCGTGCTGGGGACCGATCATCTGGCAGGGAAAGCGGCCTATAAAGCTCAATTTTCTTACATGTGGTATTAAAAAAACTAACAGCCAGAAGGTGCCGTCCCGTCCATGTCCATCCGCCGTTTGCCGCCCCTCAATGCCGTGCGCGCCTTCGAGGCCGCTGCCCAGCTCGGTAGCTACGTCGCCGCCTCCAAGGCCCTGCACGTGACCCAGCCGGCCATAGGCCGCCACGTGAAGCTGCTGGAGGAGTGGTTGGGGGTGAAGCTGTTCGAGCGTACCCCGCGGGGGGTGGAGCTCACCCCGGCCGGGCGCCAGTACCATGCGAAGATCAGCTCGGCCCTGGCGCAGATCGCCGACGCGGGTGACGAGGTGGCGAAGAAGGGCGCGGTGCGCTGGCTGAAGATCCTTGCCGTGCCGGCCTTCGCCAAGCGCTGGCTGACGCCCAAGCTGGAAGCCGTCAGCCGCATGCGGCCGGGGTTGAAGATCGTCATCGAACCCAACTCCACCTTCACCGAGGTGGACGGCAAGAGCTCCGACCTCGGCATCGTCTACGGCATGCCGGGGGACTACGACGGTGCCCTGGCCGTGCTCATGCAGCCGCGGGTGTTTCCGGTCTGCTCACCGGAGTACCTGGCCCGCACCGGCACTATCGAGCGCGCCGAAGACCTTGCCCGGCATGACCTCATCCATTACGACAGCGAGTGGTGGAACCTCTGGTTCGCCCGCGTGGGCGTGGACGTGCAGGTGAGTGCGGATGTGCTCTACGTGAGCAATGACTACGTGCTGTCCCTGGCCGAAGACGGGCGCGGCATCGCCCTGGCCAATGAAGTGCTGGTGAAGCAGGAACTCGAGAGCGGTCGCCTGGTGAAAGCCGTGGACGTGGATGTGCCGCTGGAGAGCTACCAGTTGCTGACGCCACCGGGGCCGGTGTCGGCGGATGTGGAGTGGTTCCTGGAGTGGATTTCCGGGGCCTTGCGGGAGGAGTTTCCCGAGGCTTTCGCCTGAGCGGCACCCTTTCCATGTAGGGGCGAGTCCACCCGAGGGCACTGCGAAGTAGGGTGCGCCGTGCGCACCAGGCATTGTGTCCGGCAGGCACCGTAGATGCCTCCTGGCACCGAAATCGGTGCGCGCAGCGCACCCTACGGTCGCAGGCCCTGCCTGGCCTCAGCTTCTTTAGCCCACGCTGACCTACGATGGTGGGCTGAAGCCCACCCTACGGGCCTTTGCGCCACATCCCAACACTTAACGCAGACATAGCCAATGAATTCGCCCCCACAGGGATGAGTCCACCCGAGCACCGCGAAGTAGGGTGCGCCGTGCGCACCAGGCATTGTGTCCGGCAGGCATCTGCGGTCGCAGGCCCTGCCTGGCCTCAGAACCGCTCGCCCGGGGGCAGGTAGCGCCACTGACCGACGGGGACCTTGCCCATCGGCACGCCGCCGATGCGGATGCGCTTCATGCCGACGACATGCAGCCCGACGGCGGCGCACAGGGCGGCGATCACCCCCGGCCGGGGGTTCTTCAGGGCGAAGCGCAGGTGGGTTTCGTTCTGCCAGCTGGTCTTGACCTTGGGCAGTTCCTCGCCCTTGAACTTGATGCCGCTTTTGAGCCGTTCCAGGCCGTTCGGCGCCATCTCGCCGGTGACCTCGACCACGTACTCCTGTTCGAGCTTGGTGGCGTCTTCGTTCAGCTTGCGCAGGGTGCGCCAGTCCTGGGTCAGCACCAGCAGGCCGCTGGCCCTGGCCTGCAGGGGCAGGGTGGTGGTCAGGCGGGAGAAGTGGCTGCGCAGCGCGCGCACCTCGGCACGGTCGTCCGGCCAGCGGCTGGCCGGCGACAGCAGCTGCTGGGCCGCCTCGAAGCTCAGGCCGGCCGGCTGGTTCAGCAACAGGGTCATCGGCTCCAGCGGGTCGGGCGTCGCGCCGGGCAGCAGCGCCACGACCTGGTCCGCCACCTTGAACTGGGGCTGCTCCATGACTTCGCCATCGACCGTCACCCAGCCGCCCTCGATGTACAGCTCCGCCTCCCGGCGCGAGCAGCCGGTCAGTTCGATAACGCGTTTGGACAAGCGGATTGGGTCGGTCATGGGGAGGGTCGCAAAGGGGGAAAGGGCGCAATGGTAAACCCTTTGGCCGGAATAGGCTTGGGCTGGCAGCCCTTCGGGCTGCTTTCGCGACTGAAGTCGCTCCCACAGGGCGCGAATCCTGTGGGAGCGAATTCATTCGCGAAGCTTTTTAATTGCCCCACCAGGCGGTCAGGGCCTGCCGATGCACCCGATGCGCCGCCTCCTGCACCGTCGGTACCAGGCGCAGGCTGGCGCCGGGCAGGCACTGGGCCAGACGGGCGACGGCCAAGGGGGTCAGGGCGCCGAGGCGCGGGTAGCCGCCGATGGTCTGGCGGTCATTGAGCAGGGCGATGGGCTGGCCGTCCGGCGGAACCTGCACGGCGCCGAGGGCGATGCCCTCGGAGATCATCGACTGGCGCTTGCATTCCAGTACCGGGCCGAGCAGGCGTACGCCCATGCGGTCGGCGCGGGTGTCCACGGTCCAGGCGCTATTGAAGGCGTCGAACAGGCTCTGGCCGGCGAAGTCGGCGGCCTGGGCGCCCATGATCAGTTCCAGGCGCGCCTCGCCGGCGAGGTCCGGTATCGCCGCGCGCGGTACGTCGCGCAACGGGCCGGCTTCGCCCTGCCAGTGCAACAGGTCGCCGCTGGCCAGGGCCTTGCCATCGGCGTGCAGCCCACCCAGGCCTTCCCTGGCAACCGCCGAGAGGCTGCCAAGCTGTCGTTCGCCGGAAAAGCCGCCGGGCGCCGCCAGGTAGGCGCGGGTGCCCTGGCGCGGATGGGCGAAGGCCAGGCGCTGGCCGGCGCGCACCTTGAACGCACCCCAGGCCGGCAGCGGCTGGCCGTCGAGGCTGGCGCCCAGGTCGGCGCCGGCGATGGCCAGGGCGCCATCGTGCTGGCAGGTCAGGGCGAGGCCGCCGAGGCCGATTTCCACCACCGCCGCGTCCGGGCCGTTGCCCAGCATCCAGTTGGCCCAGCCCATGGATACCCAGTCGAGGGCGCCGCCCTGGGTCACGCCCAGGTGGCGGCAACCGAAGCGGCCCTGGTCCTGGAGGAGGATGAAGGGCGTGCTGGTGTCGATACGCAGGCTCATTGCGGGGTCTCCAGGGGCGTGTCGTCGCCGCCCAGGCGGATGAATTCGGCGCGGTCGATGGGTTCGAAGCGCACCCGGTCGCCGGCCTGCAGCAGGCTGTAGCCTTCCAGGCCGAGGTCGAACAGGCGCACCGGCGTGCGCCCCAGCAGGTTCCAGCCGCCGGGGCTTTCCACCGGGTAGACCGCCGTCTGGCGCTCGGCGATACCGACGCTGCCAGGGGCGATGCGTTTGCGCGGGGTGCTCAGGCGCGGCGCTGCCAGGGCTTCTTCCACCAGGCCCATGAAGGCGAAACCGGGGGTGAAGCCCAGGGCGAACACCTGGTATTCCCGCTGGCTGTGGCGTTGCACCAGCTCGGCCACGCTCATGTTCTTGCGCCGGGCCAGGGGTTCCAGGTCCGGGCCCACGCTGGGGTCATACCAGGTGGGGATGCTGTGGCTGCGCCCGCCGGCGCGGGTTTCCGGGCTGAGGTCGGCCAGGGCGCCGGCGACCCGTTCGCGGGCCTGGCGCGGGTCCAGCTGCTGCAGGTCGTAGTGCAGCAGCAGGGTGGTGTAGGAGGGCACCAGGTCCACCAGGGCCGGGCCGAATGCCTCGCGCAGGCGGGAGCCTGCGGCCAGCAGCCAGGGCATGTTGGCTTCGTCGATGCGCTCGAACAGGCGCAGGATGAAGCTGTCGATGGCCGCCACTTCGATGCGTGGTTGCGGGGTGCTCATTGGGCCTCCAGCGCTTCACGTATGCGTTTGACAGCGGCAACCGAGCCGGGGTTGTCGCCATGTACGCAGAGGGTGTGGGCCTTCAGCGGCAGGTCGCTGCCATCGCTGGCGCGCAGCGGTTCGCCGCGGGCCAGGGTGAGGGCCTGGGCCACCACCTGCTCGGGGTCGTGGTGCACCGCACCGGGCAGGCTGCGCGACACCAGGTAGCCGGCGCCGTCATAGGCGCGGTCGGCGAAGGCCTCGAACCACAGGGTCACGCCGTGTTCGTCGCCGATGGCCCGGGCCGCGCCGTTGTCGCGGGTGCTCATCAGCATCAGCGGCAGTTGCGTGTCGTAGGCGGCCACGGCGCGCATCACGGCGGCCAGCGTGGCCGGGTCGCGCATCATGTCCTGGTACAAGGCACCGTGGGGTTTCACGTAGCTGACGCGGGCGCCCTGGGCGCGGCAGAGGCCGTCGAGGGCGCCGATCTGGTAGAGCATCAGGTCTTCCACCTCGGCCGGCGAGCAGGCCAGGGAGCGGCGGCCGAAGCCCACCAGGTCCGGGTAGCCGGGGTGGGCGCCGATGCGCACCCGGTGCTGCACCGCCAGGGCGATGGTGCGGCGCATGGTGCCGGGGTCGCCGGCGTGGAAGCCGCAGGCGATGTTGGCGCAGTCGATCAGCGGCATCACCTCGGCATCCAGGCCCATGGTCCAGGCGCCGAAGCTCTCGCCGATATCGCAATTCAACAGCAGGCTGCTCATGGTCAGTCCTTCAGGTACGGGCCCGTTCGGGGCGGCGGTTTTCATGGCGGCAAACCCGTCCCGTCGGCGGCCAGCGCACTGGCCGCCTGGGAGGGACAGGGAGAAGGGGCGGTCAGATCTCGAGTTGCTTGCCGCGGGTTTCCGGCAGGCTGAGGGCCGCGAGGATCACCACCCCGTAGGACACCGCGGCGAATCCGCCGATGCCCAGGCTGAGCGGGACGTGCTGGCTGATCATGCCGATCAGCATGGGGAAGAGGGCGGCGATGGCGCGGCCGGAGTTGTAGCAGAAACCCTGGCCCGAACCGCGGATGCGGGTGGGGAAGAGTTCGGTGAGGAAGGAGCCCATGCCGCTGAAGATGCCCGAGGCGAAGAAGCCCAGGGGGAAGCCCAGCCAGAGCATGGCGGTGTTGCTCACCGGCAGCTGGGTGTAGAGCAGCACCACGGTGAAGGAGCCGACGGCGAAGAGGATGAAGTTCTTCTTGCGGCCGATCAGGTCGGTGAGGAAGGCGCTGATCACGTAGCCGACATAGGAGCCGAAGATCACCATGGCCAGGTAGCCGCCGGTGCCCAGCACGGTCAGCCCGCGCTCGGCCTTGAGGAAGGTCGGCAGCCAGGAGGTAATGGCGTAGTAGCCGCCCAGGGCGCCGGTGGTCAGCAGGGAGGCGCGCAGGGTGATGCTGAGCATGCCGGGGGCGAAGATCTCGTAGAAGCTGACGTGCTCCGCGCCCTGGTTGTGCTTCTGCGCTTCCTTGTAGATCTCCGGTTCCTTGACCAGGCGGCGCACCACCATGACGAAGAGCGCCGGCAGCAGGCCCAGCATGAACAGCGCGCGCCAGGCGTCTTCCTGGGGCAGCAGGCTGAACATCAGCGCGTAGAGGATGGCGGTCATGCCCCAGCCGATGGCCCAGCCGGACTGCACCAGGCCCACGGCCTTGCCGCGATCCTTGGCCTTGATCACTTCGCCGATCAGCACCGCGCCGGCGGTCCATTCGCCGCCGAAGCCGAAGCCCATCAGGGTGCGGGCGATCAGCAGTTGTTCATAGTTCTGCGCGAGGCCGCAGAGGAAGGTGAAGAAGGCGAACCAGAGCACCGTCAGCTGCAGGGTCAGCACGCGGCCGATGCGGTCGGAGAGGATGCCGGCGACCCAGCCGCCTATGGCGGAGGCGAGCAGGGTGAGGGTGTGGATGAAGCCGGCCTCGCCGGTGGTGATGCCCCAGATGGCGATCAGGGTGGGAATGACGAAGCTGAGCATCTGGGTGTCCATGCCGTCCAGGCCGTAGCCTATCTTGCAGCTCCAGAAGGTCCGTCGTTCCTGCTTGTTCAGGGCCCGGTACCAGCCGAAATGGCCGCCCTGGTCCAGATCCAGGCCGCCCGCGTGGGTCGCTTGTTTTTCCATGGGGTGCTCCGATCGCTGTTTTTGGCGTTGTATGTGCATTCGGGGGATGCGGAGTCGGGGCCCGCAGCCTGTGGCCGGATTCTTGAGCGCGGTCGGCAGGTGCGTCCAACTAATTAAAACGGCCGCCGGAGATAAGAAATTCCGATACCCGGATGCGCTCGCCGGTATCGATCATGCGCGGCCGGGCGGATAGGGCATTCGTCGTTCGCCGGGCTGGTTGGTACAGGAAGTGCTTGAATCTACTGTATCTTTCCACCTTCGCAGCGCTTGGCCCCTTGCTCGCCGGATACCGCCATGAACCTGAAGTTCCTTGAAACCTTCGTCTGGGTCGCCCGCCTGAAAAGCTTCCGCCTGACCGCCGAGAAGCTGTTCAGCACCCAGGCTTCCATTTCCAGCCGCATCGCCGTGCTGGAGGACGAGTTGGGCGTGAAGCTGTTCGTGCGCGACTCCCGTGGCGTGACCCTGACGCCGGAAGGGCACAAGGTGCTGGAGTACGCCGAGCAGATGATGGACACCATGCATGCGCTCAAGCAGTCCATCGACACCAGCGCCACCACCCAGGGGCGCATCCGCATCGGCGCCATGGACACGGTGATCCACACCTGGCTCAGCCCGCTGGTCGCCAAGGTCATGGAGCAGTTCCCGGCGGTGGAGATCGAGCTGATGGCCGACACCGCGCGCAACCTCTCCGAGCAGTTGCAGAAGGGCTACCTGGACCTGATCTTCCAGACCGACCCCTTGCGCCACGAGTCGGTGCTCAACCTCGAACTGGGCAGCTATCCGCTGTGCTGGATTGTGTCCACCGGCTCCATCTACCACCGCGACTACGCCACCCTGGCGGAGCTCGCCAGCGAGCGGGTGGTGACCTTCTCCAAGCATTCGCGGCCGCACCAGGACGTTCTCAGCCTGCTGCATGCCAACGGCGTGGCGGCGCCGCGCCTGAACTGCGTCAACTCGGTGGCGGCCATGACCCGCCTGCTGCGCGACGGCTTCGGCATCGGCGCCTTGCCGCCGGCCCTGGTGAGCCAGGAGCTGGAACGCGGCGAGCTGACCATCCTGCGCATCGGCCCGCCGCCGCCGAGCCTGCCGCTGGTGGTGTCCTGGCGTGGCGGCACCGGGCTGGAGCTGGTGGACGAGGTGGTGGAAGTGAGCAAGGCGGTGGTGGCGCACTATGCCGGCAACGTCGGCAAGGAGCGCTTCGTCCAGGCACCCCTGAAGAAGGGCGAGGGGCGCCTGCGTTCGCTCTGATTCAATTTTCCCGATGGCCGCCCCCGGAAAATTCTTGTTGGACGCCGGGCCGGCCGGCTGACTAAAAGATCGGCCAGTCCCCAACGGAGCCGGCCCATGAGCAAACAAGACCTGCACGAACTCGCCAGACTCGCCCCACGTGAACTGCGCCGGCTGATCCGCCGCGGCGACTACGACGGCCACACCAGCGGCCTCGGCCAGCGCCACCTGCAGGCCAACCTGGTGATCCTGCAGAAGTCCTGGGCGGACGAGTTCCTGCGCTTCTGCGTGCTCAACCCCAGGTCCTGCCCGCTGCTCGACGTGACCGAACCCGGCTCGCCGTATTTCGAGAAGCTCGGGACCGATGTCGACGTGCGCAGCGACCTGCCGCGCTACCGCGTCCACCGCCGCGGGCAGGGCTTCGAGGAAGTGACCGATATCGGCGAATTCTGGGAGGCGGACTTCGTCGCTTTCGCCATCGGTTGCTCCTTCTCCTTCGAGCAGGCCCTGCTGGATGCCGGCGTGCCGCTGCGGCATATCGAGCTGGGGCGCAACGTGGCCATGTACCGCACCGCCATCGATACCAGCCCGGCCGGGCGCCTGGCGGGCAAGATGGTGGTCTCCATGCGGCCGCTGAAGGCGGCGGACGCCGTGCGCGCCATCGAGATCACCGCGCGCTTCCCCATGACCCACGGCGCGCCGGTGCACATCGGCGACCCGGCGCTGATCGGCATCCGCGACCTGTCCGCGCCGGACTATGGCGACCCGGTGCCGGTGGCCGAGGATGAAATCCCGCTGTTCTGGGCCTGCGGCGTCACCCCCCAGGCGGTCCTGGCCGAAGCCGAGCCCGAGCTCTACATCACCCACGCCCCCGGACACATGCTGGTCAGCGACCGGCTGTACGGGGAGCTCTAGTCCAGCCAGTTGGCAGGCGCTCGTGTAGGAGCCAGCTTGCTGGCGAAAGGGGCACATTTCGCGAGCAAGCTCGCTCCTACGGCACTCAACGATCAGCGCATCACGCCGGCCTGGCCCCCGGCCAGCCGGCCTGGTGCAGCGCGCGGGTCAGGGTCTCGACATCCAGTCCCGGCACGCGGTGGCCGTTGCCCTCGGTGGTGGGGGAGGCCAGCAGCGCGTTGACGATGGCCTCTTCCACGGCCTCGGCGGCGGCGAGGAACAGCTCGCTGATGTGGTCGTTGTTGACCATGCGCAGGTTGTCGCAGGTCGGTGCGCCCTTGGCCTCGTAGGCGGGGGCCGGCAGGTGCCGGTTGCCGGTGGAGAAGGCGACGAAGATGTCGCCGCTGTGGTCTTCGGTGCCACCGCCGGTACGGGCCAGGCCGATGCTGGCGCGCTGGGCGAGGCGCGTGCACTGGTGCGGCAGCAGCGGCGCGTCGGTGGCCAGGCAGACGACGATCGAGCCCATGCCCGGATGGGGCAGCCTGGCCCTGAGGAAGGGCGAGTCCACCTGTTCCATGTAGCGGCCCACCGGATAGCCGTCGACGCGCAATTCCTGGCGCACGCCATGGTTGGCCTGGACGATGGCGCCCACCGTCCAGCCGCCCTGTTCCTCGCCCAGGCGGCGGGAGGCGGTGCCGATGCCGCCCTTGAACTCATGGCAGATCATGCCGCTGCCGCCGCCCACCGCCCCTTCGGCCACCGGGCCGTCGACCGCGTTGTCCAGGGCCTCGGCCACATGCTCGAGCTGGACGTGGAAACCGTTGATGTCGTTGAGCAACCCGTCGAAGGTTTCCAGGACCACCGGCATGTTCCAGTACAGCCGCCCGTCGTCGGGCTGGTCCTTGCGGTCCAGGGCGATCAGGGCGTCCCGCACCACACCCACGCTGTGGGTATTGGTGAAGGCGATCGGGCTGGTCAGCAGGCCGGCCTCGCGAATCCACTCCAGGCCGGTGGCATCGCCATTGCCGTTGAGGATATGCACGCCGGCGAAGCAGGGCTGCTGGTTGGTGGACCCCGGGCGCGGCTCGATAATCGTGACGCCGGTCCGGATGTCGCGGCCGGCGGCGGTGCGGCCGCGTATGTCGCAATGGCCGACCCGCACGCCGGGCACATCGGTGATGGCATTGAGGCGGCCGGGTTGCAGTTGGCCGAACTGGAGTCCGAGGTCTCGGGCACGTGGTTTCATCGTCGTTCTCATGGTGGGGGATTGCGAATGAGGGGAGGGGCTACTGACCGCTTTTCACCTTGCTCCAGACGCGGGTGCGCAGGCGTTCGGCCTTCTTCGGCAGCGGCTGGAGGGTGAACAGCCGGGCCATGGCGTCGGCCGGCGGATACACGTCGGGATTGTTGCGGGTCGTCGCGGCGACCATCGGGGTGGCGCCGAGATTGCCGTTGGGATAGTTGAGGAACTCGGATATCGGCGCGATGACCTCGGGGCGCAGGAGGTAGTCGATGAATGCCAGGCCCTGCTGCGGATGCGGCGCCGCCTTCAGCAACACCAGGGTGTCGAACCAGACGGGCGCGCCTTCGGCCGGCAGGCTGTATTCGATCTTCACGCCGTTGCCGGCCTGTTCGGCGTTGGTCCTGGCCTCCAGCATGCCGCCGGACCAGCCCAGGGCCACGCAGATATCGCCGTTGGACAGGTCGCTGATGAACCGGGAGGAGTTGAAGTAGGCAATATGGGGGCGCAGCTTGAGCAGCAACGCCTCGGCCTTCTCGTAGTCCTCCGGCCGGGTGCTGTTGGGTGGCAGGCCCAGGTAGTGCAGGGCGATGGGCAGCACCTCGGACGGCGAGTCGAGCATGGCCACGCCGCACTGGCTCAGCTTGGCCAGGTTCTCTTCCTTGAACAGCAGGTCCCAGGAGTTCACCGGTGCCTGGTCGCCGAGCACGGCGCGGACCTTGTCGACGTTGTAGCCGATACCGTTGGTGCCCCAGAGGTAAGGCACGGCATAGCGGTTGTCCGGGTCGTTGACGGCCAGTTTGGCCAGCAGCTCGGGGTCCAGGTGCTTCAGGTTGGGCAGCCGGGCGCGGTCCAGTGGTTCGAGGACGCCGGCGGCGATCAGGGTCGGCAGGCTGAAGTTGCTCGCCACCACCACGTCATAGCCGCTGCCGCCGGTGAGCAGTTTGCCTTCCAGCACCTCGGCGCTGTCGAACACGTCGTAGACCGGCTTGATCCCGGTGTCGCGCTTGAAGTCCGCCAGGGTGGTCGGGCCTATGTAGTCGTACCAGTTGTACACGTGCACGCTGGGTCCGTCGGCCGCGGCGGCGGCCGTCGACAGCCAGGCCGACAGGCAGGCGCCCAGTCCGAGGTTGAGGTACGAGCGGTGACGAAGCATGATGCGGCACTCCTGGCCTGCGGCAGGCCTCTGGTGGTGATGAGTGCCGAGGCTAGAGGTCGGCGGTGGCGCTGCACATTCCCATCACGGGTTATGCGAAAGGGGTAGAGAGTGGAAGCCTTGTTGAAAGAACTGCCGGTGCATCAGGGGCTGGCGCGCGTCTTCGGCAGCCTGGGGCGCGACGCCTTCTGGCGCAGCCTGGTGGATACGCTGCGGTTGCTGGTGCCGCTGGACAATGCCCTGGTGGCGCTGATGCGCCCGGGCCGGGTGCCGCACCTGCTGGCCGACTTCGAGTTCCGTGGCGGGCAGGACGAGCGCGAGGACCTGGCGGACTACTGTGCCGGCCGCTACCTGCTCGACCCCTTCTACCTGGCCGCCTGCAACGGCATCGCCGATGGCCTGCACAGCCTGGAGTCGGTCGCGCCGGACCAGTTCCAGCAAAGCGAGTACTACCTGAGCTACTTCCGCAGCGTGGTCGGCGGCGGCGAGCTGCAGTTCATCTGCAACCTGGACGATGGGGTGCTCGGCCTCTCGCTGGGGCGCGAGCAGCCCTTCGCCGCCGACGAGTACGGGCGCCTGCTGTGCGTGCGCGACTGGGTGCTGGCCGCCATGCGCCGGCAGGTCCAGCTCATGCCGCCGGAAGCCCCGGCGAACGAGGCGCTGGCCAGCGACCTGGCGACCATCCTCGGCCGCTTCGATGCGCGCCTCACCGAGCGCGAGATGGACACAGCGCGGCTGATTCTCCAGGGCTTTTCCAGCAAGGCCATCGCCCAGCGCCTGGGGATTTCACCGGAGACGGTGAAGGTGCATCGGCGCAACCTCTACAACAAGCTCAATGTCAGCGGCCACGCCGAGCTGTTCGCCCTGTTGCTGCATCCCCACTGAGCCGCTTGCATCGAGCTTGCTTGGGCCTTGAAGGACCGGCTCAGTTCTGCGGCGCCTTGGCCGTCGACTCCTTGCTGAGCCTGTCCACCGCGCGCTGCAGGCGTTCCAGGTCGCTGCGCAACTGGCGCAGGGCTTCACGGCGGTCGTGCAGCACTTCCTTCATGTAGCAGTGGCCGGTCACCCCGCGCAGCAGCAGGACGGCGCCCACGCCCAGGCTCCAGAGGCCGGCGAGGCCGCCACGGTGATAGCCGCGACGCGCCATGAGCAGGCCGGAAACGATCGAGCCGGCGCGCTCCCAGCCGAGGACGTTCTGCTCGTACGCCGGGCCGATGATCTGCCATTGGTTGTCCATGGTCCGAATCCTCCCGTGTTGGTTTGAAACTTGACTGGCCGCGGCGGCGCGGCGTTCAGGCGGAGGGATGAGCGGTCGGTGCGCAGGCTAGCGCTGGCCGGCGGGTGGCTCCTTGCCGCCTTTCTTGTCGGGGCTCATCAGGTACACCGTGAGGATGAAGCGCGCCGGCACCAGGGACAGCAGGCCGAGCATGCCGAACACGGCGATCAGGGTGACGCCGCCAGCGGCCTCGGTGACATCGCTGAACACCGCCAGGCCCACCGCCATCAGGAACATCACCACCCCGAACCATTGCAGCCCCTGGGCCCAGCGGAAGAGGGGCGACTGGCGCATTTCGCGCAGGTGGCGGTTGGATTCGTTCTCTTCGGTCATATCCGCATCCTCGGAGACTTTCCCTTTTTCAGCCTAGCAGCACACCCGCCATGTCCAGGCGACGAACCCGCGTAGGGTGCGCTGCGCGCACGGAATTCCCGCGCGGGATTGTTGGTGCGCACGGCGCACCCTACGAGCCATCGGGTCAGAACCCGGCCCAATGCAGCCTTGTAGGGTGGACCACGCTTCATCGGTCCACCATGGGCGGCCCGGTTGGGCTCCGAATGGTGGAAATGAAGAGCGATTTCCACCCTACAGGGGCTCGTCGTCCTGCGCAGGGCTAGTAGGGTGCGCTGCGCGCACCGGAATTTCCGCGCGGGTTTGTTGGTGCGCATGGCGCACCCTACGGCGCAGACGAAAAAAGCCCCGAAGGTCGGTTCGACCTTCGGGGCAGCGCCAGGCTTGGCGGATCAGGCGACCACGGGGATCATCGGGTCGGCAGCGGCCAGGGCTTCGGCACGGTTCGCCGCCGGCGGGTAGATCCAGACGCTGTTGATCTCGGTCTTGATCTTCTTGGCTTCGTCGCGGACGAAGCGGATCTGGCGGTCCCAGCCTTCGGTGAAGATCGCGCCCCAGGCACCCAGGTCCAGGCAGGTCACGTACTTGGGCTGGCTGTAGGCGATCGGTGCGACGTCGAGCAGGCTGGCGGCCACGTTGTTGCCGGCCGAGCGGCCCAGGGCGATGGCGTGCTGGCAGGTCATCAGGGCGTAGTTGCCCGCGTCGTCGACCGCGGCGTAGGCCACGTCGCCGGTGGCGAAGACATGGTCCTGGCCGATCACCTTGAGGTTGCGGTCGACATGCAGGCGCCCCTGGGCATCGCGTTCGGCCGGGACCTGCTCGGTCAGCGAGCTGGCACGCACACCGGCGGTCCAGACCACTGTGCTGGCCTCGATGCGCTGGCCATCGGCCAGGGTGACGCCATGGGCGTCGATCGACGCCACCGAGCTGTTCAGCCGCCACTCGACTCCCACTTCGGTGGATGCCTCGGCGATCAGGGAGCGCGGACCATCGCCCAGCGCCGCACCGATCTCGCTGCCGCGATCGACCACTATCACCCGCACCTCGGCGTCCTCGCCCAGGGCCTTGCGCAGGCGGGCGGGCATCTCGGTAGCGGTTTCGATGCCGGTGAAGCCGCCGCCGGCGACGACCACCGTATTGCGTGCGGCCGATGCCGGCTGCTGGCCGAGGGCGTGGATGTGTTGTTCCAGGCGCACGGCTTCATTGATGTCGTCGACGTCGAAGGCGTGTTCGATGCCTTCCAGGCGCGGGCGCGCCACCTTGCTGCCGCTGGCCAGGACCAGGCGGTCATAGGCCAGGGTGGCGGTTTCGCCCCGGGCGTCGCGGTACTCGACGGCCTTGCCCGCTACGTCGATCCGCTCGGCCGTGCCCTGGATGAAGGTCACGCCAACGGCTGCAAAGAGATCGTGGAGCGGAGCGGCCATCTTGTGCACGTCCGGCTCGTAGAAGCGCGGGCGGATACGCAGCTCGGCCTGGGGCGCGAGGACGGCCACTTCGGTCTCGGTGTGGCCGTGCAGGTCCATCAGGCGAGCGGCGCTCAGTGCGCTCCACATACCAGCAAACCCGGCGCCGACGATCAGAATGCGTTGTTTCATGTGTATCTCCTGGAAGAAAGGGAATCGCGTTTGCAACGAGTACGCACGGGCATCGAGTCGATTGGCCTGTTGCGTGGGCAATGCGTGTCGGCGCTGTGGTGGCCGCCGATGCTTGCCTCATAACTGCGACTATATTAGTCGTAGTTTAATCGGGCAAGGCTTTTTTCCGAATGGCGCGGACCGTCCATCGCAATTCGCGCTTCCAGGCTTTGTACTAATAGGGAAGGGCCTTGGCCTCTGGACGGCTGCAGTCCATCGGCGCGAGCGCGGCGGGCCTTGCGGTCGCCCGTGCCTGCACGCAATATAGTGCGACTGAAAATGTCGGAGTTGGCTATGTCTCTATACAGCGCTGGCGTGGAGTACGGGATCCATTGCCTGCTTTACCTGACCGATGAGAAGGGCGATGGCCGCGACTCCAGCGTGCGTGCGCTCGCCGAGCTGCAAGGCGTGCCCCAGGAGCTCCTGGCCAAGGTGTTCACCAAGCTGGCGAAGGCCGGGCTGGTTGCCGCCACCGAGGGTGTGCGTGGCGGGTTCAAGCTGGCGCGGCCAGCCGACGAGATCAGCGTGCTGGATATAGTCCGGGCCATCGACGGCGAGAAGTCGATCTTCGAATGCCGCGATATCCGTGGGCGTTGCGCCGTCTTCGACGGATCGCCACCGGACTGGGCGATCTCCGGTACCTGCGCGATCCACGCGGTGATGCTGACCGCGCAGAAGCGCATGGAAGAAGCGCTGGCGCAGCAGACCGTGCTCGACCTGGTGCGGCGGGTAGGGCGCAAGGCCCCTCCGAGCTTCAATGAAGAGGTCATCCGCTGGATGGACACGCGCCGTGATGGCCGGGCCGCCAGCGGCGAGGCATGACGCCCCTGCTCAGGGCGTCGAGTCGGTGAGGAAGCAGGCGTCCTCGTCGCCCCTGAGGACGTAGCCCTCGTAGAGGTTCTCGAAATCCAGCTCGCCGAAGCTGTCCGCCAGGAAATCCAGCAGGCTCCTGACCGAGGGCATCAGCCCGCGCCGCGAGGCGAACAGGGCATGGACTATCGCCCCCTTGGGTTTCCACTCGTCCAGCACCGGCAGCAGCACTCCATTGCGGATGTCCTTGAACACCACCAGCTTGGGCAACTGCACGATCCCGCCGCCTTCAAGCGCCACTCGCCGCAGGGTGATCATGTCGTCGGTCACCAGCCGGGGCGTGTGGCGGACGGTCGCCTGCACGCCGCCGGGGCCTTCCATGTTCCACAGGTACTGGCGGGCGCAGGGGCCCATGTCCAGGCTCGGATAGCGGGCCAGGTCGGCCAGCGAGCGCACCGGGCCCAGGCGCTCGATGAGCCCGGGGCTGGCCACCAGTTCCTGGGGACTGCGGGACAGCGTCTTCATCGTCAGGCCGCTGTCCTCGAAGGGCGGGAAGCCCACCCGCAACGCGATGTCGAAGCCCTCGCGCAGGGGATCGACCAGGCGGTTGGTGCTTTCCAGGTGGACCTCGACCTCGGGATAGCGGCGCATGTAGCGGGCGATCATGCCGGCCACCAGGAAGTTGAGCAGGGCGGTGGGGCAGGCGATGCGCACCATGCCCCGGGGCGATGACTGGCTGTTGTCGATGATCGACTGCGCCGCCTGGGCCCCCTCCAGCATCACCAGGCAATGCTGGTAGTACTCCTGGCCCAGTTCCGAGACCGAGAATTGCCGCGTCGAGCGGTTGATCAGGCGAATCCCCAGCCGCTCTTCCAGTGCCGACAGATGGCGGCTCAGCTTCGACTTGGGGATGCCCAGCGCCCGGCTGGCGGCACCTATGCCCTGGTGCTCGACGATCTGCGCGTAGAAGTACAGCTCATTCAGGTCGTACATCGGAGGGGTGTTCCATAAATGAAATGGTCATTTCCGGCTGGGCGCCTACCGCAGGCAGTGGGTGCTGACTAAGGTGACAACTCGCCGGGGCGTCAGCTGTCGCCCCTACCTCTGGATGCAACGAGGTCTGGAAAGTTGAAGACAGCCTTGGAAATCGCGCAACAGTTTTTCTCGAGCTATCGCAGCCATGACCTGGACGGGATGCTGGAGTGCTTTTCCGCCAGTGGCCGCATCGACTACCTGCCCATCGGCCTGGAAGGGCCGGCCCGGGAAGCCGGGCGGCAGATCTGGGAGGGCCTGATGGACGCCTTTCCGGACCTGACCAACCAGGTCACCGCGACCTACCAGGACAGCGACGGCCGGACCCTGGTGTTCGAGGTGACCATCAGCGGCACCCAGGCCAAGGACGCGTTCGGCATCCGCAACAAGGGCCGGCACTTCGACCTGCCCCACGTTTTCATCATCCGCACCGGCGACGACCAGCGAATCAGCTGGATGAAGGCCTACTGGGACAACGCGGCCTGGTTCCTCGCCCTCGGCAGGACCAGCCTGCTGGACGAGGCGAACAGCTGACCGCGCGCCCGAGCCCCCGGCCGGCAGCACGCTTTCAAGCAGGGTATCCGCCTCGTGGCGAGGCGCTGCCCTTTTTCCGACGACAGAAGCATGAGGTGGAACATGAGCAAGAAGATGCTGGTGGTGCTGACCAGCTTTCCCAAGTATCCGAACCTGGCGCGCGCCACGGGTCTCTGGTTGGGCGAGGCGGTGCACTTCGTGAGGAAGGTGGAGGCGGCCGGATTCCAGGTCGACTACGTGAGCCCCCAGGGCGGCTACACGCCCATCGATCCCCACAGCCTGGCGATGGCCGACGAGGGAGACTGGCAGTGGTACCAGGACAAGGACTTCATGAATCGCCTGGGTGCGACCCTCAAGCCCAGCCAGGTCAACCCGGACGATTACTCGGTGATCTACTACGCCGGCGGCCACGGGGTGGTCTGGGACTTCCCGGACAACGAGGAGCTGCAGGCGATCAGCCGCAGCATCTATGAAGGCGGCGGCATCGTTTCCTCGGTCTGCCATGGCGCGGTCGGCCTGTTGAACATCAAGCTGTCCGACGGTTCGTTGCTGATCAAGGGCAAGGAGGTCACCGGATTCTCCAATGCCGAAGAGAAAATCGCCGAACTCGACAAGTACGTGCCCTACCTGACCGAGGACGAGATGGTGAAGCGCGGCGCCATCTACAAAAAGGCCGCCGAGCCCTGGGCGCCCTTCGCCGTGGCTGACCAGCGCGTGGTCACCGGCCAGAACCCGGCATCGGGCGGTCCGGTCGCGGAACTCGTGCTGAAGGAACTGGGCCGCTAGGTCCGGGCATTCCGGCCGCTCCATTGCCGCCACGCACGGCATGGGGCGGCCGGTTTTCATCTGGAGTCTTCGACTTTCATGAGTTCCCCTCTGCATGTGACGGTCAGGTTCCTTTGGCCCTGAAGTCTCGCAAGGGGCAGCCGGGCTGCCCTTGACGAATGAATTGGTCCCTACAAGGAGCAAATCGTAGCCTGGATGAAATCCGGGAGCGGCGGTCGGATTTTCCCCGGATTTCATCCGGGCTACTGACTGCGCATCCGGCGCAACTCCTGCGCTAGCTACATCGTAGGGTGCGCCATGCGCACCGATCGCGGGATCAACCCCTGCACCTCGCTCAACCCCTGGTGCGCACGGCGCACCCTACCCGGTCAACTCCGTCGCTCCATCCAGACAAGCTGAGTCGTCACAGGCAGAGCCGGTGACTCATGACACGTCCTAAGGACGTGGTTTCCCAAGTTCGAATGAAAAGGACGCGGCCCAAAGGAGCCAGGGCCGCGCCACGCTCAAACGGCGGGACTTCTTGTCGGCCAGGCCCCGAGGTAACGGAAGCCGGGCGGGACGACGAGCCTCAGTGGCTGGAGGCGCTGGCCATGCCCAGGCCGGTTTCGGCGCGGACCAGTTGGTCGTCGAAGCCTGCGTGGTCCCGGCGTGCCTGGGCGCTGCGGTCCAGCGCGGACACCACGATCAGCACCGCGAAGGCCAGCGGCATGGAGAACAGCGCCGGGTGGTCGTAGGGAAAGATGGCCTCGGCATGGCCCAGCACCGTGACCCACACGGTCGGCGACAGGACCACCAGGGCCAGCGCCGATACCAGCCCGGCCAGGCCGCCGCAGATGGCGCCGCGAGTGGTCAGGCCCTTCCAGTACATGGCCATGATCAGCACTGGGAAGTTGGCCGACGCGGCGATGCCGAAGGTCAGTCCCACCAGGAAGGCGATGTTCACGTCCTCGAAGAGAATGCCGAGGCCGATGGCGACCACCCCGAGGCCGACGACCGCCATGCGCGAAACGCGCATCTCCTGGGCTTCGCTGGCCTTGCCGCCTTTCAGCACCGTGACGTAGAGGTCGTGGGAGATGGCCGAGGCCCCGGCCAGGGTCAGCCCGGCGACCACCGCGAGGATGGTGGCGAAGGCCACGGCGGAGAGGAAGCCGAGGAACAGGTTGCCGCCCACCGCCTGCGCCAGGTGCATGGCGACCATGTTGCCGCCGCCGACCAGGGCGCCGCCCGGTTTGCCGTCGACGAAGTACTGCGGGTCGGTGCCGACTATCACGATGGCGGCGAAGCCGAGCACGCAGACCACCAGGAAGAAGAAGCCGATGAAGCCGGTGGCGTAGAACACCGATTTGCGCGCCTCCCTGGCATTGGGCACGGTGAAGAAACGCATCAGGATATGCG
>RCUT01000207.1_pt1 | contig 32485 bp, 30 predicted proteins | sample 2166171 | NCBI WGS metagenome assembly RCUT01 (sample SAMN09932757, study PRJNA488358) | compost metagenome | isolation source: compost soil in 4-hydroxybenzoic | place: Germany: Experimental Botanical Garden | reverse complement strand
ACCACCTGACGATGACCCAGGAGCTGATCGCCAACATGCTCGGCGTGCGCCGCGAAGGTGTCACGGACGCCGCCGGCAAGCTGCAGAAGCTTGGCGTGATCGAGTACAGCCGCGGGCACATCACGGTGCTTGATCGCCCCAAACTCGAGGAGCTGAGTTGCGAGTGCTATGCGGTAGTAAAGAAAGAGACGGACCGTCTTCTGCCCTACACATCGTCAGCCAGGCGCAAGTAAGCGGTCTCAGCCAGGTGCCTTGCTGTTTCATTGCTTGGCGTCAGCGCTTGTCTGCGGCCGTCGCTCTGCCGGCGCCCCTAAGTGAACATTGCATCCAGGGGGATACAGCGAGGGGCTATTTCACGGCTCAGACTATCCGGCACGAATTCTGAGTCTTGGCGTTGTCGGCCGTGGCCAATCGGGTGACGTTCCGCAGGCTGATCAGGTCCTCGCCGGCAGCGTAGAAGCTTTCATAGCGCAGCAGGCTGGAGGTCAATACCGGTACATTGATAACAGTCGCAGTATCGTCTGGCACGCTCTCGCGCCGGGTGATCCGGATGATGTTGCCGGAGCTTCGCGAAACTACGAAGTATGCAGAGATCATGGTCATCTCCTTTGCCAGGCTGGTGAGTCCGATGGCTCTGGCAGTCAGACGGTGCGGCTTCTCTCGAAAAAGCTGAGCACTTGCTTCTCGGCTTCTTCATGGGTCATCTCGTAGCGCTCCTGGATCAGGCTGGTCAGCTTCTGGGCGTCACCTTCGGAGCCAATCAGTTCGGCCACGGTCAGTTCATCCCAGACGACCCTGGCAGTACCCACCAGCTCTCGCCATTTGCCTTTGATGATGTCTGCAAGAATCCTGCTCATTGTCTGGCCTCAGTCAGTGGATGGCGGTACTCGCGAACGGGCGAGCGCTCATCAAATTCATCATGGCGGCGGCGGAGTGATCGGTCGGTGCGCCATCGCTCATAGAGCTGCTAAACCACGAGGAGACTGTCTGGGGGCCGTCTCTTCCGGGGGATCAGCGCCCGGGGACCTCGACAGGACCAGGATCGGTGAGTTCGTCATCGCCACGCGGGGTGATGGAATGGTCGAAGGACGGGGGCGGCTGCATCTCCTGCGGCAGCGTCTTTTCGCCCGGGACTTTCGCCTCGGATTTCCGTTCCGGCGCCAGGGCGCATCGCCTCCTGATGATCACGTCGATCTTGTCGAGGAAGTGGTAGAGGGCGCGTGTCGATTGCCCGCGTTCGGGGCTGTCCGGTTTCTGCGTAGCGGTATCGACGGTGTCTGTAATGTGGCTATCGGCTTCGTCGGTCATGTTGGCTCCTTACAGGCGGGATTGCGTGCTGCAAGCATGCTGTCAGGCTTACAGGGCGCGTTCGGTGCGCTGGAACACTTAGCCGTCTGTGGGCTGGCGCACCGAGATGCCCCGCCCGAATTGCGAAGGTCGGTAGAAGCCACTGCTCGCGATGTGGCAGTTCAGGCCTCGGAAGGATCAAGGCAAGTGACCGCGGCATCTCAGTCGCTCGCCCGGCTCGCAACAGAGTTGCAGGGTATGGTGCGGCAGTTCCGGACTGATTAAGGATAAGGGTTCGCTTTTGGCCGGTCGCAACTAGCCCGAACCGAATCAAGAACTGCAATGGATACGTGCAGGAATGATCAGGTCGGCTGGATGCGCCGCATCAAAGCGGCAGTGCCGCGCGGCCAACCCGCGCGGCCGAACCACGCGCCACCGGCTATCGTCGCGGTGATGACGAGGCCATACACCACGAACGCCACGCCCTGGGCAGCGAATACGTGTATCAGGTTGCCGCCCCAGCGCAGGGCAAGCCAGCCTCCAAGGCCCGCCACAACCAGACGTGCGAGGTTGCCCATCACGGGCCAGAACAGACGCCCCGCGCCTTGCGAGGCGAAATGCAACACCTGCCCCAGGCCGAAGAAGCCGTACAACGGACCGACCACTTGCAGGTATTGGGTGCCAGCCTCGAGCATTGCCGGCTCATTGCCGAACAACATCAGCCAGGGGCGCGGGAAGATTGCCGCCGCCAGACCGATCGTTTCGGTGATCGCAAAGGTTATCGCGGCGCCAACCCACGCGGCCTTGAGGGCGCGTGCCCTGTCACCGGCACCGATACAGGTACCGACCATGGCCAGCAGCGGTGCGCCAAAGCCGAATGCCAGCGGCACCAGCAAGTATTCAAGACGTGCGGCGGTGCCGTAGCCAGCAATCGCGTCCGGGCCGAATTGCCCCGACAGCGCCGTCGCGATGCCGATTGACAGGTTGGTGGCCACCGTTGCGATCAGGCCGACCAGGCCAATCCGCAGGATGTCGCGAAACAGTGGCCCGCGCAGCCGTACGCTGATCAGCTTCGGCCTGAGCAGGCTGCGCGGCGAGCGCAGGTACATCCAGAGCACGAGCGTACCGCCGAGGTAGTACAGGAGCAGGGCCGCCGCGCCACCGGCAATGCCCATGCCGGGAACCGGCCCCCAACCGAAGATGAGCAGGGGCGACAGCGGGACAAGCACTACAGCACCTGCGACAGTCACGTAAGCGGGCACCGCCATGTTGCCGGTGCCGCGGATTACCGCAGACAGCGCGTTGAACAGCCACACCAGCACGGAACCTGCAAATACCCAGTGCGAGTAGACCAACGCCGCCTCCAGCGACGCCCCGGTGCCGCCCATCTGCGCATACAACCACCGCCCTCCCAGCAGGAGTGCCAGCGTGAACGCAAGGCCGAAACCGAGCGCAATGACCAGCGCGTGCAACACCAGGGCATCGGCATCTTCCCGGCGTTGCGCGCCAAGGGCGCGCGCGATCGACGAGGCGATGCCACCGCCTATCGCACCCGCGGAGCTCATCTGCATCAGCATGACAATCGGAAACACCAGCGCCATTGCGGCCAGCGCGTCGCTGCCAAGCTTGCCGACGAAGTAGGTTTCGATGAGGCCAACAGAGGCCTGCACGATCATTACCAATACGTTGGGCGCCGCCAGTCGCAAGACGGTCGGCAGGATGGGCGCTTCCAATAGCAGGCGCGTGCGCGGATCAATGGCGGTCATGGTGGTCCCCGTGCGTTTTATTGTTTGGGCTTGACCGCCATTGGATGGGTAGATACCCAATGCGTAAAATGAATTCTTGAGAATTCAGGTATGCAAGGCATGCATATCAACGTCTTCTTCCAGACCACCCGACCTGGAAACGCGCAGGTCACTTACGGGCGCTGAACCGCGCAGTTCTTCACCTGTTCGCGCAACCACTGCAAACCCGGATCGGCATCGAACCGCGAGTGCCAGTGCGCCACCAGCTCGGGCTCTGGGAAGTCGACTGGCGGCTCGTGGCAACTGAGGCCGAAGGTTGCAGCGAACGCCTCGGCGATGGGCCCCGGCAGGTTGCAGATGTAGCCGGTCTGCGAGGCGATCACCGGCATCGCCATGAAGTTCTGCACCAGTACGCCAATGCGCCGCGCCAACCCTTGGGTCTGTAGCGTCTGGTCGATGATGTTGCCATCCCGTTGATGCATTTCGATCATCACCTGCGGCCTTTCCAGGTAGAGGTCGAGCGGGAAGCGCCCTGGCGGAAGGCCTTCACGCTGCCAGATCAGGGTGAGCAATGAAACGGTGGTGATCGGCTCACGGCGCAGGCCCGCGCCAAGCGTCATCGGCGAGCTGATGACCAGGTCGATCTCGCCGCCTTCCAGCAGCGCTGAAACCGTACTGTTCGGCGGCAGCGGCACCACCTCGATCATCACCCCCGGTGCCTCGCGTGCGATGTGCTGGATCAGCCGCGGCAGGATCAGGAACTCGACGAAGTCGCCGGAAGCGATGCGGAACTTGCGCTGCACCGTTGCCGGCACGAAGGGCGCAGAACCTTGCAGAACCTCGTCCAGACGGGACAACGCGTCGCGCACCGGACCGATCAGTTCGGCCGCGCGTGCCGTCGGCACCAGGCCGCCGCGCCCGATGACGAACAGCTCATCGCCCAGACGCTCACGCAAGCGGCGCAGCGCATGGCTTACAGCCGATTGGCTGAGCGACAGGCGCTCGCTGGCGCGGGTGACGTTCTGGGTTTCCCACAGGGTGGCGAAGACCACCAGCAGGTTCAGGTCGAGGGTTCTGGTATTAATATTGTGCATTCCTCGAATGCTACATATTCACTTCCTTCATCGCAAAGGCTTTGTTGTAGTGGCGCCACAGTTTCACTGCGCGAGAGCCCCACCATGAACAACAAGAAACCCCTGCAGATGGGTTGGTTCATTCCAACCATTGGCGATACCTCTGCCTTCAGCGATCCGAGCAAAAGCATTCCCCAGTCCCTCGAGCATTTCGAGCGGGTAGCCGTAACCGCCGAACAGGCCGGGTTTGATTACGTACTGGTCCCGGTCACGCCCTTCTGCTGGGATGCCTGGGTGACCGCCTCGTTCGTGATCGCCCGCACCCAGAAGCTCAAAGCCCTGGTGGCGGTGAAGCCCGGCTTCATCCACCCGGTCGCCCAGGCCAAGATGTTCGCCACCTTCGACCAACTGTCCAAGGGGCGTATCTACATCAACCTGATCGCCGGTCTCAGCGAGAAGGACGCCTACGCCGAGGGCCAGATCGTTTCCAAGGAAGCGCGCTACGAACAGCTGGAGGAAGAAGTCGAGCTGATGAAGCGCCTGTGGACCGAGGACGGCGTGGAGTACGAAGGCAAGTACCACCAGGCACACGGCCCGAAAGTCATACCAGCCCCCTTCCAGCAACCGCACCCGCCGTTCTTCCTCGGTGGTGGCTCGGAGCAGGCTGCCGAGATTTCCGCCAAGCACTCGTCCGTGCACCTGTTCTGGGGCGACTACCCGGAGCGTATCGCCGAACAGATCGAGGAAATGCGCGAACGCGCCGCCAAGTACGGCCGCGGCGAGGAAATCGAGTTCGCCATGCGCCTGCAGATCATCTGCCGGGAAACCGAAGAGGAAGCCTGGGCCGCGGCAGATACCCTGGTCAACGGCGCCGATCCGACCTGGACCGAACAGGTCAAGACCATGATGGCCGAGTCCGTTGCCAACCAACGGATGAAAGAACTCTCCAAGACCGTCGGCCGCAAGATGACTCCGCACCTGTGGACCGGCATCACCGAAGTGCGCCCCGGTGCCGGTATCGCTGTGGTGGGCAACCCGCAGCAGGTCGCCGACCAGTTGCTGGCGTTCGTCGATGCCGGTTGCAGCGGTTTCTGCCTGTCCGGCTACCCGCACCACGAAGAAGCCGAGCGCTTCGGCCGCCTGGTCATGCCGCTGCTCAACCGCTGAGCCACTCCGATCCAACAACAGTCAGCCGCCGCCGGCTCGTCCGGTGGCGGTGGAGTACCCGTCGATGAACACTTCCCCCTTCGACCCCAAGCAATTCCGCCAGGCGCTCGGCGCCTTCACCACCGGCGTGACCATCGTCACCACCCGAGGTCAGGACGGCCAGGACTACGGGCTGACCGCCAACAGCTTCAACTCGGTGTCGATCGACCCGCCGATGGTGTTGTGGAGCATCAACAAGGATTCCTCGTCGGCGCACGCCTTCACCGAAGGTTCGCACTTCGCCGTGCACATCCTGGCAACCGACCAGGAGCCGCTGTCCAACCGCTTCGCCAAAAGCGGCACTGACAAGTTCGCCGGTCTCGACCTGCAACGCGGACCCAGCGGGATTCCGCTGCTGGATGGCTGCTCGGCACGCTTCCAGTGCAAGACCACCTATCAGTACGAGGGGGGTGACCACATCATCCTGGTCGGTGAAGTGCTAGCGTTCGACCGCTTCGACAAGGCTCCGCTGGTGTTCCACAGCGGCGGCTACCGACGCCTGCTGCCACCCGCCGCGCGCGGCGAGGAAAGCGTGATCTACGGCGAGAACTGGCTGGGCTTCCTGCTCGGCCGCGCCTACTACCAGCTGCAACTGCCGATCCGCGAGCAGCTGAAAGCGATGGGCATGCAGGATCAGGACTTCGAGCTGCTCGGCATCCTCAGCTTCAGCGAAGGCCGGACCCTCGACGAGCTGCGCCAACTGTTCGAATTCACCGGCAAGTCATTGGCCGAGGAACAACTGGCGACCTGGCTGCAGAAGGACCTGCTGACCTTGCAGGGCGAGCGCGTGATGTTCACCGACAAGGGGCGTCATCTGGCCATCCAGTGGCTGGCCTTCGCCAAGGCCGCGGAGATGAGCGCGCTGGAAGCGCTCTCCTACGACGAGGCGCAGCAACTCAAGCTGCTGATCGGTCGCGTCATCCAGCACACCGGTGCCGAGCTGCCGGCGCACTGGCGCAAGGAAAACATCTGGCAGGACAACAACCTCTGGCAGCAGGCCGACGCCATCCCGGCGGCGCGCTGACTCAGTTCCGCGCGGCGGGCAGACTACCGCGCGGCCTCGATTACAAGAACAAGCCATTGAGGTGAACCGTCGATGTCCAGCACAACGACTATCCAGGCTCCGGTCACGCCCTGCGCCGCACAACGCCTGCCCAGCCGCGGCCGAGCCAACTACGCCCTCGGCGTACTGCTGCTCGCCTACGTCTTCTCGATCATGGACCGCCAGGTGCTCAGCCTGCTGGTCGGGCCGATCCAGCAATCGCTCCACGTCAACGACTCCTGGATGGGCCTGCTCCATGGCTTCACCTTCGCCGCCTTCTACTCGCTGGCCGGCCTGCCGATCGCGAGGCTGATCGACCGCGGCAACCGCCGAATGATCATCGCTACCGGCATCGGCCTGTGGTGCCTGGCCACGGCCGCCAGCGGCCTGGCCACGGAATTCTGGCACCTGCTGCTGGCACGCGTCGGCGTGGCGGTCGGCGAGGCGGTGCTGCTGCCGGGCGCCGTGTCGCTGATCAGCGACCTGTTCGTGCCGGAGAAACGCGGCCGCGCCCTCGGCGTGTTCGGCGCCGGCGGCCCGGTCGGCGTCGGCGCCGGTCTGCTCGCCACCGGCCTGGTGCTCGGCTACTTCAGCGCCCATCCCCTGGCCCTGCCCTTGCTCGGCACCCTGGCGCCCTGGCAGACCACACTGATGTCGATCGGCCTGCCGGGCCTGATCGTTCTGCTGCTGATGTTCGGCGTGCCGGAGCCGCGACTGAATCGCGCCGGGCGTTTTACCCCGGCGTCTGCCCCGCCGACGGTGCCGCTGGGCGAAGTGCTGGCGTTCCTGCGCGCCAACCGGCGCACATTCATCGCCATCCTGGTCGGTATGGGCTGCTACAACGCCGCGGTGTACGGCGGCGGCGCCTGGGTTCCCAGCTACCTGGTCCGCGAGTTCGGTTGGAGTTACGCCAAGGCCGGCACGGTGATGGGACTGGTCATGTGCGTCAGTTCGCCGCTCGGCGTGCTCGGCGCCAGCTGGCTGGGTGAATACTGGCGCCGTCGCGGTGTAGCCAATGGCAACCTGCGCGTGGCGATCATCGCCAGCATGGTCCTGCCGCTGTGCGCCACACCGCTACTACTGGCGCCCAGCGCCCCCCTGGCGCTGCCGTTCCTGGCCCTCTCCGCCGCCCTCTGGGTCTGCCTGTTCGGCGTCGGCCCGGCGTTGATCGTCGAAATAGCGCCCGCGCCGATGCGCGGACAGTTCATCGCCCTGTTCACCGGCGTACTCAATCTGCTCGGTGTCGGCATCGGTCCGTTGGCTATCGGCGTCATCACCGACTACGTGCTGGTCGACCCCGCCGCCATTGGCTACTCGATCCTGATCGTCACGCTGATCGCCTGCGCCCTCGCCTGCCCGCTGCTGCTTCTCGCCCGGCACAGCTTCCGCAAAACCAGCCAGCAGGCCCGCGAGTGGCAGCCCGCCGCGGCAGCTGCGGCATAACCCTTCCAACCAACGAGAACCCTCATGAACACCATCCAAGGCAGCTGCCTGTGCGGCGCCATCCACTACTCCACCCACCTCGCCCCGCTGACCACCGCCGTCTGCCATTGCCGCGACTGCCAGAAACAGTCCGGCAGTGCCTTTTCGGTCAACCTGCTGGTGCCGGCCGAAGGCTTCCTGGTCGAGGGTTCGAGCCTCGGCTGCTACGCCAAGGCCGGCGGTAGCGGCCTACCGGTCAAGCGTTACTTCTGCACCTGCTGTGGCTCGGCGTTGTACTCCGAAATCACCGCGATGCCCGGCGTGCTCGCAGTCAAGGCCGGCACCCTGGCCGATACCGCGATCGCCACGCCCAACCTGCACCTGTGGTGCGCCTCGGCGCGGCCCTGGGTGGCCATCGACCGCAGCCTGCCGTGCTTCGAGCACGCGGCAACCGAGTGAAGAACAGCGACCCGGCTGGCGGCCTGCCGCAGCCGGGCGAGCACGAGATACCCACGATGATCAAAGACGCGCACTGCGCCGACCCCGTCAGCGTCCCCCGGCAACTGCTGGGCCGCGTGCAAACCCTCGGCCCCGGGGTGATGGTCAGCCTGGCGATCGCCATGGCCTCGGCTTTCATCGCCGATCACTACGGCGGGCCCACGCTGCTCTACGCCTTGCTGTTCGGTATGGCGTGCCATTTTCTGAGCGAGGACAGCCGCTGCCTTCCGGGCATCGAGTTCACCTCACGGACGATTCTGCGCATAGGTGTAGCCCTGCTGGGGGCACGCATTACGCTGGATCAGATCGGTTCGCTGGGTCTGGAAACGGTTTTGGCCGCAGTGTTTGCAGTCACTGCGACCATTCTTGTCGGCTGGATAAGTGCTCGCCTGCTGAACCTGCGTGCCGACTTCGGCGTGCTCACCGGTGGCGCCGTTGCCATTTGTGGCGCTTCGGCGGCCCTGGCGGTTTCCGCCGTGCTGCCCAGGCATGAGAACAGCGAGCGCGATACGTTGCTGACAGTGGTGGGCGTCACCGGACTCTCGACCGTGGCGATGATCACGTATCCAATCATCAGCAAACTGCTGGGTCTGTCGCCTGAGCACACCGGAATCTTTCTGGGTGGCACCATTCATGACGTGGCGCAGGTGGTCGGTGCCGGCTACATGATTTCTCCGGCCACCGGCGATATCGCCACAGTTGTGAAGCTGCTGCGAGTGGCACTCCTTGTGCCCGCCGTCGTAGTGATTGCCTGGTTGTTTCGCCGACAGCAGAGCACGCAAGCGGAAAGCGGGCGGCGGATACCTCTGATCCCGGGATTCCTGGTGGCTTTCATCTGCCTGGTCGCGGTCAACAGCAGTGGTTTTCTGCCCCCCTCATTGGCCGGCGCAATGGGTGAAACGTCGCGTGGTTGCCTGGTGATCGCCATCGCCGCCCTAGGGTTGAAAACGTCGCTGCAAAAACTCGCTTCAGTTGGCTGGCGCCCGATCGCCTTGCTGGTGGGCGAGACGCTGTTCCTCGCAGCACTGGTGATTGGCCTGCTTTACCTGGGTCGATGAATTGACCCAGCCCTGCACGTGACTCTTCGGCAGTACCCACAACACCCCCAACCCGATCGCAACTCTGTTGCGCTCGCGCAACTGTGCATTTCCAAGCGGTTCCGAAACGTGAGAGCGACTACATGAAAACAACAAGAATACTTGTGCAAACCGGCGCCCTGGCGCTTTCGCTTCTGGCCACGGCCGTTATGGCCAAGGTCTCTCCCGAGGAGGCGGCACAGCTGGGCAGTACGCTGACGCCAATAGGGGGAGTCAAAGCCGCGAACGCCGACGGCAGTATCCCGGCCTGGACCGGAGGCCTGCCAACAACGGCGGGTACCGTGGACAGCAAAGGATTTTTGAGTGACCCGTTTGCCAACGAAAAGCCCTTGTTCGTCATCACGGCAGCTACCGCCGAAAAGTACAAGGACAAGCTGTCTGCAGGCCAATTGGCGATGTTCAAGCGTTACCCGGGCAGCTACAAGATCCCGGTCTACCCCACACATCGCACCGCTGCGCTGCCGACAGACATCTACTCGGTCATCAAGGCCAGCGCGGTAAAGACTGAAGAAGTTGATGGCGGTAACGGCCTGAGCGGTTTTTCCGATACCCGTTACTACGCTTTCCCTGTGCCCAGGAATGGCGTCGAAGTGCTGTGGAACCACCTGACTCGCTATCGGGGCGGAAATCTCCACCGCCTGGCAACCCGCGTCCAACCGCAGGCTGACGGGGCCTTCAGCATGATCCAGCTGGAGGACGAGATCTCCTACCCACGTGAACTGCCCGACCTGGACAAGGGCAAGGCCGATAACATCCTCTTTTACTTTATCCAGCGCGTGACAGGACCGGCCCGCCTCGCCGGCAACGTGTTGCTGCTCCACGAAACCATCGACCAAGTGAAGGAACCGCGCCTTGCCTGGCTGTACAGCTCCGGACAGCGCCGCGTGCGCCGTGCGCCACAAGTTGCCTATGATGGCCCAGCCACTGCCGCCGATGGTTTGGCCACCGCCGACAACTTCGACATGTTCAACGGCGCACCTGACCGGTACACCTGGGAGCTTGTCGGGAAAAAGGAGCTGTACATCCCCTACAACAGCTACAAGCTCGACTCACCGACCCTCAAGTACGCCGACATCCTCAAGGCCGGTCATATCAACCAGGACCTGACTCGCTACGAACTGCACCGCGTCTGGGAGGTAGTGGCCAAGGTCAAGCCAGGCCAACGTCACATCTACGCGACGCGACACATGTACTTCGATGAGGACACCTGGCAACTGGCAGAAGTGGACCACTACGACGGACGTGGCCAACTTTGGCGCGTCGGCGAAGGGCATGCCCAGCAGTACTACCACAAGCAAACGCCCGGCTATACCGCTGAAGTTCTCTATGACCTCCAGTCCGGCCGCTATTCGGTACTGGGCCTGAAAAACGAAGAAAAGCGCAGCATTGAATTCGGCGCCGTAGCTTCGGCGAACAATTACACCCCGGCCGCGTTACGCCAGGCAGGTGTCCGTTAGTCTACGAATCTACATTGCACTGACCGATCGACAGCAGCCTTTCGTGACCGCCGCTATTGGCTTGTCGCTGCCATTCGTATCGATGAGGCGGGCCATCCGGACTGATGCAACGGCGCTATCCCACGGAATGCGCGAGCTGCCATGCTCAGGTCAAACACTCCGCATCCAGGCTGTAGCGGCCCACGCAGCACACCGGCCCTTGCATCAGGACCTCGAAGTTCTCATCCAGGACGATCTGGATTCGTCCTCCTGGCATATGGACGTCCACCTGGGGCTCTACCAGCCCCATCCGCCGACTGACCGCCGCCGCCGCACAGCTGCTGGTACCCGAGGACAGGGTATAACCCACTCCTCGCTCCCAGATGCGGACCTCCAGATTGTTGCGGTCGATCACTTTGACGAACTGCACATTGGTGCGATTGGGGAAGGCCTCAAGGTGCTCGATGATCGGCCCAAGCGAACGCGCGGTCTGTTCATCGGGCTGATCAAGGAAGATCACACAGTGCGGATTACCCATGGAGACCGGGTGCAGCCGAAGCTCACGTCCCTCGACACTCACCTCCAACGTGTCCGTGCCCGGGAACTGCGCACGGCCCATGCGAATGGCAACGCTCCGGCCCTCGTCCAGAACCTGGCAGGACACCACCCCACCAGCGGTACGCACCTGGAATTCCCCCTCCGATACGTGGCCACGGTCCCAGAGATAACGACAGAAGATTCGCAGCCCGTTGCCACTTTTCTCAGCCTGGGAGCCATCGGTGTTGTAGATGATCACACTGGACATTTCGCCCTGCGTGAAAACCGGAACAAGAATACCGTCGGCCCCGAGCCCGCGATGTCGATCACAGGTCCTTGCGATCTCCTCCGGGGAAAGGTCGAAAGACGACTCGCCGGAAAAGACCAGGTAGTCGTTACTGGCAGCGTGGTACTTGATGAAATCCATGGTAATCGAGGCTTCCTTTCGCAACGTGCAGCGAGATTAGGCAAGCCCGAAAGTGCGAACAAGCGACTTTCTCAGGAAGACCGGCTTGGAAGAGGGACATTCTGATAATCGGGGCCGACTATCCAGGCTAGGGGAGCCCACTTTCGCAATCGACAATCGGCAGAGACACCCCAGCCAAAGCGATTTATTGTTGCCAACGCCGGTCGATACAGCTGGGGAGGTCAACGTAATGAGCGCAGGCGCCGCCAAGCGAGACTGGATGCTCCATAGTCACTTTCCGAGCAAGGTGGAACGAATCGAGGCCTATTTCACCGGCCACGGTTACGAACCCCATCGGCATGACACCTATGCCATCGGTCGAACACTGTCCGGTGTGCAAAGCTTTCGTTACCGCGGCGCCATGCGGCACAGCCTTCCCGGCGGAGCGCTGGTGCTCCATCCGGATGAGCTTCACGATGGCATGGCCGGCACTGATGAGGGCTTCCGTTACCGCATGCTCTACGTAGATCCAGTGTTGATCCAGCAGGCGCTGGGCGGCAAAACCCTGCCGTTCATTGCAGGCGGCCTGTCCAATGACACGCGCATCCTTCGGGCAACCGACTCGTTTTTGCAGGCTATGGAATACCCGGTCGAATCGCTGGAAGAAGACGACGCCATCCATGATCTTGCTCAGGCTCTGGCGGCGGTAGCGAATACCAACCGGGGACGTCGCGCCCTCGACTATCAAGCCGCCGAACGCGCCCGGACGTACATTCTCGACATGAATGGCGCGAGCATCACGATTGAGGAATTGGAGCAGGTCAGCGGGCGAGATCGCTGCAGCCTATCCCGAGACTTTCGCGCACTTTTTGGCACCAGCCCCTATCGCTATGTGACGATGCGACGCCTGGATATCTGCCGCGATCTTCTGCTGGCAGGCTCAAGCCTTGCCGACGCGGCCCTCTCTGCGGGCTTTTTCGATCAGAGTCACATGACACGCCACTTCCGTCATGCCTTCGGACTTTCGCCAGCACGCTGGCTGTCGCTGATGAAATCCCGCTAGGTTGCAGGATCGTACAAGAGGCTCTCCTCGCGCCTGGATAGGCTTTTGAAAAGCCAACACGAGGAGCCAACCATGTCCAGCCACCTCCATCACCTCAACCAGCAGCCGATCAACCTCCTTCACAAGGCCTCACAGGTCACTGAGCTGTGGTCACCCAAGGTGGTCGCTGAAATGAATGACTACCAGTTCAAGGTCGTACGCATTCAGGGCGACTTCGTCTGGCACTCTCACTCAGACACGGACGAGGCCTTTTTCGTGCTGGAGGGTCAGCTTCGCATCGACTTCCGGGATCGGTACGTGACACTCGGCAGTGGTGATCTGTTCATCGTGCCGAAAGGCGTCGAGCACAAACCTTACGCCGAGAAGGAAGTAATGCTGATGCTCATAGAGCCCCGGGGTGTAGTGAATACTGGCGACGAGGTCGGAGATCGCACAGCAGAGAGCAATGTCTGGATATAGGCCTGATACAGCAAGGCAGGGTGGACCACGCTTCACCGGTCCACCCTGCGGGGTTCGACTGCGCCACGCTGGCGGATGTGAAAAGCGACATCCACCTTACGTACTGACCTGCCACTCCCTGGTATGAGTCTTGACCAAGCGCACACTTGCCGTGAGTGCATGCCCATGCGGAAGCAATTCGACTAAGTTGACGTGCTTCGCGGAGTGCCAGTGCAGGGATGGCATGTTGCTGTTCCGGAGTCCGCGGGACAACTGCGTTGCCCTTAGCGAATGAATTGGCTATGTCTGCGTTAAGTGTTGGGATGTGGCGCAAAGGCCCGTAGGGTGGGCTTCAGCCCACCATCGTAGGTCAGCGTGGGCTAAAGCGGATCGCCGCCCGGCCCACCCTACCAGGCTCCGAGCTCTGACCGGGACTTCTTAGCAACAGCTAACAGGGACATAGCCAATGAATTCGCCCCCACAAGAGTGCTGCATGTCCGGGCAGGGCCTGCTTCCTCGCCAGGCCCTGCCCTACCCCACACATCACGACAACCGCCTCTCTTCCTCCTTCACCACCTCCGGCGGCACCACCACCTGCGAGGGCTGCCCGATCCAGTCGGAAATCAGGCTGTAGGCCACCGCCAGCAGCGTCGGGCCGAGGAACAGGCCCATGAAGCCGAAGGCGAGGATGCCGCCGAACACGCCGAGCAGCACCACCACCAGCGGCAGGTTGCCGCCGCGGCTGATGAGGTAGGGCTTCAGCACGTTGTCCACGCCGCTGATGATGAACATGCCCCAGATGCCGAGGAACACCGCGTAGCCGTAGTCGCCGTGCCAGGCCAGCCAGGCGGTGGCGGGCACCCAGACCAGTGGCGGGCCCATGGGAATCAGGCTGAGGGCGAAGGTGACGATGCCCAGCACCAGGGCGCCGGGCACCCCGGCGATCCAGAAGCCGATCAGCGCCAGCACGGCCTGGGCGGCGGCGGTGCCTATCACGCCGTTGACCACCCGCTGCACCGTACCAGCCACCAGTTCCAGGTAATGCTCGGCGCGCTCGCCGATCAGCCGCTCCAGGGCACGCTCGGCGAACAGCGCCATGCGCGGGCCGTCGCGGTAGAAGAAGAACACCAGCACCAGGCTCAGCACCAGCTCCACCATGCCGCCGCCGACCTGCGCGCTGCGCGCCAGTATCCAGTTGCCCGCCTGCCCCATATAGGGCCTGAGGCTGGCGAAGAAGGCCGCGCCCTGGGCATCGACCGAGTGCCAGGCGCGCACCAGCCGCTCGCCCACCAGCGGCACCTGTCCCAACCAGTCCGGCGGCGGCGGCAGGCCTTCCATCTGCACGCTTTTCACCAGCTCGGTGGCATCGCGTACATGCTCGGCCAGGTTGCCCACCAGCCAGATCAGCGGCAATGCCACCAGCACCACCCAGCCCGCCGTGAGGAGCGCGGCGGCGGTGGATTCGCGGCCCTTCAGCAGGTTGCTCAAGAGGCGCATCAGCGGCCAGCTGGCGAAGGCCAGCACGGCGGCCCAGAACAGCGCCGAGACGAAGGGCGCGAGCACCCAGAGGCTGGCGCCGAGCAGGCCGAGCAGGAGGATCTGCACCAGTAGTCGATCGTTGTTGAGCATCCCTGGATCACTCCGGCGGATAAAAGGGAAAGGCCGTACCTGCCGCCGCGCAACGCGCGTCCGACAGGCACAAGCATAGAGACTGAAGCTGACTGTTTCTCAGCGCAGAAGGTTCAGATGCAGGCCGGGCTCGCTGCCCTCCGCCAGCTCCAGCCGCGAGGCGCGCACGCCCTGCCCCACCAGCGCCTCGCGCCAGGCTTCGGCACCAGGACCCTTGATGCTGATGCGCAGGGTGCTGTCGAGGTTCAGGCAGCGTGCCAGCAGGGTCGCCCAACTGGCCGGCGGCTCGGCCGGCAGACGCGCCAGGTGCAACTCGCCGCTGCTCTTGAGTTCGCGCATCAGGGTGTCGGGGGTGGGCAGCACCTCGCCCAGCGGCGCATTGGCGTCCAGCTGCTCGGCATGCAGGTAGGCGCGGCGGTTGCCGCGGGTGATGCTGTACAGCGCCAGCAGGCTGTCCTGCTGCGGCTCGGCCAGGCGTAGCAGCAGATAGGCCTGTTGCTCATCCGAACCGTAAAGTTTGGAATTGCCGAATATGGAGTTGGCCCACAGGCTGCTGGACCCGCAGTCTCGCCCCTGGCACCAGTAAAGCAGTTCGGCACCGGCTGCCAGGAGGTGTTTGCGGGCCTGGTCAAAGGCATCGTTCGAGCTGTGGCCGACGGGCAGACGGTAGGTGACCGAGGTCTGCCGCCCTTCGACTTCCACCTTGCGCTCCATGCGCAACTGGTTGCTGATGCGGCGGATCGAACTCTGCGGGTAGACCCGTTCCTGGTCCGCGGACTCGCTGAAATCGGTGATCTCGGCATGGGGGACGCGCGGTAGCGCCGCCAGGTCATGGCTGTCGGGCAGGTCGGCGGCCTGCGCGGATACGGCCAGCAGCAGGCCGGCAAGGAAGGTCAGGCGCATGCGCATCCTTATCGAAGCCTCATGGATTGAGCAGTCTGGCCCAGCTTGCCGGCTTTTGCCTGCCGGCGGCCGCTGGCCAGTCTGTGCGCTGCCTTGTCGAGGTCCATCATCCTGCTTCTCCTTGACCAAAAGCCGCCAGCCTCCGCAGAAGGCCGGCGCAAGTCAAGGAAGGGCGAAGAAGGGATTGAAACAGTCTGCTACGGCCTGGGCGCCGACCTCGTCGTCCAGGTGCAGGTGGTGCTTGCCGGGCAGGCGGTGGACCTGGATCGGCAGCCCCTCCACCAGTCCGGCGAATTTGGGCTCGGTATGCAGCAGCCCCTCCTCCGCCAGCACCAGCATGGCCGGGCATTGCACCGCGCGGGCGAAGGCCAGGGCGTGGGCGCGGGTCAGGCGCAGGGGCGACGGCAGGGTCAGGCGGCTGTCGGTGCGCCAGGTGTAGCCACCGGGCGCCGGCATCAGGCCACGCTGGGCAAGCAGCTCGGCCGCCTCGCGGCTGACCGCGCCCACGCCCTTCATGCGTGCTTCCACGGCACGATCGATGGCCGCGTAGACCGGTTTGCGCTTGCCCGGCAGCGCCAGTTGCGCACGCAGGGCTTCACCGAGCTTGGCCGGTGCCTGCTCGGCTTCGCCGGTGTAGGGCATCAGGCCGTCGATCAGCGCCAGACGCGCGACCCGCTCCGGCATGGCCGCGGCGAGCATCACCGAGACGATGGCGCCCATGGAGTGGCCGAGCAGCGAAAAGCGCTCCCAGCCCAGTTGTTCGGCAACCTGCAGCACGTCCGCGACGTAGTCCCAGAGCAGATAGCTGGCGCCGACGGCGCGGTGCGCGGAATGGCCATGGCCGGCGAAGTCCAGCGCGACGATGCGCAATCCCGGCAGGCGCGGTGCCAGGCGGGCGAAGCTGTTGGCGTTGTCGAGCCAGCCATGCAGGGCGATCACCGGCTGACCGTCTTCCGGGCCATGCAGGTGGGCGGACAGTTCGATATGGGGCAGGTTGAGGCGGATTTCTTCGACCTGGGCGCTCATGCGCGAGCCTCCTGACGGCGACCGTCCCAGCGGCCGAACACGGATCGGATCAGTTCGGCGGTTTCCTGGGGGCGCTCCAGGGGGAACATGTGCCCGCCGGGCAGCGACAGGTATTCCCCACGCGGCACCCGCTTCAGCAGGCGTGCATGGTGCGGCAGCACTACCCGGCTGTGGCGACCGCGCACCAGGGCCAGCGGCACCTCGAGCTGCTGCGGTCGCCCCGGGATACGGTGCGGCACGTTGCGGTAGATGCTGATCTCGGTGGCGGCGTCGAACTTCAACCGCAGGCTCTCGCCCTGGCGGGCCAGGCCATGTTGTACATAGGCGTCCAGGCAGTCCGGGTCGAAGCGGCGGAACAGCGTCTTGCCGGCGAAGTAGTCGCGGGCCTCTTGCGAGTCGCCGAACTGCTCGCGCCGGCCCAGGGTGCGCCCGGCGGGGGTGATGCGGTCGATGAAACCGAAGCGCTTGGCGGCGCGGATGACGATGCGGTCGGCCAGGGTCAGCACGGGCGAATCCAGCATCACCACGCCGCGGTAGAGGTCCGGCCGGCGCAGGGCGGCGTGGTAATGCAGCACGCCGCCGAGGGAATGGCCCAGGCCCCAGACCGGCTCGCCGCGCCCGTCCAGGTGGTGGATGAGTTCGTCCACCAGGTTTTCCCAGTTGTCGTTGACCGGGAAGCGCGGGTCATGGCCGTGCTGCTCCAGGTGCTCGACGCGGAAATCCGGTGCCAGGGCGGCGAACAGCTTGCCGTAGGTAGCCGAAGGGAAACCGTTGGCGTGGGCGAAGAAGATGGTGTTCGACATGGCGTCCAGCTCGTCGGGGGATGCCGGGATTTTCCGGCAGCCCCACGAGCAGGGCAATGACTGTAACCGCCAGTGATGATGGCGCTATTGCCAAAAGCCAGGTAGGTGGAGGTTTCGGTGGAAATCCACTTCGTGGATTTTCACCCTACGAGGTGCGGGGCGAACTCATTGTAGGAGCGAGGGGGGCGCCGAGTTCTTGCTCGCGAAAACTCGTGCTCGGACTGTTCGCGAGCAAGCTCGCTCCTACGAGTTCGGTGGTGAGCCAGTTCCGTAGCCCGGATGAAATCCGGGGAAGGGCCCACCGCCGCTCCCGGATTTCATCCGGGCTACGATTTGCCAGCTTGCCCTACTCACCCGCGCGGCGGTTCGGCGCCGAGGGGGACTATGGCCATGGTCAGGCGGGAGATGCAGCTGGGCTTGCCATCCTCGCCGGCCAGGCGGATGTCCCAGACGTGGGTGGTGCGGCCCAGGTGCACCGGGCGGGCGACGGCGGTGACGCGGCCGCTGCGCAGGCCGCGCAGGTGGTTGGCATTGACCTCCAGGCCGACGCAGTAGAAACGGCTGGTGTCGATGCACAGGTAGCTGGCCGTCGAGCCCAGGGTTTCCGCCAGCACCACCGAGGCGCCGCCGTGGAGCAGGCCGTAGGGCTGATGGGTACGTGGGTCGACCACCATGCTGGCGGTGAGGGAGTCATCGTCGAAGGCTTCGAAGCGGATATCCAGGCCTTCGCCGATGGTGTTCTTCAGGGATTCGTTGAGGTGGGCGAGATCGGGGGTTCGTTGCCACAGTCCCATGGGGCACTCCTTGTGGGGGCCGGGACGAGACGTCCCGGCCGAGCGGGTTCATTCGTGCCAGACCACCGCTTCACGGCGTTCCAGCCATTCGGGGAAGCGCTTGCCATAGGCGTCTTCGACCATGTTGCGCTTGATCTTCAGCGTGGGGGTGAGGAAGCCGTTGTCCACCGCCCAGACGTCCTTGACCAGCACCAGCCCCTGCAGGCGCTCGTGCTTGTCGAGGGTGTCGTTGACCTCTTCCAGCAGGCTGCGCAGGCTGACCTCCAGCTCCGAGCGGGCACCGTTGGCCGCTTCCTTTCGGCCCACCTCGGACAGCACGCACAGGGCCATGGGCTGCGGCAGGCCGTCGCCGACCACGCAGACCTGCTCGATGCGCGGGTGCACCGCCAGGCGGTTCTCGATGGGCGCCGGGGCCACGTACTTGCCCTTGCTGGTCTTGAAGATTTCCTTGATGCGGCCGGTCAGGCGCAGGTTGCCGTCGGCGTCCTCCTCGCCCTTGTCGCCGGTGCGCAGGTAGCCGTCGTCGGTGACGGTTTCGGCGGTCTTCCCCGGGTCCTTGTAGTAGCCCTGCATGGTGGCGCCGCTGCGCACCTGCACCTCGCCCTCCTCGCTGATGCGCACTTCCACGCCGGGGCTGTTGCGGCCGATCCAGCCGGGCTTCAGCTCGCCCTTGCGGCACAGGTGGGAATAGCCGCAGTTCTCGGTCATGCCGTAGACCTCCAGCACTTCCAGGCCCAGGCGCTTGTACCAGTTGAGCAGCGCCTCGGGCACCGGCGCGGCGCCGCAGAGAGCGTTGCGCACGGCGTCCAGGCCAAGGCCGACGAGCACCTTGCGCCCGACCATGCGGCCGATGATGGGCAGGCCCAGCAGGCGGTCGAGTTTCTTCGCCGGCATCTTCGCGTAGACGCCCATCTGGAACTTGGTCCAGATCCGCGGCACGCCGAAGATGGCGGTGGGCCGGGCGCGGCGCAGGTCATCGAGGAAGGTCTCCAGGCTCTCGGCGAAGAACACCGTCTGCCCGGCGTAGAGCGAGCCCATCTCGACGAACATGCGCTCGGCCACGTGGCACAGCGGCAGGTAGGACAGCAGGCGGTCTTCCTCGCCGGTCTGGAACAGCTGCATGCCATGGCTGGCGGCGAAGGCGAAGTTGCTGAAGTTGTGCATCACGCCCTTGGGCGTGCCGGTGGTGCCGGAGGTGTAGATGATGGTGGCGAGCTGGTCGGGCGCAGCCTTGGGGCTGTCCTGGATCGGGTTGCAGGCCTGCAGGTCGGCCCAGCTGAACTCGAACTCGCCCGCCGGGTGGATCGGCAGGGCCACGGTGGGTACGCCGCTGGGGATGCCGTCGGCCATGGCCGGCCAGTCATCGAGCTTGCCGATGAAGGCCAGCATCGACTCGGAGTGCTCCAGCACCTGGCGCACCGATTCGGCGGTGAGGTTGGGATAGAGGGGAACCGAGACGTGGCCGGCCATCCAGATCGCCAGGTCGGCGATGATCCAGTGGGCGCAGTTCTTGGAAATGATGGCGATCCGACTGCCCTGGGGCAGCTCGCGGCCTCGCAGCCAACTGGCTGCCCGGCGGGCCTGCTCGCCTACGTCGGACCAGGTGAGTTCCTGGACCTGGCCGCCGCCGAGCGGCTGGACCAGGTAGCGCTTGTTCGGGTGACGGGTTTCGCGCTCGAAGAATATTTCAAGCGGCAAACGGACTGCATCAGCCACAGGGCCTCCTCCATTTTGTTCTTTTTGTGGGGACAACCAAGCACTTGCTCGGCCGACTATTCCACGCACCTGGAGGGGGCGCAAGTTAAGAAATGTTGCGTTCTGTCAGTGATGGCGAACGTGGTGCAGGGAGCGCAGGGACATCAGCCCGGGGATCAGCAGGTCGCCCTCCAGCTCCGCCAGGCTGGCCGTGCTCATGGGCAGCGGCTCCTGCCGATGGCCATGGAGCAGCAGGCCCGCCAGCTCGCTGACGAAGGGGTTGTGGGTGACCAGCAGGAGGTCCTGCTCGCTGCGTTCGGCGAGAAAGTTCAGCGCCTCGCGCGGGTCGCTGTCGGGCGTCAACCAGGGCGCGGTGCCGATGGCGCCGCTGAATCCCAGGGCCTCGCGCACCAGCTCGGCGGTCTGCTGCGCACGCACGTAAGGGCTGGCGAGTATCGCGCCCAGCGGCCTGCCGGCCAGCTGGGCGGCACTGTGCAGCACTTCCTTGCGGCCGTGACGGGTCAGTTCGCGCTCGGCGTCGGTGCGGGCGCGGGCCTCGGCCTCGCCGTGGCGCAGCAGCCAGAGCCTCACAACTTGGGCTCTTCGTCCCGCACCGGATGGGCGGCCGGGGGCACTTCGTGGGGCGCTTCACCTTGCGGGGCGCGGGCCTCGGGCCAGTCGGCGAACGGCCAGGGCTTTTCCTCGGTATTGAAGGTGCCGAAGCGGCCGATCTGCGCCAGGTACTGGCTCAGGCTGTCGCCGAAGGCCAGCAGCCCGGCGTTGGGCGCGCCGTAGAAGGCGCGGTAGCCGAGCTGCAGCAGGACCACGGCGCCGAGGACGATCTCGGCCAGTTGCCAGACGATGACGAAGACCAGCATCCACAGGACGCGCAGCAGGATGTGCTCACGCTGCAGGTCATCACGCGCTTCACTCATGGGAATCTCCTTGTCCGAAGGAACGATGGCTCAGAAGCCGGTGGTTGGAATGAAGTCTACGTCGGTCTTGGGCTCGGCGCGCATCAGCGCCTCGATCACCTGGGCCAGCGTACGCCCCTCGAAAAGGATGGCATGCAGGCCCGCGACCAGCGGCATGTAGACCTGCAGCTCTTCGGCGCGGGTCTTGAGCACCTTGAGCGTGTTGACGCCTTCGGCCACTTCGCCCAGGCGCGCCACGGCGTCTTCCAGGCTGAGGCCTTCGCCCAGGGCATAACCCACCTGGAAATTGCGGCTCTTGGGCGAGGAGCAGGTGACGATCAGGTCGCCGACGCCGGCCAGGCCGAGGAAGGTCATGGGATTGGCGCCGAGCTTGACGGCGAAACGGGTCATTTCCGCCAGGGCGCGGGTGATCAGCATGCTCTTGGTGTTCTCGCCCATGTCCAGGGCGGCGGCCATGCCGGCGATGATGGCGTAGACGTTCTTCAGCGCGCCGCCGAGTTCGACGCCGAAGCGGTCCTGGCTGGCATAGACGCGGAAGGTGCGGCCGTGCAGGGCTTCCTGCACGCGCTTGCAGAGTTCGGCGTCCTCGCTGGCGACCACGGTGGCGGTCAGGGCGTGATCGGCGATCTCCTTGGCCAGGTTGGGGCCGGAAATCACGCCGATGCGTGCATCCGGGGCCACCTCTTCGAGAATCTGGCTCATCAGCTTGAAGCTCTGCGCCTCGATGCCCTTGGTGGTGCTGACCAGGAACTTGCCGGTCAATTGCCCGGCCACCGGCTCCAGCACCTTGCGCAGGGCGCTGGAGGGCACGGCGACGAAGACCAGCTCGCAATCGGCGAGGACGGCGGGCAGGTCGGTGTCCGGCTCGACCCCGGGGAGAATCTTCACGCCCTTGAGATAACGGGGGTTCTCACGCAGGGTACGGATCGCCTCGGCCTGCTCCGGGTCGCGCATCCAGTGGCGCACGCGCTGGCCGTTCTCGGCCAGCAGGTTGGCGATGGCGGTGCCGAAGCTGCCGCCGCCGAGCACCGCGATGGGTTGCTGTTCAGTCATAACGGGTCCATGTAGGCCATTGGGATGGCGAGTGCGCGCATTATACGGAGGCGTCGCCGGCCAGCCAGCCTCAATCCAGAGCCTTTGCGCTGGAAAAGCCGCGAGCCTCGGTTAAGATGCCCCGAATTTGACCCGCGCCGAGCCCTCAGGTGCCCTTTCCGCCCGCGGGCAAGCGCCACTCAACGAAATTTCCCCCAGCTTCGGGGCGTAACGAGACTAAAGTTCCAGCATAGCTGTCCCCACGGACGACCCCGCAAAGAGGCCGAAGGATGATGCGCCCCCTCTCCCCCCCTTTCCTGACATTCCGGTTACAGCCGCACCAGGGCCATTCCCATGCGGCTGGCGCAGGAGCGCTGCGCCGATGACCCTCAGTCAGAGCTGGGACATCCATACCCGCACGCAGTTGATCAGCCTCGGCCCGGCCTTGCTGCTGACCCTACTGCTGACGGGCTTCTTCACCTTCGCGCGCCTGCAGGACCTGCGCCAGGAGCTGAACCACAATGGCCAACTGATCGCCAACCAGCTCGCCCCGGCGGCGGAGTACGGCGTGGTCACCAGCAATCTTGAAGTGCTGGAGGGGCTGCTGCAGGCCAGCCTGGGCACGCCCCACGTGCGGTTCCTCGAGGTCCGCGACCGGGCGGACAATATCCTGGTCTACCTGGAACAACACGAGAGCCTGGAGAAGAGCGGCGCCCAGGTGGAGGTGTTCCACGCCCCCATCGTCCAGCAGCAGATGCACCTGCAGGCGCGGCGGACCCAGGCCGGCGACGATGGTCGCAACGGCGACCGCAACTACCTGGGCCGGGTCGTGGTGGGCATGTCCAACGACGCCTTCAGCAGCCGCCAGCAGGAAATCCTGTTCAAGGCCACGGTGCTGGCCCTGATCGCCCTGCTCTTCACCTTTCTCCTCGCCCGCCGCCTGGCGACCCGCCTGTCGCAACCCATCAGCGCCATGGGCGAGTCGGTCAAGGCCATCCAGGCCGGCAACTACAGCGCCAGCCTGCCGGTGGTGGACGACAGCGAACTGGGCGACCTGGGCCGCCACATCAACAACCTCGCCAGCGGCCTGCAGCAGGCCAGCCACGAGCAGCAACAGGCCATGGACCAACTGATCAAGGCCCGCGAGGAAGCGGAAATGGCCAACCGCGCCAAATCCGACTTCCTGGCGATGATGAGCCACGAACTGCGCACGCCCATGAACGGCGTGCTGGGCATGCTGCAGCTGCTGGAAACCACCGAATTGACCGAGGAGCAGACGGAGTACGCCGCCCTCGCCACGGAATCCACCGAGCACCTGTTGAAGGTGATCAACGACATCCTCGACTTCTCCCGCATCGAGCGCGGCGCCCTGGAACTCGAGCGCATCCCCTTCAACCTGCTGGAGCTGATCCTCGGCTCGGTGCAGGTGTTCCAGCACAGCGCGCAGCAGCGCGGGCTGGCCCTGACCCTGGATACCCAGGAGGGCCTGGAGCGGGTCGAGGTGCAGGGCGACCCGACGCGGCTGCGGCAGATCCTGGTCAACCTGGTGGGCAATGCGCTGAAATTCACCGAAGAAGGCGGCATCAAGGTGATAACCCGCTGGCAGGCCCTGGACAGCGAAGTGCTCTGGCTGACCTGCGCGGTGCACGACAGCGGCATCGGCATCCCGCCGGACCGCCTGGAGCACATGTTCGACGCCTTCCAGCAGGCCGATCACTCGATTTCCCGTCGCTATGGCGGCACCGGCCTCGGCCTGCCCATCGCCCGCACCCTCGCCGAGCGCATGGGCGGCACCCTGCGGGCCGAGAGCCACGAAGGCTCCGGCTCGGTCTTCACCCTGGAGATTCCCCTGCCGTTCCGGACCCAGGATGTGGAAGTCAGCTACGGCCTGGAGCAGAGCGCCAGCGAGGGCAGCGGCCAGCAGGTCCTGCTGGTGGAGGACAACCCGGTCAACCAGACCGTGATCGAAGCCATGCTGCGCAGCCTCGGCTATCAGGTCAGCCTGGTGGGCGATGGCGCCCAGGCGGTGCACCAGGCATCACGCCACCACTACGCGGCCATCCTCATGGACTGCCGCCTGCCGGTGCTGGACGGCTACGAGGCCACCCGCCAGATTCGCCAGATGAATGGCGGCGCCGCTGTGCCGATTATCGCCCTCACCGCCAACGCCCTGCAGGGCGACCGCGAAGCCTGCCTGGCCGCGGGCATGAACGACTACCTGGCCAAGCCCTTCAAGCGCGCCGACCTGCTGCGGGTGATGCAACGCTGGCTGAGCAAGCCGTCGGACTGATCGAATAGAGGCGTTTCCAGACATTCGTCGAGTGCTCAGGAATGGTAAAGTGCACCACACTTTGCGAGCGGGGTGCCTCTTGGCACGCCCCTTGCGGATGGTTCCCGTCACCAGAGTGAACGACTGTGCTCGTGACGCTGTGACTTTCACCGCAACGCAACAGTCTATGACTAGTCTGCCGACAGACGCCCCATAACGCGCGCGGCAGCAGGATGAATGCAAAGCCCTGTGCCGCACGGGGACCATTGAGGAGCTCGCATGACCAAACAAAACGCCTATACCCGGGAAGACCTGCTGCGCTGCAGTCGCGGCGAGCTGTTCGGCCCAGGTAATGCGCAACTACCCGCCCCCAACATGCTGATGATCGATCGCATCGTGCATATCAGCGAAACCGGCGGGAAGTACGGCAAAGGCGAAATCGTCGCCGAGCTCGATATCAACCCGGACCTGTGGTTCTTCGCCTGCCACTTCGAGGGCGACCCGGTCATGCCCGGCTGCCTCGGCCTCGACGCCATGTGGCAGCTGGTCGGCTTCTACCTCGGCTGGCAGGGCAACCCCGGCCGTGGCCGCGCCCTGGGCTCCGGCGAAGTCAAATTCTTCGGCCAGGTCCTGCCGACCGCGAAAAAGATCACCTACAACATCCATATCAAGCGCACTATTAATCGTTCGCTGATCCTCGGCATCGCCGATGGCACCGTGGCCGTCGACGGCCGCGAAATCTACAGCGCCGAAGGCCTGCGCGTAGGCCTGTTCACCTCTACCGACAGCTTCTGAAGGACATCCGCATGCGTCGCGTCGTGATCACTGGCCTGGGCATCGTCTCCTGCCTGGGCAATGACAAAGCCACCGTTTCCGCCAACCTGCGCGCCGGCAACGCCGGTATCCGCCACAACCCCTCCTATGCGGAGATGGGTCTGCGCAGCCAGGTGTCCGGTTCGGTCAACCTGAACCTGGAAGAGCTGATCGATCGCAAGCTCTTCCGCTTCATGGGCGATGCCGCTGCCTACGCCTACCTGGCGATGCAGCAGGCCATCGAAGACGCCGGCCTGACCGCCGAGCAGATCTCCAACCCGCGCGTGGGCCTGATCGCCGGCTCCGGCGGTGCTTCCACCGTCAACCAGATGGAAGCCATCGACACCCTGCGCGAAAAGGGCGTCAAGCGCATCGGCCCATACCGCGTGACCCGCACCATGGGCAGCACCGTTTCCGCCTGCCTGGCCACCCCCTTCCAGATCAAGGGCGTGAACTTCTCCATCTCCTCGGCCTGCGCCACCAGCGCGCATTGCATCGGCCAGGCCATGGAGCAGATCCAGCTGGGCAAGCAGGACATGGTCTTCGCCGGCGGCGGTGAAGAAGAGCACTGGAGCCAGAGCTGCCTGTTCGACGCCATGGGCGCCCTCTCCACCCAGTACAACGACACCCCCGAACGCGCCTCCCGCGCCTACGACGCCAAGCGTGACGGCTTCGTCATCGCCGGCGGCGGCGGCATGGTGGTGGTCGAGGAGCTGGAGCACGCGCTCAAGCGCGGTGCCAAGATCTACGCCGAAATCGTCGGCTACGGCGCGACCTCCGACGGTTACGACATGGTCGCCCCGAGCGGCGAAGGCGCCATCCGCTGCATGCAGCAGGCGCTGTCCACCGTCGACACCCCGATCGACTACCTGAACACCCACGGCACCTCCACCCCGGTGGGCGACGTGGCGGAAATCCGCGGCGTGCGCGCCGTGTTCGGCGACAAGGCCCCGGCCATCAGCTCCACCAAGAGCCTGTCCGGCCACTCCCTGGGCGCCGCCGGCGTGCAGGAAGCCATCTACTGCCTGCTGATGATGGAAGGCAACTTCATGGCCGGCTCGGCCAACATCGACGAGCTGGACCCGGAAGTGGCCGACCTGCCGATCCTGCGCGAGACCCGCGAAAACGCCCAGATCGACACCGTCATGTCGAACAGCTTCGGCTTCGGCGGCACCAACGCCACCCTGGTACTGAAGCGCTACAAGGGCTGATCCGGCCCGAGTGGTACCGCAACGCCCGTATCCCTTGATACGGGCGTTGTCGTTTGTGGGCTGCCTACACCCCCTTCCCAAGACCTCGTAGTAACTTTCCGAAACCCGCCTTTCCCTATCAAGGACAGCCGTTCAGCTCCGCTAAAGGGTCGAGCAACACCCAATCGACCCGGATCGGAGAAGACCGCATGTTCCTTCGTCAGCTACCCATCGCATACCGCTCGGCCACAGGTTTCGCCATCATCACCCTGCTGCTGATCGGCCTCGGCCTGTTCGCCAGCAACCGCATGGCCGCCATCAACGACGCCTCCACCCGGATCAGCGAGATCTGGTTGCCCAGTGTCCAGATATCCGGGCAGATGGGCATGCTCCTGTCCGAGTTCCGCCAGACCGAAATGAACCACGTCCTCGCCCGGGACCTGGCCGCCATGCAAGCCCTCGAGCAACATATGGACAGCCTGCTCGTCGACCTGGCGAAGGTGCAGGACGACTATCAACCGCTGTTGGTACTGCCAGAGGAACACCGGCTGTTCCAGGCGTTTCTCGGGCTCACCCGGGAATACCTGGACGGCCACCAGGCACTGCTTGAACTGTCGCGGCGCAACGAGACCGAAAAGGCCTACGAACTGATGCGCAACGAACAGCGCGCCCGCTACGACAGCCTGTTGCAGAGTCTGACGGCGTTGATCGAACTGGTCCGCCAACAAGCGCTGACGTCCAGCCGTGAGGGCGACGACCTGTTCGAAGACGCCACCCGGGCGGTGGTGGCGGTGATGCTGGTGGCGGTGCTTGGCAGCATCGCCATCGCCTGGTTGCTGACCCACAGCATCGTGCTGCCGATCCGCGAAGCCATGCGCACGGCGGAAAAGGTGGCCAAGGGCGACCTCACCGGGCAGCTCGACATCACCGGGCGCGACGAACCGGCCCGGCTGATGCAGGCCCTTCAGGCCATGCAGCAGGACCTGCACGACACCATCGAACAGATCGGCAGCTCGGCCACCCAGCTCGCCTCGGCCGCCGAGCAGCTGAACGCGGTCACCGAGGAAGGCAACCGCTCGCTGAACCGCCAGCACGACGAGATCGAGATGGCCGCAACGGCGGTCAACGAGATGAGTGCGGCAGTCGACGAAGTGGCGCGCAACGCCGCCTCCACATCGCAAGCCTCGACCGCGTCCGAAGGTGCCGCGCAGGCCGGCCGCGAGCGGGTCGGGGAAACCGTCCAGGCCATCCGCGACATGAGCCAGGAGGTCGCCCGCACCACCCAACTGGTGCAGGAACTCGCCGAGCAGGCCCAGGGCATCACCACGGTGCTCGATGTGATCCGCGCCATCGCCGAGCAGACCAACCTGCTGGCCCTCAACGCGGCCATCGAGGCGGCCCGGGCCGGTGAACAGGGTCGCGGTTTCGCCGTGGTGGCGGACGAGGTACGCGCCCTGGCCCACCGCACCCAGGAATCGACCCGGGAGATCGAGCAGATGATCGCCAGCATCCAGACCGGCTCCGACGCGGCGGTCGGCGCCATGAGCCAGAGCGACCAGCATGCGCGGCAGATGCTCAAGGTCGCCGAGGGCGCAGGCCAGGCGCTGCACGAAATCGCCCGGCAGGCCAGCGAGATCAACGAACGCACCCTGGTGATCGCCAGCGCGGCTGAACAGCAGGCCCAGGTAGCCCGGGAAGTGGACCGCAACCTGGTGAACATCCGCGACATTTCAGTGCAGACCTCGGCCGGCGCCAACCAGACCTCCGCCGCCAGCCACGAACTGTCGCGCCTGGCCACCGATCTGAACGGGATGATCGCGCACTTCGTGGTGTGAGACCTGCCTGTGGAAGCGATTTCAGGGAGCGGAGGTGGGAATTTCCCCGGATTTCATCCGGGCTATCGACTGCACTTGCCCCGCCGTAGGGTGCGCCATGCGCACCGATCGCGGGACTCAACCCTTGCGCCTGGCCCAATCATTGGTGCGCACGGCGCACCCTACCTGGTCAACTCCGTCGCTCTATGACCACGCCAAGGACGTGGTTTCCCAAGTTCGAATAAATTAGCTCCGACAGATTGGAGTCCCCAAACGCAAGAAGGGCGCCATTTCGGCGCCCTTCTTTTTCATCGAGCTATCAAGCCGCTTCGCGGCCATTCGCTTCCTTGCCCCGCTGGCCGACTCGCGGCAGCAGCATCGGTACCTGGCGCCGGTAATCGGCGTACTCCGGATGTTCCCGCAGCAGGTCGCGCTCCTCCAGCTGGATGGCCGCCAGGATGTAGATGCTGGTCATCACGGCGAACAGCAGGTGCGTGGCGGTCATGGTCGGGGTGGCCCAGAAGCACAGGAACCAGCCCAGGTACAGCGGGTGACGCACCAGCTTGTAGGCCCCGGGAGTCTTGAACTCCAGCGCGGTGTAGGGCTTGCCCAGCAGGTTGAGCCAGACCTGGCGCAGGCCGAACAGGTCGAAGTGGTTGATCAGCAGGGTGGCGTAGAACACCAGGGCCCAGCCGAAACCGAAGGTGGCGCCCAGCACCAGCCGGCCCGAGCGGTTCTCGATGTTCCAGATCTCCCCGCCCAGGGGCTGCCAGTAGCTGTACAGCAGCACCAGCGCCAGGCTGGAGAAGAGCACATAGGTGCTGCGCTCGGCGGCAGGCGGTATCCAGCGGGTCCACCAGGCCTTGAAGGCCGGACGGGCCATCAGGCTGTGCTGGACGGCGAAGATGCCCAGCAGCAGCACGTCTATCCCGAGGGCGGTCCAGAACGGCAGGCGCGGATCGCCATCCAGGGTGCGCGGCGCGAACGGCAGGTTGGCGACGAACCCGATGGAATAGACGAAGGTGGCGAAGAAGATCAGGTAGCTGATCAGACCGTAGATGAAGATCGAAATGCGCTTGGAATAGTCGAACATGATGCGCTCCTGCCTGGGGTTCTGGTCGGCGGCATCGCTCCGCCCTGGACACCAGCTTGGCCCCGGCCTGTATCAGCCCGATGGCTGGCAGCGCTCAGTTTGTTTCGGCTTTGTATCCCCCCTTCGGAGTGCCCAGCCAGGCCTGCAGCAATTGGTACAGGCGCTGCTGGTTCAGCGGTTTGGTCAACAGCGCCTTGACCCCCTGCTGCTGCACTTCGCCTTCCAGCAGCGAATCGCTGAAGCCGGTGTAGAGCACGATCGGCAGGTCGGCGCGGGACGCCAGCAGGCGCCGCGCCAGTTGCAGGCCGGACAGGCGCGGCATGCTCTGGTCGAGAATGACGAAGTCCCAGGCGTAGGGATCGGCGCAGAGGAGCTGGCTGGCCTGTTCCGCGTCGCAGAAGATGCCCGTCGCAAGGCCCCAGCCTTCCAGCAGTTCGCCCATGTATTCGGCCACCGTGGCGTCGTCGTCCACCACCGCGACCCGGCCACAGAGGGCAGAACGCAACGGCTGGCGCTCGGCGTTCGCCCCGCGCTGCTCCAGCGGGCCCGGTACCGCCTGGCTATGGACCGGCATCAGCACCCTGAAGGTGGCGCCGCGCCCCGGCGCGCTGTCCAGGTGGAGGTGGCCGCCATACTCGTGGACGATGCCATGCACCATGGACAGGCCCATGCCACTGCCCTGGCCACTGGCCTTGGTGGAAAAGAACGGCTCGAAGATCTGCAGCCGCAGCGCCGGGTCGATGCCCGGACCGCTGTCACTGACGGTGAGCGCGACGTAGTTGCCCTTGATCCGCTGCTGGCAGGAGGCGCAGACGCCCTCCAGTTCCTCCTGGCCCAGGCTGACGCGCAACTGGCCGACGCTGCCCATGGCATCCCTGGCGTTGATGCAGAGGTTCATCAGCACCTGCTCGAGCTGCACCGGGTCGGCCAGCACCCGCGGCAGATCATGGTCCAGGCGCACTTCCAGCTCGACGGTGGCCGGCAAGGTCGACTCCACCAGGCGGATGAAGTCGCCGAGCAACTGGTCCAGCGCCACCACCTGGGGCTTGCCGCGGCTGCCACGGCTGAAGGTGAGCATCTGCTGGATCAGGTCGCGGGCCTTCTCGGCCGAGCGCTGCACCCGGGTCAGGTACTTGTTCAGGCGCTCGTCGCTGCCCTGCTCCGCCAGCTCCTGGGCCATCACGGTATAACCCAGCATGCTGGTCAGGAGGTTGTTGAAATCGTGGGCGATGCCCCCGGTCAGGTGCCCGATGGCCTCCATCCGCTGGGCCTGGCGCAGCTGCTGCTCGAGGCGCGCGCGCTCGTCTTCGGCCTGGGTGCGCTCGGTAATGTCGCGCAGGTAGCAGATGAAGCGGGGCCCCTCATCACCCGGCACCTGGGTGAGTGCCAGTTCGGCGGTGAACTCGCGGCCGTCGGCCCGCTGGGCCACCACCTCCATGCGTTTGCCGAGGAAGGCGCCGTGACCGGTCATCAGGTAATGCTCCAGGGCGCGTTCGTAGGACTCGCGAAAGCGTGGCGGGATGATCAGCTTGAGCAGCGAATGGCCCAGCGCCTGTTCGCGGCTGAGGCCGAAGCACTGCTCCGCCGCCGGGTTGAAGGCCAGCACCCGGCCCGCCTCGTCCATGCTGATGAAGCAGTCCAGCGCCGTGTTGGTGATGGCCCGGTACTGCAGCTCGCTGGCGCGAAGGGCCTGCTCGGCCTCCTTGCGCTGGGTGATCTCGCGGGTGATGCCGAGGATGCGGTCGATGCCGCCGATGGCCACGCGCTTGAGCAGCACCTCATCCCAGTGCAGGCTGCCGTCGCGGTTGCGCCGGTGCCATTCGAAGCGCTGCATCTCGCCCGCCGCGGCGCGGGTCAGGTAGCCGGCCGCTTCCTTGCCGGTGTAGGGCGAGTAGCCGGCGCTGAAGGCGTCTATGTCCAGCTTGAGCATCTCCTCGTAGCTGTAGCCATAGGCGCGACAAGCCTTGGGATTGACGTCCACCAGGGCGCCGCTGTCGATGTCGTGGACGAAGATGGCGTCCTCGGAGGTATCGAAGATCGCCCGGTAACTGGCTTCGGCCTCCAGCCGCTCGATTTCCGCCGCCGCCCGCACCGAGAAGATGCGCAGCACCGACTCCACCTTGTCGCGGTCGCTCATCGGCCCGAGCCGCCCGGCCGCGATCAGTCCCAGGGGCCGCCCGTCGCTGGCGAAAAGCGGGAAGCCGGCGTAGCTGTCCACGCCGAACGCCCTCAGCACCTCGTCGTTGGGATAGGAGCACTGCAGGTCGCGGGGTACGAAATGGAAGCTGCGGCCGAAGACCTCGGCGCAGGGCGTGCCCTTGAGCTCGTAAGTGGAATTCTGCTGGAGCTTGCCGTCGTAGTAGAGCGCCAGGGTGGTCAGGCGCTGCGGCCCCTCGTCGCTGATGCGGCTGACGAAGGCGAAATCGGCGTTCAGCGAGCGCACCATGTACCGCGCGATCGCCTCGAACACCTCGTTGCCGGTAGCCGCGGACACCCCCAGGGCGACGAAGCGCAACACCTCTTCCAGGGTCTTGCGCGAGCTGATGTCGGTGGAAATGCCGCAGATGGCGCTGACCCGGCCATCGCTGTCGAAGAGCGGGAACTTGGTCGACAGATAGGTGCGGATGCCGCCCGCCATGGGCACCTGCTCCTCGAACTCCAGTTCATGGCCGAGCTGGGCCACGCGCAGGTCGTTGGCACGCAGCACATCGGCCATTTCCCTGGGGAAGAAGTCGTGGTCGGTGCGCCCCAGCACCTGATCGGCGCGCACCTTGAACAACCGCTCGAAGGCGCGGTTGACCAGGCGCAGGCGGCCGTCGAGGTCCTTCACGTAGATCACCGCGCTGCTGTTGTCGACTATCTGGCGCAGGCGGTGCTCTTCGATGCTGACGGCCTTGAGGCTGCGGGTCAGGGGCTGGCTCACCGAGAGACCCTCCGGGGGGCTGGGCGGACAGCCTGAGTATAGAGACAGCCGGCCCGCGGCCGTGGGGGCTCGGCGGCGATTGAAACAATTGAAACAAAGCGCTGCCTGTGTAGGGGCGAATTCATTTGCCAAGGGCTGCGCAGTTGCCTTGTCGCCGCTACGGGGCAGTCCTTCGGAGTGCTTGGCGAATGAATTGGCTATGCCTGCGTTAGCTGTTAAACGTCTAGTACGTGCCTTTCAAACCTCCGCGCCTGCCTGATACATCCCTCTCCCCCGGCCCCTCTCCCGGAGGGAGAGGGGTGACTCGCGCCTGACA
>RCUT01000206.1_pt1 | contig 32515 bp, 49 predicted proteins | sample 2166171 | NCBI WGS metagenome assembly RCUT01 (sample SAMN09932757, study PRJNA488358) | compost metagenome | isolation source: compost soil in 4-hydroxybenzoic | place: Germany: Experimental Botanical Garden | reverse complement strand
CCGGTGATGCGGATCACCTCTTCCTCGTCGAGAAACTCGCTTGCATGTTCCATGGATGGTCTCCACGCCGCCGGTGGCGGCAGGTTGGTGGTCAGTCGCAGCTGCTGGAGCTGGATCCGCTGTCGCTGGAACTACTGCTATCGCTCGACGAGTAGCTGCTGCCGCTGTCGTAGCTGCTGTAGTCGCGGCTTGAGCACGAACTGCTCGAGCGGGCCGGCTCGTAGTTGTCCGCCAGGTGGGCGGGATGCAGGGGGCGGACCGGATTCATCGGGTTTAGCGGGTCGAGCATTGGGCCTGGCCTTCCGGTAGCCGAGCTGTGGCTAGCGATGTAGCCGGTTGATGATGGCGCAGCGGGTACCGGGCGCTGCGGCTTTGCCTTGCGACGAAACAGGCGGGTCAGGAAGTTGGGCATGGCAGATCCTCGCCCGCCTATCGGCAGGCTTGAGTTGTTGTAGGGGTGGCGGCGTGAAGAGGTTTGATTTGAGCTTTAATTAAGCTCTCACGTGGAGGGGCAAAAAATGGGTGAGTGGTCTGATTACTTTGAAGACTTTCCGGAAGAAAACCCGGCAAACGAAGTGCGACAGCCAGGGCCTCTTGAGCGCGTTATGGCTAAGCACATAGACACGGTTCGTCAGCACAGCTTGAAAGAGCGAAAGGAGGTACAGAAGCTGCTGGATGAAGCCTTGGCTCGCAAAAATGATGGCTCTGGTGCCAAGGGGGTATAGGTCTCATCACCCCAGGCAGTCGCCATGGTGAAGGCTTGCTTCGCTCATCGCGGCCCCTGTAGATGAGGTAGGCCATGTACATCAGGGGCAGGATCATGGGCGTGCCTCCTTTCGTGATGCGATCACTGCGTCTGTGTGAATGTCCAGATCGAGGCCGTTGATCACCACGTTGTCGGGCGTCAGGCCGGCGAACAGGCCTCCGTTGTGAATGGTGTCTACGTCGGCCTGCCGGAGGACTCGGTAACGCTCGGCGTCCTTCCGCAGCGCCTTGATGGCAGTGGAGATGTTGCGATAGCCGAGCTCAATGGTGATGGCCTGGGCCTCGTCGAACAGCTTGAACTTCTGGTCTCGCTCCTCGGCAGCCCACCTGGCCAGCTGCTTTGCCCGGAGCCTGAGGCAGCGCTTGCAGGTGACGTGTTGCCAGTCGCTTGCCAACTGCTCGTCTTGCATTTCGCCATCGGTACCGCACAGCACGTCCTCTGGAGGGTCTTGATCGGACTCGGTACCGCCATCCCACTCGTACATGTGAACGGCGCGCTTGCTCATGGCATCAGCTCCTTCGGCACCTGGACGGTATCGCCGAGCTTGGCGGCGACGATGGCACGGCATGCGGCGACTGGGGCGCTGTCACCGGCTTGGCAAAACTCACCCTTGTCTGTGATCACCCAGCCAGCCCAAACGTCGTCGGTGCTCTGCGGGCAGTGCAGACTGACCATGTTTTTCTCGATCAGTGGCCCTGCCAAAGCCCAGGTCTCGTGCGGGTTGTAGAGCAAATCCCACACAAGCGCCTGGCCGCGCTTCTTCCAGAACACGCGCCACGGCACGTTGTACTGCGGGCCTACCAGGAACACTTCAAGGCCTTCAGCCTGGGCGACGGCCCAGTCGAGCGCGTGGCCGCCCAGGTCTGCCGTCTTCACTTCGATCAGGTCGGTCATGGCTTCACTACCTGCAGCTTGCTTCGGGCAACGTCCGTAACAGCGTCGCGGATCGCATCGTTGATGATGCGAGCGTTGGCAGCGCCCAACTGTGCATACATGGCACCGTTTGCCGCGGCCATGAACCCGGCCCAGAGCTGGCCTTTTTCAATTGGCCCGTCGAAACCGTTAGCTGCTGCAACATCGTCGAAGGTTGGCCGAAGCATGATCCACATGTCGCGGCCCAGTGCTGATGCGTCTTTCACAGCTGATACCTCTCATCAATCCAGCGCCCAGGCGCCAGAGCGGGTGTAGGTTCGGGTTGGGTTTCGTGCGGGGAGAGCTGGCGCTCGTTGCCGGCCTGCAGCTGGCTGTCGGGGATGGCCAAGGCCGTAGCTGCCGATATCGCCCTTCGTGCTGGGCTGAATCTTCACAGCCCGGCGGGTTACTGTCTTCCGGCCTCCCAGAATGGCGCGGACCATCGGCCCGCTGAAGAGGATCGGGCGTTCCTTTGCTTGAGACATAGCTTCGCCTTGGCCGCCATATCGCGGCAGTGAATAGAGGGGAGAGGGGTTTCAGTGGGATGGAGTACAAATGTGCTCTTTCGTGTTTTGCGTTTCCGACTGCTCAGGCAGGGACTAGACTTAGCGTCCCAACCGGAGAGCAGCCATGACCACAGAACGGGTTATGCATTTGGAGCAAGCGCTGGCGGCCGTGTTTGCTGCGGCAGAGCAACAGGGGCTTGATCCAATTCAGCTTCGCCGTCAGGCCATAGGTGGCCTTATAGGCAATGCGTCGTGGCGCTGGGTTGCCCCCGAGCATGTGCCTGGCGCAATCGCTGAGATCGAGGGAGCGTTGTTTCTGGTGGATCCGGAGCCTGTTCAGGCCAGCTGAAGGCTGTCGGGTGTTGCGCTCAAGGCTGCGCGGGCAATGGAGCCGTCTTCAACGAACCAAGCCTCGGATTCATGCCACAGCACATTCGCTGGCTCGCCGCTTACGTTGTCCCAGTCGCTGCCAATGTCCTGTGCGAAATTATCCCGGTCGGCGTAGAACTTCAGGGCCTCTCGCAGCCTCTGAACCTCGCCGGTATCGGTCATTGGGCCCAGTCCGGTAATCGGTAGCCCAGTCGCCGCCGCATCCCTCTCTGCCTCTTCTTTGGTCCACCAGAAGGCAGTACCAACCATCCAGGCTATAGGCTCTGGGTGGGGCTGCGAGGCGGGCGCTTGAGGGAAAGCCAGCATGTACTCGCGCAGGTCGGATGCGATATCGAAAGTGGAAAGCGGCTCTTCATGGCCGCAATGGTCGCAAACGTAGGTCTGCGTTTCGACTGCTTCTGCGAGGTATTCCAGCATGTCGCGGTCGTTGTCGGCAGCAAGCAGCGTGGGCACGCTCACCATCTCTGTGTTGCTGGATCGGTTTTCTGTGGGCATGGGGATACCTCGCGGTTATATTCGCGGATTGCCTAGGAGGGGTTATGAGCTGGAATACGATTTTGTGCTGGATCGAAGCGCATCCAGGTTTGAGTTCCTGGATTCAGGCCATAGGCTCGATAGCAGCCATTGTCGTGGCCATAGTTCTATCTGGAAGAGAGTCTAGATACCGGCTGAAAATGGAAAAAGCCGCCAGAGCAAATGATCTGCAGCGTTCAATATCTGTGGTTCAGCGAGCAAAAATGAAACTAGAAGAAACCATGGACGAAATGGATCGCGGCCTTTTAACCAGAGCAGCAATTCAAATCATGATTGGCTCAGTTAACGAGGCGCTGGCGCCTGTTCGGGCTTTGGAGTCGTCTGTGGCCGACCATGATATCGGTAGTCTTCTGGGCGATGCCCGGCATGCAGTAGAGCGAGCCGGTCAGAGGATTAGAGTGGCAGCAGAGGATCATGACAACGAACTTTTTTACAGAGTGCCGCTAAATCAATCTATCGCTGAATTGTCCAGTGCCCTTGAGCTACTGGAAGGGATGAGATTCAAACCTTCAGCCCTCGCCAAGCTCAGAGGGTGGCTGTCGAGTAAATAAGCGGCAGAGCCTCATGAGAGCGGATGAGCGAATCTCTTGCGGGCAGCGCCGGAGTGAGCTATCTGTTCTAGGCTGGCGTTGAGCCGGCCCAAGGAGGAACGAATGGATATCGCTGACCAGTACAAACTGATCGCTGAGGAGGCTGGGCTCACTGTTGGCCAGGTTGGCACCTACCTGGCTCAGGTTCTTCCGCAGCCCGATGGCTCATGGCTCGTACACTTCGGCATGGAAGCTGGCCGCGATCCGGAGGTGTCTAGCAAGCTCCAAGCGTCAAAGACGATCCGAATCTCGAAAGAGAAAGTTGAAGGCTTCGAGTGCGGGAACGGGTAGGGCGCTGGCGGGTCAGGGGCAGTTGTTCGCGCCGCAGTTCTGGCAGTTGTTGAGAAATCTGCCATCCCAGCTGATGAATCGTCCGCAACCGCAGCAATTGAGCATCGGCTGGCGGCGCTTAGCGACCTTGGGCGGCCTGGGCATTTTCACCCCGGCCACGCGCAGGGCCAGCTTGTGGTCGACGTTCTGGCGATGCACCAGGCGCCGGCGGATCGCCTCGATGTAGGCTGCCGGCCAGAATACTCGCGTACCCTGGCCGGCGTGGTTGGCATACGTGAACTGGGCGTTTTCCAGATCCATGCAGATGGCCTGCTGCAGATTCTCGGTTACCTTGCCGCGCTGCTCGCTGACCCAGTAGACATCGTTCCCGTTCCAGTCACCTGGCACGTGCACATAGACACGGGCTCCGGCCTTTAGCCCAGCGATGCGCCTGTTGTCATCCATAAGCTGGCAGTCGACGCCGTAGTGCGCCCGGGCGTCGATGTATTCCTTCGGCCAGGGGATATCGGTGTCGCGGTGGCGGCATGCCTCCTCAAAGGTGAACAGCTCGGCCTGGTCCAGGTTGGTCACGTAGCCGCGGCCTTCCTTCGCCCAGAACATCATGCCGTCTCCGACATGGCTGCGACTGTCCTGCAGGTAGAACTGGGTCATGGCTTTCTCCATGCATGCGCCGCCCTCCGTGGCCGGATGCGGCATGGTGGCAATTTGGGGTGGAATGGGGTATTACCTATGGCTACCTGAGTGCAATACATGTTCGATTACGATCGCGGATTTAAAAAATGGAATTTCACAGCACTAAACTAGCAACCCTGTTTTATTCTGAGCTATGGTGGCTAGCTAATTCAATCGTAAAAAAGTGTGATTCTATATTCTCCAAAACGCTCGTGCCTGAGCGCGGTTACATTATTCAGGTCGATCCAGAGATACACGCCTTAATTTCGTCTGTGCTTTCAGATGCTGCTAATGTTAAGAAACTGATGACCGCTGGCGATAAAAAGAAGAGCGGCGAGAGCGGAGAGCTGTTTAGGTTAAGGCGTGATAGAGTGCGAGAACTGCGCGAATATCTGTCAGGGATCGAACTTAAAGAGCTATTAAATCCGAAAGTTAGAAATACTCTCGAGCATTTTGATGAGTATCTTGATTCGGCGAACTATGAAGTATCAAGAAGAGATACTCCTCTTGGGACTATGGCGGCATACAATATGGTGATTTCTCATTGGGATGTCGCCCGTCCTAGGTTCTATCCTGTGAAGCTTTACATTTCAGCTGAGCGTAAGTTCTACAATATGAAGTGGTCTGTTGATCTTGGTGCAATTCAAAATGAAGCTCAAGCCATAGTTAGTAAAATGAAGGCGTTGCCAGCATTTGCCACAGACGAGGTTGTCGGTGTCCTTATACGTGTTTGACCTCCGGTTGGTTTCATACTGGACGTCGCTGATTCCAGGCGCCGACAGCGGCAAAGATCTTGGCGGCCTTTGCTTCGTCGAGCGTTGTGTCGGTGGGGATGGCGATCCAGCCGGCCGCCACTAGGTGATTAGGGTTTGCCGTGGCCCGCAGGTCGGTGTAGGTAGTCTCGATCACGTCGGTCAGGTGCTCGGCCAGGTAGTTGCCTTGCGGCGCGACCTCGATCGACTTGTTGTAGCGCCGGCCAAAGTGGTCACGGCACAGGACGCTGAGGTAGATAGTCCAGCGGTGCGGGATGTCGCAGATGGCGTCGACGACCTGGCGCACACGGATCTGTTTGAGGTTCTTCCCGTTGATCAGAATCTGCTGGCCGCTGGGGTCGATGTTCACCACCGCGGCGTGGTTGGCTGTGACCAGAGCCCGGCAGGTCCGCTCCAGGCGAGCGCGCATGTTGTGTGGCTTGCGCTTGCTCATTGCAGACCGCCTTGCTTGCTCGCTGCGCCTGCCTCCATCGCATCCACAAACCGCATTGCGGTGCGGTAGCTGAAGGCGAATCCCTGCTTGGCGCCGGTGGCGATCTCCACCACATCCCACGTTGAGCCCATGCCGCACGCCTGGTAGCGCGGCGCTGTCTGGGTGACCTTGGCATGGGCCTCGGCCCTCACTGATTTGCTGCGCTCGAGCAGGGCTGCGAGCACGGCAAGCTTCTGCTCGAAAGCAGGGTGCATTGCTGTTTGCATGATTGATTCCTCGGGAGGGGCTGTGGTTCTGCTGATTGAATCGATCGATACCACTCTGTCGATGCGCTGTAAGGATTTAAGCGCTATGATGGCTTTTTAATATGATCTACGGTGTCTAGAAATATGGATATTCCAAAGGCTAATACGGGTGTTAGTGCTAGTGACCTTTTGAAAAATTATGACCAAGATCGAGAGCTTTACTCCGCCTTCTGCGTAACTTCTGCTGACCTGATAAAACGGCTTTTAGAGGTGCGAAAAATCTCGGTACATTCGATCTCTTTTCGCTGCAAAGATCGGACCAGCTTGGAAAAAAAGATTCTAAAGAAAAAAAATAAATACAAATCTCTTGGTGAGATAACGGATTTAGTTGGCGTCCGGGTAATTACCCACTATTCAGATGATGTAGATGTTGTAGCCAAGGTGATTGAAAAAGAATTTGATATAGACAGGGGGAATAGCATCGACAAACGTGCCTCCCTTGATCCTGATAGGTTCGGCTATCTGTCTCTTCATTATGTGGCGTCGTTTGTAGGTGAAAGATCAAGGCTGCAAGAATATGCTGCTTACAATGGGCTGAAGTTAGAAATTCAGATCAGGTCTATTCTTCAGCATACGTGGGCAGAAATTGAGCATGACATTGGTTACAAGAGTAAGCATGATATACCTAATCCGGTTAAGCGAAAGTTTTCTAGGTTGGCGGGTTTGCTCGAATTGGCTGACCAGGAGTTTATCTCTATTCGTACTGAAAATGCGGCATATGCCAAAAACTTAGACGAGGCACTGGTCAGTGGGTATGCTGGCATTGGTTTGGACTTGATATCTTTCGAGAAATATGTAACCACTGATCCGGTTTGCCTGAGAATTATGGACGGGTTCAAGAAAATTGTTGAGATAGATCAGACGGAATATGATGCTGATAGTGCGCTGATCAATCGTCTCGCAGGTTTCGGTGTTGTTGATATAGAGAATCTGCATAAATTAGTTTGCGAGCATGAGGCAGACATTCTAAAGCTATTTGAGGAAATGCAGGCGTTGCCAGATGAGGATGGGGATGACGAGATCTCTTCATACTCAATATCCACGCCGGTATTTTACTTGTGTCATGTGCTAGCTACTAAGCTGACCCCTAGGCAAATTTTAAAATATATAAAAGACAACGATTGGTTTGATGAGGTTTCGGGGAAGGAGTTCTATGCGATACTAAAGAATTTCAATGATACTAGAAAGGGTGATAACGTATTGGCTTTCAACTAGCGGCGTACTTTTTAAGTTTTTCTCTTTACGCATGCAGTACCGGCAGTTCAGCCTTGCGAACGACTCGAACTTGGGCGGTGCGGCGCTCCGGCGCGCGTCGATCGCGGCGCATGGGGTCGTTGTCGTTGATGACTGCGTGCATGGTGATGAGGCCGGCGAGGGCGATGCACAGCGGGCTGATGATCTGTTGGCGCATGGCCTTGGTGACCGCCTCGATGCGGCGGCCGGCTTCGAGCTTGAACAGCGCGGCCTCGATGCGGTTGGCCACGGTGCCCGGGCTGACCGCCATCTGGCGGGCGATTTCTTTGGTGGTGAGGCCTTGGGCCACCCACAACAGTGCTTCGAGCTCACGGGGAGCCAGCGCCTTGCCGAGCTGGCCAATCCATGAGCCGCAAGTGATCGTTTCCATGAAGTGTCCTCGGTGGGCTGCATTGGTGTGTGATCCGGCCGGTGCTGGGCTCCGGCTAAGGGTGTCCGCCTGCCAAGGGTCATGACCTCGGCTCAAACGCCCGGCTTGTTTGAAACGCGTCCGCGCATCAGCCTGCGCATTCAGATCACACACCGATGCAGCCTGGTGATGGGGAACCAGGTAGATCGGGCCGGTTACGTATCCGGCGTCGTTGCCATCGACCGTCGCTGTGCAGCACTTCTGTCTGGCTATCGGGGCTGGTGGCAACCAGCGCGCTCCGGGCAAGCAATTCTCTCGGCCTGCCAGCGACCGGCTCTATAGCGTCCGGTGCGCTGCCAATCCCCTATGGCTGGGTTGGGCATTTCAGTTACTACTTCATGATGGCGTTCCTCCGTAGGTTGTTTGTTCCGCGCCATGCTCGACGCCGGGTTTCCCCACCACTGCCTGCTGCAGCTACTGGCTACGCATCAGGTGGCTCGCATGGTTTGGCGTCCTCCCATTGGGGGAGTCCGGCAGCTATCCAGAGGCTGCGTGGTCGACGACTTAGCTTGTCCCGACCCAGGTAATGGCCTGGGTGCGTCGAGGTGGTCACGTCTGGTTGTGTAAAGAGCGGTGGCTGCCGTGGCTGCCCGCCGGTGGAGCTTGGCGTTGAGTGAATTTAAGCAATCTGAAATCACAAGGTCAAGCATACTGAAAGCATATTTTCAGTATTCTGAAATATGTAGTCGTAAAAAAGCCCGCTAGGGTGCGGGCTAGTGTCATCAAATCTCGCTGAATTCACGCCATCCAATGCGGATGACCCCTGATGGGAGGCGCTCTACTCGAATGCCCGTCGTCTCCTCCAGGTCACTCAGGATTCTGGCCCAATCCGCTGTCGATTCGCCTGGAGCTGGCGTGAGCTCAACGAACTGGCGCTTCTGCACATGAGGTGACGCAACGGCCTGTTGGATTCGATATCCAAGGCGCTCATAAGAACGGGAGGGTGAGTGCGAGAACGCAAGCGACAACATCTGTAAAACTCCTTGTGCTGTATGTACATACAGTTATCCTGAGCCAGGCGATTTTTCAAGCTCCTTGTCGCCTCGGTCGGTGTGACCTGTAAACAATTGGCACACATCGATTTTCCGACGGGCAAAAAAAAGCCCAGTTCAAGGCTGGGCTTCTGCCGATTTGTGGCTCAGAGCTTCATCATTGCGCGAACAACTACGCCAACGATGCGACAACCTTCCGCACACATCTCAGTCGGATACGCAGGGTTCAGCGGCTTGAGGAATCGCCTCCCGCCATCTTCCACCAGCTTCTTGAACGTGGCCTCATTGCTGTCTGCGAGTTTTGCCACGACCAGCTTCCCTGGGATGGCATCTGCCTCAGTGTCGACAAGGATCATCATTCCTTCGGTGATGCTGGTTCCCACGGGCGAAGTCATGGAGTCGCCTTTGACTTCTAGCCAGAAGGCAACGCCCTTTGAGTTGTAGTCGGAAACTTCGTATCGATCCGAGAACCCCGGAGGGAATGGCTCAATAGCCTCCGCCCAGGCCCCAGCAGCCACCCAGCTGATCACCGGGTAGCGAAACGACATCTTGGGCTGCGGTATGGCCTCGACGTTGCTTTCCTCGACTTCAGGCCCTTCCCCGATGGCAAGCCACTCCGCGCGGAACCCAGTCGCTTTAGCGAGGGCATAGAGGTTCTCAGGTCTGAGGCTTTTGCTTTCGCCTGAAATCCATTGAGTAACGGCTGAGTTTGCGACGCCGCAAGCGGCCGCAATCTCGCCTTTCTTCATGCCGCTGACCGCAATGGCCTTGGCTATTCGCTCGTGTCTTTCCATGCGTTGAGTTTAAGTTAACTGAATTTAAGTATGCAGTTAGCTGAATGGTGTCGTTGACTACGCGCCTTCAGCATGCTGAAATTCACGGACGCACCATCGAGGAAGCGCAATGAAAACGCGTGACGCCGCTAACCATTTCGGCAGCAAGAAGAAGCTCGCCAACGCGCTAGGTATTCAGCCAAGCGCAGTGACCATGTGGGGAGAGCTCGTGCCGATCTCTCGCCAGTACCAGCTCCAGATTCTTTCGGGAGGAGCACTCATGGCAGATGCGAAACCATCGGCTGAGGAGTTCGATAAGTCTGACAAAACCGGCCTTGCGCCAGTAGATGACCGAAACACCTGCGAATCCATCCAGTAGCGGAATTGCAGACGAAAAAAAACCGCCTGGCGGGGCGGCTTTCTCTACAGCATTTCAACGGGTTTAAGCATGACAAACATCGTCCCACTTGACAAGTCCAGGGGGTTTACCCGGATGGACAACCAGCTCATGGATGGCCTGCTGGCTATCGATCTCCCGGCCCGGGAGATGAAGATTGTGCTGTACGTGGCCAAGGCCACCATCAACTTCGGGGCGGGCTCTCAGCGCATCCCGGCTTCCGACATCGCGAAAGCCATCCATGCCCACCCTGACACCGTATCCAAGGCGGTTTCTAGTCTGCTGCGTCGTCGGGTTCTGTTCCGCGAGGGCGGTGCACGGGGTGACATCGGCGTGAATGACCCGAAAGACTGGGTCTACGTCATTGAGCCTAAACAGACCAAAACAGCCGACTCGGCTGAAGTGGTCCGAATCGGCGACGAGTCGAAACAGACCAAAACCGCCGACTGCCTTCTTTATTCTAAGAATCTAACCCCCTATGTATCTCTTCCTTCGGAAGAGAATACATGCCCCCCCAGCGACGAAGAGCCGGCTCCGGCCAAGGCTGACCGCAAGGTGCCGTTCGGGAAGGCCGCCATGTTGGCCAACAACCCGCACGCCCTGGATGAGTCGCTGATCGCTGACTACCTGACTGTTCGCAAGGCCGCTAAGGCCCCAGTGACTGCCCGCATTTGGGCAGGCCTCAACCTCAAGCTGGAGCAGTGCAAGGCGTTCGGCATCCAGCCCGCCCAAGCCCTGGAAGTCGCCGTCGAGAACGGCTGGCGCGGGTTCGAGGTGGAGTGGGTTACCAAGCGCATCAGTGCGCAGTTGCCTGCCCAGGCCAAACCGCACAGCCGTCACCACGGCTTCGACGACCGCGACTACACCGCCGGCCTGGCCGCGCGAGAGGACGGCACCTATGCGATCTGAATCGGTGATCACCATGTCCGAGGTGAGAAACGCCGCGGGCTTCCGCGTCCAGCCCGCGCACTGCGAGCATCACGGCGACTTCGAGCAGCGTGTGACCATGCTGATGGGCCGCGAAATCGTCGGGCGCTGCCCTGTGTGCGAGAAAGCGGCCGTTGCCGAGCGCGAAGCCAAGCAGCTGGCGGAGGACACCCGCCTGAAGCGTGAGGCTATGACCCGAAAGCTGGGTTCGGCGCTGATCCCCAAGCGCTTCGCCGACCGCACCCTGGCCAACTATCGCGTCGAGCACGAGGGCCAGCGCAAGGCCTTGGCCTACTGCACTCGCTACGTGGCGGCGTTCGAGGAAATCGAGCGCACCGGCCGCTGCCTGATGCTGCTGGGAAAGGTTGGTACCGGAAAGACGCACCTGGGCGCGGGCATGGCCAACGAGCTGATGCGCAACACCTCGGCAACGGCCGTGTACCGGACGGTGGGCGCCGTCCTGCAATCCATCCGCGCCACGTACGACCGCCACAGCGAACAGTCCGAAGCCGACATCCTGTCCAGCCTGATCGAACCTTCGCTGCTGGTGCTGGACGAGGTCGGGGTTAGCAAGGAGCAGCCGAGCGAATTCGAGCTGACCACCCTGTTTTCGATCATCAACGGGCGCTACGAGCAGATGCGCCCCACGGTAGTGATTTCCAACTTGGAGCCAGCCCAGCTGCGCCACGCCATGGGCGAGCGGTGTTATGACCGCCTGCGTGAGGGCGGTGGGGTGGTGGTGCCCTTCGAGTGGGAATCGCACCGTGGCAAGGAGGAGTTCTGACCATGCGGCAAACCAAGCTGACCAAGGCCGCGCGCGGCAGGGAGTGCCAGGTGCGCATCCCGGGCGTGTGCAACGGCAACCCCGAGACCACCGTCCTCGCGCACTACCGGCTGGCCGGTACCTGCGGTGTCGGCAAGAAGCCGCACGACATACAGGGCGCCTGGTGCTGCAGTGCCTGTCATGACGCGTGCGACGGGCGCAGCAAAGCCGTGGATCGCGAGACTGCCCGCCAGTACCACGCTGAGGGTGTCATGCGCACCCAGGCGCTGCTGCTGAACGAGGGGGTGCTGATCGCATGAATGCTCCCGCCCTTCGCCCGTTCAGGGCCAAGCCGGCCCGTGCCAAGCCCGTCGATCGGGAGGGGCAGGAGCAGGCCGCACTGATGCAGGAGCTGCAGCTGCGCTACCCGCAGGCCTACAAGCTGATCTACCACGTGCCGAACGGCGGGCACCGGGTCAAGGCCGTGGCCGCCAAGCTGAAGGGGCAGGGGGTGAAGGCCGGCGTGCCTGACCTGGTGCTGCCGATGGCGCGGGGCGGTTACTTCGGCCTGTACATCGAGTTCAAGGCCATGCCGCCGTTCGACGCGCCGGTATCGCCGAGCCAGGACGCCTACCTGCAAGCCCTGGCCGCCCAGGGCTACCTGGCCATCGTGTGCCGGGGCAATATCGACGCGGTCGAAGCCATCCGCGCCTACCTGCTGCTGCCTGCCACGGTGGCCGCATGAGTGCGACCCGGGAAGTGAAGCTGAGCGAGGCGGAGGTGCGCCGGCAGGCTGCCGACAAGTCGGTGCGCGACCTGCGCGACCCGCGGCACCCCGGCCTGTACCTGCGCTTCTGGAGCAACCGCGAGCGCGGTACCTGGCACCTGGTGCGCGGCAAGCAGTGGGTGCCGATCGCCCGCTGGCCCGACCTGACTGTCGCGGCCGTGTTGGCCGAGCTACCCGCGCTTCGTCAGCGCCTGCTGCGCGACCCAGGCACCGCGCCTGTCGCCTCGGGCATGGCCACCGTGGGCCAGCTGCTCGACTGGTACGGCGACCGCATGGCCCGCGACCGCTCGCTGTCGGCAAAGCGCAAGGCCGGCGCCCGCTCAGCCATTGCCCAGCACCTCAAGCCGCGGTTGGACGACACGGCCGTACTCGAGGTGACTGCCGAGGTGCTGGACAAGCTCCTGATGTGGCCGTGTCAGGCCGAAGTGTCGCTGTCCTACCTGCGGCAGATGTTCGCGCTGCTGCTGACCGCATTCCGGCAAGCCCTGCAGCTGGGGCTGATCGACCGCAACCCGATGGCCGGGATGCGCTTCAACGACTTCACCAAGGCCCGGATCCTGCCCAAGGCAGCCCGGCTGCGTGGCGTGCAGCTGCCCGAGCTGATGCAGCAGCTGGCCCAAGCCTTCGAGCAGGAGCCGGGCGATGCGATGCTGGCCCTGATGATGCTGGCCCACGGCACCCGGATCGGTGAGACCCGCATGGCGCGCTGGAGCGAGATCAGCCTCGCCGCTGCCGAATGGTTCATCCCGGCGGCCAACACCAAGACCCGCACCGAGCACCGGCTGCCACTGACCGCCCAGCTGGCGGCGCTGCTGACCCGGTACCGGACGATCCAGCAGGCCCGGGGCTATGAGGGCGTGTACCTGTTCCCGAACCGGCGCGGGCTGCCGCTGAGCGAGACCCAGGCCAGCATGGTGTTCACCCGACTGGGGCAGGGCGAATGGACCAGCCACGACCTGCGCAAGGTTTCCCGCACCACCTGGACCGACCTCGGCATCGACGGGCACATCGGCGAGATGCTGCTGAACCACACACTGGGCAAGATCGCCAGCACCTACATCCACACCCAGGCCATGCAGCAGCGCCGGGCCGCCCTGGAGAAGTGGCACGCCTGGTTAGACGGTATCGGCTTCGGTGCCATTCACGGCCTTACCATGGCCTTATCCGAAATTTCACAGAATTCGGCCCAGCCAGCGGAGCACAAGGCCTCCAGCGACCTTGCCGAATTTGTAATTAGCGAGGATTCGAAATGAAAAACGACGACAAGATCCGCGCCGAGTTCGAGCGCCGCTTCCCGGTCCCGGATGGCATCAAGTGGGATCCTGCTGTTGGCGATTACGTCGTCACTTGCAAGGGCTGCTGGATGGCTGCCGAAGAAGTTGTCTTCCAGGCCCGCCGGGAAGGCTGGTTGGCATGCCGTGAAGCGCTGCGCGTGACCAATCCGTTCCCTGTCCAGATGGGCGATCCGGACGCAGCGTGGGCGCGCGAGGTGGCCGAGAAGTCGTTGCGCGCCCAAGGCTTCAAGGTGGTCGATTGATGAAGAAGCACGGCCCAGCCTTCAAGAAGGCCGTGATCGAGCTGGACAAGTGCCCTTTGTGCCGTGGGAGAGCGGTCACTCAGGGCCTGTTTCGCGAACTGCCATGCGACCACTGCAACGCCTCAGGCTGGGTGGTGGCTGCTACTGGCGATGCCCTGCCCCTGGATGAACTGGTGACCCAGCTCAGCATGAGGCTGCAGGCCGCGACACGGCAGATCGAGCAGTTGAAGAACCCTCAGGCATCCGGGCCTGGGGCGACATATCAGGGAAGCAACCGGCGCGGCGCCGGCGGCACCAACTACACCGGGGATTGAGGGGGAAGGACATGAAAAAACGAACCTACGTAGACAAGGCCCTTGGTGACACCGCGTACATGCTCGAGCAATGGGGCTGGTGGCGCATGGATGGCATGGGCGTGCCTCAGTATGTATGCCCGCTGTATGCGCTTATGAAGGAGCATGCTCCAGCGGAAGGAGGGCTCAAGCAATACGTGATCACGGACGACCTAGCACTTTCGGTGGATGGCGCCGTAGCCAGGCTGAACAAGCGCAACCCGCAGATGGGCGGCTTCGTCTGGCTGTACTTCGGTGCTAAGTGGCCGGCGCTGCGAATCGCCCGCGAGCACAAGATGAGTGAAGCCAAGGCACGCGAGCTGATCAACACTGGAGTGGCTTGGATCGATTGCGCCTTAGAGCAATTGCGCGAGGCTGCATAAAAAGCTTTCCGCGCGGATAAACACCTGTTTTCATAGCAGCGTGTCCAGCTTGCAAGCAACGCGACACAGACAAACCCCGGCCAGCGAGCCGGGGTTTTTGTTGGGATGGCTTTTTGATATATTCCGCGCCCTCAAACCGGAGGGAACCATGAAAAAAGCCGTACTCGCAGTCATCGCCGCAGCCGCAATCGTTTCTGGCTGCACTGTTCGTGTTGCAGACATGACTGTGGCCAGCACCAAGAACTACAACATCAATTCATCGAAGTTTGTTAAAGGTGCGCGAGTGATTGGCGAGGATAACTATCCCGTCATCATCTTCCCCACTGGCATTCCTAACATGAAAACCGCAATGGATCATGCGATCCAGAAGGATGAATGTGCCGTAGGCCTTACCGATGTGGTTATGAGCCAACTGAACCATTCGTTTTTGTTCGGCATGATCGGGTTCCGTGTAGAGGGTGATCTGATCATTGATACGTCTAGGCCTGGGTGTGAACGCCGAGCCTAAGGCGAAATTAGTCCAAGAAGCCCAGCTATCGCGCTGGGCTTTTGCGTTTCTGGAGATGACCAAAGCCCGGCAGCAATGCGCAAGGGTAACAGTCAGCGTGGGGACTGGAGGGAAACGCCACGACATCGACCTGACAGGGTCGACATCTCCACCAATTCAAAGCCTCGGCATCCGCCGGGGCTTTTTCGTTTTCGGCTCCACCACACCCATCGCCCCGAGCTGGGAGTGCTGTTGGGGCCGAACCAATTCCGCTCCCCAAAAGGGAGGAACAGAGATGCCGAACATGCCCGAGAAGGATCCTGGCCTGTGGGCCGCTGTGCTCACCTGGGTGCTGGCCCATCAGCCTCAGCTGTATGCCGCTGGCTTGTCAGTCGCGATCGCCGTCCTCCGGGTGGTGTATGGCGGCGGCACGCGCCGGCAGATGTTCTTGGAGGGCGCGCTGTGCGGCCTCATCACCCTGGCCCTGGTGCCGCTGCTCGAATGGATGGGCTTGCCGCAGGGCATGGCCACATTCGCCGGCGGCATGGTCGGCTTCATGGGCGTGGAGAAGCTTCGCGGCTACTCCGACCTGTTCCTGTCTCGTAAGGCTCAGGGCTGATGGCTTGCACTGGATGCGCCGTCCGGCGCGAGTGGATCAACAAATGGACAAAGGTGGCGTATGAGCGAGCCAAATCCCTCTTCGACGGTAACCCTGGCCGAGTGCAAGGTGACGCCGGAGCAGATGGCGATGATCCAGGAGAATCAGCAGGCCTTCCTGTCGATCTTCAAGCAGATGCTGGCCGAGCAGGCCAAGACCAATGAGTTGCTGGCCAGCTTCCTCCAGGCGCTGGCTGACGACCAAGGTGATGACGCTGATCCTGATGCAGAGCCGCGCACCTACCTGGATGGAACGCCATGCCGTTGAGACCTCAGCGTCCCTGCCGCGCCCAAGGCTGTCGGGCGCTGCACCGCAATGCCAATGGCTACTGCGATAGTCATGCCAGCCTGGCTGCCGAGCAGGCCAAGGCTTGGGCGACTCGCAAGGGGTCAGGCCGTGGTGGTCGCCCATGGCGGCGCAAGCGTGAACGAATCCTGAAGCGAGACCAGTACCTCTGTCGGTGTGACGACTGCGTCCAGCTTGGCCGCATCCGAGAGGCGCATGAGGTGGACCACATCGTGGCCCTGGCCCACGGCGGCACCGACGATGACGACAATCTTCGGGCGATCAATCGCGACTGCCACAAGGCGAAGACGCAGCGGGAGTCGAAAACGATCAAAAAATGATCGAAAGCGGCGCAAATGAGACTAAATCTCGTTTCTGGGGGAGGGTCAAAAGTTCAGGCCTTTTCGCTCGGACACCGCGCCCTCAATCGTTCTTTTACACCCGCGAAATATAAAGTTTAGTGGAGGCGCCGATGCCAGGGGTTGCCGGGCGCTCCGGCCGTCGCCCAAAACCCACGGCCCAGAAGGCGTTGGCCGGAAATCCCGGCAAGCGCAAGCTGAACAGGGACGAGCCTGATTTCGCCCTGGTGACCAACGTTGACCCGCCCGAATGGCTGTGTGAACACGCGACTCGGGTTTGGGAAATGCTGGTTCCTGAGTTGCTCAGGGCCAAGGTTCTGGCCCTGACCGACATGCACAACGTCGAGGCCTTTTGCTCTGCCTACGGCAACTGGCGAAGGGCGCAGGAATCGGTAATCGCTCACGGTATCGTGGTGGCTGGAGCCACTGGCGGGCCGGTGAAAAACCCGGCGCTCACTGCCGCAAACGAAGCGATGCGCCAGATGGTCACCTTCGGTTCGATGCTTGGCCTGGACCCGGCCAGCCGCACCCGAATCATCGGCGGCAATAAGCAGAAATCCACCAACGAGTTCGCAGCCCTACTGAGTTCCTGATGGCCAGAGCCAAATACACCAACGTCGACAAGGCGATGGCGTGGGCAAAGTCCGTCCTCAAAGGAAAGTTTCCCGCTTGCCGCTTCATCCACCAGGCGATCGAGCGGCACTTCGATGACGTAGCGGCCAGCCGATCGAAGGATTACCCGTACAAGTTCGACCCGGCCAAGGCCGAGAAGAAGCTGCGACTCATGCAGCTGCTGCCCCACACCAAGGGCGAATGGGCGTTCAAGCGACAGCTGATCACCCTGGAGCCCTGGCAGCTCTTCGGCCTAGCCTGCACCTTCGGCTGGGTCCGGAAGAAGGGCGGGTACCGGCGCTTCCGCGAGAGCTACTGGGAGGTGCCGCGCAAGAACGGCAAATCGGTGATTGCCGCCGGCGTCGGCATCAGCATGTTCACCGCCGACAACGAGTTCGGTGCCGAGGTCTACTCCGGTGCGACCACCGAGAAGCAGGCGTGGGAGGTGTTCAGGCCAGCAAGGCTGATGGTCAGCCGGTCGCCCATGCTGATCGAGGCGGCGGGCATCGAGGTCAATGCCTCGAACTTGAACATTCCGTCGAACGGCAGCCGGTTTGAGCCGCTGATCGGCAACCCTGGTGATGGTGCGTCGCCATCCTGCGCGATCATCGACGAATACCATGAGCACGACAGCGCGGCCCAGTACGACACGATGCTCACCGGCATGGGTGCACGCCGACAGCCGTTGATGTTCATCATCACCACCGCCGGCGCGAACATCGAGGGGCCTTGCTACGACAAGCGCCGCCAGGTCATCGAGATGCTCAACGGCACCGTGCCGGACGACGAGCTGTTTGGGTACATCTGGACGCTCGACGAGGGCGACGACTGGACTGATCCGAAAAATCTAGCCAAGGCCAACCCCTGCATGGGCGTGTCGGTGTTTCAGGAGTACCTGGAGAGCCAGCTGGCCCGGGCGATCCGCTCGGCGCGCTTCACCAACACGTTCAAGACCAAACACCTGAACCTGTGGGTGAGCGCCAAGTCCGGCTTCTTCAACATGGAAAGCTGGAAGGCCTGCGAGGACAAGACGCTCACGCTTGAGCAGTTCGTGGGGCAAGAGTGGATGGCGGGGTTCGACCTGGCGCGAAAGCTCGACATGAACTCCAGAGCCAGGCTGTTCTGGCGCGAGATCGACGGGAAGATCCATTACTACAGCGTGGCTCCGGCCTTCTGGGTTCCTGAGGACACCGCTAACGACGTGGACAACAAGCGGATGGCCGAGCGCTTTCAGGCCTGGGTAAATACCGGCCACCTGACCGCTACACCAGGCGCAGAGGTGGATTACCGCGAAATTCTCGAAGACACCAAAGAAGCCAACAAGCTGGCGCCGATCAGGGAGTGTCCGATCGACCCGCACGGTGCCACTGGCCTTAGCCATGACCTGGACGACGAGGGTTTCAGTCCGATCACCATCACCCAGAACTACACCAACATGTCCGACGGCATGAAGGAACTGGAGGCAGCGATCGAGGCGGGGCGTTTCCACCATGACGGCAACCCGATAATGACCTGGTGTATCGGCAACGTGATCGGTAAATACCTGCCCGGCAATGACGACGTTGTCCGTCCGATAAAGCAGGGCGATGACAACAAGATCGACGGCGCAGTAGCGCTGATCATGACGATAGGCCGGGTGCTCGCCAATGCGGACACTCAGGGCTCTGTCGACGACTTCCTTTCCAGACCGATGAGCATGTGATGGCAGACACCGATTACAGCATTGACCTGCGCACCCGCAGCCCATTCTGGGCGCGCATGGCGAGCTTCTTTGTCGGCGGCCGCCTAGTGTCGCCGGAGAAGGGCTCCCAGAACGGGCCAGTGTCCGCCTCAGGGGTGGTGGGCGACTCGGTCGTGAGCGACGAGCGATCGTTGCAGATATCCACGGTGTTCGCATGCGTCCGTCTGATCTCCACGGTCACGGCCGGCCTGCCTCTGGATGTTTTCGAGACCACCGGCGATGACCGGAGAAAGGTCGGCATCGACAACCCGCTGGCCCGTCTTCTGCGATTCAGCCCAAACCAGTTCATGACCGCGGTGGAGTTCCGCGAAGCTATGACCATGCAGCTGTGCTTCTACGGCAACGCCTATGCCTTGATAGAGCGGAACAGCGTCGGGGATGTGATCAGCCTCACGCCTCTCATGTCGGTCAACATGGATGTGCGCCTGGAGAACAAGCGTGTGGTCTACCGGTACCGCCGTGACAACGAGTATGCGGATTTCAAGGCATCGGAGATCTTCCACCTCAAGGGGTTCGGCTTCAACGGCCTTGTGGGGCTGTCACCGATCGCTTTCGCGGCCAAGACCACCGGGGTAGCCGTTGCCATGGAAGACCAGCAGCGCGACTTCTACGCCAACGGCGCCAAGTCACCTCAGTTGCTGATGACCGGCGAGGGCAAGGTGCTTAACAAAGAACAGCGCGCCCAGGTTGAAGAGAACTTCAAGGAGATATCCGGCGGGCCGGTCAAAAAGCGGCTGTGGATTCTGGAGGGCGGATTCACCACTCAGCCCATTGGCGTCAGCCCTCAGGACGCAGAGACCATGGCCGCTCGTAAATTCCAGGTCAGCGAGCTGGCCCGGTTCTTCGGGGTGCCGCCGCATCTGGTGGGCGATGTCGAGAAGTCAACCAGTTGGGGCACCGGCATCGAGCAGCAGAACCTGGGATTCTTGCAGTACACCTTGTCGCCTTACCTCAACCGCTGGGAGTACGCCATTGAGCGATGGTTGCTGAAGCCCGGCGACGTTGGGCGGTACCACGCGGAGCACAACATTGATGGCTTGCTGCGGGGCGATTCGGCTGCTCGAGCATCGTTCATGGGTACGCTGGCAGACAAAGGCCTTCGGACCATCAACGAGCTTCGGCGGCTGGACAACATGCCGCCTTTGGCTGGAGGGGATGTCGCGACCCGGCAATCACAGAACGTGCCTATCACCCAACTCGGTAACCCAGACCCCGCTCAAAGTGGGGTTTGATCTTTCTGGAGGCAGCAAATGCCAAGCGTTTGCAAAACCCTGGCCTTCGATCAGGCCGCAATCAAGTTCGCCAACGGAGGCGCCCAGGGCGTTTTCGAAGGTTATGCCAGCGTTTTTGGTGTGGTCGATAGCGATGGCGACATCATCGAGCCCGGCGCCTTCGCCCAGGCTTTGAAAACCCAGTCCCGCGCCGTGGCTATGTTCTTCAACCACCGGCGCAACGAGATACCGGTCGGAAAATGGCTTGAAATATCCGAGGACAATAAGGGCCTGTATGTGCGCGGTGAGCTCACACCAGGCAACCCCCAGTCCGAAGCGCTCAAGGCCGCCATGGTTCACGGCACGGTCGGCGGGATGTCGGTCGGCTTCAGTGCGGCCAAGGGTGATGTTACCTCGATCGCCACCGGCTACTCCTTCCGCAACGTCTCGCGCTTGAGCGAGATCAGCGTGTGCACCTTCCCGGCCAATGAAGCGGCCACTGTCTCCACGCTCAAAAGCATGGAGACCATTGAGAGCATCCGCGATGCGGAGAACTGGCTGAGGGAATCCGCCGGTCTCTCCAAATCCGAAGCGCAGGCGTTGATCGCCCGCATCAAGTCCGCGGTTCGGAGCGATTCCGAAAGCGGCGACCCCACTGAAATCGCCGCGCTCTTGGAGCGCTTGAAAACCTTTCCGCAACTCTGAACCGAGGATCCAACCATGTCCGAACTCGCCCAAGTCCAGAAGGCGATCGAAACCGCGCAGACCCGCATGCAGGAGCTGTTCGACGCTCAGAAAACCGAGATTCAACAGAACGGTGCGGTGAGCAAAAAGCTGCAAGAAGACCTCACGACCGTTCAGGAAGAACTGAAGACCGCCGGCACCCGCCTGTTCGACATCGAGCAGAAGCTGGCCGGCAACAATCCTGATGACCCGTCTACCAAGAAGAGCTTCGCGGCCCAGACGGCCGAAGACCTGAAGAAGTCCTGGGACGGTAAGTCCTCGGGCAAGGTTGATGTGAAGAGCTTCGACAAGCAGCTGGGCAGCGGCGCCGCTTCTGCTGGTGCGCTGATTCAGCCGCAGGTGAATCCAGGCATCTTGATGCCAGGCCTCCGCCGTCTGACCATCCGAGACCTGCTCGCTCAAGGGCGTATCAGCTCGAATTCGCTGGAATACGTTCGCGAGAACGTGTTCACCAACAGCGCTGCTCCGGTGGCCGAAGGCACTCTGAAGCCTGAATCCAACCTGACCTTCACCAAGGAAACGGCGAACGTCAAAACCATCGCTCACTGGATCCAGGCATCCCGGCAGGTGATGGACGATGCGCCGATGCTCGAGTCCTACGTCAACAACCGCCTGCTGTTTGGCCTGGCCCTGGTTGAAGAAGGCCAGCTGCTGAATGGCGATGGCACTGGCGATAACCTCACCGGTTTGAACCAGGTGGCCACCGCGTACGATACCGCGCTGAATGCCACCGGCGACACCCGCGCGGACCAGATTGCCCACTCGATCTTCCAGACCAGCGAGTCAGAGTTCGAGGCTTCGGGCATCATCCTGAACCCTCGCGACTGGCATGCCATCGCGCTGCTGAAGGATGCGGAAGGACGCTACATCTTCGGCGGTCCGGCAGCGTTCGCCGCGAAGGTCATGTGGGGGCTGCCGGTGGTGGCCACCAAGGCACAAGCACTCGGCACCTTCACCGTCGGCGGCTTCGATCTGGCGTCCCAGGTCTGGGATCGCATGGATGCCACTGTCGAGATCAGCCGCGAAGACCGTGACAACTTCGTGAAGAACATGCTGACCATCCTGTGCGAAGAGCGCCTGGCGCTGGCCCATTACCGTACCAGCGCGATCATCAAGGGCACCTTCACCGTCCCAACCCCATAATCCAGCCAAGGGGCCGGGGCAGGAAACTGCCCCGCTATGATCATGAAGAAAATTCGCGCACTGCGTCAGTTCTCGCACTACCACGCCGGTAACTTCGACCAGCACGAAACCCGTGCTGTGTTGGACGAGTATGCAGAAGCTCTGATCGGAATGGGGCTTGCCGAAGAAGTGCTCGACCCCGAGCCTTTGTCAGAGCCGGAGCAGAAGGCAGGTAAGAAAAAATGACCGTGACCGCGCTGGAGCTCCTTCCGATCGAAACGATCAAGCAGCACCTGCGTGTCGATCATTCGGCTGAAGATGCGTTGATTGTGCTCTACGCCGAGTCAGCACTGGCCTGGGCTCTGTGGTACTGCGACAACCCAAAGTTGATCGCCGCAACTGACTTCCCGGCCAGCTTTAAGGCTGCAATGCTCCTGTTGATCGGCCACTCGTATGCGAATCGCGAGGCCATCGTAACCGGAACTATCGCAACAGAACTGCCGATGGCGGTTGACTCATTGCTTTGGTCCTCCCGTGATTGGAGGGGGCCTCCAGACGAGGTGACGCCATGAAGGCCGGGGATCTTCGCCATCCAATCGAGATACAGCACCTCACGGCTGTGCGCGATCCAGATACTGGTGAGTTTGGCGATCCGGCCTGGGAGAAATTTTCCGATACCTGGGCTTCGGTCGAGCCGCTTTCTGCCAAAGATTTGATCGCTGCTCAGGCGGCCCAGTCGGAAGCAACTGCCCGGATTGTCATTCGGTACCGCTCTGACATTCTGCCAACCATGCGCATTGTCCATCGGGGCCAGATCTACAGCATCGAGGGGCCGCCCCTGGAGGACGACAAGTCCGGCCTGGAGTATCTGACCATCCTCGTATCGAAAGGGGTGAAAGATGTCTGATGTGGAGTTCAGCATCCTCGGGCTGGATAGTTTGCTAGGGAAGTTGGAATCTCTAAGTTTCGATGTGAGGCGCAGGGGCGGTAGATCGGCTTTGCGCAAAGCCGCTCAGGTGGTCGTCAATAAAGCCGTACAAGGTGCAGAGCGTATTGATGATCCTGTAACCCGGGAGCACATAGCAGAAAATATCGCGCTCCGTTGGTCATCGCGAAGGTTTAAAGCGACGGGAGATTTGATGTTCCGCGTTGGAGTGCAGGGTGGCGCTGGCGGCAAGGGGGCGAGTAATAGCTACCAGGACCTTCCAGGTGGGGATACTCGTCATTGGCGCCATGTGGAGTTCGGAACAGAAGATACGGCTGCTATGCCGTTCATGCGCAATGCGCTATCCGACAGCATCAGCGAGGTAACCAACACCTTCGTCATCGAGTACGAGAAGGCAATAGATCGCGCCATCCGGCGCGCTGCTAAGAAGGCTGCGTCCTCATGACACCACCTATTTTTCAAATTTGCTCCCAGGCTGCCGCCGTCACGGCGCTGCTCGGCACCGGTGTAAACCTTCGGCTCTACTCGTTCGGCGAGGCTCCGCAGGATGTGGCCAAGCCGTACGCGGTATGGCAACTGGTCAATGGCGAGCCAGAAAACTACCTGACTGGCCGGCCGGATGCTGACAGCGTCACCCTGCAGATCGATGTATACGGTTTCACCGGCACCTCAGTGCGCCAGGTGCGCGATGCGATACGAGACGCCATTGAGCTGAGCGCCTACGTCACCCGCTGGGGCGGTGAGGGGAGGGATCAAACCACCAAAAATTTCAGAGCAAGTTTCGATGTGGACTGGATAGTCCGCCGGTAAATGACGCGGCCCGGCCGCAGGAGAAGATATATGGCGAGCGAAAAGAAAAAGGGTGGGGTAAGGCAGGCGTCCTCCGATTGGAGAGTGCTGATGGTTCAGCACCCTCTCTACGGCTACTACTACGCTGCCGGATTCAAGCTTGGCCAGTGATGCCGGTGATCAGATTGTCGACGTAGCCACCGTACAAGCTATTGTCGATATTGGCTTTGGGGTTGTTTTTAAGCCGTCCGAGATCCATTGCGATTGAATGAGCAATCATCGGGTTACCTGTTGCAAGCACACGCCCGAGAGCAGCTGTGGCGTCCACATTGAATGTGATCAAGGTACGCAGAACCAGTTCCAGCTCTTCCACCCGTTGATCGATGGTCTTGTCGCTCAAGTTGAAGCTCCCTTTTCGATTGCCCCGGTCCATGGGCTTTCCGGCGATGGCCGGGGCGGTTCATTGGAGGCACAACGCTACTACGGCCTTTGCCCTTCCCGTTACTGGGTTTCCATCCACTCTGGATAACCAAACAGTTCACCCAGCCCGCCAAGTGCGGGCTTTTCTTTGCCCGACAGGAGACCACCATGTCGATTTTGACCCAAGGTACTCAGGTGTTTGCCCTGGTACCGCCTGCCTCTGGCACCGGCCCAATGACCGTGATGGAGGTGGAGTGTGCTACCGCCTTCAGTCCTGGTGGTTCGCCGAAAGAGCAGATCGAAGATACCTGCCTGAAGGCCAAGGATCGCTCCTACAAACCAGGGCTGCGCACGCCGGGCCAGGCCTCCTTGACCATCAACGCTGACCCAAACAGCGCGAGCCACATTCGGCTGCACCAGATGTCGGAGGCGGACGGCGATACCACCATTCGCTGGGCGGTGGGCTGGTCTGACGGTCCGTTGGATGCCGACGGTGAGCCGACGGCTGTGCCAACCCTCAACACCGAGGGTGATGACTTCGAACTGCCCACGACCCGCACCTGGTTCGTGTTCCAAGGCTATGTCGCGGACTTCCCGTTCGACTTCGCCGCCAACTCCGTGGTGAGCACTGCGGTCTCCATTCAGCGCTCGGGCGGTTCTGCCTGGATCAAGAAGACCGCTTGAGGTAGTCCATGAAACTCAATATTGAAACGCTGCAGCAGGTCGGCTCGTTCACTGGCCGGCCCGTTGAAAAGGAAATTACCTGGCGACAGGGCGGCGAACAGCTCGCCGGTACAGTGTTTGTGCGCCCGCTTGGCTACCAGACAGCCGTCAGTGATGTTCTGGCCGCTGCAGGCCACCAAGACAGCATCGCCGGTCGCATTGCCGCGGCGATCTGCAACGAGGAGGGTCAGCCCGTATTCTCGGTCTTGGATATCACCCATGGCCCTCTGGATAAGGCTGAGCTGGCGAAGGACCCAAAGAGCACCAAGCGTCTTGGCGCCTTGGACGGAAACCTCACCGTAGCGCTGCTCACCGCCATCCATGAGGTGAACAACCTGGGAAAGACGACGAGCTCACCGACCTCGACGAGCTCTGGCACGAGCTCGTCCTCGCCGGAGTCGGCGGCCGCACCATCGCGGAAGCGCAAGAAAACCTGAGCCTGCGCGAGTTCCATTCCTGGGTGAAGTACCAGAGGCGTCGCGGCTCGCTTCACTTGGGGATGCGCGTGGAGCGAGGGGCTGCATTGGTGGCCTCGATGCTGGCCAACCAAGTGCGTGATCGCAAGATCCGGCCCGAACCTTATGCCCCCGATGATTTCATGAAGCATGGGGATCAGGTGGTGGCCAGCCTGGAGCTTGCAATGGCAACTTGGTCCTGAGTCGGAGGCATTTTGCTATGCTGCGCGGTTTTACTCATGGAGAAGTGAAATGCGTAGGTTCATTGCCCTGGCAGTGTTGGCAGGTCTAATAGCGGGATGCGGGGAGCCTAAGGTGGACGGATCCTCCGAGGAGGCATTTAAGGGCTCTATTGCGAAGGTCGCTGAGAGCCTCCCCACCGATCAGCGCGAAAAATTCAAGTCTGATGTGATGTTCCTTGCTTTGCAAAGCATGGACTTTGGCAAGGTGCTACAGGGTAAAAAGCGCGCTGAGGACATGCCAGGAGATATGCAGGCGGCTCTGAACGGCATGACCGCGAAGGAAATTTCTGCCAAAGCAGATCTTCTTAGAGCTGAACGGGCAGAGCGAGAGCGTAAGCAGGCTTTGGCGGAAATTGACGAGCTGGCTGCGAAGCAGATTCAGGCTGAAGCTGCGAAGGAAAGCTTAAAAAAGTTTGAGGTCCAGAAGTCGCGTTTCTACAAGGAAAGTCAGAAGTACAGCTTCCGCGACAAACCTATCATCGAGATTACAGTCTCCAATGGCACGGATAAAGCGGTAGCAAGGGCTTACTTCAAGGGTACGATTGCAACACCCGGCCGATCTGTTCCATGGCTGGTGAAAGAGTTCAACTACGAGATTTCCGGAGGCCTTGAGCCTGGAGAGGTCCAAAACTGGTCCCTTGCGCCAAACGAGTTCAGCGAGTGGGGCAAAGTAGAGCCTCCGCATGACGCTATCTTCACCGTTGAGGTTGAGCAGCTGGACGGCGCAGACGGTAAGCCGCTCTTCGGCGGAGCCAAATTTACTGAGCACGACGAGGCCAGGCTGGCAACGCTTAGAGCCCAGTACCCAAATTGAATAGAACCCGCTTCGGCGGGTTTTTTTATGGAGATTCCCATGGCTTCTAGGTCGCTTGGAACATTGACCCTGGACGTCATTGCGCAAGTTGGTGGATTTGTTGCTGGGATGGACAAGGCCGAGCGGAGCTCGCAGAAGTGGCGCAAGGAAGTAGAGACGAGCGCGAAAGCTGTCGGCCTTGCCATAGGCGCTGGCGTCGCGGCCGGGGCGACAGCTCTTGCTGCATTTACTGTTTCCACGGTCCAAACGGCGACCGAAATCAGTCGCCTATCTTCAGTTGCCGGATCGAGCACCACGGAATTTCAAAAGTATGCGGCAGGTGCCAAAACCGTTGGTGTTGAGAACGACAAGCTCGCCGACATCTTCAAGGATGTTAACGACAAGGTAGGTGATTTCCTGCTGAACGGAGGCGGTGAACTCCAGGACTTTTTCAAAACCATCGCTCCAAAGGTTGGAGTAACAGCTGATCAGTTTCGCAATTTATCCGGCCCACAGGCTTTGCAACTGCTCGCCAGCAGCCTGCAGAAAGCAGGTCTCAGCCAAGCAGAGCTCACGCAGCAGATGGAGGCGCTGGCCAACGATGCGACGCTTTTGTTGCCACTTCTGCGGGATAACGGTGCTGGGTTTGCTGTTCTCGGTGAGGCCGCTGAGAAGGCCGGCGCCATTATGGATGAAAGTACGATCCGGGCTACTCAGGATCTTGCCGCAGCTGGCTGGCTAGCCGAGCAATCCATGGACGGTATCAAGAATCAGCTGGCCGCATCGCTGATGCCGACACTGAGTGATTATGCCGGGGTTCTTTTTGACCTCAGCCAGGATACTGAAACGGTGTCCACGCTCTCTGCGGGGTTGAAAGCTGTCCTGGATGTAACTGCCAAGGCTGGTCTGATGGTGGCTTATGTGTTCGAGCTAACTGCTCGTTCGATTTCTGGGCTCGTCGACATAGCTGGAGGGGCGCTTGATGGTGTGGATTTTTCCAAGCCTGTCGAAGCCTTCAACAAGATACGGGAGAACTCATCGAACCTCGCCGATGAAGTCGGCGGTGAGCTTGAAGAGTTAGATCGGCGTTACAACGGTTTGTGGCAGAGGATTGACCAAGCAGGATCCTCTGGCCAGGCCAGCGAGAAGATCAGGGAGATTGCCGACGCGCTGAACAGGGTAAATGAGGCAGGTGCGAAGGGTACCTTTTCGGCGCCTACCGCAGAGGCGCAGGCGGCAGCCAAAGCCGCCGAGAACGCTGCCAAGAAGCTTCAGTCGCAGTTTGACACCAGCGAAGAAGGTTACCGCCGCCAAATCGCGCTGATCAACACTGAGGTGGACAAGCGTAAGGAAGCAACTGAAATCGCGAAGCTGCAGTTCGAAGTAGAGTCCGGAAAGCTGAAGGGCATCACTTCACTGCAGCAGGCCAAGCTCAAAGGGCTTGCCGAAGAGTTGGACAAGCTCAAGCAGCTGAAGATCGCCAACGAGGATAATGCCAAGGCGGCGTCGTATGCATCGACGTTAGCCGCTGCCAACGCAACGGCTCAGTCTGGCCTGAACATGGAGTTCGTCGGTGCCGGCATGGGCAGCAAAACCCGGGAGCGGCTTCAGGGTATCTTGGAAATTCGCCAGGAGTTCGACCAGAAGTACGCCGACCTGCAGGCCCAGCGCAACTCGGGCGACATCAGCGAAAGCTTGTTCAAGCGGGAAGCGGAATTGCTGCAGTCCTCGCTGGAAGAACGGTTGTCGATGCAGGTCGACTACTACAGCAAGCAGGACGAGTTGCAGACCAACTGGTTGGACGGGGCCAAGGATGCCTGGCTGGACTATGCCGATCATGCGCGCGACCTGTCGTCCCAAATGTACGATGTCACCAGTAATGCTCTGGGCAGCCTGGAAGATGAACTGGTTGGCTTCGTCAAGACAGGCGAGTTCAACTTCAGCGATTTCGCAGAAGGCATTGCCGATGACCTGTTGCACATGCTCGTGAAGGTCGGTTTGCAGATGGCGGTCAATGCGGCCATCGGTGATGCGGCTGCGGCCTCGTCCGCCGCCTTGGCCGCAGCGACCGGTACTGCTATGGCCACCGCATACGCTCCCGCGGCTGCGATGGCCTCCCTGGCGTCTTTCGGTGCCAACGCCGCGCCGGCTTCTGCTGCCATCACCAGCACCACAGGGTTGGCCAGCAGCTTGGCCCTGGTCGGTATGGCGCACGACGGTATCGACAGCGTGCCGCGTGAAGGCACCTGGTTGCTCCAGAAGGGGGAGCGCGTTACCACTGCCGGGACGAGCGCCAAGCTCGACCGCACCCTCAGTGATATTCAGGCATCCAGCAGTGGTCAGGGCGTCAGCAGCTCGATGCCGCCTATCCAGCAGCATATCGTGGTGCAGGGTTCTGCCGACGATGCAACGTTGTCGCGGATTCAAGAGGCGGCACGGCAGGGCGCCCAGCTCGGCTACCAGATGGTCCTCAAGGACTTTCGCAGTAATGGTCCTGCGCGGCAGCAACTGCGCAAGGGCTGATTGATCACCAGGAGACCCTACATGGCAATCGCATGGCCGGAAGGCCTGTGCCCGAGTGAAATGACCTGGGGCGTCGTCTACAACAACCGGGCGTTCACTTCGACGTTGTCGAATGCCCAGCAGATCGTGGGTTACCCGGGGGCGTACTGGCAGTGCCAGCTGACGTTCTCCGCGCTGTCCCGGGATGAGGAGCGGATCCTCACAGCCTTCATCGGCCGCCTGCAAGGCATGTTCAACACGTTCAACCTGCCGGCGTTCACCCGTACACGCACCGACTCGATTGGCGCGCCTGTGGTAGTCACGGCCGTGGCCCAGGCCTCCGCGATGCGCCTGGGTGGCGTGACGCCGAACAAGAAGGTCTTCTCCATGGGTGACTACATCACCATCGGCGGGGTCATGTTCGAAGTCGTCGATGATGCCATCTCGGACGGCTCCGGTCAGGTCGTGATCAGCGTGAACAAGCCGATCCGCAAGACCATCGCCGCCGGTACCGCAGTCGAGTACAAGGCGCCGTATGCGGAGATGCGCCGGACCAGCGACTCGCACTCGCTGACCCTGCGGCCTTTGGTGGCCAACGGCGCGCTCGAGTTCAGGGAGGCTTTCTGATGGCTGGCTCATTCCCATTCAGCCAGAGTGTGGTCGACATCATCGGGCAGGGCCGCTTTATGGCGGTCTATGCCTGCCAGCTGGATTTCCCTGACGGCATGGTGTTCGCCCATACCGGCACCGGTGACCTGGTGCTGGACGGCATCACGTATCAAGGGGTGGGCACCTTCGGCGAAGTTGGCCAAGCCCAGGAGAGCAGCAGCTCCGGGTCCCCAATGAGCGTGGAGTTGACCCTCAACGGGCTCGACGCCTCGATCATCAGCGAGACCAGCCTGAAGGGTTGCCGCGGGCGAAACGCCAAGCTGCTCTTCGTGGTGATCAACCAGGCCGGGGAGTATGCGGCGGATATTCTGTTCAGCGGGCGTATGGACGCCGCCCAGTTCGCCTACAGCGGTAACGGCAGTGACGGCAACGCCATTCGGGTGCCGATCATCGACCGAATGGCCGAGTGGAGCAGGCTCGCCACCGAGCGCTGGACCGACGAGAACCACCGCGCCCGTCACCAGGATGACCGCTTCTTCTTTGCCGTCGCCCAGATGGCCGACTGGCCCATCTACTGGGGGGCCAGCAAGGACGCACCTTCCTTCAGCTACGAGTAGACCATGCGCAATCGAAACTGGACCACACAACTTGCCGAAACGATCAAGGCCGCTACTGAGCGGCCTTTTTCATGGGGTGAATTTGACTGCTGCCTGTTCGCGGCTGACTGCGTGGTAGCTGTCTGCGGGACTGACCCGGCCGCGCAGTACCGGGGGCGCTACACCACGGAAACCGGGGCAAAGCGCCTGCTGAAGAAGATACACGGATCGCTCGATGGTGCCTGGGATGCGTGCTTTGAGCGCGTCAACCCTGCGTTCATCCAGCGTGGCGATGTGGCGATGTACGACGGCGAGAACGGGCGCGGCGTGGCGGTGTTCTGGGCCGGTGAGTTCTGGTCGGTAACCGAGGATGGGGTAGGGCGGATTGCGTGCAAACCCTTGGTTGTCTGGAGAGTTGAATGAGCAAGGCAGTCAGGAAGGTCGCGCTGGTCGCTGCCGGCGCAGCGCTGGGCTTTGTTACCGGTGGGATCGGCTTCGCTATCATCGGCGGGGCTGTGGGCCTATTTGTTGGCTCCCAGCAAGATGCGGCGCTTAAGAGCGGAAGTTACAGCAGCGAGCCCTCAGCGCAGACCGTGCGCTCGTCAAAGGCACCCGCGCGGTTCATCCTCGGCAGGGCCAGCACCGGTGGTATCCTGGTCTGGGCACAGGAGCAATCCGGCGACCAGACCAATGGCGAGTGGGTGCACCTGGTCTATGTCCTCAGCGAGGGCGCGATCGCCGGCCTTGACGCGATCTACCTGGGCGAGGAGGAGATCGCAACTTACGGAGAACACGCCTCTTACGAGTTGCTGGTAGACCCGTCCCAGGTCAATGCCTTCCTGAAAGCGAACTGCCGCGACTGGCGCGACACCCAGATTGGCCGGGGGCTTTCGTTCGTTCGGCTGTCTCTCAAGCACAACGCCGAGAAGTTCCCATCGGGCATCCCTGATGTGCGCTTCGTCGTACGCGGCCGCAATGACATGTATGACCCGCGCACCGGCATGACCGGCTACAGCGACAACACGGCGCTGCATATGCTCTGGTTCCTGCGCGCCCGCTGCAGGGTGCCAGATGACGAGATTGTCTTCGAGACCTTTGCTAGCGCAGCGAACGTGTGCGACGAGGCCGTTGCCAATGCGGATGGCACAGCGGGCTTCGCTACCGTACCGGCTGCGTCATTGGCGCCGATGAGCAGCGGACGCAGGTCATCCAGAAGCTGGAAGAATCCTGCGCCGGCCAACTGATCCGTGTTGGCGGCAAGTGGATGATGCAGGCTGGTGCTTACTACGGCCCGTATGACTTCGAGATCACCGAAGACATGATCGTGGGTACCGTTTCGGGTACCACGGAAGTCAACAACGATTCTGCCCTCAATATCGTCACTGGCACGTTCATCGATCCATCGCAAACCTGGGCAGAGACTGACTTTCCGGAAGTGCGGATTCAGCAGTGGGTGGATGAGGACGGGGGTGAAGCTGCTGAATCCATGTCGCTCGGCTATGTGACAGATGCCTACCAGGCGCAGCGCCTGGCCAATATCAAGCTGCGAAGGGCTCGTGCCGGCGGCTCGCTCCAGCTGCCGATGAACTTTGCCGGCTATAACTGCCGGCCTGGCCGGGTTGTGCGGGTAAACCTTCCATCGCTGAACATCGTTGGAGAGTTCATCGTCACCGACTGGAACATGGCCGCCGACGATGGCTGTACGGTGACTGTGTCGCAGTACGAGCCAGCGATCTTCGATGATGCCGTGGGCCAGCCGTACAACCCGATCGGCTTCATCAACCTGCCAGCTGGCGGCCTGGGTAGTCCTACCGGTCTGGCTTGGACCCCGGATGGAACCGCAGAAGTTACCCAGGGCGTGTTGAGCTGGGTGCAGCCGGCTGGCGTGGTCACGGCCTATGCCGTAACAGTGCGCCAAGGCGGGGCAGCAGTGCAGGCCCAGCAGGTGCCGGCAACCACCCTTCAGCTGCCGCTTTCTGGCCTGCCATCGGGCAGTTACACGATGAGCGTCGCCGCCCTCGGCCCGCTGACCCGCTCCGGAGAGGCCAGCATCACCGTGAACATCGACGGGCCGCCTATTCCCGAGGCGTGCACGGTGCAATCCACCATCGACACCATCACGCTATTCCCAAGCAACGTGCAGCACGGGCTAAACGGCGGTACCTACGAGTATTTTTACAGCATGGATCCGCTGGCGGCTGCGGAACAGGCTGAATACCTGGGGCGGGGCATGAGCCTTACCCACACAGGGCTGGCTTTCTTCACGAACTACTTCTACTTCATCCGCTCTCGGAATGCATATGGGCTGAGTGGCTTCTTGAAGGTCCCAGCATCGACATCGACGGATGTCAGCACCTTTCTTGATGCCCTGGCCGGTCAGATCAGCGAGACGCAGCTGGGGCAGAACCTGTTGGAAGAAATCGAGAAGATTTCCGGCGAGGGCCCGGAGTCGGTGAATGGCCGTATCGAGGCGGCCAAGCAGGAGCTGGAGGACC
>RCUT01000202.1_pt1 | contig 33037 bp, 27 predicted proteins | sample 2166171 | NCBI WGS metagenome assembly RCUT01 (sample SAMN09932757, study PRJNA488358) | compost metagenome | isolation source: compost soil in 4-hydroxybenzoic | place: Germany: Experimental Botanical Garden | reverse complement strand
GCTGAGCTTTACGGCAGTTCATTATTATTATCTCCAATAAGCTTCGAAGACCGCGTGCAGTGCGGTTGCCATCGATTATTGGAAAACGATGTAAGGTGCTGTTGTACGTAAAGATCGAAGATGTAAAAAGTCGTAAGTTTTTTGTACGTCAGCGCTGGAGCACCTGTTTCAGGGTTCGCCGCGCCTGCAGAAACTGTTCGCTCAAGGGCGCGACCAAGGCCATTAACGTCGGTTGATCATCGGCCAGCGCAGCGTCTTCCAACTGGCGCAGCACCCGCGCCAAGCCACGAAAACCCAACGAGTCACCGCTACCGGCCAAGCGATGGGCCAGATGAGCAATTTCCGTGCAGTCGCGGGCCTTGAGCGCCTCGCTGAGCGCCTCTTGATGCTGATCAATGGCCTGCGCCAACACGCCGAGCAAGCCTTGGACCTTCTGTTCGCCGAGCAACGTACGGTGGGTCTGCAGCAACGACCAGTCCATGCCCGTGTTTTCGCTCGCCGCGTCGACCACCGGTGCCCCCTCGGCCAATGCCTGACGCAGGCTGTCCAGCTTCAGCGGCTTGGCCAGGACCCCTTGCATGCCCGCCTGCAGATAGCCCTGCACCAGCGCCGGCTGGACGCTGGCAGTCAAGGCCAGGATCCGGCTGTGGCGGTTCGCTCCGGGGCTAGTACGTAGTTGCCGGCACAGCTCGACACCACTGATGCCGGGCAGATGCACATCGAGCAGGATCAGGTCGAAACGCCGTTGCTGGCACAAGGTCATGGCCTGCCCTGCTTCCTCGGCGAACCACACCTGATGGCCATCACGCTTGAGCAGGCCGTGCACCACGTCGCGGTTGAGCGCCACATCCTCGACCACGAGGATGTCCAGGCCGGTCACCGGTTGCACTGCCGGGATGGTCACCTGCGGCATGTCCCCGGGTTTCAGGGCAAGTTCGAACCAGAAGCAACTGCCCTGCCCCTCGGCACTGTCCAGGCCAATGCGACCACCCAATTGCTCGACCAGGTGTTTGCAGATCGCCAGCCCCAGCCCGGTCCCGCCATAACGCCGGGCCACCGCTTCGCTGGCCTGGGTGAAACGATCGAAGATCCTCGCCTGCACGGCTGGCGCGATGCCGATGCCGTTATCGCTGACGCTGATCCGTACCTGTTGCGCGCCACCTTGCTCGGCCAATACCTGAACCTGAAGGCTGACCTGGCCGTTTTCAGTGAACTTGATCGCATTGGCCAGCAGGTTGCTCAGTACCTGGCGCAGGTACTGTTCAGCGCCCTGCAGCGGCTCAGCTAACTGCTGATCGATGGCACAGCTCAAACGGGTGCCGTTGTTCGCGGCCTTCGGTTCAAGCAGGGTCATGACTTCATCGCACAGCTGGCGCAGGGAAAAGTCGACCACCTCGGGGCGGCTTTCACCCTCTTCCAGGCGGGCGAAGTACAGCACTTCATTGAGGATGCTCAGCAGCCCCTCCCCAGCTTTGGTCAGTGCTTGCAGGCGTTTACTGTCTTGCACGCCAAGACCGGCACTGCGCAACAATTCAGCCATGCCGAGAATGCCATTGAGCGGGGTACGCAATTCATGGCTCATGGTGGCGAGAAAGCGCGACTTGGCCAGGTTGGCCGCCTCGGCGTCGTCCTTGGCGCGCATCAGGCTGGCGGTGCGCCGTTCGACCATTTTCTGCAGCTCGTCGCGCTTGTCCTGCAAGGCCAGGCGATCCACCTCACGCCGCTCGATGTCAGTCAGAATCGCCCGGCGCATGTCATCCAAGGCATGGGCGACGGTGTCGATTTCGTCCGCACGGGCCGAGCGGCGCTTGTCCAGGTGCAAGGGCTCCTGCCAATCACCGCCAGCAATGCGCCGGGCGAACTCGGCCATGACCTGCAAGTGACGGGTCACCAGGCGGTAAAACAACCCGGACAGGGCCACCGCCAGGCCGCAAAGAAATACGCTCATCCACAACAGGCTGGTCAGCCCGGTGGCAAACAGGCGACGGTGCACCGCGCCCAGGTCGATGCTCACCTCAAGCTCACCAAGATGACGCAAAGGTCCCGACGGTGGCTGGTAATCCAGGGCAAAGCGCTCGATGCGCAAAGGCCCTGGCGGATTGGCCTCGCCTTGCAGCAAGTTGAAGTCAGCGCTGCTCAGACGCACCCGGGCAACATCGGAAAAGTCCACCAGGCCACGCAGCTGCACGCTCAGCTGCTCCTGGTTGAGGTCCCACAGGCTGCGCTCGAGGCTGGCCAGGTAACCGACACGGATCAACGCCATGCGCGCGTCGATATCACGCATTTCACGTCGGTACTCGAAGTACAGTTGCACCGTGCTGGCGAGCACGGTAAAGCACAGGCTGAACAACAGGATGAACAGCAGCAGACGCCGCAGCAAACCACCGGGTTGCAGGCGGCTCATCGGGCGTCTGCCGGCAGGTTGATCATGTCGCGATAGGTCACTTCGCTCTGCTCCAGCCAGCGCTCGATCTCACCGGCGTCAGTCATGCGTTGCAATTGCTGGTTGATCTGATCCATACGCTGGCTCAACTCGGAATGCCGCGACACCGCGACCCGTAGGTAATCCACGCTGAGCGCGGTCGGCAGCACCTGGATATCCTCAGCCCCAGGCAAGTGCTCAATGAACAGCTGGCCCGTGCGGCGCTCCTGGATGACAAAGTCGATGCGCCCGCGAATCAGCTTGCCGAAGTTTTGCGCGCTGGAAGACACCCACTCGATATTCTGGTGTTTGGCCACAAACTGGTCGAATTGCGGTCCGTAGCTTTCACCGAACAACAGCCCACCGCGGTAGTTGGCCAGGTCTTCAAGGCGGGTAAAGTTTACCGGTCGCTGACGGTTGAAAAACACGGCCACTTCTTCGCGCAACACCGGCACTGTGGAAAACCGCATGCCCTGGTCACGCTGATCGCTGTTGTAGGCCAAGACCACATCCACCCGCCCTTCGGCAGCGTCCAGCAGGCAGCGCTTCCAGTTGCCCAGCACGACGATCTCCACCTCATAGCCCAGCCGCCCAAACAGCTGCTTGACCACGGTCGGCGCCAGGCCACGCACCTGGCGGCCATCGCTCCAGGAAATCGGCGGGTACACCGGGTAATCGCAATAGCGAATGCGCTCGCTGGCCTGCACCTGGGCACTGAGCGCCAGCACCGCCAGGCATACCCGCCGCCACATGAACGTCAGGCCGCCACGCTGGCGGTAAACAGGTAGCCGGCGCCGTGGATGGTGATGATCAACTGCGGCTCGGCCGGATCGTCGTGCAGTTTGCGCCGCAGGCGCCCGACCAGAACGTCGATGGAGCGGTCGTTGGGCACCCATTCGCGGTTGCGGATCTGGTCCATCAACTGGTCGCGGCTGAGGGTGTGGCCGCTGTTGCGCAGGAACACGCTGAGCAACTGGAACTCGCCGTGGGTCAGCAGGGTTTGCCCGCCACGGGCGTCGATCAGGCGCCGGCGGTCGGTGTCCAGCGCCCAGTCGGCGAACTGCTTCAGCGATTGCGCGCAGGCCGGCGCCGGGTGCACCTCGCGGGCATGACGCACGCGGCGGATCAGGTTCTTGGCGCGGGATACCAGTTCGCGGGGGTTGAGCGGCTTGATCACGTAGTCGTCGGCGCCGCATTCCAGGCCGACGATACGGTCGATGTCGTCGTTGCGCCCGGTGATGAGGATGATGCCGACTTCCGAGCGCACCCGCAGTTCGCGAGTCAGGGTCAGGCCGTCCTTGCCCGGCAGGCGGATGTCGAGCATGACCAGGTCGACAGCCTGCTCGGCGAGAAAATGCTCGGCCTGCTCCGCCGTGGCGGCGCAGTGCACGTCGTAGCCTTCCTGGGACAGGTAGGCGTGCAGCAAGTCGCGAATAAGCGGATCGTCGTCGACGATCAGTACCCGAGGCGTCATTGCGTGTTGTCTCTTATAGGAATTGTTCTGTGACTCGCGAGCGCAGCGTACCCCTTACTGAACGACCGATCAACAGCCCTCGGTCAGGGTGAAGCGCTTGCGTCCGCCCGCTTGCAGGCCATCGACCCAGGCCTCGCAGATCTGTACACCCTGCTCCGGGGTGAAGGTGCCGGGGTTGAGCCCCGACTCCAGCCACAGGCCGTCGAGCAAGGCGCTCAGGCTGATCGCCGCCAGATCGGCATCGAAGGCCTGCCAGCCCTCCTCCTGGGCCAGCTCGCCTAGCAGACGGCCGAGTTCGTTACGGTACTCACTGTAGGAGTGATCGTGCACCTGGTTGATCGCCTCGGCGGTTTTCACTGCGCCCCAGAACGCCAGCCAGGCATCGAGCAACTGCGGGTCAAGCAGTTCGGCGCAAAATGAGCCACGAAAGAACGCCGACAAGCGTTCACGGGCGTTGGGCGCCGCCTGGGCCATGGCCTCGCGCAGTAGGCCCATGACCCGTCCGGTGACCGCCATGTAGGCTTCGGCCACCAGCTCGTCCTTGCCCGAATAGTGGTGACTGATCAGCCCCACCGAGACCCCGGCCTCGGCCGAAATCTTGCGGATCGAGGCGCCCTGGAAGCCGTGGCGCTTCAGACACACCAGGGTTGCCTCGACCAGATTGGCCTTGCGCAACTCCGGGACCATACGGCTGTAACGGGCTTCCTGGGTCATGGATAGGTCTCGGGACGGTCAATTGAACTGTAGCCGTCAGGCTGCGATCGGGCGTGAAACGGCCGCCATGCAGGCCCTTAGCGGTGACTGGATGACGACTGCTTCGCAGCCGATCGCAGCCTGACGGCAGCGGCTACGTGAGGCCCCCATAGGGGTAGTTGAACAACTGTACAACAAGATCCACTCAGTCGCGATAGTCCGGCGCCACCCGCTGCACCAGGCGCAGCAACGCCGCCCAGGCCAGTTGCATGCCGTCCGGGTCGCTCAACTCACCTTCCTTCAACACCCTGGCCGGTTCGTTGAACTGGCGCTCGGTATGCGCGCACACCGCATCAGACGGCAACACGATCTCCCCCGCTGCTTGCGCCGCCAGCTGGATTTCGCAGGCTTTCTCCAGGTAGTACATGCGCAAAAAAGCCTGGCTGACGCTGTCACCGACGGTGAGCAAGCCATGGTTGCGCAGCATCAACACCGGCTTGTCACCCAGGTCGTGAACCAGACGCTGTTGCTCATCCATGTCCAGCGCCACCCCCTCGTAATCGTGGTAGGCGACTTTGTTGTAGAACTCCATGGAGATCTGGTTGACCGGCAGCAAGCCGCATTTGAGCGCAGCCACCGCGCATCCCGCCTTGGTATGGGTATGCAGCACACACTGGGCATCTTCACGCGCGCCATGAATGGCGCTGTGGATCACGAACCCGGCCGGGTTGACCGGGTATGGCGAAGGTTCTACGGCGTTACCCTGGAGGTCGATCTTGACCAGCTTCGAGGCGGTGATTTCATCGAACATCAAGCCGTAGGGGTTGATCAGAAAATGATGTTCGGGGCCGGGAATGCGCACCGAGATGTGGGTGAAGATCAAATCGGTCATGCGAAAGTGCGCAATCAGTCGGTAGCAGGCGGCCAGCTCCTGGCGCAAGCGCAGTTCGGTTTCACTCGGATTCATTGTTGTTGTTCTCAGGCATAGGGCAGGCCAGACAATAGGGCTGGACACCTGATGATGTCCAGCCACCGGGAGTTACTTGCTGGCCCAGGCGTTGAAGCGCTCTTCCAGTTCGTCGCCGTGGTCGACCCAGAATTCGACATTCATCGACAGCGCCCCTTCCAGGTTCTGTTTCGAAGTCGGCACCCAGCTAGCCAAGGCAGGGTCAAGCTTGGCAGCCGCTTCAGTGTTGGTTGGGCCGTAAGGAATTTCTTTGACGTAACGCACTTGAGTGTCCGGCTGGTTGGCATAGGCAATCAGCCGTTTGGCCTGATCGGCATGCTTGGACCCCTTGATGATCGCCCAGTAGTCCATGCCGTAGAGGCTGCCCGGCCATACCAGCGCCAAGGAGCTACCCTGCTGTGCGGCCACCGCCACCCGACCGCTGTAGGTTGAGGTCATGACCACGTCACCGGCGCTGAGCCATTGCGCTGGCTGCGCGCCGGCTTCCCACCACTGGATGTAGGGCTTGAGCTCAGTAAGTTTGGCGAAGGCACGGTCGACACCCTGTGGGGTCGCCAGCACGTTGTAGACATCCTCGACCTTGACCCCATCGGCCATCAGCGCGAATTCCAGGTTGTACACCGCCCGTTTGCGCAGCCCGCGCTTACCGGGGGTTTTCTGGACATCCCAGAAGTCGGCCCACGAGGTCGGTGCCTGGGCCAGTTTATTGCGGTCGTAGGCAATTGCCACGCTCCACACCAGCGCCGCCGAACCACAGGCCTGGGCAGCATCAGGGATCAACTGTTCGGCGTGGCCCAGGCGCGTCCAGTCCAGGGGCTCGTACATGCCTTCATCGCAGCCGCGCATCAGGTCCGGGCCTTCAATTTGCACCAGGTCCCAGTCGACGTTACCGGTGTCGACCATCACCTTGATCCGGGCCATTTCGCCGTTGTACTCGCTTTGAATCAGTTTACTGCCGTCCTGGGCACTGAAAGGCTGGAAGATCGCCGCATCCTGGGCTTTCTGACCGGCGCCGCCGTAGGCGACGACGACCATGTCCGGTGCTGCCTGGGCGCTGCCAAGTCCAACGGCGAGCAGCCAGGGAGAGAGTTTCAGCAGAGTTGATGTCATCAGTGGTTCCTCATGCCGGTAACACGCTAGGCGTGGCCCGTTTTCTTGTTGTTGTGAGGTAGGCCCCAGGACGCGGGGTGTTTCGAACGCTAGTCAAAGGCCAGTAAAAAAACAAGTTGATTTTTTACTGGCGGTACACTTTGATAGAAAAATAAAAACAACAACCGCTGGAGCCTGCACAGCATGTCGACCTTCACGCACCTGTTCGAACCGCTTCAGATCCGTGGCAAACGCCTGAAGAACCGCATCATGTCCAGCGGCCACGACACGTCGATTCCCACCGACAACCTGGTCAACGAACGCCTGATCGCCTACCACAAGGCTCGTGCCGAAGGCGGCGTCGGATTGATCGTGCTGCAGGTCGCCGGGGTGCACGACAGTGCGCGCTACACCTCCCATGTACTGATGGCCACCGACGATGCCTGCATCGACGGCTACCGTCAGCTGGCCGCGACGTGCCATGCCCATGGCACCGTGGTGCTGTCGCAGATCTTCCACCCCGGCCGGGAAATCATGGAATCCAGTGATGGCCTGTTGGCCGTGGCGTACTCAGCGTCGGCAGTGCCCAATGAACGTTTCCGGGTCATGCCGCGGGCGCTGGATCAGGAAATGATCGATGAAATCGTGCAAGGCTATGCCGATGCCGCCCGGCGCCTGCATCAGGCTGGGCTCGATGGCGTCGAAGTGGTCGCCAGCCACGGCTACCTGCCAGCCCAGTTCATCAACCCGCGGGTTAATCGCCGCAGCGACGGCTACAACGGCGAGCTTGAACAGCGCTTGCGCTTCTTGCGTGAAGTGATCGCCGCCGTGCGCGCCGCCACCGCCGATGACTTCATCATTGGCCTGCGTATCAGCGCCGACGAGCGCGACGCTGAAGGCCTGACCGAGGATGAATCGCTGGCGGCGGTACAGGCCCTGCAAGGCTCGCTGGACTATGTGCATATCGTCGCCGGTACCTCGGCATCGCTCGGGGGGGCGGTGCATATCGTCCCGCCCATGGCCATTGAAGCCGCGTACCTCGCCCGTGAAGCCGGGACCTTCAAGGCCAGCCTGTCGATACCGCTGTTCGTCACCGGGCGTATCAACCAGCCGCAAGAAGCCGAACTGATTCTGGCCCGCGGGCAGGCCGATGTCTGTGGCATGACCCGCGCCCTGATCTGCGACCCACAGATGCCCAACAAGACCGACAGCGGCCATGCCGAGGATGTCCGCGCCTGCATCGCCTGTAACCAGGCCTGCATTGGTCACTTCCATCGCGGTTTGCCGATTTCCTGCATTCAGCACCCGGAAACCGGCCGTGAGCAACAGTATGGCCAGGTGCAAACCGCGCCCCTGCGCAAACGCATCATGGTCGCTGGCGGCGGCCCGGCCGGCATGAAGGCGGCGGCGGTGGCCGCTGCACGGGGCCACCAGGTGACCCTGTACGAGGCCAGCGCGCAACTGGGCGGCCAGGTCTTGCTGGCGCAATTGCTGCCACGGCGTGCCGAATTTGGCGGTGCCAGCACCAATCTGCAACGTGAAATGCAACTTGCTGGGGTCGAGGTGGTGCGCAATACCCGCGTCGACCGCGCCCTGGTCGAACGTGAACAACCTGACCTGGTGATCGTCGCCACCGGCGCCGAACCTTACTGGCCAACGTTCGAGCGCGGCGGCGAACTGCAGGTCGTCGATGCCTGGCAGGTGCTGCGCGACGAGGTAACCCTGGGGCGTTCGGTACTGGTTGTGGACTGGCGCTGTGACTGGATCGGCCCAGGCATCGCCGAACGTCTGGTGCGCGCCGGGCACCAGGTGCAGTTGGCCGTCAATGGCACCCACTGCGGTGAAAGCCTGCCGCTGTATGTGCGTGACCAGATGGCGGGTGAGCTGCACAAGCTCGGTATCCCGATCACCCCCTACGCCCGCCTCTATGGCTGCGATGACACCACCGTGTACCTGCAACACACCGCTAGCGGCGAGCCGATGATCGTTGAAGACATCGACACCCTGGTGCTGTGCCAAGGCCATCAGCCGGTCGATACCCTGGTCGATGAGCTCAAAGGCTTGGTCGAGGTCAAACGTATCGGCGACTGCCTGGCCCCGCGCACGGCCGAAGAAGCCATCTATGAAGGCTTGAAAGTCGCCTGGACGCTGTGAGCCTGTTTATACTCCGAGGCTTTGCAGCGTGCGGTCCGGAGCACCCCATGAGCAACAGCAGCAAGATGCCGCCCGCCGGCGCCGTTCCCAGCCAGGAAGGCGCCGCCGCCCCGCAGTTTCTCGGCACGCGCATTCGCGGCCTGCGTAAACGCCGGGGCATGACCCTGGCTGAGCTTGCCCAGCAAAGTGAACTGACCGCCGGCTACATCAGCCAGCTGGAACGCAACTTGTCCTACCCGTCGATTCCGGCGCTGTTCAACATCGCCCGCAGCCTGGGCGTGACCATCCAGTGGTTCTTTGCCAGCGAAGCCAGCACCGATCCGCAAGACAACGGCTATGTGGTGCGCAAGAACAGCCGCCTGAGTGTGCATTACGAAGATGGCATCGTTGACCAACTGCTGACCCCGCAACCCAACCGCGAGCTGGAAATGCTCCACTCGCGCTTTCCGCCAGGCACTTACAGCCAGCAAAGTTACAGCCATGAAGGCGAAGAAGCCGGTTATCTGCTGTCGGGCCGTTTCGAGCTGTGGGTGGGCGAGCGCTATTTCCAGCTCAGTGAAGGCGACAGTTTTAGTTTCTCCAGCCAGGAGCCGCACCGCTATGGCAACCCCGGCGACGTGGATGCGGTGGTGATCTGGGTGATTACCCCACCAACCTTCTGACCGTGCGACAACAACAATAAAAGGCTTGCAATGAACGATCTGATTACACACGACCTGGACAACGGCCTGCTGACCCTGACCTTCAACCGGCCAGACAAGCTCAATGCGCTGAACAGCGCCATGTACACCCTGCTGGGTGACTTGCTGCAGTCCGCGCAGGACAACCCCCAGGTCGACGTTATTGTCATCACCGGCGGTAGCCAATGCTTCAGCGCCGGCAACGACCTGAAAGATTTTCTCGACAACCCGCCCAGCGACATGGACAGCCCGGTGTTTCGCCTGATGCGCGTGGTCATGGCCCTGGACAAGCCACTGATCGCCGCCGTTTCCGGTGCGGCCATCGGCATCGGCACCACCCTGCTGTTGCATTGTGATCAGGTGCTGGTCAGCCGCACGGCCAAGTTGCGCATGCCTTTTGTGCCATTGGGCTTGTGCCCGGAGTTTGGCTCCAGCCTGTTGCTACCGCGCATGCTCGGCCATGCCCGTGCCGCCCGGCTGCTGCTGTGCAATGAACTGCTCACTGGTGAGCAAGCCGTGCAATGGGGCTTGGCCAATGAACTGCATGATGACGGCGAACAATGCCTGGCGGCGGCACGGCAGCTGGCGGCCAAGCTGCAGGGGTTGCCGCAAGCGGCACTGCGGGTCAGCAAGCGCTTGCTTAAAGACGCCCATCGCCAAGAGCTGGAGGCTACGGTTCAGCGCGAAGGCCTGCTGTTTATCGAGCGCTTGCATACCCCAGACGCGAAAGCGGCGTTGCGGGCGTTGGTCAAGGATTGAGCCTGTAGCCGCTGCCGCCAGGCTGCGATCGACTGCAAAGCAGGCGCAATCCTGACGCCTTGGTGGAATCAGGATTGCGGGCGCTATGCGCCCGATCGCAGCCTGGCGGCAGCGGCTACGGCCCTTTAATCACTCAACTGGCTATCGATGACAATGCTGCCACTGAGCAGCTTGTGCACCGGGCAGGCATTGGCGACCCCCAACAGGCGCTCACGCTGAGTGGCATCGAGCTCGCCGTGCAGTTCGATCACACGCTTGATCTCGGTACGCGTTGGCACGCCCTTCTCTTCCTTGACGATGTCCAGTTGCACATGAACATGCTGCAGCGGCCATTCCTTGCGCCGGGCATACATCGACAGGGTAATCGCAGTACACGCGCCCAACGCCGACAGCAGCAGTTGGTGAGGGTTGGGGCCCGTGTCGTGGCCGCCGAGCGCCTGGTTTTCATCCGCCAGCCACTGGTTGGCACCAGCAGACAGGTTGACACTGTAAGGGATCTCACCCAGCTCGGCATGGACAGTCGAATCGGACATCTGCAGGGGCTTCCTTTGCAGTGGCCAAGCCAAAAGGGCCTGACGCAAGTGTGTTTACACTAGCGCCAGACCCGGGTCAGGGAAAGTCTCGATCACAATCTGCAGCGTTCCGTACTTAGAACAGTTTGAGGAAGTTGAAGTACAGCCGCGGTTCTTTGCCGTTGTGATCTTCAAGCTCTTCGGCCGATACCGAACGTGTCAGCGGGAAAGCCAGTTCCGGCGACAGGAACATATCCTTGGCAATCTGGACATGGGCACCGAAACCTGCAGACGACAGGCTCTGGGAGCCGAAATAGTCCGGGCTGTTGTTCCACACCTTGCCCACGTCCCAGAAGCCATAGTATTGAGTCGGGACCCGATAGTCCTTGAGCTGGTGAGCCGTGTTGTACTGCAACTCGACCTTGGCCGCCACGCCATTGTCGGCGGCGATTTCCGAAGGGTCGTAGCCACGTCCGAACTGGCTGCCACCGACGCCAAACTGCTCAGGCGTCAACAGCGCATTACCAAAGGCCGTCTGCCCTGTCAGCGCCAGGTACAGGTTCAGCCCTTCGAGTATCTTGCTCATGTCCTGGATGCGTTGGGCATCGTATTGCAACTTGGTGAAATCAGTCTCACCGCCCTCCCGTGAAGGGTTGGCACGGCTTTCACTGCTCGCACCCAGTACTTCCAGGCCCCTGCTCAGTTCAGCCTTGAGCAGGTTGCGGCCACCGTGCTGGTCAGTAAAGTCCCAGCTGGCCCCCAAGCGCAGGGCGCGGATGCGGTCGTCGCTGGACGGCGCGTGGTCCGGGTCGTCCAGGTATTCGGCCTTGCCGTTGAACCAGGTAAAGGCGGCGGACGTTTTAAAGGTTTCGGCACGGCTGCGTATCCATGGGTGGGCGATACGCACCGCCACGGTATCGCCACTGCTGTTGGCATTGAGGAAGTCAAAGGTGTCGGCGTTACCGTCGTTATGTTGACCGAGCACGCTCAACACTGTGCCCTGACTGCCCAACGGCAGCTCATACTGGCCTTCATAGAAGGCCATCTTGTCGCCTTCGACCGAGCGGCCCAGACGCAATGACAGGTGATCACCCACCCCCAGTGGGTCGTTGACGCCTACCCCACCATAGACCTGCCAGGGCCCAAAGTAGCGGCTGTCACGGTTATCGAAACCGAAAAAGCCTTCCCAGCGACGCAGCTCATTACTGACATCCAGGTCGGTACCCGGCCCTACGCTGGAAGGTGACAGCACAGCCCGGCTGTCGAGGCCAGAGAGGTCGTTCATCAGCAACAGGTTGCGTTCCAGGGTCTTGCCGGTGAGTGGCGCTTCCTGGCGAATGTTCTCGGCATAACCTTCAACGGCCTTGTTGCTTGGGCCATTGACCTTGACCTGATTAACCTTGCCTTCGACCACTTGCAGGTGCAGCTGGCCATTGTTCAACTTCTGTGCCGGGACGAAGGTACGCACCAGCAAGAAACCGTCTTCACGGTAGCGGCGGGTAATTTCATCGGCTACGGCGTTGACGTCGTTGAGGTTGACCTCACGGCCTTCCAGGCGCTTGAGCAAGGCGGCGAAGGTGCCTTGCGGATAGTGATTGGCGCCATCGAGCAGGACCTTGGTGACCTTGAAGCGTGCGCTGCTGGGGGCCATTGGACGTGGCTGGACCGGGACTTGCGGCTCTGCTACCGGCGGGGTTACGCGGGTTGGCGACAGCTCCAGCGAGCCAGGCATTTGCACCGCCGGGCTGCGCCGACCGTCAGGGCCGGGGGTTTCCATGCGTCCTGGATCAAGGCCGCTGAGTGGCGCGGCGAGTATCGGTTGCACGGCCAGGGCGAAGGCGATGCACAGCGCCAAGGCAGATTTTTGGGCGAAAGTGCTCATGATTATTTGCCTCCTTTTTCAGGCTGTTCCACGTGACGAGGAATCACGTTGCGATTCCAGTCAGGGATCTGGAACTTGCCGTCTTTGAGTAAGCCGTTGGCATACGTCAGTACATCGGAGACGTCTGGCAGGCGGTCCTGCTTGTCGCCATAGGCGCGCGGTTTGCAGATCAGTTGCACGGTGTAAGTACGCGCCACCGCCGGGGTCACGGAGTAGTTGGCGATCACTGCCGAGGGCGACTCCAGTGCGGTGCAACGTTCGTTGCCAGGCGCCTGAGCGTTGATCGATACGTCCTGCGCCCTGGGTTGTACTGGTGGTTTCGGGGCAACCGGGTCGGTCGGATCAACCGGCGGTTTTACCGGATCAACTGGATCGACCGGTGGTTTCACTGGCGGTTTTACGGGCGGATCAACCGGGTCGATTGGCGGCACCATTGGCCCGGTAATGGTCAGGGTGCCGTCGTAGAAAGTGACCTGATAGTTGGTGCTGGCCTCGATGCCGTCCTGGCGAATGGCATAAGGGCCGACGGCTTCACCGGGGTCGCGCTTGAGGCCGACATTGACACCGTCGTCGTATTTCAAACCTTCGACGCTGTAGGTCAGCGCCGGATCGCGCTGGCCCTGGACCTTGCTCTTGTCGTCGGCGCGAATCACCAACGGTGCCGGGGTAACGGTGAGGATGCCGTCCTTGAAGGTCAGGCTGTAATTGCCACTGGTGCTACGCAGCTCGCCCTGACCAATCTGATAGTTACCGACGTTCTCACCGGCGCGAGTACCGGCACCCGCCCGTGCGAGGGCGCCGCCATTGAGCAACTGGTCCGGGGTTTCGTCGAACTTCTGCCCGCTCATGCCGTAGGTCAGTTGCGGGTCGCGTTCGCCATAGACCTTGCTCTTGTCATGAGCGGTCACGGTCAACGGCGCAGGGGTAATGCTCAACACGCCATCGCGTATTTGAGTCTGATAGCGTTGACCCACGAAGTCGCCCGTGGTGGCCGCCCCGCTGATGGCGTAGTGACCGACATCGGAGCGTTGTGTGGCGGTGGTTTGGGGGGGCAGGCTGACGTTGAAGCGGGCGTCGCCCAGTTGTTCGCCGACATATTGGTCAAGCGCCTGTACGGCCTTGCTGTTGGCATCGGCTGGGTCGGCCAGGATCAATGGCCCGTGGCTGAACGTTGGGTTGGTATCGCCGTACTGACGGCTGGCGTCGTCGATCTGCACGGCGAGTTTGGCTTGGTTGGCGTTGAGCTGTACGGCATCGGCACTGGCTGCCTGGGTATCGAGGAAGTGCACACGTGCCCGTTCCAGCAGCGGCCCTTGGGGCTTGATGCCATCTTGAGGCTGCGCCCAGTCCTGGTCGTTCATCAGCCAAGCCAGGACACCATCGACACTTTTGACCTTATCACCGAGGGCGACTACCAACTGTTCGGATGCACCATTCTGGCTGTTGTGCTGGATTTCGCCCTGGTTCATGGCGCCGCCGATGGCATAGTCATCTACGCCCCAGCCGACGTCACTGCCGTTGCGTGGGTCCTTTGCCACCATTACCACACCTTTATAGGCATCCAGGGCAAAGCCCACCGGCAGTTCTCCGACTGGCACGCCATTTTTCTCCACCCGGGTCAGTGATGCATTGCCAGCATCGGGCATCAGCTTCCACTGCACGTTATGGCTGTCAGTGAAACTCAGGCCCTTAACCAGATAGTCAGAGCTGTCCAGGTAGTTCATCAGGATGTTCGGGTCGATGGGTTGGCCATTGCCGTCAACAAACCCCGCCGCTTCGAACACCAGGTAATCGAAACTCTCGCCGCCCTTCTCCAGCGTCACGTTGACCGGTGAGTCCGGGCCCGAGGAGGTCGTTGCAGTGACGTCCTGGAAGCCCACGTACTTGATCTGCTGCGCACTGACACCGTCCAAAGATTCACCCGAATAAGGCGCGACCACCGTACCGGTACGGGTAGTGCCGGTGGCGTTGGTCTGGTTGAATTGAAACACTCCGTTTGTGGCCTGACCGGCCAACGTGCCGGCATGGTTCAGGGGGCTGTTGAGCAATACGCTGGCGCCCTTCACCGCCACATTGGCGCCGATCAGGGCTGTGTTGGCGTCCTGAATCACCGAGGCGGTGTTGGCGGTCTTGATCCAGAGGGTGCCGTTGCCGACATCGACAATGGCGCGTTTGCCATAAGCGGCGGCGCCCGTGTCGGCGGGGGTTGCGAGGTCGTTCAGGCGCACATCACCGGTGGCCGCGATGTACAGGTTGCCGTCTTTGAGCAGGATTGGTGCGTTGATGTGCACGGAGCCGCTGTTGTTGCGTTTGGCCTTGTCCAGAGCAGTGCCGGGGGCCTGGCTGTTGTAGTCAGTGACCGTGCCAACGTTGCCGCTGGCAATCAACGCGAGCGTCTTGCCGCTGCCCACCACCGGCGCAATGATCGGTGCGTTGACGTTGATCCGGTCACGGGCTTCGATGCGTACATCGTTGTTGGCCAGGCTGTTGGCGATGACGCTGTTACTGACGTTGTCACCGGTAGGATTGACAACGATATCGACCTGGTCAGGGTCCAGCAGCCACAGACCAGATCGCGAGCCGCCGGAGGCGTCCACGGCGGCGTCGCGAGTGACACTCAGGCGCTTGCCCGAGGTTTCCACTACGCCACCCTGGATACCCCCTTTGGCGCTGGCCTTGCCGGCAAACTCGGTGTTGCCAGTGGACCAGACCACCACCTTGCCGCCTTCTTTGCCGCCATCGGCCGTGAGCTGGGCGCCCTTCTCAACCTGGGTTTGCCGCGCTGCCTGCTCGGAGCCTTTGCCCTGGAAGCTGCCGCCGACCAGCGCCGTACCGCCTTTGCCAGCACTGCCGGAAACATCGACCTGAGCACTACTTGCCAGTTTGACCTGATCGCCCAGTACACTGACCTGACCGCCGTCACGGCCTTTGGCCGACAGCTTGCCGCTGACCTGAGTCTGCTCAGCATTGCCCAGCACAATAGTGCCGCCCTGATTGCTGACTGAATCGGCAACCACGGCGCCACCGACACTGATTACCGAATCCAGGTGTTTGGCTGCGCGCTGGGCGCTCATGGCCACCACCCCTCCACCGACGTCGATCTGGCCGCTGTTGCTGACCCCGCCTTTGAGGCTGGAGTCGACGCTACCCGCTTCACCAGGCGCGCCTGCAACGGCCAGGCTGATCAGGCCGTCACCATGAAAGTCGAGGGTGGTTTTGGGGCCAGTCGCCAGATTGACCTGACCTTTACGCGCCTGGATCACCCCGGCGTTTTCCACCTGAGCGCCGAGCAAGGCCACGGTGCCGTAATCTTGCACGCTGAGGGTACCGTCGTTGCGCACCAGGCCTTTGAGCTGGACATCGAGTCTGCCGCTTTTGGCGAACTCGCGGGCTTGCGCTTCGGTGATGATCCCGGCGCTGGCCAGCAAAGCGCTGGTCGAGACCCGGGAGCCGGGCCCAAACCAGATGCCGTTGGGGTTGAGCAGGATCACCTGGCCGTTGGAGCTGAGCACGCCCAGCACCTTCGATGGGTCGGCACCGATCACCCGGTTGAGGGTCACCGAGGTGCCGTCAGGCTGTTGGATGTGCACCTTGTTGTCAGCGCCAATGCTGAACTTCTGCCAGTTGATACCGGTACGCGGGGTACGGGTATCGATCTGCATGTTCGCGCCGCTCTGGCTGATTTTGCCCTGACCGGAGACGACTTGACCGCCCTGGGGCAGTTCACCGGCGAGTACTTGCTGGGGTGAAACGGCCAGGGCAATGGCCAGGACCAAGGGCGTCAATGCCAGGCGTTGGGTGGAACGTTTCATGGGCCAATCTCCTCAACTGTCACGGCTCATCGATGAGTCGCGGGGTTGAGGCAATCATTGGCCAGACAGGGATGGGTCCGGGATCAGGGGATCATGAGTGTGGTGTAGGGGATGCACTACAGCCGTTGAGCCCGCTGCTTTTCTGTGGGCACCAGCCTTGCTGGCGATGGGATAGAAAAGCGAGCAAGGCCGTTGCGTGTTCAGAGCACTTTGCGCAGCGCGGGCAGGCGCACCAAGGACCAGCCGGCTTCGGATTCCGCCAGGGCCAGGCGCAGGCCGTCCTTGGGCAGGGTGTTCAACAAGGTCAATGCCAGGTCGCCGACCATCCAGTTGGCGGTGTTGGAGGCGATCACCCGGCCATCGGCGGAAATCAGCACGGCCTCATGCTCCAGGCGCATCAAGCTGCGTACCAGCAACCGCTCAACGTTATGCAGCGACAAGTCCAGCCCGGCAACCCCGATGAATTGGCCTTGCACCAAAATCGGCATGGTGAAGGTCAGCACGTACATGTTGGTGCCGTAGAGATCCACGTAAGGGCCCTCCACCACACTCTTGCCGGAATCGCGCGGGCGGCTGTACCACGGCATCGCGGTGTAGTCGTAGTAGTTTTCCCGGCGCTGGTCGAAGTTGGGACGCAAAGGCAGCGTCTTGCCGGCATCAGCCAGGTACCACCACTCCAGGTGCATCTCCCGGTCAGCCAGGCAATTGGGCTCGACAATGACGCCACCGCCACAGCCAAACGCGCCGGTGGCCAGCAATTGCTGGTCAATGGCCGGGCGCAGCAAGGCCAGATCTCGGGCAGTGGGTTGGCGGCCTTCAGACAGAACGCGCTCCCACAGCGTGCAGGTTTCTTCCACCAGCTGGCGGACCTGACTGAAGATCGTCCCTAAGGTGCTGTCCAACTGCTGAGCGCAGGCTGATAGGGGGTCGTTGTCGCTCACGGCAAACATGGCATTACCTCACGCAGGTTCGGCTTTCTTGTTATGGGTTGCTCTGGCCCGGAACGTCGTGTTCACAAGCGGGTAAAACAGGGCAATGCAATTACGGCGCCACACCTGGCGCACTTATCTGCAGCGGCGCAACTCAGTCCTCATCCGTTTCGGCCAGCAACTCCAGGCGTAGGCTGATCAGGCGTTTGATGCCGCGGCTCACATGCGCCTCGGCCAAGGCCCCGGCCAACACCGCATCGCCGGCAACCAACGCCTGGAGGATGGCGCGGTGCTCTTGCTCGACCACCGTTACATCGCCACCGCCGGCGGCCTCCAGCCAGAGCAGTTCACCGACTTCGGACTGCAGGCGCATCTCAGTGTGGGTCAGGCGCAACGATTGCGCAGCTGCCGCCACTTCGATATGAAAGCGGGCATCGGCGCGGTGCCGGGCCAGGCGTGATCCGGCCAGCTTGAGTGTCTCGATGTGCTGGGCAATCCGCGCCTGTTGCTCTGGCGAGCTGCGTTTGGCAGCCAGGCGCGCTGCGGTGCCGGAGATGGCGGTCTGCTCATCACCCAGGTCACGCAGGTCCGGGCCACTCATGTCGCGCAGACGTTGCAACAGCAACGCCTCGGGCAATTCCACCGGGGCGCAGACAAAGCTGCCGCCGTTACGGCCTCGGCGCGTTTCGATCAAGCCACGTTGGCGCAACACCACCAGCGCTTCGCGCAAGGTGACGGTGGCGACCCCCAGTTGCAGGGCCAGCTCCGACTCACTGGGCAACTGCTGGCCTTCGGCAAATAACCCCAGTTCGATGGCCTCGACCAACCTTCGCGCCACCTCATCGGTGCGCCCTTCCTGGCGCAACCGGATAAATGCGGTATTACGAGCAGTGTTCAGGGCATTCATTGCCTCTCCCTATCGAGCCGCTGCGCAGCATGGCGCGCGTCCCGGCTAAAAATTCAGTTTCGTATCTTATAACCAAGCGCCGCTCAGCCGATACCGATTAATTGCCCATTCTACGGCACAAACGTTGGTTTAAAGGCCAGTTGGCAAACGACAAACTTTAAGATATGGTTTCATATGTATAGGCCTTCAGCAAACCCCTGCGGTCGCTCCTGTGCCTGCGTTCAGCGATTTTCCAATTACAAGACTGACCAAGGAATACGCCATGCAAACCAAACTTCTGATCAACGGCCACTTGGTCGAAGGTCAAGGCAGCCCTTATGCCGTGTACAACCCCGCCGAGGGTTCGGTACTGGTGAACATCGCTGAAGCCAGCAGTGCCCAGGTTGACGCCGCCGTACTGGCCGCCGACCAGGCGTTCGCCAGCTGGTCACAAACACCGGCCAAGGACCGTGCGCAGTTGCTGCTCAAACTGGCCGACCGCATTGAGGCCGAGGCGCAAACCCTGGCACGCCTGGAATCACTGAACTGCGGCAAGCCTTATCAGGCGGCGCTGAACGACGAAATCCCGGCCATTGCCGACGTCTTCCGCTTTTTCGCTGGTGCCAGCCGCTGCCTGTCGGGCTCGGCCGGCGGTGAATACCTGCCAGGGCACACCTCGATGATTCGCCGTGATCCACTCGGTGTAGTGGCCTCCATCGCGCCCTGGAACTACCCACTGATGATGGTCGCCTGGAAGCTTGCCCCGGCCCTGGCTGCCGGCAACTGCGTGGTGCTCAAGCCCTCCGAGCAAACCCCACTGACCGCCCTGGAACTGGCGCGGATCATGGCTGAGCTGTTCCCCGCCGGTGTCGTCAACATTCTGTTTGGTCGCGGCCCAAGCGTCGGTGAACCGCTGGTCAATCACCCCAAAGTACGCCTGGTTTCGCTGACAGGCTCCGTCGCCACCGGTGCGCGGATCATCTCCAGCACCGCCAGCAGCGTGAAACGTACGCACATGGAACTGGGCGGCAAGGCGCCGGTGTTGATTTTCGATGACGCCGATATCGATGCCGCCGTCGAAGGTATCCGTGCGTTTGGCTTCTACAACGCTGGCCAGGACTGCACCGCAGCCTGCCGCCTGTATGTTCAGCAAGGCGTGTATGAAACCTTCGTCAGCAAGCTCGGCGAAGCCGTGGCAAGCCTGCGCATGGGCCTGCAAGACGACCCGCAGACCGAACTCGGGCCATTGATCACCCGCGACCATCTGGAGCGCGTAGAAGGCTTCGTCGAACGCGCCAAGGCCCAGCCGCACATCCGCGTGATTACCGGCGGCAAGCGTGGCGAAGGCCCGGGCTTCTTCTTTGAGCCGACCGTCCTGGCTGACGCCCGCCAGGACGATGAAATCGTCCAGCGTGAGGTGTTCGGCCCCGTGGTCAGCATCACCCCATTCAGCGATGAAGCACAGGCCCTGGCCTTTGCCAACGACTCGGACTACGGCCTGGCCTCTTCCGTCTGGACCCGTGACGTCGGCCGCGCCAACCGCTTGGCAGCCCGCTTGCAGTACGGCTGCACGTGGGTGAACACCCACTTCATGCTGGTCAGTGAAATGCCCCATGGCGGCATGAAGCAGTCGGGTTATGGCAAGGACATGTCCATGTACGGCCTGGAAGACTACACCTGCGTGCGTCACGTCATGTTCAAGCATTGATGCCCTGACAACAAAACATATAAAACCATAGGCAATATGGCTTAAGAGGTGTGTCACCATGCTTATTACCGGCATCAAGAGCCGCCCGGTCTACGACCAGCTTCAACCCATGACAGGTGGCCTGCGTCACCTGATCGCGGGCCAGGGCAGTGGCGGAGCCGCCATGCTGCGCCTGCTTGCGGACATGTCCACGAGCCAGCGCCAAAACAGCACCCTGCTGTATTCCACGGAGTCGTTCTCTGGCCATAACCACCTGCAGGCCCTGCAGCAGGCACAAGCGGCCAGTCTGGAAGTGTTTGCCACCAACCAGGCATTGATCGATGCCCTGCGTGATCGCCTCGGCGACGCGTATATGGGCACGCGCCTGTACCTGAGCGGCTCGGAAAGCTTCATCGGCACCGCCATGCAAGCCGCCAACGCCGTGGACCTCAATCGCGATGAGGTGCTGCGCGAACACAGCGGCACGCTGGTGCGTAGGGTCTGGTGCGCGCACTGCGACACCTACACCGAGAACGTCACTCAACGCGTATTCACCTGCCCCGGCTGCCAGCTCAGTCTGGTGGTGCGTGATCACTATTCCCGTCGTCTGGCCGCCTTCCAGGGCATCAAGGCCGATGGCGAAGTCCCAGGCGAACTGCCCGCTGCCGAGGAGCTCGACACATGAATACCCATAACGGCACCCTCAGCGTCCGCGTGGCGCGGATCGAGCAACTGACCCCGGAAATCAAGCGCTTCACCCTGGTCGACCTCGACGGCAAGCACCTGCCCGCCTTCTCCGGCGGCAGTCATGTGGTGGTAGTTCTGGAAGACGGTGACAAAACCCACCGCAACGCTTACTCGTTGATGAGTTCGCCCTACGACTCCAGCGCCTACCAGATTGCCGTGCGCCGGGTCAGCGAGGGCCGTGGCGGCTCACGCCACCTGCACGACAAAGTCCGCGAAGGTGACCAGTTGCAGATTCTGCAACCGGCCAACCTGTTCCCCTTGGCTAAACATGCCCGCCAGCACCTGTTCATTGCCGGTGGTGTCGGCATCACTCCGGTGTACTCGCAACTCGAAGAGCTGCATGTAAAGCAGTCCACCTTCGAACTGCACCTGGCCGTACGTGGCCCGGCGCACACCGCCCTGGGCCTGGAACTGCAAGCCCGGTATGGCCAGCGTGTGCACCTCTATGTACAAGGCCAGGATCAGCGTTTGGACATTCGCAGCGTCCTCAGCGCGCGCCCGTTGGGCAGCCATGTCTACGTTTGTGGCCCGGACAGCATGATCGACGACACCCTCGACAGTGCCCATGCACTGGGGTGGACCGACAGCCATATCCACTACGAGCGTTTCGTCGAACAAGGCTCCACCGGCAAGCCATTCAGCGTTACCCTCGCGCGCCAAGGGGTAACCCTGGAGGTGCCTGCCGAGCAGTCGCTGCTCGAGGCCGCTGAACAGGCTGGCTACAAGGTGCCCTACCTGTGCCGGGGCGGTGCTTGTGGCTATTGCGAAACCGAAGTGCTGGACGTCGAGGGCGAACTCGATCATCGCGACGACTGGCTCAGCGACGAAGACAAGCTGAGCAAGCGCAAATTCATGCCTTGTGTATCACGTGCCAACTGCAGCCGCCTGGTCGTAGACCTCTGAAACAGGAAAACAACAACATGACCGTATTCAAGCCTATCGAAACCTATGCCGACGTTGGCAGCGACCACACCTACAGCAACAGCCGTGAAGCGGTGCTGCGCCTGCCCTTCCCCTACCCGGAAGACCAGTACATGTATTCGATGAACGTCGAACCTCATGTACCGTTCGGCAGCGGCGCATTGCGTGGGCAATTCGACATCGACGAGCATTACATCTCCGAATGCCATCACCGTGCGCACACCCTGGAAAGCCAGCCCGGTGTCCACTACGCCGCGCTGCCGCACATGATGGAAGCGCAGTGGGACTTGCTCGAACTGCTGATGGAGTCGTACTCGCGTGATTTCCCCGAGCACTTCACCCTGGAAAAAAGCGGCAGCCAGTGGCACTGGATCAACCGCCCGCTGCAAATCGACGACACCTTCACCTTCGGTGACGCGAGCACGCTGCCGATGGACCCGATGGAGTACATCACCCGCCAGGCGCAAGGTGAGTTCATCCTCCTTGAAGAGCGTGATGACACCCTGGTTATGGGCGCAGGCATGGCCACCCAGCGGGCCGACTATTCGCTGCGTTTCAACCTGGGCATGAGCTTCATGGAGTTCCACGGCCCGGTGCCCAAGCTGCATGAAATGGGCATCTTGCAACGCGCCCTGAAGTTCCTCCTGCGCCTGCGTCCAGGCCACCCGGTACGGCGTACCAACTGGTCGATCACCGTCAATCCGCGCCTGGAGACCTCTGCCGAAACCTTGCCGGACTGGGCACCCGATCGCACCATCGTCACCCCTGAAAACGCCGGCGAGCTGGTCAACCTGCGGATTGAGCTGCAGCCACTGCACCGTTTGCCACGCAGCAACGCGGTGCTGTTCCCGGTACGTACTTACCTGATCAGTCTCCAGCAACTGGCCGAATTTGCCCCGCAATGGGCCAAGCGCATGCACCGGGTGATTCGCGACCTGGACCAGGAACTGGTGGACTACAAGGGCTTTACCCGCTACCGCGACGCGATGGTCAGTTATCTGGCGCAATACGACGACGGCACACCGGTCGACGAAAGCCAGCAATAACCCGACAGACTGCGAGCGCGCCAGCGCGGCGCGCTTTTACCCTTGATGTGCTTGCCATCCACGGATCACCTATGAAAACAATACGAAACTTCCTGCCCGAGAGCTGGAGTCTGGTGTTCTCCGCTGCAGGTTCGGCCTATGGTGTCGGCTTGCTCGGCCTCTGGGCCTTGCCCTTCCTGATCAGCGCCATCATCCACGACCTGCACCTTAACGAAGCCCAGGCCGGCCTGCTGATGTCGGCGGAATTCGGCTTCACCATGCTCGCCTCGCTGCTGATCGCCCCCTTCATGGGCCGCGCACCGCGTCGCACGCTGGCCCTGATCGGTACACTGCTGGCCATCGTCGCCAACCTTGCCAGCGCCAACATTGAAAATATCTATGCCCTGGCGGCGGTGCGCTGCCTCGCCGGCCTCGGCGCCGGCCTGGCCCTGGCTTGCGGCAACGCGGCGGTCGCCAGCGCCAAACACCCGGACCGCATTGCCGGGCACATGAACGTGCTGTCGGTGTTGCTGATGATTGTGGTGATGCTCGGTTATGCCAAAGTCATGGCCCTGTATGGCCTTCCGGGTCTGTACTACGCCATGGCAGCGACCATGGCAGTGATGCTCCTGACCATCCCGGCCATGGCCCAGCGCGCACCGGTCGCCGAACCTTCGCCGCTGCTGCATGGTGCCAGCAAAGGCGGCGGCAACATTCTCCTGAGCCTGCCAGCCATCTGCATGATGCTGGCAATGTTCGTGTTCCAGGCTCGCGACACCATGGGTTGGGCCTTCGTCGAGCGCATCGGCACCATGGTCGGTTACAGCGGCGACGAACTGGGCGTACTGCTGTCGTTCCAGTCGGTGGTCGGCCTGATCGGCCCGTTGATTGCCGCAATGGTCGGCAAGCGCTTTGGCATGAGCACCCCGGTCATCCTGGCAATTCTGCTGACCGGCGGCACCAGCCTGAGCTACGTGCTTGGCGAGCACTCCAAGACCCTCTACACCGCCGGCGTGATGACCATCTGCGTCACCTACTTCTACGCCCTGAGCTACCTCACCGGTCTGGCCGCCGCACTGGACCGTGAAGGTCGGGTAGTCGCTGCGGCCAGCAGCTTCCTGAGTCTGGGCCTGGCGGTCGGCCCGGCCATTTCTGGTGGCCTGATCTCCCTCGGTGGTTTCACCCTGGCCGCGTGGGGCATTGGTGTGACCGTGGTGCTGACCTTGCTGCTGGTGATTGTGCCGCTGGCCAGCATTCGTCGCGAGCATGCCCCACTGACCCCAGTGTTGGCGCTCTAGCAGTACTGCTGGGGGCTAAACGAAGGCTCCCGTGCGCACCTCGCCGCTGCGCACGGTGCCGCTGCTCATTCAGCGCGGCCCGAACACCATTAACAACGACTGCGGCGCGGTGCTTTGCGGGTGCTGCGGCTCTTGCAGCACAAGCAATCGAAAACCGGCCATGTCCAGCGCATTGAACCAACTGGACAAGGTGCGCATATACCACGGCATCGGTTGCCACTGCCCTTGGAATCCGGCAAAGGTCTCTTGCCGCCAACCATCCTGATAATGACCCGACGCCGCCGTCCACGGATGCAGCGTCTGGATCACCAGCGCACCGCCAGGGCCGAGCAGTGCGTGCAGCGCGCAGAGCAGCGGGATGATGTCCTGGTGCAACAGCGCGAAGTTGGCGCAGATCAGGTCGTAGTTGTTGCCAATGTCCACCGTTGCCTCTGCCAACGCTTGATAGCTGGCCAAGTGCACCCGGGAAGTACTTGCTGCCCGAGCTGCCTCGACCAATGTCGGATCGCCATCGACGCCGACGGCCGTGATCCCGCGCTCAGCCAGCGCCCGCAACAACCACCCTTCCCCGCAACCAAGATCCAGCACACGTTCAGGTTGACGGCCGAGCACCGCCAGCAGGATTGCCTGGTCAGTGACTTGTTGGCGACTTGCAATACTGCCGCTACGGATCGCCGCTATCCATGAGTGGGCATTATCGTGCCAGCTTTGCAGCACATCAGCTTCGGGGGTGGGCATGGTGATTTCCGGGGTTGGAGCCTGGTGGGAAGGATAGGACAAATCCTGAAGTCGCAGTTTGCGGCGCCTGAACTTGCGCGTTCAAGATCAAGAGCCGTACAGAGCGAGGTGTGCACTGCTCTTGTGGGAGCTGGTCTTGCCAGCGATGCAGACACCGCGCAGCAACTGACACCGCGTCGATACCATCGCCGGCAAGACCGGCTCCCACAATGGGCCGGCAGCGTCGCCACATCGACTGGATAAGTTCGCGTTCTAAACACCCAACACCAGCACCAAAAAGACCTTCCGACAGATAACAAGCTGCTACTTTCCAACGTACCCATCGTCACTGCTCTGAGGAGACCCGGAATGAAATCATTCACCGGCGGTTGCCTATGCGGCAACGTACGTCTTGTCGCCACAGGACACCCTTACCGGGTTGGCCTTTGTCATTGCCTGGACTGTCGCAAGCATCATGGCGCGCTGTTCAATGCCTCTGCAATATTCCCTGAGGATGCGGTGACGATCACTGGCGAAACCCGCGACTACGGCGGGCGCTTCTTCTGCCCACACTGCGGCTCGTCGGTTTTCGCCCGCAGCGCTGACGAGGTCGAAGTAAACCTCGGATCGCTGGATGCGCCCGACCAATTGATACCCACCTATGAAAGCTGGACCGTGCGACGTGAGTCCTGGTTGCCAGCGTTTGCGCTGACAAGACGATACCAACACGACCGCAACCCCACGAACCGTCTTGAGCAATAGCGCGGTTATGAAGCACGCCAGCTCAAGGCGAACAACGTTTGTGCAGGCACTTCAAACCGGATGCGACCGTTGCGGCAATCAATCGCAGCATCGCGACTTCGGCTGTCGGGGCCGAACAACGTGAGTGACGGGCAGGCAGTGCCGGCGCCTTGCAAACTGACCTGCTGTAAACGCTCGCCCTTGTTCACCCCTAACACACTGCGTTGCTGGTCGCGGGCCATGGCCAGCGCATCGACTTCGAAAGCGCTGTTGTCCAGGCGCTGAACCTGATCAAGCCAATGCGCCTGCATGAACTGTTGCGCCAGGCCCACCGGCTTCAACTCGAAGCGATTGGGCCCCGGTAACCGGATCATGCCTTTGAGGTGATCAGGATCATCAGCGGCCTGGAACCAGTTGATCATATCGAGCAGCCCATCCTGCGCGGAGTTGATCGCAACCGATGCCCACCACAGGGCAGCGAAATGCGTCTCCTGCTCGTAGGGGCTGACGCTGCCACCGCTGGAGATGTTGGTCTGGTCCAGTAACAGCGCCTTGCGCGGTCTGCCGTTCGCTTGCAGGCCGACCACCTCGGCCGCCCGGCGCACATTGTCCCGGTAGACGCGGGTCGCCAGCAGGTCACGGATCATCCATTCGTGCCAGGCCAACGCATCGATCTGCGGCGCCGATTCAGCCAGCATGCGTCGGGCCCAATTGATCCCGCGGCGCTGGTCACCCTGAGGAATGAATGGCCCGTTGACCAGCCGCGAACTCGCCGGCATGGCGATCCGCACACCGGCTTCTCGGGCCCCCGGATAGGCGCGTACCTGGCGGTCCATGGCATCGAAGAAACGCTTGTAGGTGGCGTAGTCGCGGTAGTTGTAATTGGGTTCGTCAGCAAACGACAGGTAGTGAATGCCCTTGCCGCCCAAGGCCACGGTTGCCGCCAGCCACGCGTCAAGGCCGGCGATACTCTGAGCGTTTTCTTCCAGGTCGGCCTTGCGCTTGGAGGCACCGAGCAACGTGATGTTCATGTCAATGGCGGCGCGGTCCTGGTAGAAGCGCCGGAAGGCATCTTCGTAGTGGGGCCGCCCTGCCATGATGTCGACGTTGCTGTAGAAGCCGGCGGCACGCGGCTTGAGGGCATCGAGGGCGGCATGGCTACCCGCCGGCGGCAGGAGGTACGGCATGGCAATGCCCAAACGCGGGGTCGGGCCAAGCACGTCGGCATACACGTTGAGTTCGGTCCGGCCGCTGTCTTGGCGCAAGGGCTGCAAATGCTGCGCTCGTTGGGCGAATAGATTAGCGGTGCCGTCGAGCCAGAACGCCGCCTTGCCACTGCCTTGCAGGTGCAGGCGCCAGGTTTGGTCCGTGCCGGCAACCGGCAGGGCCACCTGATCAAACAGCGGGTATTGCCGGTGAGGCTTGAGCCTCAGCGCGACCTGGGTGCCATCACTCAAACGCTCAGCCTGCAACGCCTTGATGCCGCCGAAATACTTGCCCGCCAGCATCGCCTGCTCACCGGCGCGTACCTTGAAGTAAAGCTCGGCATCGTTGCCGAGCTCGACGCTGAAATGCACCTTGGTCGGGGCAAACAGAGCGACCGTGTTGTCATCGTGTTCGAATCGATATCGCCTGAAACTGTAGCCTGGTACTTCCATACGGTAACTGGCAGCGCTGGCAGGCAAGGCCCAGGTTTGTTGGCCGCGGCCTTCAGTGGCAGGGATAAAGCGCTCGCCACGCAATTGACCCTGACCGTCGAGCAAGTAGATACGCTCCTCATTGGCACTGGTTTGCCAAGCCGGAACCCAACTGACGCGCAGCGTGTCATTGCGACTTGGCTGCAGGTACAAGCTGCCGTCACGAATGGCAGCCCAGCGCATCGGCGCGGCCTGGGCCAGGGTGCTGAACACAAGTGTCATGAGTAAAAGCGTTCGTTTCATACGTTCCTTTGCCTCGGTATCCAGTGCAACGACGCCAGGCGCGTGCTGCTTCAGATTCAAGACAGCTGTAAACACAGTGAGACAACTACAACGGGTATAGATCAAGTAGTGGCACATTGCGCCAATACACCGTCATCGCCGATGGAATAGACACTGACCAGGCGATGGACGGTATATAACCATTTCGACTTATTACAGAAGTTGCGTGACGCGGCGCTGCTAACCAGGTTTTTTGATTTGTGCCGCTACATTTATATGCAAACGCTTGACGGAATTACGGCGCCAATATTGTGCTCATTGCGCACTCGGCAACTTACTTGCTCTTTGAAAAGGTGATGCTAATGTGACATCGACCTAGCCGTTCGCTGACAAGGACAGAGGCCTGGAAATGAGCGCAGAGAAGCGGTTTCATTCGCTGGACAGTTTCCGCGGCCTGTTTGCTGTGGCGGTGGTGCTCTATCACTTGCGCGTCAGTGGCAGTTTTACCGAATGGGCATTCTTCCGTCATTCTGAAGTGTTTGTTGCCTTCTTCTTTGTTCTCAGCGGTTTTGTTCTAACCCACGCCTATGGCAATAAAGCCCACTTGAATTTTCGCAAGTTCTTCATCTCGCGGACGTTCCGTTTATTACCGTTGCACCTGTTCATGCTTGGCGTCTTCATACTCTTGGAGTGCGGCAGGTACATTGCCTACCACAAAGGCATGGCGTTCAATAACGCCCCCTTCAGCGAAAAGTTCGCCCCTGGCGAAATCCTGCCGAATGCGCTGCTGCTGCAATCCTGGACCCATTTAACCAACCCGCTGTCATTCAACTATCCGTCCTGGAGCATCAGCATTGAGTACTACACCTACATGCTGTTCGCCTTGATCTTGAGTATTGCCGGCGGCGTCCGGCAATGGCTATGGGCATTGATCGTTCTGGCAACACTGACGCTGATTTATACCGGCAACACATTCTTCACCGTCGAATCCATCCGTGGCCTGGCCTATTTCTTTACCGGCTGCCTGACTTACATGCTTTACCTCAAGCTTGCCCAGCCCGGGCAAGCGACGTTCTGGCTAATGACACTGCTTGAGGTTGCCGCGGTCGCTGCGGCGCTGCTGTTCGTGGTCAACGACTTTGCCACCAAGGCCCTGGTGGCCAGCCCGTTGTTCAGCGTCATCATCCTCATATTCGCCTTTGATAGCGGAGCGCTGTCGCGCGTGCTGGCGGGGCAACCTTTCAGCTTTCTGGGCAAGCTGTCCTACTCCATCTACCTGACCCACGCCGCGATTCTTTTTTGCGTGGTGTCTGTGTTCATGGTGGCAAAAAAGTTCCTTGGCATCGATGTCGCGCCAATGATCGACGGCACTCGCTACCTGGACACCGGTAATCCCCTGTTCAACAACCTGGTGGCCCTACTGGTGGTGGCTATGGTGGTGCTGGTGTCGATGTTCACCTACCGCTATGTGGAAATGACCGGCCAGGCCGTTGGCCAGGCGCTCGCCAACAAATCCGCGGACAAACGCCCCGTGCTCGAGTCCTAACCCCACGCTAAAAAGGATTTCGCCATGAATCCCGCCCGCCAGGCTGCAGACGACAAGCTGGACAGCGTTCAAATGCTGCGTGCAATTGCCGCCCTGGCAGTGGTGTTCTTTCATATTCCGTTGTTTCGCAACGGCGACTGGGGCGTGGACATTTTTTTCGTCATCAGCGGTTTCATCATGGCCTTGGTTACCGCTCAGTCAGGCAGCTACTTTTTCAGCAAACGGCTCATTCGCGTGGTGCCGCTGTATTGGCTCGGAACCCTGGGTGTGTTCGGTGTCGCGCTGGTATTGCCAAGCCTGTTGGACAACACCACGGCGGACGTGACGGGCCTGGTCAAATCGCTGTTGTTTATCCCTTACCAGAAAGGCGAACATGTCCAGCCGCTGCTGTACCTGGGCTGGACCCTGAACTTTGAGATGTTCTTTTACGCCGTCTTCGCCCTCTCCATGGCCATCAGCCACCGTTACCGTCTGCTGATCTGCTCGCTGGTCTTACTGACGCTGGTTGGTCTAGGTCACCTGGTGACCTTCGAGGCGCTACTGGCCAGGTTCTACACGCAACAGATTCTCGCCGAGTTCGTCCTTGGCATGGGCTGCTACGCCGTCTATGCCCGCACCGCAGCGTGGCGTAGTGCCGGGCCTAGCCACGGCGCACGCACGGCACTGATTGTGGTTGGCCTCGTGGCGCTGGCGTATATGCCGTTTGGCGGTGAACTGACAGCGTCACTGGGGCGCGCGCTGGGCTGGGGCCTACCGGCGACCGTGGTGTTCCTGGCGCTGGTGCATGGCTTGGCGGGGCTGCGCTTGCCCGCGTTGCTGGTGTTGATTGGCGATGCCAGTTACTCCCTGTATCTGTTTCACCCCTATGTGCTGAAAGTGTTCAATAAGGTCTTCCACGTCTTCGATACCCCAGGTGTCCTCGCTTACGTAATGACGCCGGTGAGCATTGCCTTGTGCTGCCTCGTTGCCATCGGCATTTATCGCCTGGTGGAGTTGCCTGTGACTCGATGGCTACGCGTTGTTTTCATTGACCGGCGCAAACGCGCTAAAGGCCCCCTGGTCATACCCGCAGCAAGCAGCGAGTAATAGCCCCACTCTTGCCGGGCGATAGCTACAATCTTTTGTACGAAGCCTACGCAGCAGGCAGATGGTGTGAGCAACGCCCTGCACGGCTGAGGTCCAGATCATGAACGCACGCCCGCGTTGCACTGCCTACCATGAAGCAGGGCATGTTTTGGCCTTCTGGTGGAACGGCCAGCGCATCAAGCGGGTGACCGTGCGTACCCGCGCCGAAGCCCTGCTCGGGCCGATGATTGATCTGCGCGGCAACCTGCAACAGGTCAAAGGCCTGGTCGAAGCGCAATACCTGGTGCCATTCCCCGCCTTCGAGCCTCCCGGCATTGCTGAATACTTGCCCTCTATGATCGATTCCATTGAACGCGACCTCGTGCATTGCTTTTCCGGGCCCGTGGCCGAGGCGATCTACCGGCACAGCCCGTCCGACCGCTGCATTTCCCGCAGCGGAGCCGGTGACCGCCTGCGGGGCATGGAGTTGATCAACTTGCTGCCGGCACGCCAGGTACTCGATGCCGAGGCCCGTGCCATTGCCCGCTCAGGCTGCCTGGTGCGCCGCTACTGGCCGGCGCTTTGCGCTGTTGCCCAACGCCTGGTGGACCAAGGCACGGTGAATGGCGAAGAACTCAGCGCCCTGTTGTGTCAGCTCACGGGCGAGACACCGACACGCTATGCCAATGCCCTGACCAGCCTGGATCATGCCGCCACCCGATTACGGCCGCTCTCCTTGGCATGATAGAGCTGCTGGTCGGCGCGCTTGAGCACCGACTCGGCTGTCGGCGTTTCGATGCTGCGTGAGGCAACCCCAATGGAGATGGTCAGCGTGCCGACCTGCGGGACCGGGGTCGTGGCAATGGTGTGGCGGATTCGCTCGGCAATCTCCCGCGCCACCTCGAGATTTGCTTCCGGCAAAATCAGGACGAACTCCTCACCACCGGCCCGACAGGCCAGGTCTTGCTCTCTGGAGTTTGCGGCAATGATCGCCGCCACTTGCTTGAGGGCATCATCGCCGACATCGTGGCCAAACGTGTCGTTAACCCGCTTGAAATGGTCGATATCCAACGCCAGCACCGCGTAAGGCCGCTGCGTCTGGGTGAGCGTCTCCAGGGCTGCGCTCATCGCACGGCGATTGGCCAGGCCCGTCAACGGGTCGCTCTGAGCCTGATGACTGAGGCTGCCGAGCTTTTGCTGCAACAGTTGCACGCCTGACAGCAAAGCTCGGCGGATGGCTGCCGCTTCTGCGTACCAGGCATTGATGGCATTGAGCTGCTCGGTGGCCTGCGGCGCTGCCAACTGTTCGGCGCTGTCTGCCAGTTGCCGTAACGGCCGGGTAATCAGCAGGGTCGCGACCAGGATCACCACCAGCCCCACCAAGCCCGCCGGAATGAGCTTGATGAGCATCTCACGCATCAATTGCCCAAGCGGCGCCAATGCTTGTTCACGCGGCTGTTGCGCCACCACAGCCCAATGGGCCTCCGGCACCTGGGCGTAACCGGCCAACATCGCAATGCCCCGGTAATTGACGGTCTCCATCGCCCCCTGCTCACCGCGCAGGGCAGCATCGACCGTGGCGCTGGTGCTTAGCACTTCGCCAATGCGCTGGTGATCGGAATGATGCAGCAGGCGCCGATTATCATCAGCGATAAAGGCAAAGGTGCCGTCGCGGTGATAGTGGTTGCTGATCAAGGTGTGCAAGGTGCCTTCCTTGCGAATGTGAATCGCCGCGCCGATGACACCGAGGAACTGCCCCGATGGGCTGAACACCGGTTGTGAGATGAATACGATCAGGTTACCCAGGACATTGACGTAGGCATGACTGACCAGTGGGCGGCGCGCGTGCAATGCGTGCTGGACTTCATCAGTGGTCAACGTCGCGTCAACCATCTGCGCCTGGTCTGGATAGATTTGCAGGACCTTGCCGGCAGCATCCAGGATCAGTACCGCGTTGAAGGCATTGTCCTCGGCCTGCAGGCGCGTGACTTCTTCCTTGAGTAATTGCTGGTCGTTGAAGTGCCGACCGACTCTCTGACTGCTGAAATGCAGGCGATTGTGTGCGGACGTGATGAACTGGCCGATACTGGAGGCGACTTTGGAGGTGTAGGCTTGATTGGCTTGCAATGCCGAATGAACCAGGGCATCACGTTGCACGCCATAGGCCACCCACAAGCTGTTGCAAAGCGTTGCCATGACGGCCAGAAGGACAAGGATCAAAATAAGGCCACGCAGGCCTACTGACACCGAATGGAATTTGATCATGGCCCCTGCCGTTTGCTTTATTCCCTGCAACACATAGTAGTGCGCTGGGCCGACCGAGGTGCGAAGATTGCGCCTGCTGCGCAGTCGATCGCAGCCTCGCGGCAGCGGCTACAGATTCCTGTCGGCGCCAGCGGCGCCTATTTACACGATTTCAGCAGCAGACACCCGTACACCTTCAGCGACATCCACCCAGTGTGCATTGACCAACGCCGCCATCCGCTCAGGTTCGATGCACACCGCCGAGTTCGGCGCACCGGCGGCCGGGTAGACGCTGGCGAAATCCTTCAACGAAACATCGCAAAACACCTGCAGCGGCCGAACCAGGCCAAAGGGGCAGACACCTCCGACCGGATGACCGGTCTGCTCTTCAACCTGCGAGGCATCCAACATCCGCGCTTTAACCCCAAAGTGCTGTTTGAACTTGCGGTTGTCCAGGCGCGCGTCACCGCGGGCGACCAGCAAGATCACATCGTCCCCCACCCGCAGCGACAAGGTCTTGGCAATCTGCCCCGGTTCAACCCCCAACACCTCGGCGGCCAAGGCTACGGTGGCCGTACTGGTCTCGAGTTCCAACACCGGAATATCCGTGGCGTGCTGGGCGAAAAAGGCTTTGACTGACGCTAAGCTCATGCTCAATTGGCTCCTGGGATCGAGGCGTTACGGGTTGCCGTTGTGCGCCAATGGAACATGACCGCGTCAGCCTTGGCAAGCCTGCAGGCGGCTGTTCAATGCACCGCGCGGGTGACCAGGTAACTGAGCAGCTCGGGTTCGTCATCCAGTTCAAGGGTGCGTACCGGCCGTGGCAGGTTGTCCAGCACCGCACGCCAGAAGGCCTGGGCGGTTTCGT
>RCUT01000201.1_pt1 | contig 33263 bp, 33 predicted proteins | sample 2166171 | NCBI WGS metagenome assembly RCUT01 (sample SAMN09932757, study PRJNA488358) | compost metagenome | isolation source: compost soil in 4-hydroxybenzoic | place: Germany: Experimental Botanical Garden | reverse complement strand
GGCGTTAGTCCGAGCCGGGCACCACTATTTAAAGAACCCAGCCTATGGCTGGGTTCTTGCATTTCTGTAGCCGGACTCTCCATCGAACTGCGTTCGATTATTCGCCGCCAGCGGCTCACCCCTTCGGGGCCGGCGCGACAGGCGCGCCGTTCAACGCCTTCGGCGTTAGTCCGAGCCGGGCACCACTATTTAAAGAACCCAGCCTATGGCTGGGTTTTTGCATTTCTGCAGCCGGACTCTCCATCGAACTACGTTCGATTATTCGCCGCCAGCGGCTCACCCCTTCGGGGCCGGCGCGACGAGCGCTCCGTTCAACGCCTTCGGCGTTAGTCCGGGCCGGGCACCACTATTTAAAGAACCCGCCCAAAAGGCGGGTTTTTGCGTTTCTGCAGCCGGACTCTCCATCGAACTAGGTTCTATTGCCCCGGCTAAAAACGCCCTGTCCCAGCCGGTGCCCCATCTCCAGGTGCGCTTCCGCCGTACCCAGATCCGGCAGCAGCAGCATCTCAGAACTCACCACCGTAGCGCCGCAGTAGTCAAAAATCCCGTGCACGATTTGCGCGTTATACGCATCGGTAAACCCGTGAGTATCGTAGGTTTTTTGGCTTGCGGCCCCTAATGCCACCAGATGAACCCGTAGGCGGCCCAGCTTCTTGACAACGTTGCCGTCGGCCGTCTCTTCATAGGCCCAGCCGTTTGAAAACACGCGGTCGATCCAGCCCTTAAGCAGTCCCGGCATTGACCACCAGTAAACGGGGAAAACCAGCACCAGCGCGTCGGCCTTATCGATTCGGGACTGTTCCGCAACCACCTCAGCAGGCGTCGCGCCGGTGAGGTGAAAAGCCGCCATATCTTCGGCAGTGAACGTCGGATTAAAGCCCTCCTGCGTTAAGTCGGCGAGTTCAGAACTATTCTGCGGATCGGATTCGGTAATCCCTTGCGCAATCGCCGTCGCGACGCTGTGGGTCAGCGAATCAGGAAGAGGATGAGATACCACAATTAATGCATGCATGACGCAGACTCCGGTTGCCAGATGACGTTATCAGAAGTAGTCTTATATACTAAGAGTAACCTACCAATGGTAACTTACCTTTGGTATATAAGCATGTCAACGGGAGAATGCGTCTAATGGCTGAACAACTTGTGCGGCAGCGTTTATCCAGAGAAGAGCGGCATACACAGCTGGTGGACGTCGCGTGGCGTATTATTCGCGAAGAAGGGACGGAAGCGCTGACCCTCGGCTATCTGGCCAAAAAGGCCGGGGTGACAAAACCGGTGGTTTACGATCATTTTGACAGCCGTTCCGGGCTTTTTGCCACCCTTTACCGGGAGTTCGATCGCCGACAGACGGCGCTAATGGACGAGATCCTGCGCAAAACGGAGCCGGACGCGGAGAAGCTCGCGTCGGTGATCGCAACGTCATACATTGAATGCGTGCTGCTTCAGGGACGCGAAATGCCCAGCGTCATGGCCGCACTGGCCGGTACGCCGGAGCTGGAAAAAATTAAGCAGGAGTACACGGCGGCCTTTACCCTGAAGTGCCGCGAACTGTTCGCTCCGCTCTGCGGCGGGCAGCCACTTAGCGATGCGACGATTCTGGCGACGATCGGCTCAGCGGAAGGTTTATCCACCGCAGTCGTGAGCGGCGTAATCACCGAACAGCAGGCAAAAAACGAGCTGTTCCAGGTCATTATGTCCATGCTAAATCGGTGCTGCCCAGAGCCTGTCGCCAAATAGCGCTCGGACGATTCAGACAGAAACGCCGCTTTGCGAACAGCGAACGCGGCGCCATCGCATTAAATCATGCCCGCGGCGCCGCCCGGCAATCAGCTACCGCCGGCTTTCTTAATCGCCGCATCCAGCGAGTCTTTATCCGCCAGGCCCGGGAAGACGGTAATATTCGCCTCCGTGGCGCCGGTCGTCGGCATCACGATAACGCCCGGCGTGCCGCTTAAACCGATGGCCTGCGCCAGCTCGTTAGTCGCCTCAAGCGCTGGCTCAACGTCGGCGGCCTTCTTCGCGTCGAAGTTGACCTTCTTCACCTGCTGCTGAATATCCGCCGCCGTCAGCTTGCCCTCGTTATGCCCGGTGGCATAAATCCCGTTATGGTAGGTCAGGTAGGCTTCCGCCCCCTTCTGCTGATAGATTTGCAGACCGGTTTTCGCCGCGGTCAGCGACGTTTCCCAGCGGCTGCCGAAAATAGGCCACTCTTTAAAAGCAAAACGAGTCTGCGGATTTTCCTTAATCACCTGAGCCATCACCGGCGCCAGACGGCTACAGTAAATGCACTGGTAATCAAAGAATTCGATAACTGTGACCTTGCCATCCGCCGGTCCGTAGGTCGGCGTATTTTTATCCTGCGTCAGCGCGGCCTGATTCTTAATGACCGCCTGGGTCGCGGCGCTGGCCTGCTGCTCTTGCTGAATCTGCTGCAGCTTCTGGCTTGCCTGCAGCAGAACCTCCGGATGGGCGACTAAATAATCCGCCGCAATCTTGCCGATGCGGGCTTCCTGCTCCGGCGTAAAGGTGGCAGCGGGGGCGTCAGCCGCCATAGCCAGGGCCGGAAGCAGCGTGGCGCCAATCAAGGCGATGGTCACTATTTTTTTAGAGCCGGACATGAGGATGATCCTTGCGATAGGTAAACGGCAGGTGAGTCTGTTGAGACAAAGTAGCATCCTTTACCGGCGAATAATCATCAGGCGATGCATTGATTCGTAACTTTATTTTTCAATCCAGGGCAGCCGTGCCGCCGTTCATATTCGCCCTAACGGTGGCCAACGCGGACGAACGAGGGTACGCTTTTCCCTCCTTTTATCCTCGGGAAGGGCGCATTCCCGGTTAGATGAGTCAGGCATGAACGAGCTAGTTATTCAGTGGGATTTTACCGTTATTTTGCTGCAAATCATCGCTATCGACCTGCTGCTTGGCGGCGATAACGCGGTGGTGATTGCCATGGCCTGCCGCAAGCTGCCGCCGCACCTGCGGACCAAAGCGATCGTTATCGGCACCTTTGGCGCCATCGTGGCCCGCGTGCTGCTGCTGGCCGTGGCCATCTATCTGCTCTCATTACCGTGGCTAAAAATAGTCGGCGCGGTGCTGCTGCTGTGGATTGGTATCAAGCTGGTTGCCAATCAGGAGGAGAACGAAGAGGTCAGCAGTTCCGGCAGCCTGTGGCGCACCGCCGTCACCATCACGGTGGCGGACGTCATTATGTCCCTCGATAACGTCCTGGCCGTAGCCGCCGCCGGCAAAGGCCACCTGCTGCTGGTGGCGCTGGGGGTGCTGATCAGCATTCCGATCATCGTCGCGGGCAGTAAGCTGGTGCTGGCGATACTGAATCGTTTTCCGTCCGTTGTCCTGCTCGGCGGCGCGTTAATCGGCTGGATTGCCGGCGCCATGCTGGTCACCGACCCGACCATTATTCGCCTGTTCCCCACGGCGCCGGACGCGCTCCCGACCATCGCCGGGGCCGTTGGCGCCGGGCTGGTGCTGGCGGAAGGGCTGCGCCGAAGCTAGCGTAAAATTCAGGCCGACGGGTCGCCCATCGCACCCTCTTTCGCCGTCGATCCCGACGGCGTCAAGTTTCAGGCACATTCCTCTCACGCGCCTGCTCATTTGCCCTAAGCTTAATGGGAAAGTTGTTACCACCCCATTATGTAAAGATGAGATAACGATATGGAATTAAAGGATTATTATGCCATTTTAGGGGTTAAGCCAACGGACGATCTCAAAACCATTAAGACCGCCTACCGTCGCCTGGCTCGTAAATATCACCCCGACGTCAGCAAAGAGAGCGATGCTGAAGCCCAGTTTAAAGATCTTGCCGAAGCCTGGGAGGTGCTGAAAGATGAGCAGCGCCGAGCCGAGTACGACGAGCTCTGGCAGCACCGCAACGACCCGCACTTTGGCCAACAGCAGGCCTCCCACGAGCAGAACTACAGCCAACAGGACTTCGACGACATCTTCTCATCGATGTTTGGCCAGCAGGCACACCACGCGCGGCGCCAGCAGGCCGCACGCGGCCACGATATAGAAATCGAAGTCGCGATGTTCCTCGAAGAGACCCTCGCCGAGCAGACCCGAACCATCAGCTACAGGCTGCCGGTGTATAACATTTTTGGCATGGTCGAGAGCGAGACGCCTAAAACGCTGAACGTAAAAATCCCGGCTGGCGTCAGCGACGGCCAGCGCATCCGCCTGAAGGGCCAGGGGACGCCGGGCGAAAACGGCGGCCCGAATGGCGACCTGTGGCTGGTTATCCATCTGGCCCCGCATCCGCTGTTCGATATCGTGGGTCATAACCTGGAAATCGTCCTGCCGCTGGCCCCGTGGGAAGCCGCGCTGGGCACTAAGGTGACGGTCCCCACCCTCAAAGAGAGCATCCTGCTGACAATCCCCCCGGGCAGCCAGCCGGGGCAACGCCTGCGGATCAAAGGCAAGGGGCTGGCGAGCAAAACCGCCACCGGCGACCTGTTTGCGGTGATAAAAATCGTTATGCCGCCGAAACCAAATGAAAAAGCCAGCGCGCTCTGGCAGCAGCTCGCGGAAGTAGAGGCGAGCTTTGAGCCGCGTAAAACATGGGGGAAAGCATAATGGCTAAGATGACAGTGACGTTCTCAATCACCGAGTTTTGTCTGCATACCGGCATTTCTGAGGACGAGCTTAGCGAAATTGTCGGCCTGGGGATGATTGAACCGCGCCAGCCGCAAACCGAGGTCTGGCTGTTCGATGACAGCGCGGTAACGATCATGCACCGCGCGGTGCGCCTGCGCCGCGAGCTGGAACTGGACTGGCCCGGCATCGCCGTGGCGCTGACGCTGCTGGATGAGAACGCGCGCCTGACCCGCGAAAACCGGCTGCTGCACCAGCAGCTGGCGCGCTTTCTGACCCACAGCTAACCCCTCAGCCCGCCAGGCGCTGCGCCTGGCCGGGTTTGGTTTGAGGTTTGAGGTTTGAGTTAACGCCGGACCCACTCGGGCAGCCACTCGCCGTGGCTGGCAATCAGATCGTCCACCAGCGCATAGATCTCCTCGATCCCCAGCACCGCCGCGGTGTGCGGATCCATCATCGTCGCGTAATAGACGTAATCGCGGTTTTCGCTGAGGATCGCCTCGGTCAGCAGGGTCTGAACGTTGATGTTGGTTTGCATCATCGCCGCCAGGTGCGCGGGCAGCTTGCCAACTTTGGTGGGCTGAATACCGTTGGCGTCCACCAGGCAGGCGACCTCCACGCAGCACCCCTGCGGCAGGTTGTCGATCAGCCCGTCGTTGCGCACGTTGCCGTACACCACGCTCGGCTCGCCGGTCCAGATCGCATTCATAATCGTGCTGGCGTATTCCCGCGAGGGCTTAATGTCGATGCGATCGCTGGTTTTATACGTCTCCAGCTCTTTATGCCAGTTCGCCACCTGCTCCACGCAGCGCTTCGGATATTCGTCCAGAGGCACCTGGTAGCGAGCGATCAGGTCTTCACGCCCCGGCTTGATAAACCACGGGGTATATTCCGCGAAGTGCTCCGACGATTCCGTCACGAAGTAGCCCAGCTTTTTGAACATCTCATAGCGAACAATATTCTGGCAGCGCGAGTTGTCGCGGTGCTTCGGCGCGCGCCCTTCGGCAAAGGCCTGCAGCATATCCGGATAGATGCTGACGTAGCTGCCGTCCCCCGTCTTTTTCTCCAGCGACAGGTAGAACGCCATGTGGTTAATCCCGGCGCAGCGGTAGCGCAGATCCGCCGGGTCAAGGTCGAGGTCGTGCGCCAGCTCCTCCGCCGTTCCCTGTACGGAATGGCACAGGCCAACCTGCTTGATATGCGGATAGCGCGCGTACATCGCCCAGCTGTTCATCGCCATCGGGTTGACGTAGTTCAGCATCGTCGCGTTCGGGCAGACCTCGGTCATATCGTCACAGATGCGCCACAGGTGCGGAATCGTCCGCAGCGCCCGCATGATCCCGCCCGGCCCGAGCGTATCGGCGATGGTCTGCTCCAGCCCGTGCAGCTTGCAGACCTCAAAATCGGTTACCGTACACGGCTGGTAGCCGCCGATCTGGAAAGCGACCACCACAAAATCCGCGTCCATCAGCGCGGCTTTCTGGTCGCGATGGCAGCTAATTTCTCCGTGAGCGCCGACCGAGTCCATCAGCTTTTGCACCACGATATGCGACTCTTCCAGCCGGTTGGCGTCGATATCCATCAGCGCGATATGGGCCGATCTCAGCGCCGGGCGTTGAAAAACGTCGCCGAGAATATTTTTAACGAAAACCGTTGAGCCAGCGCCGATAAAGGTAATTTTTGGGGCAGACATAGTGCTCTCTCCGTAAAGTCATTAGACACCCGCAGAGTGACATGCCGGACGCGCCGCGCGCTGCCCTCTTCCCGGCAGAGCACTCCCGGAAACTCAGATCGACCGTTACCCGCCACAAAAACTGAGCTTTCGGGAACAATATGGCGAAAAAGCAGAGAAAACGGGCGATTGGATCCGCTAAGATAGGCGCATATCGGTGCAAAAAACAGCAGCTATGACGATTCAGGAATCCAAAGCCCTATGGAAAAAAACCTTACGCCGCAGCCTCCCGACCCGCATATGAGCAGCAGCGACGAGAAAAATACCCGCAGTCCGCTGGCGCTCTATTCGGAGTACCAGCGCATGGATATCGAGCTGCGCACCCCGCACGCCATGACCACCAGCCACTGGCACGGTCAGGTAGAGGTTAACGTCCCCTTCGACGGCGACGTGGAGTATCTGATTAACAACGAGGTGGTGAGCATCAGGCAGGGCTATATCAGCCTGTTCTGGGCCTGTACGCCGCATCAGCTCACCCGTCCCGGCAGCTGCCGGCAGATGGCCATCTTTAACCTGCCGATGCATCTGTTTTTGTCCTGGCCGCTGGACCGGGAGCTTATCAACAACGTCACCCACGGCATGGTCATTAAATCTCTCGCGGCGCAGCAGCTTAGCGTCTTTGAAGTCCAGCGCTGGCAGCAGGAGCTCGCCAGCGACAACGAGCAGATCCGCCAGCTGGCTATCGAAGAGATCGCCCTGATGCTCAAGCGCTTTAGCCTCTCAGGCTGGCAGCCGATTCTGGTCAACAAAACCTCGCGCACGCACAAGCACAGCGTCTCGCGGCACGCGCAGTTTTACGTCAGCCAGATGCTCGAATTTATCGCCGCGCACTACGATCGGGCGCTGACCGTCGATGCGGTTGCCGAACACGTTAAGCTCAACCCCAACTACGCGATGGGCATTTTTCAACGGGTGATGCAGCAGACCATGAAGCAGTACATCACCGCCATGCGCATTAACCATGTCCGCGCCCTGCTCAGCGATACCGATAAAACTATCCTGGATATCGCCCTGACCGCCGGCTTTCGTTCCAGCAGCCGCTTCTACAGCACCTTTAGCAAGTACGTCGGTATGCCGCCGCAGCAGTACCGCCGGCTCAGCCAGCAGCGCCGACAGAACCTGCCGCCGAATGAGGCCTAAACGGCCATAAAAAATGCCGCCGGGGGAGGCCCGCGGCGGCATTTTTCACATTCCAGGCGAATTAATCAGTCGTTAATTCGCGGGTGCTGATCCACCAGACGGGAACGTTTTTCCTGCAAATCGGCAATTTCCTGATCGAGATCTTCGATCTTGTTTTCGATGTTATCGTAGTGCTCACCGAGGATCTCTTTCGCTTCCTGAATATCCGAAGCCGCAGGCGTCGCCCCTTTCAGCGGACGGTTCGCCGTCTCCTTCATCGTCAGGCCGGTCATCAGACCAATCACCGCAATCACCATCAGATAGTAGGCCGGCATCATCAGGTTCTGCGTGGTTTCCACCAGCCAGGCCGCCAGAGTTGGCGTCAGACCGGCAACCAGCACCGAGATGTTAAAGGCGCTGGCCAGCGCGCTGAAGCGGATATGGGTCGGGAACATCGCGGGCAGCGAAGAAGCCATCACTCCGATAAAGCAGTTAAGCACCACCGCCAGCAGCAGCAGACCGCCGAAAATCAGGCCGATAACGTTGCTGTTAATCATGATAAAGGCCGGAATCGACAGCGCGAACAGCGCCACGCTACCAATCAGGATAAACGGACGACGGCCGAAGCGGTCGCTGAGCATCCCGATAACCGGCTGCACAAACAGCATCCCGACCATAATCGCGATGATAATCAGCACCCCGTGATCTTCCGAGTAGTGCAGGTTATGCGACAGGTAGCTCGGCATATAGGTCAGCAGCATGTAGTAGGTCACGTTGGTGGAAATCACCAGACCGATACAGGTCAGCAGGCTACGCCAGTGTTTGGTTGCAATCTCTTTGAACGAGACCTTCGGACCGTCCTGCAGCCCTTCGCGGTCGCCCTGCTCCAGGGTTTCAACGTGCTGCTGGAACGCCGGAGTCTCTTCCAGAGCGTGACGCAGATAAAGACCAATAAGCCCTAACGGCAGCGCGAGGAAGAACGGCAGGCGCCAGCCCCAGCTGAGGAAGTTCTCCTCGCCGACAACGCTTGAAATCAGCACGACCACGCCCGCGCCGAGGACAAACCCGGCAATGGAACCGAAGTCCAGCCAGCTGCCCATAAAGCCGCGCTTACGGTCAGGCGAGTATTCGGCGACGAAGATTGAGGCGCCGGTGTACTCTCCGCCCACCGAGAAGCCCTGCGCCATCTTACACAGCAGCAGCAGAATCGGTGCCCAGATACCAATCGACGCGTACGACGGAATAAGACCAATACAGAAAGTACTTATCGACATGATAACGATGGTTATCGCCAGAATCTTTTGTCGACCGTACTTATCGCCGAGCATGCCAAAGAACAGGCCGCCTAGCGGACGAATCAGGAACGGAACGGAGAATGTCCCTAGCGCGGCAATCATCTGCACGCTGGGATCGGCACCGGGGAAGAAGACTTTACCTAAGGCGTACGCCACGAAGCCATACACGCCGAAATCGAACCACTCCATCGCATTACCCAGCGACGCTGCGGTGATCGCTTTTTTCAGCTTGCCATCGTCAATGATGGTCACATCCCGCAGAGTGATTGGCTTTACTTTTTTCCTTTTAAGCATAATTTTCCTCTAAAGCTTCGCCGTGAGCGCACGGATCTCCGCCAAACGGCAATACCGTTTGCGTCGTGCGTTGGGAGCGGCCAATTGCTGTGCTCCTCTTTTCAAGCGTAGCAGGTTTGCCTGCACTGTCTGCTGACAGTCCGTACAACCGAACCTGTTGACGCCTGCTCTGGCGTAAATGAAACAATAAATAGAGCTACGAATAGACCTGATGAATTTACGAACTCGCCTTTTTACCCTAACAGCGTTTAAATTTGGGATCAACTTCACGAAAATTTGTTCGCCATATTACAGAGCCAGGCGGCATTAATAAGTTCAATGAATATGCACAGGCAGTGATTTATTTTTGGATATCCCGCCTCCGGCAGCACATCGAATATTGCTGATTTTTGATCGAGAAAGAGAATATTCCCGCAGCGGTACTATCGGAAAAAGTGGCCGACAAATGGCCGTCACTGCGCTATAATAGCAATCACTTTCGGCTATCAGCCGCCTTTTAATGGGCCAACGGCCTGTTTTATACAGTAATCATGAGGAACGCCATGCAACTCCCACAGTGTCCTAAATGCCATTCTGAGTACACCTATGAAGACAACGGCATGTTTATCTGCCCGGAATGCGCCCATGAATGGAACAATGCCGAGCCGGCGGAAGATAATGATGCGCTGACGGTGAAAGATGCCAACGGCAATTTACTCGTCGATGGCGACAGCGTCACCGTGATTAAAGATCTGAAGGTTAAAGGTAGCTCTTCGATGCTGAAAATCGGCACTAAAGTGAAGAATATCCGCCTGGTAGAAGGCGATCATAACATCGACTGCAAAATTGACGGTTTTGGTCAGATGAAGCTCAAATCCGAGTTCGTCAAAAAGAACTAACGCTATTTCCTTTTCGCTGAATCGTTATTTTCCCGGCCACACCCGCCGGCCGGGAAAATGAACGAATATATCTCCGCGCTATCGTCCCGCCTATTTCCCGCCTTATCGGCGATGACTGCCGAGCGCATCGCGCCTGGCGCAGGCCAGATATTGTCCTCATCCACCTCCTGACGCCGCCGCCTGGCTTAAATCGCCAACCACCCTCTACGCTTAATGGGTCAATCGTTATCTGAGGTCATGATTATGTCTTTAAGCCCCTATATCGCCTTCAGCGGCAACTGCGCTGCGGCCATCGCGTTCTACCAGCAGGCGCTGGGCGCAGAGCTTGTCCAGCAGATCACCTACGGCGAGATGCCGCAGAATATGCAGGATGCCGAGGACGGCTGCCCCTCCGGTCAGCATCTCGCCGCCGACTGTATCGCCCACGCCAGCATGCGCGTGGCGGGCAGCGAGCTGATGCTGGGCGACAGCCCCACCAGCGACAGCGAACGCTATGCCGGCTTCACGCTGGTGCTGGATACACAGGACCTGGATGAAGGTAAACGCTGGTTTGACAGCCTCGCCGCAGAAGGACGTATCGAAATGGCCTGGCAGGAAACCTTCTGGGCCCACGGTTTTGGCAAAGTTTTCGATCGCTTCGGCATCCCGTGGATGGTGAACGTCGTCAAGCAGCCTTAATGCCTCTCCCTTAGGGCGGGCTCTCCCGCCCTGTCATCACCTTTGCGCTAACTCTTCATCCTGCGGTCATTATGTTTTAACCGAAATGTAACAAAAACAGGTCAGGATCGGGCCACTCTCAGAGGGAAATCCCTTCTTCTGCTTAGTGAGGCTCGACTGACATGTACTTATCCAGACATCCGACCAGTTATCCTACCCGGTATCAGGAAATTGCCGCCAGGCTAGAGCAAGAGCTTCGTCACAACTACCGCTGCGGCGACTATTTGCCCGCGGAGCAGCAGCTGGCCACCCGTTTTGAGGTCAACCGCCATACTCTGCGCCGGGCGATAGACCAGCTGGTTGAACGCGGCTGGGTTCAGCGCCGTCAGGGCGTCGGCGTGCTGGTGCTGATGCGGCCGATCGACTATCCGCTGAACGCCCAGGCGCGCTTCAGCCAGAACCTACTCGAGCAGGGAAGCCATCCGACCAGCGAAAAGCTGCTGTCGGTGCTGCGCCCTGCCAGCAGCCACGTCGCCGAGGCCTTCGCGATCAACGAAGGCGATAACGTCATCCATCTGCGCACCCTGCGCCGGGTGAACGGCGTCGCGCTGTGCCTGATCGACCACTACTTCACCGACCTGCGCTTCTGGCCCGCGCTGCAAACCTTCAGCCAGGGTTCACTGCACGATTTTCTGCGCCAGCAGCTGGACGTCGAGCTTACCCGCGCGCGCACCAAAATCAGCGCCCGCCGCGCGCAGGCCAAAGAGAGCAACATTCTGGGGATCCCCAACATGGCGCCGCTGCTGTGCGTAAGAACCCTGAACCACCGTCCCGGCGAGCAGAACGCGACGGAGTACTCCGTCAGCCTCACCCGGGCGGACATGATCGAATTCACCATGGAGCACTGAATGCACTTTGATACCGCAACCCGCCAGCGCTGGATGTCCGTGCTGGCCCACAGTGAACCGCAGGAGCTTCTGGCGCGGATGCAGACCCTGCAGCTGGCGCCGCAGTACGAATCCATTCGCGCTCCGGAGACCGGCCTCGTGCAGCTCCAGGCGCGCATGGGGGGCATCGGCGATCGTTTCTTCGCCGGTGACGCCACCCTGACCCGGGCGGCGATCCGCCTCGCCGACGGCACGCTCGGCTACAGCTGGATACTGGGGCGCGACCGCCCCCATGCCGAACGCTGCGCGGCCATCGACGCCTTGATGCAGTCGCCACACCACTTTCATTCCTTAATGGAAACCCTGATTACCCCGCTGGAAGAACAACGAAGCGCGCGCATTGAAGCCCGACGCGCCGAGGTCAACGCCAGCCGGGTCGATTTCTTCACTCTGGTTCGCGGAGATAACGCATGACCTTACAAACCGCCTTTACCCTACCGGCGCAGGATGCCCAACACAGTTTTCGTCGCCTGCTGAAAGCCATGAGCGAGCCGGGCGTTATCGTCTCCCTGCAGCAGCTTCAGCACGGCTGGCAGCCGCTGAACGTCGCCTCGACCAGCCTCCTGCTGACGCTTGCCGATCGCGACACGCCGGTCTGGTTTACCGCAGCGCTGCATAACGATCTTGTCGGCCAGAACCTGCGTTTTCATACCGGCGCGCCGCTGGTTGAGCAGCCGCAGCAGGCGGTTTTTGCCGTCACCAACGAGCGCATCAGCGCCGAACAGCTGAACGAGCTCTCCGCCGGCACCGTTGTCGCTCCGGAAACCGGCGTAACGCTGATCGTCCAGCTCCCGAGCCTCAGCGGCGGGCGCATGCTGCGTCTGACCGGCGCCGGCATTGCCGAAGAGCGGATGATCGCCCCGCAGCTGCCGGACTGCATCATTGATGAACTGACCGAGCGCCCGCACCCGTTCCCCTTAGGCATTGACCTGATCCTGACCTGTGGAGAACGTCTGCTGGCCATCCCGCGCACCACCCACGTGGAGGTTTGCTAATGTACGTTGCCGTCAAAGGCGGTGAGAAGGCGATAGTCGCCGCTCACGCCCTTCAGGAACACAAACGACGAGGCGATGGACGGCTTCCAGAAATTAGCGTTGAACAGATTACCCAGCAGCTGAACCTGGCGGTTGACCGGGTGATGACCGAAGGCGGCATCGCCGACCGCGAGCTGGCGGCGCTGGCGCTCAAGCAGGCCAGCGGCGACAGCGTCGAGGCCATTTTTTTACTCCGCGCCTACCGCACCACCCTGCAGCGGCTGGCGGTCAGCGAGCCGGTAAATACCGCTAACATGCGCCTGGAGCGGCGAATTTCGGCGGTCTATAAGGATATTCCCGGCGGCCAGATGCTCGGCCCGACCTACGATTACACCCACCGCCTGCTCGATTTTACCCTGCTGGCCAACGGTGAGGCGCCGGCGCTGAAAACCGCCGAGCAGCCGCCGGAAGCCACGCCGCACGTCTTTAACCTGCTGGTCCAGCAGGGGCTGGCGAAAGCAGAGCAGCAGACCCTCGCCGAGCCTGACGATATTACCCGCAGCCCACCGGTTTACCCCTGCTCGCGCTCATCGCGTCTGCAGCAGCTGGTGCGCGGCGACGAAGGCTATCTGCTGGCGCTGGCCTACTCAACCCAGCGCGGCTACGGCCGCAACCACCCGTTTGCCGGTGAAATACGCAGCGGCTACGTGGCGGTAGAGATCGTTCCGGAGGAGCTGGGCTTTGCGGTCAATATTGGCGAGCTGCTGATGACCGAATGCGAAATGGTCAACGGCTTCGTTGCCCCGCAAGACGAGCCCCCGCACTTCACCCGCGGCTACGGCCTGACGTTCGGCATGAGCGAGCGCAAAGCGATGGCGATGGCGCTGGTTGACCGCGCGCTCCAGGCGCCGGACTACGGCGAGGAGGCGGCCGGCCCGGCGCAGGACGAAGAGTTTGTGCTGGCCCATGCCGATAACGTCGAGGCCGCAGGCTTCGTGTCGCACCTTAAGCTGCCCCACTATGTCGATTTCCAGGCCGAACTGGCGCTGCTGAAACGCCTGCAACGGGAGAACGAACGTGGCTAATACCCTCTCCGGCTATAACTTCGCCTATCTTGATGAGCAAACCAAGCGCATGATCCGCCGCGCCATTCTGAAAGCCGTCGCCATCCCCGGCTATCAGGTGCCGTTCGGCGGCCGCGAAATGCCGATGCCCTACGGCTGGGGGACCGGCGGTATCCAGCTGACCGCCAGCGTGATTGGCGAGAACGACGTGCTGAAGGTGATTGACCAGGGCGCCGACGACACCACCAACGCGGTATCGATTCGCCAGTTCTTCACCCGCGTGACCGGCGTCGCCACCACCGAGCGCACCGAAGACGCGACGCTGATCCAGACCCGCCACCGGATCCCGGAAACGCCGCTGACGGAAGATCAGATCCTAATTTTCCAGGTGCCGATCCCGGAACCGCTGCGTTTTATCGAGCCGCGCGAAACCGAAACCCGCACCATGCACGCGCTGGAAGAGTACGGCGTGATGCAGGTCAAGCTGTATGAAGACATTGCCCGCTTCGGCCACATTGCGACCACCTACGCCTACCCGGTGAAGGTCAACGGTCGCTACGTGATGGACCCGTCGCCAATCCCGAAATTCGATAACCCGAAAATGCACATGATGCCGGCGCTGCAGCTGTTCGGCGCCGGGCGCGAAAAGCGCATCTACGCGGTCCCGCCCTATACGCCGGTGGAAAGCCTCGATTTTGACGATCATCCGTTCACCGTCCAGGAGTGGGATGAGCCCTGCGCCATCTGCGGCTCGCGCCACAGCTATCTTGATGAAGTGGTGCTGGATGACAGCGGCAAGCGCATGTTTGTCTGCTCCGATACCGACTACTGCCGCCAACAGAGCGAGGCGCAACAAAAATGAGCCAACCGTTACTTGCGGTCAATAACCTGACCCACCTCTACGCGCCGGGCAAAGGCTTCAGCGACGTCTCTTTTGAGCTGTTCCCGGGGGAAGTGCTGGGCATCGTCGGCGAGTCCGGCTCCGGCAAAACCACCCTGCTGAAGGCCATCTCCGCGCGCCTCGCGCCGCAGCAGGGCGAGGTGCTGTACCACAGCCGCTCGCTGTACGCGATGAGCGAAGCGGATCGCCGCCGCCTGCTGCGCACCGAGTGGGGCGTGGTGCACCAGCACCCGATGGACGGCCTGCGGCGCCAGGTCTCAGCGGGAGGCAATATCGGCGAACGCCTGATGGCCACCGGCGCGCGCCACTACGGCAATATTCGCGCTACCGCCGGACGCTGGCTGGAAGAGGTGGAGATCCCGGCATCGCGCATCGACGACCTGCCGACCACCTTTTCCGGCGGTATGCAGCAGCGCCTGCAGATCGCCCGCAATCTCGTCACCCAGCCGAAGCTGGTGTTTATGGATGAACCCACCGGCGGACTGGACGTGTCGGTGCAGGCTCGCCTGCTCGACCTGCTGCGCGGCCTGGTGGTGGAGCTGAACCTCGCGGTGGTGATTGTCACCCACGATCTCGGCGTCGCGCGCCTGCTGGCTCACCGCCTGCTGGTGATGAAGCAGGGCCAGGTGGTGGAAAGTGGTTTAACCGACCGGGTGCTCGACGATCCGCACCATCCCTATACCCAGCTGCTGGTGTCGTCGGTCTTGCAGAACTAGCCCACGAACACATTCGCTGGGTCAGGTAGCCCGGACGGGCGCGTCGCGTTACCTCCGGGAAAACTCAGGCACTATGAGGCAACAAATGAACGCCATCCGCGTTGAAAACGTACATAAAACCTTTGTCCTGCATCAGCAAAACGGCGTCCGCCTGCCGGTGCTCGCCGACGCTTCGCTAACGGTTAGCGCCGGAGAGTGCGTGGTGCTGCACGGCCACTCCGGCAGCGGTAAATCCACCCTGCTGCGCTCGCTGTACGCCAACTACCTGCCGGACACCGGGCATATTCACGTCCGCCACGGCGAGGAGTGGGTTGACCTGGTGAGCGCCTCGGCGCGCAAGGTGCTGGAAGTGCGTAAAACCACCATCGGCTGGGTGAGCCAGTTTCTGCGGGTCATTCCGCGGATTTCGGCGCTGGAGGTGGTGATGCAGCCGCTGCTGGATCTCGGCGTCCCGCGCGAAGCGTGCGCCGCCAAGGCCGCGCGCCTGCTGACACGCCTGAACGTCCCGGAACGCCTGTGGCACCTTGCCCCGTCCACCTTCTCCGGCGGCGAGCAGCAGCGGGTCAACATCGCCCGCGGCTTCGCCGTTGACTATCCGATCCTCCTGCTCGACGAGCCTACCGCCTCCCTCGACGCCAAAAACAGCGCCGCGGTGGTGGAGCTGATTAACGAGGCTAAAGCGCGCGGCGCGGCTATCGTCGGCATTTTTCATGATGAAACGATACGCAACCTGGTGGCCGACCGGCTGCATCCGATGGGAATAACAGCATGATTATCAACAACGTAAAACTGGTTCTCGAAGATGAAGTGGTGGACGGTTCGCTGGAGGTGCAGGAGGGCAAGATTTACGCGTTTGCCGAAAGCCAGAGCCAGCTGCCGCAGGCTATCGACGGCGAGGGCGGCTGGCTGCTGCCGGGGCTTATCGAGCTGCATACCGATAATCTGGACAAGTTTTTTACCCCGCGCCCGAAGGTTGACTGGCCCGCCCACTCGGCGATGAGCAGCCACGATGCGCTGATGGTCGCCAGCGGGATCACCACCGTGCTGGATGCGGTGGCCATCGGCGACGTCCGCGACGGCGGCGACCGGCTGGAGAATCTGGAAAAGATGATCAACGCCATCGAGGAGACGCAAAAGCGCGGCGTTAACCGCGCCGAGCACCGCCTGCACCTGCGCTGCGAGCTGCCGCACCACACCACCCTGCCGCTGTTTGAGAAGCTGGTTGGCCGCGAGCCGGTGAGCATGGTCTCCCTGATGGACCACTCTCCGGGCCAGCGCCAGTACGCCGACCGCAGCAAGTACCGCGATTACTACCAGGGGAAATATCATCTGACCAACGAAGAGATGGACCGCTTCGAAGAGGAGCAGATGGCGCTGGCGGCGACCTGGTCACAGCCGAACCGCGAAACGATCGCCGCCATCTGCCGCGAGCGTAAGATTGCCCTCGCCAGCCACGATGACGCCACCCGTGAACACGTCGTCGAATCGCACCAGCTTGGCAGCGTGATCGCCGAATTTCCCACTACCTTAGCCGCCGCTGAGGCCTCGCGTCAGCACGGCATGAACGTGCTGATGGGAGCGCCGAATATCGTGCGCGGCGGCTCGCACTCCGGCAACGTCGCCGCCCACCGGCTGGCGGCCGATAATCTGCTGGATATTCTCTCCTCCGACTACTATCCCGCCAGCCTGCTGGATGCCGCCTTCCGCATCGCCGATGACGACGGCAACCGCTATACGCTGCCGCAGGCGATTCGCCTGGTGAGCAAAAATCCGGCGCAGGCGCTGGGGCTAGGCGACCGCGGGGCGATTGCCGAAGGTAAACGCGCCGACCTCGTGCTGGCCCATCGCCGCGGGGAGCATGTGCATATCGACCACGTCTGGCGTCAAGGAAAGAGGGTCTTCTAATGTCCGGGAAACTGATTTGGCTGGTGGGGCCTTCCGGCTCAGGAAAAGATAGTCTGCTGGCGGCGCTCCGCCAGCGCGAGCACTCACAGCTGCTGGTTGCGCATCGCTATATTACGCGCCCTTTTAACGCCGGGAGCGAGAACCATATCGCCCTCAGCAAGCAGGAGTTTTTTAGCCGCGCCGAGCGCCAGCTTTTTGCGCTGAGCTGGCACGCCAATAATAATTACTACGGCATTGGCATCGAAATTGACCTCTGGCTGCACGCCGGTTTCGACGTGGTGGCCAACGGCTCCCGCGCGCATCTGGCGCAGGCCCGAGCGCGCTACGCCGACGCCCTGCTGCCTATCTGCCTGCAGGTCACGCCGGACGTGCTGCGCCAGCGTCTGCAGCAGCGCGGTCGGGAAAATGAAACGGAGATCGCCCAGCGGCTTGAGCGCGCCGCGCGCTACGCGCCAACGGACTGCCTGACGCTCAACAACGACGGCACTCTCGGGCAATCGGTGGAGCAGTTCTTCACGCTTCTGCGCCGCCGCTACGCCAGGCAAGAGAATCAGCATGCCTGACCGTCAGCGACGCGAAGGGTACGCCAGGTCATCCTGGTTTTAAAAAAGCGCTGTGAGGAGGAGTATGAGCCTGACTATCCGCTTAACCGGCACCGGCGGCGCCCAGCTGGTACCGGTCTTCGGCTGCGACTGCGCCGCCTGTCGCCGTGCCCGCACTGATGAGGCCCACCGCCGCCGCCCCTGCAGCGCGGCGGTGAAGTTCAACCACGCCGTAACCCTGCTGGACGCCGGCCTGCCGGACCTGATGGAGCGCTGGCCCGCCGGAACTTTTCAGCAGATCTTGCTCACCCATTACCATATGGATCATGTCCAGGGCCTGTTCCCGCTGCGCTGGGGCGTGGGCGCGCGGATCCCGGTTTTTGGTCCGCCGGATGAAGCCGGCTGTGACGATCTGTTTAAGCATCCCGGGCTGCTGGATTTTAGCCATACCGTTGCGCCCTTTGTGATGTTCGAGCTGCAGGGGCTCAGGGTGACCCCGCTGCCGCTAAACCATTCAAAGCTGACGTTCGGCTATCTGCTGGAGTCGGCGCACAGCCGCGTGGCGTGGCTGTCGGATACCGCCGGGCTGCCGGAGAAGACGCTAAAGTTCCTGCTCAATAACCAGCCGCAGGCGATGATTATCGACTGCAGCCACGAGCCGCGTCCGCAAACCCCGCGCAACCACTGCGATTTAAATACGGTGCGGGCCATCAACCTGATCGTGGGCTGCCCGCGGGTCATTCTCACCCATATCGGCCACCAGTTTGATGCCTGGATGATGGACAACGCGCTGCCGCCGGGGTTTGAGGCAGGCTATGACGGTATGGAGATCGTGCTGGATTAAGCCCGGCCCCGGCATGAGCAGGGGAAGCGGCGCGATCGGGGCAGGATCAGTAGTCGTCGTCCAGCCGACGGCGATCGTTTTCCAGCTGCCGACGATCCTGATCCAGCTGGCGCTGGCGATCGTCAAGCTGTCGGCGGCGATCGTCCAGCTGACGCTGCCGATCGTCGTACTGCCGCTGGCGATCGCTGCTTTGCTGACGGCTGCCCTGATAGCGTCCATCATCATCGCGGCCGTCGTTATAGCGATCGTCGTCATCGGAGCGGCTATCGCCGGGACGGTAGGCGTCGCTAATCGCCTGCTGAATATTGCCGATAGCGTCATCAATAAGATCGGCGTGCGCAAGCTGGCTGCCCAGCGACAGGGTGCAGAGGATCAAAGCGGTCAAATAGCGTTTCATAGGGCCAGTCTCTTCGGGGGGCTGGCCCTACGGTAATCAACGCCCGTCGCCGCGAGTAGCGGAGGAATCTCAAATCTGCTGCTGCTCAATCGCCGCGATTGCGTCAATTCGTGCCTGATGACGACCGCCTTCAAATTCACTATCCAGCCAGGCGTCAACGATCATTTTGGCCAGCTCCAGGCCTATCACACGCGCGCCGAATGCCAGCACGTTCGTATTGTTATGCTGACGTGAAAGCTGGGCTGAATAGGGTTCGCTGCACACCACCGCACGAATGCCAGGATGCTTATTGGCGGTAATCGAGATCCCAACGCCGGTACCGCAGATCAGGATCCCGCCATCCGCTTCACCTGTCACAATAGCCTGCGCGACGGCGCTGGCGTAGCGCGGATAATCCGTCCGCTCGGACGACCACGTCCCCTTATCCAAAGCCTCGATACCCCGCATCTGCAGGTGCATAAGGATCTCGTCTTTGAGGATGAACCCCACGTGATCGCAGCCAATGGCAATCCTTTTCATACTTAGCCTCGCCTGTTATTAACTTTACAAAAACTATTGATGTTGTGATTTAAGCCGTAAATAACGGCGATAAAGCGCGCAAAAAACCGCCTTTAAGCGTCTTTCTACACGGCAATTTTTCACAAATCAAGCGCACAAAACGAGCTATCTACGGCATACGCCAGCAGCAAACCAGGCTAATAAAAACATAACTGATTGTTTTAAATTTTATTTAATTAAAGCAAACATCTCCACACGCAGCACAACTTCACAAAAAACTTAACTTTATAAAATTTATATTTTTGTGAAGTTGATTGTATATTTTCTGCCTGGAGTGTGGTGATATAGTGTCGTCTTCATTTTATGGACAAGAGAAAGCGATGAGTCAGTCAGAATCCAGTTCGCTCCCCAACGGTATCGGTCTCGCCCCCTGGTTGCGTATGAAGCAAGAAGGGATGACCGAAAATGAAAGCCGGATCGTCGAGTGGTTGCTTAAACCCGGCAACCTGAGCGATGCCCCCGCCATTAAAGATGTGGCGGAAGCGCTATCGGTTTCCGAAGCGATGATCGTTAAGGTTTCCAAACTGCTGGGTTTCAGCGGTTTTCGTAACCTGCGCAGCGCCCTGGTGGAGTATTTCTCTCAATCTGAACAGGTACTCCCTGCCGAGCTCTCCTTTGATGAAGCGCCGCAGGACGTGGTGAATAAGGTGTTTAACATTACCCTGCGCACCATCATGGAAGGCCAGTCGATCGTGAACGTCGATGAGATTCATCGTGCGGCGCGCTTTTTCGCCCAGGCCAACCAGCGCGATCTGTACGGAGCGGGTGGTTCGAACGCCATCTGTGCCGACGTCCAGCACAAGTTTCTGCGCATCGGCATGCGCTGCCAGACCTATCCGGATGCACATATCATGATGATGTCCGCCTCGTTATTGAAAAAAGGCGATGTCGTGCTGGTCGTCACCCACTCCGGGCGCACCAGCGATATTAAATCCGCAGTCGAACTGGCGAAAAAGAACGGGGCTAAAATTATCTGTATTACACACAGCTACCATTCGCCGATTGCTAAATTAGCTGATTTTATTATTTGCTCGCCAGCACCAGAAACGCCCTTATTAGGCAGAAACGCCTCTGCGCGTATATTACAACTAACATTATTAGATGCTTTTTTTGTTTCCGTCGCCCAACTGAATATTGAACAGGCCACTTTAAATATGCAAAAAACCGGCGCTATTGTTGATTTCTTTTCACCAGGCGCGCTGAAGTAAATAAAAAAACCGATCCCACGATGGTGGGATCAATATTATTGTCTCCTACACCGAGAATACTACTATGAATAAATATCTGAAAATTTTCAGCGGCGTGGCTATGGGCGTAATGCTATCCACCAGCGCTTTCGCCGCCGCCGATTATGCTGTGGTATTAAAAACGTTATCGAATCCGTTTTGGGTTGATATGAAAAAAGGTATTGAAGACGAGGCCAAAACCCTCGGCGTCAGCGTCGATGTTTTTGCCTCCCCCTCAGAAGGCGATTTTCAATCACAGCTGCAGCTATTTGAAGATTTAAGCAACAAGAACTACAAAGGTATCGCTTTCGCCCCGCTCTCCTCGGTAAACCTGGTCATGCCGGTAGCCAAAGCCTGGAAGAAAGGTATTTTTCTGGTCAACCTCGATGAAAAGATCGATATGGATAACCTGAAAAAGGCCGGCGGTAACGTTGAAGGATTCGTCACCACTGACAACGTCGCGGTCGGTGCGAAAGGGGCCGACTTTATTATCGGCAAGCTGGGCGCTGAGGGCGGCGAAGTGGCCATCATCGAAGGTAAAGCCGGCAATGCCTCAGGGGAAGCCCGCCGCAGCGGTGCGGCGGAGACCTTCAAAAAAGCCAGCCAGATCAAGCTTGTTTCCAGCCAGCCTGCCGACTGGGATCGCATTAAAGCGCTGGATGTCGCCACCAATGTTCTGCAGCGTAACCCCAACCTGAAAGCCTTTTACTGCGCGAACGATACGATGGCAATGGGCGTTGCCCAGGCCGTAGCCAACGCAGGTAAAAGCAAAACGGTACTGGTCGTCGGCACCGACGGTATTCCCGAGGCGCGCAAAATGGTCGCTGCCGGACAGATAACCGCAACCATCGCCCAGAACCCGACCAATATCGGCGCTACGGGCCTGAAAATGATGGTCGATGCCGCGAAGACCGGTAAAGTCATTCCTCTGGATACAACGCCAGAATTTAAGCTGGTGGACTCGATTCTGGTCACGAAGTAACTTTCCGCTGGGTGATTGAATTCCCTTTATCCTCATGGCTACCAGCGGGTAAGAATAAATAAGGAGTGATTATGGTCACGCCATATATTTCAATGGCGGGGATCGGCAAATCCTTTGGTCCGGTTCACGCATTAAAATCAGTCGATTTAACCGTTTACCCGCATGAAATACATGCATTACTCGGGGAAAACGGTGCCGGTAAATCAACGCTAATGAAAGTTTTGTCGGGGATCCATGAACCGACCAAAGGTACCATTACGATTAACAACGTTAATTATGACAAGCTCGATCATAAATTAGCCGCGCGGCTTGGCATCGGCATTATTTATCAAGAACTCAGCGTGATCGATGAATTAACGGTGCTGGAAAATTTATATATTGGCCGACATCTGACAAAAAAAGTCTGTGGCGTCAATATTATCGACTGGAAAGAGATGCGCTTACGGGCGGCAATGATGCTGCTGCGCATCGGATTAAAAGTCGATTTAGACCACAAGGTGGCGAATCTCTCTATCAGCCACAAGCAGATGCTGGAAATTGCCAAAACGCTGATGCTGGATGCCAAAGTGCTGATTATGGACGAACCGACCTCCTCTCTGACCAACAAGGAGGTCGACTACCTGTTCCTGATCATGAACCAGCTGCGCAAAGAGGGCACCGCCATCGTCTATATCTCGCACAAGCTGGCGGAAATCCGCCGCATCTGCGACCGCTACACGGTGATGAAGGACGGCAGCAGCGTCTGCAGCGGAATGGTCAGCGAGGTCAACAACGAAGAGATCGTCCGCCTGATGGTCGGCCGCGAGCTGCAAAACCGTTTTAACGCGATAAAAGAGAGCGCCGGAAACGTCGCAAGCGAAACGGTTTTCGAGGTCAAAAACGTCACCAGCCGGGACAAGAAAAAGGTCCGCGATATCTCCTTTAGCGTGAGCCGCGGCGAAATCCTCGGCTTCGCCGGTCTGGTGGGCTCCGGACGCACGGAGCTGATGGACTGCCTGTTCGGCGTCGACAGGCGTAGCGGCGGTGAAATCCTCCTCAACGGCAAAGCGATCACCCCGCGCTCGCCGCTGGACGCCTTGAAGAAAGGCATGGGCTACATCACCGAGAGCCGCCGCGATAACGGCTTCTTCGGCAATTTCTCCATCGCCCAGAACATGGCGGTCAGCCGGAGCCTGAAGCATGGCGGCTACAAAGGCGCGATGGGGCTATTTCGCGAAGGAGACGAGCGCAAGACGGCGGAAGAGCAGCGCAGGCTGCTGGCGCTGAAGTGCCATTCGGTCGATCAGAACATTGGCGAGCTTTCCGGCGGGAACCAACAAAAGGTCCTTATTTCCAAATGGCTGTGCTGCAACCCCGACGTCCTCATTTTTGATGAGCCGACGCGCGGTATCGATGTCGGCGCGAAAGCCGAAATTTATAAAGTGATGCGCCAGCTGGCCGATGACGGAAAAGTCATTCTGATGGTGTCATCCGAACTTCCTGAAATTATCACCGTCTGCGACCGCATTGCCGTGTTCTGCGAAGGGCGACTGACGCAAATTCTGACCAATCGCGACGACATGAGCGAAGAGGAGATTATGGTATGGGCACTGCCGCAAGAGTAAAAGGCGAGACCGATGGCAAAAAGCCGTTTAACTTCGCGCTGTTCTGGGATAAATACGGCACCTTTTTTATCCTCGCGATTATCGTCGCGATTTTCGGCACGCTGTCGCCGGAATACTTTCTGACCACCAACAACATCACGCAAATATTTGTCCAGAGCTCGGTCACGGTGCTTATCGGCATGGGCGAGTTCTTCGCGATCCTGGTGGCCGGCATCGACCTCTCCGTCGGCGCCATTCTGGCGCTCTCCGGGATGGTCACCGCCAAGCTGATGCTGGCGGGGGTCGATCCGTTCCTTGCGGCGCTGATTGGCGGCGTGCTGGTCGGCGGCGCGCTGGGAGCGATTAACGGCTGCCTGGTCAACTGGACAGGCCTGCATCCGTTCATTATTACCCTCGGCACCAACGCCATTTTCCGCGGCATCACCCTGGTTATCTCCGATGCCAACTCGGTATACGGCTTCTCATTTGATTTCGTTAACTTCTTTGCCGCCAGCGTGCTGGGGATCCCGGTGCCGGTTATCTTCTCGCTCATCGTGGCCGTCATTTTATGGTTCCTGACCACCCGCATGCGGCTGGGTCGCAACATCTATGCCCTCGGCGGTAACAAAAACTCCGCCTTCTATTCCGGCATCGACGTCAAGTTCCACATGCTGCTGGTGTTCATTATTTCCGGCGTCTGCGCCGGGCTGGCGGGCGTGGTATCAACGGCGCGCCTCGGCGCCGCGGAGCCTCTGGCCGGCATGGGTTTTGAAACCTACGCCATCGCCAGCGCCATTATCGGCGGCACCAGCTTCTTCGGCGGCAAGGGACGCATTTTCTCGGTGGTGATCGGCGGTCTGATCATCGGCACCATCAACAACGGACTGAACATTCTCCAGGTACAAACCTACTACCAGCTGGTGGTGATGGGTGGATTAATTATCGCGGCTGTCGCCCTCGACCGTCTTATCAGTAAGTAAGGAATTTATGATGAAAATTTCCCCCTCTTTAATGTGTATGGACCTGCTGAAATTCAAAGAACAGATTGAGTTTATCGACCAGCATGCAGATTACTTTCACATCGACATTATGGATGGCCACTTTGTCCCTAACCTGACGCTATCGCCATTCTTCGTCAGCCAGGTGAAGAAGCTGGCCAGCAAACCGCTCGATTGTCATCTGATGGTCACCCGGCCGCAGGATTACATCAGCCAGCTGGCGCAGGCGGGGGCGGACTTTATCACCCTGCATCCGGAGACCATTAACGGTCAGGCCTTCCGCCTGATAGAGGAGATCCGCCGCCACGGTATGAAGGTCGGGCTGATTCTCAACCCGGAAACGCCGGTCGAGGCCATGAAGTACTACATTCATAAAGCCGACAAAATCACGGTGATGACCGTCGATCCGGGCTTCGCGGGACAGCCGTTTATCCCGGAGATGCTGGCTAAAATCAGCGAGCTGAAGGCCTGGCGCGAACGCGAAGGGCTGGATTACGAAATTGAGATCGACGGCTCATGCAATAAGGCGACCTATGACAGCCTCATGACGGCAGGGGCGGACGTCTTTATCGTCGGCACCTCCGGGCTGTTTAACCATGCCGATAACATTCACGAGGCGTGGCAGGTTATGGCTGAGCAAATTCTGGCGGCAAAGAACGAGGTATTCCCTCATGCAAAAACGGCTTAACGTCGTCGCGGGCGTGGATATGGGGGCAACCCATATCCGCTTTTGCCTGCAGACCGCACAGGGCGAGGCGCTGCACTGCGAGAAGCTTCGCACCGCCGACGTACTGGCGGGTGGCGGCCTGGTCAGCGGCATCACCCTGCTTATCCAGCAGCTGCTCGATCGCTATCAGGCACGCTGCTGCGGTCTGGTGATGGGCTTACCGGCGCTGGTCGGCAAGGATAAGCGGACGATTATCTCCACCCCCAACCTGCCGCTACCGCCAGAAATAGTGCGGACGCTGGCCGATGAGCTGGAACATTCGCTGGCCTGCCCGGTCGAGTTCTCCCGCGATGTCAATCTGCAGCTCTCTTTCGACGTGCAGGAAAACGGCCTGCAGGCGCAGCAGGTTTTAGCCGCGTATCTCGGCACCGGTATGGGCTTTGCCATCTGGCTGAACGGCGGGCCGTGGACCGGCGCCCACGGCGTGGCGGGAGAGCTGGGGCACATTCCGCAGGGCGACGCCGCGCTCACCTGCGGCTGCGGTAATCCCGGCTGCCTGGAGACCGTCTGTTCAGGTATCGCGCTCAGGCGCTGGTATGAACTGCAGCCGCACGGCTATGAGCTTGGCGAGCTGTTTGTTCACGCCGCAGAGGAGCCCTTTGTCCAGGCCCTTCTGCACCATGCCGCCCGCGCCATCGCTACCAGCATCAACCTCTTCGACCCGGATGCGGTGATCCTCGGCGGCGGCGTGATAGATATGCCCGACTTTCCGCGCGAGACGCTGATCGCCATGATAAAAACGCATATTCGCCGTCCCTTGCCTTACCAGGCGGTGCGGTTTATTGCGGCATCCTCCTCGGCGTTTAACGGTGCCCGGGGGGCGGCGGCGTTGGCTCGCTACCACTATTTACCGCAACCTGTCGCAGCGCCTGCTGCAGCTGGGCGCGGGTGAAGGGCTTACGCAGCAGCTCGACGTCCGGCAGCGCGGGATTATGCGCCGGGCGCAGATCCTGGCCGCTGATCAGCAGCAGCGCCACCGTCGGGAAGCGGCGCTGCGTTTCGTTAATGACCTCCGCGCCGCTCAGCCTTCCCGGCAGCATCAGATCGCTTATCAGCAGCGCAATATCCGGCGAGGCCTCCAGCATCTGCAGCGCCTGCTCGCCGCTGGCGGTTTCCAGCGTCAGCCAGCCAAGCTGGTGCAGCTGCTCGCAGAGGGTCTGGCGCACGTCCGCCTCATCCTCGAGCACCAGCGCCAGCCGCTCGGCGCCAGTTTCCTGCTCGGCCTCGGGCAGCAGCCCGCTGGCCGTCGCCTGTACCGCCGCGCGCGGCAGCTGCAGGCGCACCGTCGTCCCCTGACCGGGCGCGCTCTCAATGGCCACCCTTCCCCCGGACTGGCGTACAAAGCCATACACCATCGACAGCCCGAGGCCGCTGCCGCTGCCGGTCTGTTTGGTAGTAAAGAAGGGTTCAAAGACCTGCGCTTTCACCTCCAGCGACATCCCGCAGCCGTGATCGACCACCTCCAGCGCCACCATATCCTGCCGCCGCCCGTCGCTGCGCGCCACGCGCTGGTTCCAGCTGCGTATTCTTATCACCCCCGGCCGCCCTTCCATCGCGTCCCGCGCGTTCATCACCAGGTTGATAATGGCGTTTTCCAGCTGGCCGACGTCAATCCACGCCGGCCAGGCGGGGGACTGCGCCTCAATCTCAAGGCTCAGCGCCGCGGGCAGAGAGTGGCGCATCAGTTCGCCGAGGTTCTCCAGCAGCGGCTTCATCTCAACGGCGTGCGGGTGCAGCGACTGCTTGCGCGAGAAGGCCAGCAGCCGCTGGGTCAGCAGCGCGCCGCGTTCGGCGGCCTTGCGCGCCCTGGAGATGCGCGCCGCGTCGCCCTCGTGGGGCTGAACCAGCTCTAAGCTGCCGATAATCACCGCCAGCAGGTTATTAAAATCATGCGCCAGGCCGCCGGTCAGCTGGCCGACGGCCTTCATTTTCTGGCTATGGACCAGCGCCTGCTCCAGCCCCTTGCGCTCGGTGCGATCGAGCACCACGTTGACCAGCCCACGCCCCGGCACCGGGCTGAAGCGCAGCTCAATCGTCCGGTCATTCGCCAGCTGCAGCTCCTGCGGCTTCGGCAGCGGTGAAGCGAGATTGGCCCGCACGTGCTCCGCCAGCGGCGCCGCCCGGCTCAGCAGCTGCTGGTAGTGCATGCCTCGCTGCAGATCCTGTGCCGCCAGCCCGAGCAGCAGCGGATACTGCGGATTCCACACCACCAGCTGCCCCTGATTATCAAACAGGGCAAAGCCGTCGCGCATCGCGTGGAAGGTGGTCTCCAGCAGGGTACTTTTCTCCTTCAGCAGCTGGGAAGTGTGGGCCAGCGAGGCGGTATTGCGGGCGAAGACGTTGAACGCGCGCGCCAGCTCGCCCAGCTCATCGCGCCGCTGCAGCGCGGGCACCGAGACGTTGTTCTCGCCGTGGGCCAGGCGCGACATAGCGCGTGAAATAGCGGTCAGGTTGGAGCCAAGATTGCGGTAGATATACCAGCCGGCGCAGCCGGTGATCGCCAGCGCCAGCAGCGCCGACAGCAGAATAAACATGCTGATAGAGCGCAGCTCCTGATGGCTTTGCGCCGCCCGCAGCTCCGACGCCTGCGCCACCCTGGCGACATACTGATTAATATCGCTGTTCAGCAGCGCCACCAGCGCCTTGATATGGAACATATACCAGCCGATCGCCAGATCGCTCTCCTCCAGCTGGGCGGACAGCGGCTCCAGCCGGGCAAGCTCGGCCTTAAAATCCGCAAGGATCAGGGCCTGCGTCGGGTCGGCGCTGGTGGGCGGCAGGAAGCCCATCACCTCATCCAGCTGTTGCACTATCGAACGCGGCGTTGAGGTGTGGATGGCGGCGGTAATCAGCCGGTCCATCTCCGCCAGCCGCGGCGGAGCGATCGCCGGCGCGCCGGGCCGATCGCTAAGATCCTGCAGATGGAGCAGATAGCTCTGATTTTGATACAGCGAGCTGAGCAGCTCATAGCGCTGCAGATGGCGCCGCTGGCCGCGCTCCAGCATTCCGCCTACGCTCTGCTGCAGCTCGTTGCTGCGGCGAGTAATGCTGGCGACCAGCGTCAGCTCCTGCTGCGCCAGCGGCGCGGCGGCAAGCTGGGACAGCGAGTGCTTCAGCGCCTGCTGCGTCTCCAGCAGACGCTCGGCCTCGCTTTTATACTCCAGCGCGCCCACCACCTGCGAGAGCCGAACCGCCGCGGTGGCGACGTTGGCGGTATCGCGGGCCAGGTTCATGCTGCCGGTCATATCGTCCAGCGTCTGCCGCTGCACCTGCTCCTGCAGCAGGCTGGCGTGGCGAAAACCGAGTATCGCCACCCCGGCAACCATCAGCGTCACCGCCACCATCAGCAGGTTAAACGAAAGCAGGCGTCCGCGGGCGCTGGTGAAAAACGGATAACGATGGGATGGCATAGTCGGCTCCGCGCTATTTTTGTTTATCCTGACGGCTGGCGGCGGCAACGGGGAGAGTAACGTTGCGTAATTGTGATCAAGATTAACTATTCATCAATATGACAAATATGAACGGCTTCTGACATTTTGCATTTATCAACCTGTGGTCCACTGCAGCTATCGACCGCTCTCGCAGGAGACCCTGTATGCCAGCAACGCCGGTACTATCCATGCGCAATATTGCCAAAGCCTTCGGCAAATTTTATGCGCTGAAAGGCGTCGATCTGACGGTTTGGCCAGGCGAGATCCACGCCCTGATGGGCGAGAACGGCGCCGGGAAAAGCACGCTCATGAAGATCCTCGCCGGCGCCTATACCGCCACCAGCGGCGAGATCCTGATCGACGGTAAACCGCACGCCATCAAAGGGCCAAAAGACGCGCTGGCGGCAGGCATCACGCTGATTTATCAGGAGATGCAGCTGGCGCCCAACCTCACCGTTGCCGAAAATATTTTCCTCGGCAGCGAGCTGGCGCGCGGCGGGATGGTGCAGCGCAAAGAGATGCAGAGCCAGGCCCAGGCGGTGATTGACCGTCTTGGCGCCCAGTTTAAGGCCAGCGATCGGGTGATGAAGCTGACTATCGCCGAGCAGCAGCAGGTAGAGATCGCCCGCGCCCTGCACCGTAACAGCCGAATTTTGGTGATGGATGAGCCGACCGCCGCCCTCTCCTCGCGTGAAACCCAGCGCCTGTTTGAGCTGATTCTGCGCCTGCGCGACGAAGGCATGGCGATTATCTATATCAGCCACCGCATGGCGGAAGTTTATGAGCTGTCCGATCGCGTCAGCGTCCTGCGCGACGGTCAGTACGTCGGCAGCCTGACCCGCGACAGGCTCAACGCCTCCGAGCTGGTGCGCATGATGGTGGGCCGCCCGCTCAGCGATCTGTTCAATAAAGAGCGCGATATCCCGCTCGGCAAGCCGCGCCTGCGGGTGCAGGATCTCACCGACGGCAGCAAGGTGAAGCCAAGCAGCCTGGTGGTGCACGCCGGGGAGATCGTCGGCCTCGCCGGGCTGGTCGGCGCCGGCCGCTCCGAGCTGGCACAGCTGGTTTTCGGCGTGCGCAAGGCGAGCGGCGGCGTGATTGAAGTCGACGGCGAGCCGGTGGTTATCCACTCGCCGCGCGAAGCCATCGATCTCGGCATCGGCTTCCTTACCGAGAACCGCAAGGAGCAGGGGCTGTTTCTCGAACTGGCGGCGCAGGAAAACATCACGATGGCGACGCTGGAGCGCGACGCCAGCTGGGGAATGCTCAACCGCAAGAAGGCGCAGACCATCTCCGATGACGCCATCTCGCTGCTCAATATTCGCGTCCCGCATTCGCAGGTGCGGGCGGGCGGCCTTTCCGGCGGCAACCAGCAAAAGCTGCTGATCTCCCGCTGGGTGGCGATCGGCCCGCGCATTCTGATCCTCGATGAACCCACGCGCGGCGTCGACGTCGGCGCCAAAAGCGAAATTTACCGCATCATGAACCAGATGGCGCGTCAGGGCGTGGCCATTCTGATGATCTCCAGCGAACTACCGGAAGTGGTCGGCATGAGCGACCGGGTCTACGTGATGCGCGAAGGCGCAATCGTCGGCGAACTGCAGGCCGACGAGATCGGCCAGGAAAGCATTATGACGCTGGCCACCGGCGTTAACGACTCTCACCTTAAGGCGGAACAACCATGACAACGCAAAAAGAGACCGCCGCCCGGCCGGTGGCAAAATCAGCATCGGCGAAAAAAATGCTGATGGGCGATTTGATGCAAACGGTCGGCATCCTGCCGATTTTAATCCTGATTGTCGCGGTATTTGGCTTTATCGCGCCGAACTTCTTTACCGAGAGCAACCTGCTGAACATTACCCGCCAGGCCTCCATCAACATCGTGCTCGCGGCGGGCATGACCTTTATCATTTTGACCGGCGGGATTGACCTGTCGGTCGGGTCTATCCTCGGCACCACCGCGGTGGCGGCGATGGTGGTCTCGCTGATACCGGAGCTCTCCCTGCTCTCCATTCCGGCGGCGCTGATGCTCGGCCTGCTGCTGGGCCTGTTCAACGGTGCGCTGGTCGCCTTCGCCGGACTGCCGCCGTTTATCGTCACGCTAGGCACCTATACGGCGCTGCGCGGGGCCGCCTATCTGCTGGCGGACGGCACCACGGTGATTAACTCCGATATCAGCTTCGAATGGATCGGCAACGATTACCTCGGGCCGGTGCCGTGGCTGGTGGTGATCGCCCTGGCGGTCATCGCGGTATGCTGGTTCATTCTGCGCCGCACCACGCTCGGCGTGCACATCTACGCCGTGGGCGGCAATATGCAGGCCGCCAGGCTCACCGGCATCAAGGTGTGGCTGGTGCTGCTGTTCGTCTACGGCATGAGCGGGCTGCTCTCGGGGCTGGGCGGGGTGATGAGCGCTTCACGGCTCTACAGCGCCAACGGCAACCTCGGCGTGGGCTATGAGCTGGACGCCATCGCCGCGGTTATCCTCGGCGGCACCAGCTTCGTCGGCGGTATCGGTACCATCACCGGTACCCTGGTGGGGGCGCTGATTATCGCCACCCTCAATAACGGCATGACGCTGATGGGCGTCTCCTATTTCTGGCAACTGGTGATCAAAGGGGCGGTGATCATCATTGCAGTACTGATCGACAAATACCGTACCCGACACCATCAAAGTGCATAACAACAATACCAATACCCTACGAGTGAGGAAGACAATATGCGTTTGAAACCGTTAGCGATCGCGCTCTGTGCCGGCACGCTGCTGGCCGCAGCGCCGTTCACCCAGGCTAAAGAACTCAAATCTATCGGCGTGACGGTCGGCGATCTGGCCAACCCGTTCTTCGTCCAGATAACCAAAGGCGCCGAGCTGGAAGCCCGCAAGCTGGCCGGAGATAATGTCAAAGTGACGCTGGTTTCCAGCGGCTACGATCTCGGTCAGCAGGTCGCGCAGATCGATAACTTTATCGCCGCGAAGGTCGACATGATTATCCTTAACGCCGCCGACTCGAAGGGCATCGGCCCGGCGGTGAAGCGGGCGAAAGACGCGGGCATCGTGGTGGTGGCGGTGGACGTGGCCGCCGAAGGCGCGGACGCGACGATTACCTCCGATAACACCCAGGCGGGCGAAATGGCCTGTAAATACATCACCGACCGCCTGAAAGGGAAAGGCAACGTGGTGATTATCAACGGGCCGCCGGTCTCTGCGGTGCAGAACCGCGTCGAAGGCTGCCAGACGGAGTTCAAGCGCCACCCGGATATCAAAGTGCTGTCGTATAACCAGAACGCCAAGGGCAGCCGCGAAGGCGGACTGGAAATTATGACCTCGCTGCTGGCCGCCAATCCGAAAATCGACGGCGTATTTGCCATTAACGACCCGACCGCCATCGGGGCGGACCTGGCGGCCAAACAGGCCCAGCGCCGCGAGTTCTTTATCGTTGGCGTCGACGGCAGTCCGGACGGGGAAGAAGCGTTGAAGCGTAAGAATTCACTGTTTGTCGCCACCCCGGCCCAGGACCCGCAGGTGATGGCGGCGAAGGCGGTAGAAATTGGCTACGACATCCTGCAGGGTAAACCGGCGCCAACGGCCCCGGTGCTGATCCCGGTGACGATGATCGATAAAAACAACATTGGTACCTATAAAGGCTGGACCGTGAAGTAGGCACCATCGGTCAGGTGATGCCCCGGGAAGCCCCGGGGTTAGCCCCTTCGCGGCTACGCCGCCTTATCGCCGTGGATAACGTCCGCGGCGAACACATAACCCAGGCCGCGCATGGTTTTGATCAGCGCCGGCTGATGCGGATTAAGCTCAATTTTGCGCCGCAGGCGCATGATCAGCACGTCAATCGTCCGGTCAAACACCTCAATGCTCTCGCTGTGGGTCAACGTCAGCAGCTGTTCGCGGTTCAGTACCCGCCGGGCGTTCTGCGCAAGCGCCAGCAGCAGGCCGTACTCGCCCTGGGTCAGCAGCACCGGCTGCTGCTGGGGGTTAAACAGCTCACAGCGTCCGGTGTCCAGCCGCCAGCCGTTAAAAATGAGTCCCGCACCGCCGCCGCCGCTGCTCTCAGCGGCCAGCGCGCCGCTGCGTCTGAGCACCGCTTTCACTCGCGCCACCACTACCCGGGAGTTAAACGGCTTGCCGATATAGTCATCGGCGCCCATCTCCAGCCCCACCACGACGTCGGCTTCGCTCCCGAGACCGGTCAGCATCACCACCGGCAGCTCGGGTCTGCTGCGCTGCAGCTGCTGTAGCACCAGCAGGCCGTTGGTATCGGGCAAAATCATGTCCAGCAGGACGAGGGAAATATCTGCCCGCTGCGCCGCTACCGCCAGCGCTTCGCCGCCGGTTTGGCACACCAGCACGTCAAAAACGTGCGCGCTGAGCACGTCGCACAGCAGTTCGCAGATTGCGCTGTCGTCATCAACAACCAAAATGACCGGTTTCATAGCTTGCCTCTGCCCGCCGGGGATGATCTCTGTATGATTAATTCAGCAAACCACCACCGACAAATCCATTGCCGGATAGCGTTTCTTCAACCCATGTCACAACTCCGCCCTCTTCGACACGTCAAAACTGACGACGCCCTGCTTTTCGTCAGCACTTCGCCCAAAAAACCGGCGTATTATCGGGAAATACCCACAATGAAAATATGGCATAGAAGATGCATAGTGACGGCGTGATAGCGCATATGCGCCAACTGATTAACGGGAGCAAGACCGATGAAAAAAGTCGTCACGGTTTGTCCGTATTGCGCATCAGGTTGCAAAATCAACCTGGTGGTCGATAACGGTAAAATCGTCCGGGCTGAGGCAGCACAGGGAAAAACCAACCAGGGAACCCTGTGCCTGAAGGGCTACTACGGCTGGGACTTTATTAACGATA
>RCUT01000200.1_pt1 | contig 33307 bp, 29 predicted proteins | sample 2166171 | NCBI WGS metagenome assembly RCUT01 (sample SAMN09932757, study PRJNA488358) | compost metagenome | isolation source: compost soil in 4-hydroxybenzoic | place: Germany: Experimental Botanical Garden | reverse complement strand
AGAGCCGGGTGATGTGGTCGGAAGGCATGTTCCTGCTGCCCCAGCATTTCCAGTACCAGGACGAGTTCCATCAGCACCAGTTGGCTGAGGCGACGCTGCGCAGCACGCCCTTTCATTGGGGCGTGCAGGCCTTGCAGGTGGACGAGGATGCGTTGGCCAACGGTACCTTGCAGCTCAAGCGCCTGAAACTGGTGTTCCCGGACGGCAGCCTGTTCGATGCGCCCCAGCACGACCCGCTGCCCGCAGCCCGTGACCTCAAGGACTTGCTCAAAGGCAATGACCTGAAGGTCTACGCCGCGCTGAAGCTGCCCGAGCCGTTCGGCCTGAACTACCTCGAAGACGGCCAGGAACAGAAAAGTGCCCGGCGCTTTCGCAAGCAGTTCGACACCTTGCCGGACCTCAACGAAGGCGACCTGGAAAACGAAATCACCAGCCTGCGCCTGAACGTGGTGATGCTAGTCGACGGCGATAACCTCGATGGCTACAGCTATTGCCCGATCGCCAGGCTGTCGCGCAATAACATGGGTGGTTTCAACCTCGACCCGCACTTTGTTCACCCGACCCTGCACCTGGGCAGCCACGACACCTTGGTGGGCATGGGCAAACGTCTGCTCGGCGCGCTGCACGCCAAGAGCAAGGCCCTGTCAGGACGTCGTCGCGAACGTGCCGACCAGATTGCCGAATTCGGTTCCAGCGATGTCACCCTGTTCTGGCTGCTCAACACCGTCAACCGCGCCTACCCGCAGTTGGCCCACTTGCTGGCCCACCCGCGCCTGCACCCCGAGCGCCTCTACCTGTTCCTCGCCGACCTGGCCGGTGGCCTGCTGACCTTTACCCTCGACACCCAGCTCCATGACCTTCCCGAGTACGACCATCACGACCCGGCGGCCTCACTGGTCAAGCTCGACGAGATGATCCGGGTAATGCTCGACAACGTCGTGCCCAACCAGTGCATCGTCATCAAGTTGAACCAGACCAAACCCTCGTACTGGCAAGGCCAGCTGCAGGACCCGCGCCTGGCTGAAGCCGATTTCTACATTTCGGTACACGCCGACATGCCCGGCGCCAGCCTGCTGGAGCTGGTGCCGCGCGCCTTCAAGGTCGGCTCGCCCGAAGACATCGAAGTGGTGGTCAACAGCGCTATGCCCGGTGTCACCCTCAACCACTCGACGCGCCTGCCCAATGCGATCCCGGTGCGCCTGGACAATCAGTACTTCGCCATCGAGCCCCATGGCCTGGTGTATGAACGCATGATGAATGCCCAGACCATCTGTTTCTACGCGCCCAGCGCCTTTACCAACCTCAAGCTTGAACTGATGGCGGTGCTCAAATGACTGAAGCCGTAATGCAGGGCGCCGTGACGGCCGCCAACGACAAGCCGGGCCTCAAAGACCTGGTACAAGACTTCATCAGCATGGCGCTGATTGTTCGCCGTGGCCGCCAAGTGACCTCGATCAAGGCCTTTGAGAGCAGTGTCGAGCGCTTCTTCGCCGACCTGGAGCGCGATGCCCGCGCGGCCAACTACAGCGTCGAGCAGGTCAAGGATACGCAGTACGCGCTGTGCGCCTTTCTCGATGAAAGCGTGCTGCGTTCAGGCGATAACGAACTGCGCCAGCACTTCGAGTTGCAGCCGCTGCAGTTCCGCTACTTCGGTGTGCACCTGGCCGGTGAAGGCTTCTTCGAGAAGGTCGATGCGCTGCGCGCCGACGTCAAGCAGAACATCGACGTGCTCGAGGTCTACCACCTGTGCCTGGCACTGGGCTTCGAGGGCAAGTTCAGCCTCGGCCAGAAGGACCAGCTGCGTTACCTGGCCAATACCCTGGGCCAGGACATCGCCCGCTACCGCAAGCCACCCAAGGCGCTGTCGCCCGACTGGGCATTGCCCGACCAGGTCTCGCACATGCTCCGCCACGAAGTGCCGGTGTGGGTGTACCTGGCGTTGATCGCGCTGGTCTGCGTCGCTGTCTATCTGACGCTCGACTGGTTGCTGGACAAGGACGTCGCCGCACTGTCCGAACACATCAGCCAGCTGTTCAGTGCCTGAGCACACACCAGGTAACCGAGTCAGGAAGACATGAAGACATTACTGCGTTTGTTGAAGAGTTTCTGGTTTCTCGTGCCGCTGCTGTGGCTGGCAAGCCTGCTGGCCTGCTGGTTGCTTGCGCCTCAGTGGCCGTGGCTGGCTATGCATCTATTGGAAGCGATGGCCATCGTCAGCGCCTGCTTCCTGCTGATCATTGTATTGCGCCAGTACCAGCGTATCCGCGCCGAGCACAACCTGGAAAACCTGCTGCACAAAGAAGCCGATCGCTCGTGGAGTGCCACCGGCGGTTTTCGCGACCAGCAGGTGCTGCGTGAACGTCTCAAGCATGCCATCGCCATGCTGCGCACCGACCGTTCTGCTGGCGGTGGGGGTTCGGCGGCGCTGTCGGACCTGCCCTGGTACCTGGTGGTTGGCATGTCGGCAGCGGGCAAGACCTCGCTGTTGACCCACTCGGGGCTTTCCGCCAGCGTCGCCACCGGCAATGAAGGTGACAGCGGTACTCAGCACTGCGACTGGTACTTCAGCGCTGACGCGGTGATGATCGATACCGCCGGCCGTTACCTGCACGATGACCAGTCGGCCAGCGAGTTCGCGGCGTTCCTGCGCACCCTCAGAAAGCAACGCGGAAAAGCCGCAATCAACGGCCTGGTGCTGGTGGTGAGCCTGCCCGAGCTGCTCGCCGCGAGCACCGATGAGCGCGAGAAACTGGCTGCCCAACTGGTGGCACGCGTCGAAGAGTACGCCGAGTGTCTGGACGCCAATCCTCCGGTCTACCTGATGCTGAGCAAGACCGACCAGTTGCCCGGTTTTCAACAAGCCTTCGACGGCCTGGACCTGCACCAACGTCAGCAGCCGCTTGGGATGACCTTCGGCCTCTCGGAAATCCGTAATAACGGCCTGCACAATGTCCTCACCACCCGGCTGAACAACCTCAACAACCACATCCGCCAGCATGTCGACGCGCAGATGATTGCCCTTGGCCCGGATGCCGACAGCACACTGCTGCACTTCCCCCAGTATTTTGCCGAACTCTCCGGGGTACTTGAGCAGTTCCTTGAGCATTTCGCCAATGGCCGCCAGGGCGCTACCCCGTTGTTGCTGCGCGGTCTGTACTTCACCAGTGCGCTGCAGACCGAGCGGCAGTTGAGCCAGGTGTATGAAGACGACATCGCCGAAGCCTTTGCCCTGCAAGCGGCCGCTGAGGAGCCTGTTCACGCTGAAGTGGGCGACAAGCCCGCCAGCAACCGCAGTTACTTCATTACCGACACCTTCCGCCGGGTGATCTTCCCTGACCGCGACTTGACCCTGTACCAGTCGCGTCTGGGCCGCAAGCAAGGGTTCAGCCCGGTGCTGATTGGCCTGGCCGCCGCCGCGGGCATCGCCTTTATTGGCTGGCAGAGCCTTTCGTTCGTCAACAACCGTCAATGGCTGGCCGGCTTGCAACAGCAACTGGCCGAACTGCAGCAGTCACCCGACCGCGAGCAATTGCTGGCCGCCGGCCAAGGCCTGGAAATCCTGCGCCAACAGATGGCGGCGATCGACAACCATCGTCTCAAGGGCGTACCGCTGCAACTGGGTGCCGGCTTGTATCGCGGTGAGGCGGTTTACGCTGTCACGCAAAATGCCTACCTGCAGCACCTGCGCAGCCAGGCGCTGGAGCCGATCACCCTGCGCTTGCAGGTGCAGATGCGCGCCTTCAACAGCTTTGCCCAAAGCATGAACCAACCGTTGGATTTTGCGCCGACCGCGACGGGCAAAAGTACCGCCGCCAGCAAGCTCAAAACCCAAGTGAACGCCAAGGCCAAGCAGGCCTTGGACAAGACGCGGGCTGCCGCCTACGTCGCCCCGTTGAACAAGGCAACCGCCAGCGATGCGGCGGAGCTGTCCGCTACCACCGGCGGCTTGTCACTGTCTGAGGAAATGCTCGGACGCCTGGATGAACAGCAAGTGGCGTCGATCATCGACGCTTACAACACCCTGAAGCTGTACCTGATGCTGACCGAACCGAAAACCCATCCGGAACCGGTATTCGTCGCCTCGACGCTGCCTCAGGCCTGGACCGCATCGACCCACGGCAGCGCAGCCGTCAGCAGCGACGTCATCGAACAGAACGCAGCGGTGTACGTGCACTTGCTCAAGCAAGGCCAGGCGCCGTCCCTGCCACGCAACGAGCAACTGATCAGTGAAACCCGCCAAAGCCTGAAGTCGTTCATGATTTCCAGCTCGCTGGTCGACCGTGAATACCTGCGCCTGCAACTGGAGTCGAGCCGCCAGTTCCCGGCCTTGACCCTCAACGACCTGGTGCCGATGCCTGGCCGCTCCTTGCTGTATGCCTCCGAAGCCGTACCGGCGATCTTCACCCGCCAGGGCTGGGAGTCGTTCGTCAAACCTGAGCTGATCAAGCTGGTGGCCGGCAACCTGCGTAACGAATCGGACTGGGTCCTCGATGGCGAAGGCGGTGACAGCATCGTGCAGAAGGCCAACTTCATTCGTGATTTCATGGCGCGCTACAAGCGCGACTACACCCAGGCCTGGTACACCCTGGTCGGCAGCGTCGGCGTGCGTCATTTCGCTGACCTGGCCAATGCCACCCAGCAACTGTCACTGCTCAGCGATGTACAGAACTCGCCCGTGAAGGTCCTGCTCAGCGCGGTCAACGACAACACCCAATGGGACCTCCCTGCCCCTCGGCAAACAACGCAAGCGGGCACCGAGAGCAAGGACGGGTCGTGGAGCAAGCTCACCGGCTTGTTCGGTGACAACACCCCCTTGCCCGAAACCCTCACTGCGGCGCTGCCTGCGGTGGACGACGGTAGCCTGGCCAAGCGCTTTGAGCCGGTGGCGCGGGTGTTCGCCGAGCACAATGCCGAAGGCGCCGACAGCACCATCATGGACCGCTACCTGGCCGCCCTGCGCAAGCTCAAGGTACGGATGAACAATATCCAGCGCTCGCAGGACGTCGGCAAGAGCAGCAAGCAGCTGATCAGCGAGACCCTCGAAGGCCAGCCGAGCGAAGTGACCAACGTGCGCAACTATGTCGAGACCAGCGTCGACACCAGCCAGGGTGGCTTGTCGCGCTCGCTACAGGGGTTGTTCAGCCTGCCGATCCAGTTCGCCTGGGAAACCCTGCGTGACCCGGCAGGCGCGCAGATCGCCAAGGCCTGGGCGCAGCAGATCGCCAAGCCCTGGGAGCAGGTCATGGCCCACCGCTATCCGATCTCTACCGCCAGCCGCAATGAAGCCTCGATCAAAGACCTGCAGCGCTTCGTCGACCCCGAGTCGGGGCTGCTGCCAACCTTCAAGCGCAACGAAATCGGCAACCTGTCAGGCGGTGAAGGCCTGGGCATGAGCAGCGGCGCCAAAAGCAGTGCGCTGGTCAACCCGAACATGATCAACAGCATCGACAAAGCCAGCTCCGTGGGCCAGGTGATTGCCAGCCTGTCGGACCGCGACAACGGCTTCGAGATCATGCTTGAGCCTTCAGCGCAGTTCACCGACATTGTCTTTACCCTCGACGGCCAACAGCAGCACTACCGTAACGGCCGCAGCAGCTGGAGCCGCTTCTCCTGGCCAATGACCACCGCCACACCAGGCGCACGCCTGGACGTCGTCACCCTGACCGGCGCGCGCATCACCGTGTTCGACTTCCCCGGTCGCTGGGGCCTGTTGCGCATGAACGAAAGTGCCCGCGTCGCCGACCTCGATGGCATCCAGCAGCGCTTTAGCTGGAATACCGCCAGCGGCCCGGTGAGCCTGGTGGTACGTAACTTCGGCGGGGTGAAACTGACTGACCTGGGCGACGTCAAGGCACTCAGCGCGCTCAACGCTGGCAGGACGGCGCAGTGATCGGTTGCTTCGGCAAGCTCCCGGCGAGCGCGGACTTCGTCAGCCTGCATGGTGCGGCGGATGAGGTCTGCGAGTTCGACGCCTGGTTGCAGGCCGCGCTGGCGGCCATGCGTCATCGCGACGACTGGCCGACGCTGTTCGAGCACCTGCCGGTGTGTTTCTTCAGCTACCGTGCGCGTAACGGCAATTGCTTGCTGGGCGGTTTGATCAGTTCGAAAGATGCCAGCGAGCGGCGTTATCCGTTCTTCATCTTCCAACTGCTCAAGCCCCAGGATGGAGAGCCGCTGGTCAACCCCTTTACCCTCGGTGAGCTGTTCTGCGCGCAGATCAAACCGCTGCTGCACCTGGCTGTGCAAGGCAGCAGTAGCGCGGCGTTGTTCGAACGCATCAAGGCCCTGCGGCCGCTGCAAGGACAGGACGTCGACCTGTTCCGCCGGGTGCATGCCAAGTTTTTGCAGGACTTCAGCCTGCGTGACATCGCCACGGCACTGAGCGGCGCCTACCCGACCTTCGACAGCCACCAGGCACTGGCCCGAATACAGGCCCTGGCACCGTTGCTGCACGCCGACTGCGAGGCCGGCATCGGTTTGCCGTTGCCCGCCGAACGCGGCCTGAAAAACCCCACTGCCGACCTTTGGCTGACCTGGCTGACCCGCCTCAATGGCGGCCATTTGCCGCCCGTCAGTGTGCTTGCCGACGACTTTCTGCGCCCAAAGCTGTACTGCTTTCCTTCACGCCACAGCACCACCGCCTACCGCGTGTTGACCGGGACCTGTGAGGCCGCGCAGCACCATGACCTGTTGCCACCTGGCGAGCGGCACGCCAGCGCGCAGCTCGCCGATATAGACCGCCCCCTTGATCACGTTATCGACCGTTGTGTCGACGCGCTGGATGCCACGTTTGTATGAACAAGATCAAATACTACTGCTTGCGCTACCAACCCTACCTGCTGGGGGTATGCTTTTTCCTGGCGATCTTTGTCGTCTGGGCCATTGGCCGGGGCCTGGGCTTCGGCTCGCTGCACAGCCTGCTGGTGGGTATCGGTCTGTTCCTGCTGCTGTCGGCAGGCTATGTCCTGTTGCTGTACCGCGGCGTATCGCAGCACCACAACCTTGAAGGGCTGCTGCGTGACGACGCCGACCAGGCGGTGCTCAATGCCAACCCTGCCGACCGCGAAGAGGTCAGCCTGCTACGCGAACGCCTGCTGCAAAGCCTGGAGCGCCTGCACAGCAACAAGCCGCGCGCAACCCCGGCCAAAGACGCACTGTACGCCCTGCCCTGGTACCTGGTAATTGGGCAACCGGCCGCCGGCAAGAGCACGATGATCTACCAGTCGGGGCTCAACTTCCCGTATGCCGAGCGCGAAGGCGCACGGGTGGCCGGTTTGGGCGGGACGCGCAACTGTGATTGGTTCTTCAGCTCCGAAGCGGTGCTGCTGGACACCGCCGGACGCTACATGAACAACCCGGAAGAAGCCGGCAAGTGGCGTGCCTTCCTGCAACTGCTGCGTCAGCACCGTCAGCGGCGGCCGCTCAATGGCCTGATTGTCAGCGTCAGCATCGACGACATCCTCAAGGCCTCGCCAGAGGATCAGGAGCGCCTGGCCAAGCGCCTGCGCGAACGTATCCAGGAAAGCTGTGCGTTGCTCGAGGTACGCCTGCCGATCTACCTGGTGTTCACCAAGTGCGACCTGATTCCCGGTTTTGCGCCGTTCTATCGCCAGCTCGATGACAGCGCGCGCGGTGAAGTGATGGGCAAGACCTTTTCACACAAGGGCTATGAGCAGGCTGACTGGGGGCAACGCTTTGGCCAGGCGATGGACGAGCTGGTCGGTTACTGGCAACAGGTTGCCCGCCAGCAACTGACCTTGCAGGACATCCAGGTCACCCGTGAGAACAATGCGGCCTATCGCTTCCCCCTGGAACTGGCAGCACTCAAGCCACGCCTGCAGCAATTTGTCGACAGCCTGCTGCGCGCCAACCCTTACCAAAACGCCGAACTGCTGCGTGGTTTCTACTTCACCAGCGCGCTGGATGCCGACCAGGCGCAACTGGGCGGCCATAGCCAGTGGGTGACCGAGCGCTTCGCCCTGCAAAACGGCGCGCAGGCCGCCAGTGGCCAGAGCCGGCCGGGGCCGCTGTTCATCAATAGCCTGTTCCGCAAGGTGATCATTCCTGACCAGCACCTGGTGGCGCTGTACACCAGCAACCATCGTCAACGCCGGCGCACGGCCGCCTGGGTCGGCGGTGCCAGCCTGGCCGCGGTACTGCTGTGCAGCCTGTGGGGCTGGTCGTACTACAACAACAGCAGCACCCTCGCGCAGATCTCCGCCGAGCTCAGCGAGGCGGCAGCGCAAGACGCCAGCACCAGCGGCCAATACACCGCTTGGCACAGCCTGGATCGCCTGCGTTTCTGGAGCGCTCATTACTACCAGCAGCACCACGATCAGGGCGTGCCGCTGCGCCTTCGTCTGGGCCTGTACCAAGGGCATGACGTCGAACCACTGCTGCGCGGCCGGTACTTCAGCTGGCTGCAAAGCGTGATGCTCAAACCGACTGCCGACAACCTGACCCGCACGCTGTACCTGCTGACCACGCTCAAGGTCTATCAGCGCAACAGCCGCGACTTGATGCCGGTGACCGGTGTTGACAGCGTCGAGCCCGAAGCACTGCCTCACGATAATCGCGCGCAGTCCATCGCCGACTTTGGCAAGGCGACGCTGGACACCTACGTCATGCTGTCGCCCGGCCAACGGAAAAAAGCCGATCCGGTGTTCCTCAAGGCGAAAATTCCCGACTACTGGTACCCGGCAATAGCCCGTAAAACCGGCAAAACCATGACTGCTGTCGACAATCAGGCCAGTGCCAGCCAGGACTACTTGTTCGCCAGCCGTCAGATCGACTTCTACAGCGATCAGATCCGTGAACCGGATGTGCCTCGGATCCTCGACAACGCCTTCCTGACATCCAGCTCGCGTAATTACATCAACAGCCTGCTGACGCAGTCATTGCGCTCGATCGAGACCATTACCCTGGAGTCGGACACCTTGTTCGCCTTCGCCCGCGCCGATTTCCAGAGCCTCAAGAGCGAAGGCCAGCGTCAGTTGAGCGCTATCGCCAGCAAGCTGTTGAACACCCCCAACATCGGCAAAATCATCATTTCCGGGCACGCCGACCAACTCGGCGACCCACAAAGCAACCTGCAGGTGTCGCGGCAACGGGCGCAGACCATCCGCACCTACCTGGTCGGCAAGGGGGTACCTGGCGAGCTGGTGGACGCCCTCGGCGAAGGCAGCCGCAAGCCGCTGGTCAAGTGCGACATGCACATGTCCAGGGCGCAGCTGATCCAATGCCTGGAGCCCAATCGACGGGTCGAAATCGAAGTGCGCGGGCTCAACTGAGGCCGCGTCAGTAAAGAACCGGCTGCCCGGGCCTCACAGGAGGAGGCATGGGCGGCGGCAAGCTACCTCTGTTGAGCTGTCAACGAGGTTAAACGAAGGGCCGAGAGCGACGCACCCGTGCAGCGCGGCCCTTTAAATGTAGGAAAGGAGAGTTTAAAAATGGCATTTGACGCATATATCCAAATCGACGGCATCCCGGGCGAAGTACTGGATGACAAGCACAAGGACTGGATCGAAGTGCTGGGCTACGAGTACGGCGCCACCCAGGCCACCTCGGCTACCGCCAGCTCCTCGGGCGGTGCGTCGTCCGAGCGTGTTGCCCTGAGCGACTTCAGCATCCGCAAGGCCGTGGACAAGGCTTCGGCCAAACTGTTCGAAGCCTGCTGCAAAGGCACCCACATCGCCAAGATCCAGTTGAACGTCAACCGCGCCGGCGGCGACAAGGTCACCTACCTGACCATCAACCTGGAAGAAGTCGTGGTGTCTTCGGTCAAAGCCGTTGCCGGCGGTAACCAGGGCGGTGAAGACAAGGCCGTCAGCGACCTGCCGATCGAAGAAATCAGCTTCAACTTCGCCCGCATCAAGACCACTTACACTCAGCAGAGCCGTGCCGACGGCCAGGGCGGCGGCAACGTCACCGGCGGTTGGGACCGCACTGCCAACAAAGTGTTCGCTTAAGGCTGTAGCGCTAGCGGGCCGCGCAAGCGGCCCGTGTTCGGCACCGCGCTCCCCCGTGGAGGCGGTGCTCCTTTACCCTGATCAGAGTGTTTTATGCCTGAATTTCTCAACGACTTTTCGCTGGCCGAACTGACAGCGCCCATCGCAGACGGGAGCGGCGAAGACTTGAGCTTTTCCACCTTGTTCGACCAGATCAAGGAGGCCCGCCGGGCAGACCCGGACTACCTGACCCTGGGCGACTGGCAAACCGACCTCAAATCCGCCGATTGGGACCTGACTATCAGCCTCTCGGCCCAAGGCCTGGCCCAACAGAGCAAGGACCTGATGCTGGTGGCCTGGCTCAACGAAGGGCTGGCGCAGCGCTACCACTTCGAAGGCATCACCTTCGGCCTGAACCTGGCCGAGCAGATCCTGCAATCCTACTGGGACACCCTCTACCCCTCCCTTGAAGAAGGCCTGGATGAACGCGGCGCGCGCCTGTCCTGGCTCAAGACCTCACTCACCGACATCGTCGGGGGGTTGCCCATTACCCAAGGGCAACATTTCGGTGTGCTTCGCTATGACGAATCACGCCACGTGGAAAACCTCGCCCTGCAGAATCCCAAGGCTATGCAGGTGGCGTTGGACGAAGGCAAGATCAACGCCGAAATCTTCCAGCGTTCCGTGGTACTGAGCGACTCCGATCACCTGCGCCAAAAGGCCCAGCAGATCGCCGACAGCCTCAATGCCTGTCGCCAGTTGCAAGCGACCATCGACCGTTTGTTCGGTGCCGAGGCGCCAAGCTTCGCCACCCTCGTCGACATCCTGTCGCGGGCCAGCCAATTGGCGGAGAAGTTGTTGAAAGACCGTGGAATCGAACTCAACCCACCCGCGCCGGCAACGCCAGAAGTGGCCGCCGAGTCCTCCCCTTCTCACGCGCCAGGTGCCTCGATGACCAACCTTGTCCAGGACGCGCCCGCAGCGCCGATGCGCACCACGCCGCTGACCCGCGACGAAGCCTTCACCATGCTCGCCGGCATTGCCCAGTTCTTCAAACAGAGCGAGCCGCAGAGCCCGGTACCGTACCTGATCGAACGCGCCATCAAGTGGGGCAACATGCCGCTCGAAGGGTGGTTGAGCGACGTGATCAAGGACAGCAACGTGGTCGACACCATTCGCGATGTACTTGGCACCCGCGAACCGCGTGGTTGATCCGACTACATTGGCCTGAGGGGGTACCGTGGGCAAGGTCGACAGCTAGACACGTGCGTGCCGGCCTGCACAAACAGTTGCATGCCGACAGCAACGCTTTCAGACTCGCGGTTCACCTTGCTAGGAATCGCCATGATCCACATCCGCCCCATGACCGCCGCCGACTTCGACCTCTTCTGGCCGACCTTCCAGGCCATTGTCGGCGCTCGCGAAACCTACGCCTTCGACCCGGCCATGAGCCAGGAACAGGCACGTCAGCTGTGGCTGGAATCTCCCCTGTACACCTGGGTGGCAGAGGAGGATGGGCAACTGCTGGGCTCCTACTACCTCAAGGCCAATGCCGCCGGCCCTGGCAATCATGTCAGCAACTGCGGCTATATGGTCAGCGAGGCTGCACGAGGGCGTGGCGTGGCCCGGCTGATGTGCGAGCACTCGCAACGGCTGGCCCGTGATCAAGGCTTTCTGGCCATGCAGTTCAACTCGGTGGTGTCGAGTAACGAGGCGGCGGTGGCGTTGTGGCAGAAACTGGGGTTCGAAGTCGTCGGGCGTTTGCCGCGGGCGTATCGACATGCTCAGCTGGGGCTGGTGGATTGCCTGGTGATGTACAAGTGGCTGGAGCAACCCCAGCAACCGATGCTGATCGGGCGCAAGAACATCGAAGCGGTGGTGTCGCGCAAGCGCGGGCGTTGATCTCACTGTAACGCATTGACTGCAAAGGCTTTCAATGGTCAGATGCGCACCAGTTTCAGGTGTCCTGCGCCGCCGTGCGCAGGGTGAAACGGGAAGCCGGTGCGTCACTCAAGGTGACTAGTCCGGCGCTGCCCCCGCAACGGTAAGCGAGCGAAGCCTTCGAAACACCACTGTGCCCTGGCATGGGAAGGTGAAGGCCTTCATGACCCTCGCAAGCCCGGAGACCGGCCTGAAGCTTCGTTTGGCAACCCCGCGGTGGGCGGGCGCAGGCCGGTTTGCGGGCGCCTGCGCGCGCACTTCCTCCATGCGTTGTTCCCTCCGGGATTCATTCTTCCAGTAGATTGTGGAACGACATGTCCCGTTACTCCAAGCTTCACACCCTGGCGGCCAATGCCCTGGCCCCTTGCCTGGCATTCTCCTTGCCAGCCTTCGCCACTGAAACCGACAGTAAAGCCCTGGCCCTGCCCTCAACGGCGATCACCAGCAGCAGCGACAATGAGCCAATCAGCCTGGCCACCCCACTGCCAGCCGGCTCACGCCTGAACCTCAGTGCCATGGACACCCCGGCCAGCACCAGCAGCCTCAGTGCCGAGGTTATTGACGGGCGCAACAACCGCAGCGTGCAGGACGCCGTCACCCGCTCGCCGGGAATCACCTCTGTGGCGACCCCAGGCAATGGCAACACTGCCCTCTCGGCCCGTGGCTTTGAAGGCCACGGTTCAGTAATGACCCTGTTCGACGGTTCGCGGATGTACACCGGCGCCGGCACCCAGACCTTTCCGGTCGATCCATGGATGGTCGAGCGCATCGATATCATCCGTGGTCCGGCCTCGGTGCTTTATGGTGAAGGCGCGACCGGCGCGGTGATCAACGTGATTCCGAAAAAGCCCTTCGCCGGTGACATTCAGAACCACCTGCGCCTGGGCTATGGCTCGTATGACCGTCAACAGCTGGGCCTGGACAGCGGCGGCTCGTTGAGCGAGCGCCTGAGCTACCGGCTTACCCTCAACCAACAGGCAAGCAACGGCTGGGTCGATCGTGGCGACTCGAAAAACCTGGCCATGAGCGCCGCCCTGCGCTTCGATGCCAGCGACGACCTGAGTTTTACCCTGGCCCATGAACGTGGTGATGCCGAGCCGATGAACTACTTCGGCACACCGTTGATCGACGGCCACTACCGCGACAGCCTGCGCAAGAAGAACTACAACGTTGAGAATGATGTGCAGCGTTACCACGACGAGTGGACCCGTCTGAACACCGACTGGGCGATCAGCGATTCGATCAGCGCCAGCAACCAGCTGTACTACATCAAGAGCCGCCGCCACTGGCGCAACGCAGAGGACTACACCTGGGACAGCAGCCTGGGGCAGTTGCAGCGCGGCAGCTACCTGGAGATCAAGCATGATCAGGAACAGGTCGGCGACCGCCAGAGCTTTACCTTCGATCACAGCCTGTTCGGCCTGGCCAGCAAGACTGTGCTCGGTGCCGAGTACAACCGCATTCGTTTCGGCATCAACAGCAACTCGCCGTACAACGACATCGGCGGCGACTACATCGACCCCTGGCACCCGGCACCCGGCGACTTCCACAGCCTGGACCCGACCCGGCCACAGTCGCACAGCACCACCCGCACCTTTGCGTTGTTCGCCGAAAACCGCACCCAGCTGTCTGATCGCTGGTCGTTAGTGACCGGTATTCGCCGTGACCAGAACCACATCGACCGTGACAACCTGATCGACAACAGCCGCACCGACCGCAGCCTCAACGGCGGCAACTGGCGAGCAGGCCTGGTGTTTGCCGTGACCGATGAACTGTCGCTGTATGGCCAGTACTCCACCAGCGAAGATGGCGTCAGCGACCTGGTCACGCTCAGCCCCAGCCAGCAAAACTTCGACCTCACCGAAGCCAAGCAGACCGAATTCGGCCTCAAGCAACTGTTCTGGGACGGCCGTGGCGAATGGACCCTGGCGGCCTATCACATCGTCAAAAAGAAACTGCTGGTCGATGACCCGATCACTCACCAGAAACAGCAAGCCGGACAGCAGACCTCCGACGGCCTGGAGGCCACCCTGGAACTGGCTCTGGCCAACCAGTGGCATGTCTCGGCCAATGCGTCGGTGGTGCGCGCCCAATATGACGACTTTGACCAGACGGTTGGCGGCCAGTCCGTTTCGCGTGCCGGCAACCGCCCCAGCAATGTACCGCGACGCACTGCCAACCTGTGGGTGAACAAAGGATTTGGTTACGGCGTAGCGGCCGGCATGGGTCTGCGTTATGTCGATGAGCGTTACGCCAATACCGCCAACACGCAGACGGTGCCGGGGTTTACCGTGGTCGACGCCAACCTGGGCTGGCACGTGCTGCCCGATGTGCGTCTGGGCCTGCAGTTGAACAACCTGCTAGACCGACGCTACGCCGCAACCGCCCACAGTGGCGAGCAGTGGTTGATGGGTGAGCCGCGCTCGTATTTCGCTACGGTGGACTACAGCTTCTGAGGTGGTGGGAACTGGCCTTGCCAGCGATGCAGGCACCGCGCAACAACTGACAGCGTGCCGATCTCATCGCCAGCAAGGCTGGCCCACAATAAAGCAACATCTCCGTCGCCACAGGGTCCAAGTGGATATCCAGAAAAAGGTGATTATGCTTCAAGAAGTCTTGCACCAATGCGCAACCGCCACCCCCAGGGCCAGGGTGCGGTAACGACAGTGGCTACTCCGGCCTATAAGAACAAGACGGAGAACACTCATGGCAGCAATCGACAACACCTCCACCGGCACCACACCCAAACGCGGAATCACCAAGGAGGAGCGCAAGGTCATCTTCGCCTCGTCCTTGGGTACTGTTTTCGAGTGGTACGATTTCTACCTCTACGGCTCCCTGGCGGCGATCATCGCCAAGCACTTTTTCGCCGGGGTCAACGAGACAACCTCATTCATCTTCGCCCTCCTCGCCTTTGCCGCAGGCTTTGCCGTGCGGCCGTTCGGCGCCATTGTGTTCGGGCGCCTGGGCGATATGATCGGGCGCAAGTACACCTTCCTGATCACCATTGTGATCATGGGGGTCTCCACTGCCGTGGTTGGCTTTCTACCCGGTTACGCCACCATCGGCGTGGCCGCACCGATCATCCTGATTACCCTGCGCCTGCTACAAGGCCTGGCCTTGGGTGGCGAATACGGTGGTGCGGCAACCTATGTGGCCGAGCATGCCCCGAAAGGCAAACGCGGGTACTTCACCTCATGGATTCAGACCACCGCGACCCTGGGCTTGTTTCTGTCGCTGCTGGTGATCCTCGCCTGCCGCACGATCCTCGGCACCGAAGCCTTCGAGGCCTGGGGTTGGCGGATTCCGTTCCTGCTGTCGATTCTGTTGCTGATCGTCTCGGTGTACATCCGCCTGCAATTGAGCGAGTCGCCGGTATTTCAGAAAATGAAGGCCGAAGGCAAGGCGTCCAAGGCGCCGCTGACCGAATCCTTCGCCCGTTGGGACAACCTAAAGGTGGTGATCATGGCCCTGCTGGGCGGCACGGCCGGTCAGGCCGTGGTGTGGTACACCGGACAGTTCTACGCGCTGTTCTTCCTGTTGCAGACGCTGAAGATCGACCCGCAAACCGCCAACCTGCTGATTGCCGGTTCCTTGCTGATCGGTACGCCGTTCTTCATTCTGTTCGGCAGCCTTTCCGACCGTATCGGTCGCAAGGGCATCATCATGGCCGGCTGCATCATCGCGGCGCTGACCTACTTCCCGATCTTCCATGCCTTGACGCAGTACGGTAATCCCGACGTATTCATCGCCCAGGAGAAAAACCCGGTCACGGTAGTCGCCGACCCCAGCCAGTGCTCGTTCCAATTCGACCCGGTAGGCAAGGCCAAATTCACCAGTTCCTGTGACCTGGCCAAGAGCGTGTTGGCCAAACGCGCCATTCCTTACCAGAACGAGAAGGCCGTGCCAGGTGCGGTAGCGCAGATTCGCATCGGTGACAAAGTGCTGCAGAGCTTCGAGGGCACCGGCATGCCGGCTGCCGACTTCAAGGCCCAGAACGATGCCTTCGTCGCCACCCTCGGCGGTGCCCTCAAGGACGCGGGTTATCCGGAGAAGGCTGATCCGAACAAGACCAACTACCCGATGGTGTTGCTCCTGCTGACCATTCTGGTGATCTACGTGACCATGGTCTACGGGCCGATTGCCGCCTGGCTGGTGGAGCTGTTCCCGGCGCGCATCCGCTACACCTCGATGTCGCTGCCCTACCACATCGGCAACGGCTGGTTCGGCGGTTTCCTGCCAACGGTGGCCTTTGCCATGGTCGCGGCCACTGGCGATATCTACTACGGGCTGTGGTACCCGATCGTCATCGCAGTGATGACGGCGATCCTGGGCATCCTGTTCCTGCCAGAAACCAAGGATCGCGACATCAGTCACACCTGAAACTGAGACTGTACGTAGCACAGCGGGTTGGGCGATGATCACGCCCCCCCCGCTTTCAATGGAATGAATATGCCAGACTTAATGGCCATCTTTTCTTTGTGTGTTGTCGTACTGTTTTTGAAGATGCTGGCAATCTCCTGCTATCAGGGCTTCTATCGCATCAGCCGCCAGACCTTCAAGAATGCCGAAGACGCCGCGTTTGTCGGTCGCCCAGCAAGCCCACAGGAGTTACCGCAGGTCAGCCGCGCAGCTCAAGCCTGGACCAATGACCTTCAGAACATTCCGGTGTTTTTTTTCCTCGGCGCGCTGTGCCAGCTTTATTACCCGCCGGGGCAGCTCAGCGCCGGCTTGATGGTCGTGTTCACCGCCGCACGCCTGGTGCATACGGTGGCCTATCTGGCGCGCTGGCAGCCGTGGCGCACGATCGCCTATGTCGTTGGGATCATCTGCCTCTTGGGCTTGGCCGGCATCGTGGTGATGGGTGCCGTGCGCCATTTGTAAGAAGGCTGACTGTTGCCCGGGGTCAACACGTGCACCGTGTGACGGGCCAGTAAAACCAAAAGCGGGATTGACGCCGATGCGTCAATCCCGCTCTGTGACAGCCTGAGAACCTTAGTTCAATCAGTTCCAGGGACGGTCGCCGTTCTCGTCTTTGATGCGGGTCGGCAGGCCCATCTCGTCCAGCGCCTTGAGGAACGGCTCAGCCGGGAGCTCCTCGACGTTGGCCATGCGCTGCACATCCCACTGACCACGGGCGACCAGCAAGGCCGCAGCCACAGGTGGCACGCCGGCGGTGTAGGAAATGCCCTGGCTGTCGGTTTCGGCGTAAGCCTCTTCATGATCCGCCACGTTATAGATGAAGACCTCACGTGGCTGGCCATCCTTGGTACCTTTGACCAGGTCACCAATGCAGGTTTTACCGGTGTAACCCGGTGCCAGCGACGAGGGGTCAGGCAGCACGGCCTTAACCACTTTGAGCGGCACCACTTCCAGGCCTTCAGCGGTCTTGACCGGCTGCTCGGAGAGCAGGCCAAGGTTCTTGAGCACGGTGAAGACGTTGATGTAGTGCTCACCGAAACTCATCCAGAAACGCACGTTCGGCACGTCGAGGTTCTTCGACAGCGAGTGCACTTCATCGTGGCCGGTCAGGTACAGGTTCTGCGAACCTACCACCGGCAGGTCGTCGGTACGCTTGACCTCGAACATGGTGTTGCTGGTCCACTGGCTGTTCTGCCAGCTCCACACTTGCCCGGTGAACTCGCGGAAGTTGATTTCCGGGTCGAAGTTGGTGGCGAAGTACTTGCCATGTGAGCCGGCATTGACGTCGAGAATGTCGATCGAATCAATGCGGTCGAAATACTGTTGTTGCGCCAGCGCCGCATAAGCGTTGACCACACCTGGGTCGAAGCCTACGCCGAGAATGGCGGTAATGTTCTTCTGCTGGCATTCCTCGAGGTGTTTCCACTCGTAGTTGCCGTACCAGGGCGGGGTTTCGCAGATTTTGCCCGGTTCTTCGTGAATGGCGGTGTCCAGATAGGCCACGCCGGTATCGATGCAGGCACGCAGCACCGACATGTTGAGGAACGCGGAACCGACGTTGATGACGATTTGCGATTCGGTTTCGCGGATCAGCGCCTTGGTCGCTTCGACGTCCAGAGCGTTCAGCGCAAAAGCCTTGATTTCAGCGGGCTGCTTGAGGCTGCCCTTGGCCTTGACGCTGTCGATGATGGCCTGGCATTTGGAGATGTTGCGCGACGCGATAGCAATACGACCGAGTTCGTCGTTGTGCTGCGCGCACTTGTGGGCCACCACCTTGGCGACACCTCCTGCACCAATGATAAGAACGTTCTTCTTCAATTTCTCTTTCTCTCCTTTACTGCCAGCTTACGACAGGCTGGACAAGTAGTCTTCGAAACCAAACTCGCGAACCACCTCGACAGTACCGTCGAGTTGTTTCACTACGATGGACGGCATTTTCAGGCCGTTGAACCAGTTTTTCTTGACCATGGTGTAACCCGCTGCGTCAACAAACGACAGCCGATCGCCGATGGCCAGCGGACGATCAAATGAGTATTCGCCGAAAATATCGCCGGCAAGGCAGGACTTGCCGCACACCATGTAGGTGTGTTCGCCCGCGCTTGGCGCCAGTTTGGCGTTGAGGCGATAGATCAGCAGATCGAGCATGTGCGCTTCGATGGAGCTGTCGACCACGGCCAGGTGCTTGCCGTTGTAGAGGGTGTCGAGCACGGTGACTTCCAGCGAGGCGCTCTGGGTGATCGCCGCTTCGCCTGGCTCCAGGTAGACCTGCACGCCGTACTTCTCGGAGAACGCCTTCAGGCGTGCGCAGAACGCGTCCAGTGCATAGCCTTCACCAGTGAAGTGGATACCGCCGCCCAGGCTCACCCACTCGACCTTGTGCAGCAGGTGACCGAAGCGGTCTTCGATGGTGCACAGCATCTGGTCGAACAGGCCGAAGTCGCCGTTCTCGCAGTTGTTGTGGAACATGAAGCCGGAGATCTGCTCGATCACCGCTTCGACTTTGACCGGATCCCACTCGCCCAGGCGGCTGAACGGCCGCGCCGGATCGGCCAGCAGGTAGTCGGAGCTGCTCACTTGCGGGTTGACGCGCAGGCCACGGACCTTGCCTTCGGAGGCGTCAGCAAAGCGTTGCAGCTGGCCGATGGAGTTGAAGATGATCTTGTCGCAGTTATCGAGCATTTCCTCGATTTCATCGTCGGCCCAGGCCACGCTGTAGGCGTGGGTCTCGCCGGCGAACTTCTGGCGACCCAACTTGAGCTCGTAGAGCGACGACGAGGTGGTGCCGTCCATGTACTGCTGCATCAGGTCGAACACCGACCAGGTGGCGAAGCACTTGAGTGCCAGCAGGGCCTTGGCGCCGGAGTTTTCACGCACGTAGGCGATCTTCTCCATGTTGCGCAGCAGCTTGGTTTTGTCGATGAGGTAGTACGGCGTTTTGATCATTTCGAGGCCCCCGGCAAGGCCGGCCAAAAAAAGGACACGCATTGTGCCCTCCCTTGCCCCAAGTCGAAAGAGCGAAAAGCGCTTTTCCCTCAGTCAATGGTCAGTTTGCCAGCAAAACCCCCACATTTCTGTGAGAGCTGGCCTTGCCAGCGATGCAGACACCGCGCAATCGCTGACACTGCGCCGATTTCATCGCCGGCAAGGCCGGCTCTCACAAAAAAAACAGCAGGATAACTGTCCCTACAACGTCAGCTAAATGCGTTGATAAACCAGGTAATCAACGGCAAGGCGACGATATCGATCAGCACCGCACCACACAGCGGCACGATGATGAAAGCCTTGTAGGAAAACACTTTGTAGTGGTCACAAATGGCGCCCATGTTCGCCACCGCATTGGGCGTGGCGCCCAAGCCGTGGCCCATGTAGCCGGCGCAGAGCACGGCGGCATCGTAATTGCCGCCGAACAGGCGGAACAGCACGAAGATGCACAGCAACACCATGATCACCACCTGCACCACCAGGATGACCAACAACGGCAGGCCCAGGTGCTCCAGCTCCCAGAACTTCAGGCTCATCATGGCCATGGTCAGGAACATCCCCAGGCTGATATCGCCCACGGTGCTGACAGCATTGTCGGGCAGTTCGATCACACGCGCACGGTCATTGAAGTTGCGCAGAATGATGGCGACGAACATCGCACCGACGTACACCGGTAGCACGATACCCAGGTGTTCGTTCAGGGCGTTACCCATCCAGAAGCCCAGCACCATGATCACCAGGATGCAGGTCAACAGCCGCAGCAGCACCGCCGCGTCCAAGGGCACGCTCGGGGCTTCGTTGGCCTTTTCCAGCGCTTGCAGGGTGTCAACCCGGTCGGCCTTGACCGCGAGTTTTTTGCGGTCGATCAGGTAGCGGGCTACCGGGCTGCCGAGCAAGCCGCCAGCGACCATGCCGAAGGTTGCCGACGCCAGCGCCGCCGTCGTGGCACCGCTGGTACCCAGGCTTTCGGCAATCGGTCCGAACGCCGCCGCCGCACCAAAGCCACCTTCGAGTGACACCGCTCCGGCCATGATCCCCAATAACGGGTCAATGCCCAGCGCTTTAGCCATGCCGACACCCACCAGGTTCTGCAGCAAGGCCAGGCCCCAACAGGCGCCCAGGTAGACGAAGAGGATCTTGCCACCCTGACGCAGCAAGCCAAGGCTGCCGCCCAGGCCAACCGTGGTGAAGAACACCACCATCAACGGGGTTTGCATGGCGGTGTCGAGCTTGATGTCCAGCCATTGCTGGTTACGCAGCAGCCATACCACCAAGGCAAAGCCAAAGCCGCCGATCACAGGAGCCGGTACACAAAGCTGGCGCAGCCAGTAACTGTGCTTTTTCAGTTGCGCGCCCATCGCCAGCAGCACAAGCGCCAGGGCGACGGTGGTCAATGCATCGAGTTGCAGAGTCAGCATGGGTTAACACTCTTGTTTTTATACTTGGATTTATGGGGTCAAGGGCTCAGTCAACCAGGCTGGCCAGTAGCCTGGCGCCAATACGCGCGGTGCGCTGGTCCTGATCAAGTCCGGGGTTGAGTTCGGCGATGTCAGCCATGCGCAACTTGCCGCTGGCCTTGGCCTGGCGGACCAGGTGCTCGACCACCATCAGGTCGACGCCATGGGCCGATGGCGCACTCACACCGGGGGCCTGGCTGGCGGGCAGCACATCCAGGCACACGGTCATGTAGAGGTGATCGATGCCACTCAGAAATGCCTCGACATAGTCTTCGATGGCCGGGACATTCCATGGCTGCATCTGCCGGTCAAGGCGATAGCGCACGTTCAGGCGCTGGGCCTGCTCGAACAGGGCCTGGGTGTTGTTCAGCTCGCTCACGCCCAGGCAGCAGTAGTCAAAGGCCATGCCGGCTGCTTGGCAGTATTCGGCGATCTGCCGAAACGGCGTGCCGGAGCTGCATTGTGCGGCGTGGCGCAGGTCAAAATGGGCATCGAAATTGAGAATGCCGATACGTGGGCACGGCTCGTGCTGGCGCAGGTGTTCGGCCAGCCCGAGGAAGCTGGCATAGGCAATTTCATGGCCGCCGCCCAGGCCCAAGGGCAAGTGGCCCTGGTCGAGCAATTGGCTGACCTGTTTGGCGTAAGCCTGTTGCGCACCTTCCAGGTCGCTGCCGACACATTCGATGTCACCGCTGTCGTAGAGCCCACGCTCGCCGCGCCAGGCCAGGTTGGCCAGTGCCTTGCGCAGCGCTGAAGGGCCTTGACGGGCGCCCGTGCGGCCCTGGTTACGGCTGACGCCTTCGTCGCAGGCCAGGCCCACCAGGGCGGTGCCAGGTGTTTGCTCACGGCTAAAGGGCTGCACCCATTGGTGCCAGCGCAGCGCCGACGCGCCTTCGCCAGCGTCGATACGGCCTTGCCACAGGGCCATGGTGAGATGTGCGGTCATGCGGGGTACTCCAGGTAGATTCAATCCAGCCGCGCACCTACGCGCAGGGCGACCTCACGGGTCCAGCGGGTCAGGCGCTCGCTGTTCTGCTGTGCGCGAAAGGCCGGGGCCATCAGGCTGATAGCGCCGTGCAGGCGGTTGCGGCTGTCGAGCACCGGGGCGCTGACGCCCCAGATGCCGTCATCAATTTCGCCCAGGCTGACGGCGTAGCCCTGAGCGCGAATGGGGATGAAGCTTTGCTGATAAACCACGATGCCTTCGGCGTCCACGCCTTGCTCGTGAAGGATCGCCTCACTGCGTTCAGGCGCCATGTGGGCCAGCAGTACCCGCGCCGAGGCACCGACCAACAGCGGCTGGGCCAAGCCCTTCTGATAGCAGCAACGCAGTGGCTGCGGGCTGTCGATCAGCTCGATACAAATCGCCTGGCCATTGCTCGGCACCATCAGCGCGACGCTTTCACGGCTCAGTTCAGCCAGGCGTTTAAGCTCCGGCAAGGCTTGCGACACCAGCAGCGCTTCGCGGTCGAACTTGTTTGCCAGCTGCAGGCAAGCCGGTCCCGGCAGGTAGCGGCCATGACCATTGTCTTCGGCCAACCCCCAACGCAGCAGGGTTTTCAAATGCCGGTAAGTGCTGCTCAAAGGCTGTGCCAATTGAAGGCTCAGCTCCTTGGCCGACAGCGCTTCATCGGCTTGGCCTAAGGCGACGAGAATCTGCAACAAGCGATCAGTGGGCGTGGTGTAGTTCATGTGTGCTCCTTGCGAACATGGTGCACAGGGTTTTCCCAAAGGGTGAAACAGGATTCCCACTAAGTGGGAAATATCGCTATTAAAAGCGACGAGGGGCATGTAACGGGCAGATCAAAGGTGCCTCAGGCAGGGCTCATGGGTCAGGCAGCAACGGATTTAGCGCAGCGTCCGAACACCACCACCTCTGCTGCAGTCGCAATCACCAGGCTCAAGCCGGTGTAGGAGAAGCCGAACGCCCTCACCTCCAGCTCTACTCCGAGCTTGTGGAACAGGGCCGGTCGGTTGTAGCGCGCGCCGTGCAGCCACGAACCCGGTTCAACCAGCAACAGATGCTGTTCGGGCCAGGCCAAGATGATGTCTTCGATCATCCAGCCATCAGCGGTAGCCAGCGGCAGGCCGCCGCCATTGATCCCGGCCATGCGAACCACCTGATCGTGCAATGGGCCAATGCCGCGGGTTTCCAGATGGCGGTCGCTGCCCAGGTTATCGGTGCGGTCGCGGGCGACTTTTGCCCCTGTTTGGCAATCAATCACACTGCGCCCCGAGCTGGAGGCAACCAGCATCAGTTCGCCGTCGCGCTCAAAGCCGACTTCCAGCAGGCCGGCGATGGTCAATCGCGTCTTCAGTTGCCACGGCTCAGGCGCTGGCGCGACCGGAAGCTGTTCGATCACCCGGCGCAGCGGGTCAAGATGGGATGAGGGCATGTCACGACTCTGCGGTATGGGTCAGTGGCCAACTAGGCACCCTACAGGCAGGCGGGTACTTTTGCTATGCAGACGCTCTCAATCGGTGTTCACCACTGGCAATAAACTTCTGGGTACACTCGCCAGGTAAACCCCTTGCCCTGCGGAGCACACATTGCCCACCCCACGTCAGTTCAGCCGTAAATCCAGCACAACCAACATGCTGAACTTAAACCATCCGCAAACGGCTTCCACCCCTGCCTACAGGGTCGGTTTTGTGCTGCTGGAGAACTTCTCCATGGCCAGCTTCACCGTGGCCATGGATGTACTGGTTACCGCCAACTTGCTGCAGAACAACCTGTTCAGGATCACGCCTCTGTCATTGGGCAGTGATCGGGTGATGAGCGACTTGGGGTTGGAAATCTTTGCGGCAGGTCTGGAGCGAACCGCCCTGAACCAGTACGACATGCTGGTAGTGTGCGGCGGCTTGCGCACGCCGCTCAAGTACCCGGAGCTGGACCGGTTGCTGACCGAGGCTGCCAACCATGGCCTGGCCCTCGGCGGCTTGTGGAACGGCGCGTACTTTCTCGGTCGTGCCGGGGTGCTTAGCGATTACCGCTGCACCATTCACCCCGAGCAACGGGCAAGCCTGGCCGAGCGCAGTGGGCAGAGCACAATTACCCCGGCAAGCTATGTTGTCGATCGCGACCGTTTGACGGCGGCCAGTCCCAATGGCGCACTGGAAATGATGCTGGCACTGCTGAAGTTACATCAGGGCGAAGCGCTGGCGGCTGGGGTCGAGGAGATCCTGGCGTTCTCCGGTGCGCGTTTTCGCCGGGTCGACAGCAGCTCGAAAAAATCGATGAGCGCACCGTTGCGCACCATCGTCGAATTGATGGAAAACAACCTGGAAGAAACGCTGAGCCTGGATCAACTGGCCACCTACAGCGGTCGTTCGCGACGCCAGATCGACCGTTTGTTCCAGGCGCAACTGGGCACCTCCCCCAGCCGCTATTACATGGAGCTGCGCATTACCAAGAGCCGGCGCCTGCTGCAATACGCCGACCTGCCACTGATGGACGTGGCGATTGCCTGTGGCTTTGTCTCGGTTTCGCACTTCAGCAAGTGCTACAGCGCCTACTTCGGCTACCCGCCTTCACGCGAGCAGCGCTTGGGCGAGTGAGACAGCTAAAGGCGACCTGGCATGTGCCCATCGTCGTGGCTGAATAAACATCCAGCGCCCATGGCAAGCACATACTTACTGTGGGAGCCGGCCTTGCCGGCGATAGGGTCAGCGCGTAAACCCGCTGTTGCCCAAGGCCTGCTCCCACAAAAGCGAGCACCCTATTGGCCAGTGTGCGCTAGCGCTTCCAACGCCTCACGCAGCGCCTCGGCACTGGCGTATTCGTTCTGCGCCACCACACGGCCCTGCTCCAGTTGCAGCCACAGTACCTTGTCCTCAGCCCCCGGATAGCGCGCCACGACCTTGCCGTCGCGGTCGAGCATGACCCGGTAGCTGTAATCACGCATCGCCGGAACCGCAAACAGCTTGCTGATCAGCGCCGGCATACGCTGGATATCGGCAACGAACACCGCATTGCGCGCTTCGAGGTAGCCCTTGGGACGATCGGCCAGCGCCGCCTTGACCAGCTTGGCACCGTCCATGTTGCGCGCCACCAGCAAAGTGCGGGTCTGGTCGTTGAGGCTGTAGGCCTGATCATGCTGGTCAAGCAGGGTCCACGGCGCTAGACGCTCACCGACTTCAACGGCCTGGGCCAACAGCGGGGACAGACTCAGGAGCAGGGCAATTAGATACTTCACAAGGGACCTCGGCAGGTAGGGAGTGTGGTCGCAGTATTCATGGTTTTGCCCTGACGATCACCCCTCAGGCAGGCAAAACACAGAACAAACAAAAGGATATAAAAATAACAAAACAATCTAACAAAACGGAATAAACAAATTGAAGCGCTCATGGCGGCTCTTTATATTTTTGGACACCACCTACCCTTGCACCTCTGGAGTCCGCCCATGCCGCAACAGCCTCTTTCCCCGCTGCGTCGCCTGTTGACCGGCAGCTTGCTCGCCGTGTTCGCTGCACTCTTGCTCCCTGGCCAGAGCGCCGCTGCCGAGCCTGCCAAAACCTTGCGTATCGGCTACCAGAAATTCAACAGCATCAACATCCTCAAAGGCAGCGGCGCGCTGGAAAAAGCCCTGGCCCCCCAAGGGGTGACCGTCAGCTGGTACGAATTTGCTGCGGGCCCGCAACTGCTCGAAGCCTTGAGCACCGGCGCCATTGACCTGGGCCATGCGGCCGATGCGCCGTCGGTGTTTGCCCAGGCGGCCGGCAAACCCGTGGTTTATCTCGCGGCCGAACAACCCTACCCTCGGGGTATTGGTCTGGTCGTACGGAAGCAGGACAACATCGCCAACATCCAGGCGCTCAAAGGCCAACGTGTGGCCACCGGTCGTGGCTGGAACGCTCAATACCTGTTGGCCGTCGCCTTGGAGGATGCCGGCCTGAGCTACAAAGACATCACCCCGGCCTACGTCAACAACGCCGCCGACGCGGTGGCCGCGTTGCAGTCGGGCAGCGTGCAGGCCGTGACCCTGTGGGACCCGTTCCTGGCAGCGGCAGAAAAACAACCGGGCCTGAAAAACCTGCGTGACGGCAGCGGGCTGTCCAACAACCGTACCTTTTACCTGTCATCGGCCAGCTTTGCTGACCACAACCGGGCGCTGCTCAAGACCTTCTTCAGCGAGCTGGCCAAGGTCAGTGACTGGGCCAACCACAAACCCGATGAAGTCGCCGCCCTGCTCGCCCCGCAACTGGGCATTGGCGCCGATGTGCTGCAAGTGGCCAGCGAACGGCGCAACTACAACGCCGTGCCGATCGACAGCACCATCACCGCCGAGCAACAAAAACTGGCCGACACCTTCCAGGGCCTGGGCCTGATTCCCAAGCCGCTACGAGTGGCTGATGCGGTGTACCCGGTGTCGGTGTTGCCCTGACCCGTTTGAGCGCGAATGCCGAGCCACGGGCTAGCCCTGCCCGGCATTCAGTAATCGAATACCGGGTATTTCAACATTTAATTTGTGGATAGCACGGCCTTGTCTATATCGTGTCAATGCCTCCCCACGCAGCGCCGGCCGGCGCTGCCAGGCACGGGGACACAACAACAAGTCGAGACTGTCCATGTCGAAATCTTCTTACTACGCCCCTCACGGTGGGCACCCGGCTCAGACCGAGCTGCTGACAGACCGTGCCATGTTTACCGAAGCTTATGCCGTGATCCCCAAGGGCGTGATGCGTGACATCGTCACCAGCCACCTGCCGTTCTGGGACAAGATGCGCATGTGGGTCATCGCCCGTCCGCTGACCGGTTTCTCGGAAACCTTCTCGCAGTACATCGTCGAGCTGGCCCCAGAAGGTGGTAGCGAGCGTCCTGAACTGGACAAGAACGCCGAAGCGGTGTTGTTCGTGGTGGAAGGCGAAGTCGACATCACCCTGCAGGGCAAGCCCTACACCCTCAAGGAAGGCGGCTACGCCTTCATTCCGCCGGCAGCTGACTGGAGCCTGCGTAACACCAGCGGCAAGAACGTCACCTTCCACTGGATCCGCAAGCACTACCAGGTGGTTGAAGGCCTGGCCCTGCCGGAAGCGTTCGTCACCAACGAAAAAGACATCGCGCCGATCCCGATGCCGGGCACCGATGGCGCCTGGGTCACCACCCGCTTCGTCGACATGGCCGACATGCGCCACGACATGCACGTCAATATCGTGACCTTCCAGCCAGGCGGTGTGATTCCGTTTGCTGAAACCCACGTGATGGAACACGGCCTGTATGTGCTGGAAGGTAAAGCGGTGTACCGCTTGAACCAGGACTGGGTCGAGGTTGAAGCCGGTGACTTCATGTGGCTGCGCGCGTTCTGCCCGCAAGCATGCTACTCCGGCGGCCCAGGTCCGTTCCGCTACCTGCTGTACAAGGATGTAAACCGTCATATGAATCTGGTGCTGAACCCTCAGCGTTAAGCCCAGGCTCGATGCACGAAAAGCCCGCCGTTACTGGCGGGCTTTTTTTTGGTGCTTCACAGATTGACGGGGGACGATGGTCTTGGCCTTGTTGCTGAGGTGCTTGGAGCGTGAGCTTATCCACTGTGGGAGCCGGTCTTGCCGGCGATGGCATCGACCGGGTGTCAGTTAGTGCGCAGAGTCTGCATCGCTGGCAAGACCAGCTCCCACAAACCCACACCTGACCTATGCTTTTCTCGACCAGCCCCGCGGTGGAGCCGACATGAATCCCAGACCCCTGTGCACTGCGCTGCTGGTCCTGCTGCTGGGTAACGGCGCCCACGCCGACACCTGGCAGTTAGCCAAGGACGAAGATGGCATACAGGTGTACCTGGATGAATCCGCCCACTCAACGTACCAGCGCTTTCGCGGCGTGGCGCTGATCAAGGCCAGTGTCAGCACCTTGAACGATTTGCTGGAAAACCTGCGGGTGGCCTGCAAATGGCTGTATGGCTGCGCGTCAATGCGCCTGGTAGGTGTCGAGGGCGACAGCACCTGGGTCTACCTCACCACCGACCTGCCCTGGCCCGCCAGCCCGCGCGACATGGTCATCAGGGTGAAGACCGAACGCACCGACGAGGGTGCCCTGATCCGTCACCTCAGCGCTGACGCGAGTAAACTGGAAACAGCGCCAGGGCTGATTCGCGTCACTGAGCTCAGTGGTCTGTGGAGCCTGGTGCCCAAAGGTGAACGCCTGACCGAAGTGACCTACCAACTGGAGGCCGAACCTGCCGGTGACATTCCGTCGTGGTTGGCCAACCAGTTCGTCATCGATGCCCCGATGGTGTCACTGCGCACCCTGCGTGCAGTGGCCGAGCGCCAAGGATTGCACTCCCCGCCCGAGACACCCGACGAATAACTAGACCTCATGGGCCTCAAGCAAACTGGCCAATACCCCGGCCAACTCCTTGACCATCGGGTCGGCCGTCGGTCGATGAACAATGACAATCTCGTAGCTGTCGATTACCGGCAGGCCATTGTCCTCGCCCAACACCGCATGGTCGCGGGTCGCCGCACGCGGCGGCAGCAAGCTGATGCCCATGCCATCGGCCACCGCCGCTTGAATACCGCTCAGGCTCGAACTGGTAAAGCTGATGCGCCAGCGCCGCCCCATGCCTTCGATGGCGTTGATCATGTCATCACGGTAAAGGCCCCGCGGAGGAAAGGTCACCAACGGGATCGGGTCCAGATCAATCGACGGCGTGCTGGCGCTGTCGATCCACTGCAGCTCTTCCGGCCAGCAGGCGACCCCTTCGCGGCTGTTGCGCCGCTGCTTGAGCAGCACCAGATCCAGTTCACCGTTGTCATAGCTCTGGCTCAGGTCGCGGCACAAGCCGCTGGTGACTTCCAGCTTGACCTGCTGGTATTTGCGATTGAACGCTGACAATGCATTGGTGGTGCGGCCGCCGACGAAATCTTCCGGCACCCCCAGGCGCACCGTCACACCAACGGTGGCGCCCGCCAGGGCTTCGAGCATCTGGTCATTGAGGGCCAGCATGTGCCGGGCGTAACCGAGCAGGGTCTGACCGGCATCGGTAGGCAGCACATCACGATTGCCGCGCACCAAAAGGCGATGGCCAACCATGTCTTCCAGGCGTCGCACCTTCTGGCTCACCGTTGACTGGGTGGAATGCAGGCGCGCCGCCGCGGTGGTAAAGCTGCCACAGTCAGCCACCACGACGATGGCCCGAAGCAGGTCCAGATCGAACAAGGACCTATTCGGTTTTACACTGATATCCATGTGAATATTTAACTTCTAAATGGGAAGCACGATTTCTATCATGCGCCCACTCACAGGACAACACACGGAGACAAGCGGATGCGCCTGGAACACTTGAACGTCTTTCTCGCCTTCCTATTGGCCATGATGACCTCAATCACCGCCAGCGCCGAAGGCGGCGTGCTGGAAAGCCAACTGCGCGAGGCTGCTGACAACGGTAACGCCGAGCGCGTACGGAGCTTGCTCGACCAAGGTGCCAACCGCGAGGCCCGTGACAAGCTCGGCCGCACCCCACTGCTGCTGGCCACCCATCGTAATCAGTTAGACGCCGCGCGGGTGCTGATCGAAGCCGGGGCTGACGTCAATGCCAAGGACAACATCGACGACAGCCCTTACCTGTATGCCGGCGCACGTGGTTTCAACCAGATCCTGCGCCTGACTCTGGCCCACGGCGCCGATCTCAAGAGCACCAACCGGTATGGCGGTACCGCATTGATTCCGGCAGCCGAGCGCGGGCATGTCGACACCGTGCGCACCTTGATTGACGCCGGGGTCGACGTAAACCACCTCAATCGCCTGCACTGGACCGCATTGATGGAAGCCATTGTCCTCAGCGACGGCGGACCGCGCCACGTCGAAATTGTCGAGTTGCTGGTGAACGCCGGCGCGGATGTGAACATTGCCGACAAGGACGGGGTAACGCCGCTAGCCCATGCCCGAGAGCGAGGCTATACGGCGATGGTGAAGATATTGGAGACGGCCAGCCGCTAGGCCCCCGGGGGCCTCAAGCCTTGTCCAGGGTACTCGGTTGACGCTCCACAGCCACTGCGGGCTTGACCTCTTCATCGGCGTTGACCGAGCGTCGAAAGCCCTTGATCGACTCCCCCAGGTCGCTGCCCAGGGTCTTGAGCCGCTTGCTGCCAAACACCAGGACCACCACAACCAGCAGCACCACCCAGTGTTTCCAATCGAACACGCCCATGAATCACCCTCCTCGCTTACTCGATGTCTTCGAACGGCAAGCCGACGTAGTTCTCGGCGATGTTGACCAGCCCGGCGTGAGAGGTAAGAAAGTACTCACGGTCAGCCTGCTGCATCTTGTGATCCCAGGCATCCTGGTGTTCGCCAAAGTCATGCAGCAGGTTGGTCATGAACCAGCTGAAACGCTCGCCCTTCCACACCCGGCGCAGGGCTATTTCTGAGTACTTCTCGAGCAGGTCGGTGCGCCCTTCGCGGTAGACCTTGAGTAAGATCCGGTACAGGTAGCACACATCCGAGGCGGCCAGGTTCAGGCCCTTGGCACCCGTGGGCGGCACGATGTGCGCAGCGTCGCCGAGCAGGAACAGTTTGCCGTACTGCATCGGCTCAACCACGTAGCTGCGCAGTGGCGCGATACTTTTTTCCAGCGACGGCCCGGTGACCAGGCGCGCGCCAACCTCTTCGGGCAGACGGGCCTTGAGTTCATTCCAGAAGCGCTCATCAGACCAGTCATCGACGTGGTCGGTCAGCGGCACCTGCAGGTAGTAACGACTGCGGGTCAGCGAGCGCTGGCTGCATAACACGAAACCGCGATCATGGTGGGCGTAGATCAATTCGTGGTTGACCGGTGGTGTGTCGGACAACAGGCCCAGCCAGCCGAAGGGGTAGACGCGCTCGTAATGCTTGAGCACTGACTCGGGAATACTCTTGCGCGCCACACCATGGAAGCCATCGCAGCCAGCGATGTAGTCGCAGTCGATGCGATGGGTCTGGCCGTCTTTCTGGTAGGTGATGTAGGGCTGCTGCCCCTTCATCTCGTGGGGCTGAACGTTGTCGGCCGAATAAATGATCGTCGCACCGCAGGCTTCGCGGGCTTGCATCAGGTCGCGGGTTACTTCGGTCTGACCGTACACCATGACCGTCTTGCCACCGGTCAGGGTTTTAAGATCAACGCGGATGCGCTTGCCACCCACCAGCAGCTCGACGCCATCGTGCACCAGGCCTTCAGCGTCCATACGTTCGGACACACCGGCTTCACGCAGCAAGTCGACGGTGCCTTGTTCAAGCACACCGGCACGGATGCGGCCGAGTACATATTCGGGGGTCTGACGTTCGACGATCACGGTGTCGATACCGGCGTTGTGCAACAGCTGACCAAGTAACAGTCCGGAGGGACCAGCGCCAATAATGGCTACCTGAGTTTTCATTATTTTTGTCTCGCATCAGGGTTCCAGGCAGTTCAACGGCAGTACCCGGAAAATATTGTTGTTGTGTACCCCTGCATTTTTGCTGACAAAAACTGTAAAAAAAGGTGATATTCCTCCAGTAAATTGCACTTTTACATATTTCGTTCGATTATCGAACGCATTACCTCCGGCAGGTTGTCCACAATGACAAGATCCAACCTCCCCCGCATTCCGGTGTTCAAGCTGTACGGCGAGAATCAGGCCTGGCCGACGCCTGACCTGTTGCACTGCGAGTCCATCCCCAAGCGCAGCAGCCTGCACCACTGGGAGATCAAGGCGCACCGCCATGCTGACCTGTTTCAATTGCTGTATGTGCGCCGCGGCCGGGCGCTGATCGAGATTGAAGGCAAGCGCAGCGAAGTGCGCGATGCGGCGATCCAGGTCATCCCGCCCATGACCGTGCACGGCTTTCAGTTTTCTGAAGACATCGATGGCTACGTACTGACGCTCGGCGCGCCGTTGGTGGCGCAACTGGAAGCGCAATTACACGCGCCGCTGACGGTCCTGGCATCGGTGGGCTGCTATCACCTGGGGCGTGATCGCAGCGCACTTCACACCTTGATCCGGGTGCTGCACCAGGAGTACGAAGGCAGCGCACCGGCGCGTGATTTGTTGCTGCATTCTCTGGTCACCAGCCTGATGGTGTGGATCAGCCGCCACAGCCAGCAGAAGCCGGCACCGGGCAACCGCGACGAGCGCAATCAGCAACTGCTGGGACGCTACATCAAACTGGTGGAGCAACACTACCGTGAACACCTGTCGGTTGAGCAATTTGCGCATCGCCTCGGGGTCTCCAGCGTGCACCTGAACATCCTCTGCCGCGAGCTCGCCGAACAGACCGCGCTGCAGATCATTCACCAGCGCTTGCTGCTCGAAGCCAAGCGCAACCTGATTTACACCAACATGAGCATTAGCCAGCTGTCCGACGGCCTGGGGTTCAGCGACCCGACCTATTTCTCGCGGTTTTTCCGCCGGCTGTGCGGGCAGACGCCCAATGCGTTTCGTCAGGCCGGGGCGAACCCTGCAGGTGCAGCTAACTTGACGGGCTTCGTGTAGCCGCTGCCGGGAGGCTGCGATCGGTCGTGAAACGACCGCAAAACCTGACGACTGCGATTCGTCAGGCCCACTGAGATGGCCGAGTTGCGACTGCGCTGCAGTCGATCGCAGCCTCGTTCCTCGGCAGCGGCTACAGCAAATTACGCACCCTGCTGAAAAGTCTTAACAGATTCCAACGAAGCCTTCGGCAATTCAATCAGGCAATAAAAACTAACTTATTGATAAACAAGAAAATAAACACAAAAACAAACCTGGCACGGTAGTTGAGAGGGACCGAGTGAGCGTCGCGACGCATCACTCATAACAATAAGGTTAACCCTCTCATGTTTAAACGCACCTCGCAGCACCTGACTGCCGGCCTGCTGCTGGCCACTTCTGCCTTGCACGCCCACGCCACCGAAGGCGGCATCTCCTCCTGGCCCATGGGCATCGAACTTTACGGCATGGGCATCTTGCCGCCGGCGGGCACCTACGGCCAGTTGTTCGCCGGCAACTACCTGGCTGACAGCCTGCGCGACAACAGCGGCGCCAAGGCCGCCGATATCGACCTGCGCGTCACCACCCTGGCCCCACGCTTTGTCTGGGTCACCGAGCAGAAAGTATTCGGTGGCGACCTGGGCTTTCATGCCTTGCTGCCCCTCAACGACATGCGCCTGAATGTCAAAGGCGGGCCTCACGACCACAAGCGCGGCCTCGGCGATGCCCACCGCCAGCGAGTACTACTACACCGTGCAGGCGGTGCTGGCGATGACCTACCTGGACCCCAACGGCCTGAATGCCGACATTCGCCTGATGCACGACTACAACTTCGAAAACTCGGGCATGGGCTCCTACCATGGCCAGGAAGGCTTTCGCACCTTGTCGCATGGCAAGGCGGTGCTCAAGCGCCAGCGTTGGTTCCCCACCCAGTTGTTTTACCCGCCCTACGGCCGCTGGGTGCAGCGTCTGGCTATACACTTCTACCTAGGCAAGTAGCCGCTGCCGCCAGGCTGCGATCGGCTGCGAAGCAGTCGCCAATCAGTCACCGCGATGCGCCTGAATGGCGGCAGCGGTCACGGAGTGACTTGGATCTATACTCACAGCTTTCTTCGCAGTGGGTATGCTCGATGCCGC